>Ga0180221_1002131_pt1 | contig 11902 bp, 12 predicted proteins | sample eDN5th37CKraftMG_FD_151339 | JGI IMG/M metagenome (GOLD analysis project Ga0180221, IMG submission 151339) | Enriched Miracle-Growth compost microbial communities from Emeryville, California, USA - eDNA 5th pass 37_C Kraft MG (version 2) (version 2) ...
CCGCGCGGCGTTTTCGAAACTCGCGTCCTCCGCCGGCTGCTCGCGCAGCGCGGCTTCCGCCTCATAGGCGCGCCACGGCACCGTGGCGACGCCGCCGAGCGCGACGCGCGCCTGCCGGATCGTGCCACCTTCGATGTCGAGCGCCACCGCGGCGGAGGCGAGGGCGAATTCGTAGGATTCGCGGTCGCGGATTTTCAGGTAGAGCGAGCGGCGCGTCCACGGCGCGCGCGCGATCTGGTAGCCGGTGATGATCTCGCCGGGGCGGAGCTGGGTCTCGACATGCGGCGTCTCGCCGGGGGCCTTGTGCAGCTTGGCGACATCGAGGCTGCGGTCGCCCTGCGGCCCGGTCAGCATCACCTTGGCGTCGAGCGCGACCAGCGCCTGCGCGAAGTCGCCGGGATAGGTGGCAATGCACTGCTCGCTGGTGCCGAGCACGGCATGCTTGCGGTTGATGCCGTTCATCGCCGCGCAGCCGGAGCCCGGAATGCGCTTGTTGCAGTTCGCGTAGCTGACGTCGCGGAAATACGTGCAGCGGGTCCGCTGCAGCACATTGCCGCCGAGCGAGGCCATGTTGCGGATCTGCGCGCTGGCCGCGAGCTGCAGCGCCTGGGCGATCACCGGGAAATCCTGCTTGACGGCGGGATGGTCGGCCGCCTCCGCCATGCGCACCAGCGCGCCGAGCCGCAGGCCGGCATCGGAGCTTTCGATTGTCCCGAAGCGCTCGCGCGGCAGGCCGTTGATGTCGACGAGGCGAACCGGCCGCACCACGTCGAGCCTCATCATGTCGACCAGGTTGGTGCCGCCGGCAAGGAACTGGCTGTCCGGCGCGGCGGTCTGCCGGCCATCGCCGTCGGTGCCGGCGAGCGCCGCGCGGACGGCGTCGGAGGTGGTGTCGCTGCGGACGTAGCTGAAGGGGCGCATCGGTCAGCCCTCCTTCATCTCGCCGCGCGCCTGCTTGATGGCGTCGACGATGTTCGGATAGGCGGCGCAGCGGCACAGGTTGCCGCTCATATATTCGCGGATGTCGGCGTCGGTGCCGGCATGGCCCTCCTGGACGCAGGCGACCGCCGACATGATCTGCCCCGGCGTGCAGTAGCCGCACTGGAAGGCGTCGTGGTCGATGAAGGCCTGCTGCATCGGATGCAGCGTGCCGTCGGACTGCGCGAGGCCCTCGATCGTCGTCACCTCGCCGCGCACGGCGGCCACCAGCGTGAGACAGGACAGCACGCGACGGCCGTCGACCAGCACGGTGCAGGCGCCGCACTGGCCCTGGTCGCAGCCCTTCTTGGTGCCGGTGAGGCTGACGGTTTCGCGCAGCGCGTCGAGCAGGCTGGTGCGCGCATCGAGCATCAGGCGGTGTTCACGGCCGTTGATGCGCAGTGTCGTCGCGACCGGCGCGCGCGGGTCGGCGACGGCGGGTTGCGGCGCGTCCTGCGCGTCGGCGCGATCGAGCATCGCGATCGTCACGGTCGAGATGGCGGTGGTGGAGAGAAACTGGCGGCGGTTGAAGGTGCGGGCGGATGGGATGGCGTCGGTCATGAAACGCTCCGTCAGCCTCGCCGGTCATCACCGGCGGGGATGCGCCCCGAAGCTCCAGTTGCAAATGAGTATCGTTGAAATGCGGTGGCCCGATGGCATCGCGCACGCACGCAAACAAACCGTCGGGAAATTTTGCGCAGCTTTCGGGGAACCTTTCTGCTGGCATTGCCGTTGAATTTCACCGTGTTTGTGCGAAACGATTTGCGGGAACCAAAGAAAACAACGGAACCGGCACGAAAGGAGATTGCCATGGCTCGCGAGAACCCCACCGCGCCCGTCCGGCACGACGACGAGCAGAAACGCGGCAAGAAGGCGGTGAAGCGTTCCGCCAAGGAGCGTTCGCGCATCGAGCACGAGGAAGACGAGGTCGCGCTCGACTCCGACCAGAGCTTCCCGGCGAGCGACCCGCCGAGCTGGACCGGCGTGACCGGCCCGGGCGACGTCCGCGACGTCAAGGAGACCCAGCGCGAGGCGGAGCGCAACAAGAAGCATTGATCTCAGCTTTCGGGCCTTGCGGCGCGGCGCGGGATCATGGTTCCGCGCCGCGAGCGTTTCGTGCATAATGGCAGCGCGATTGCTTTGGAGGCGTTGCCATGCCGGCGTCCAGGAAGCTTAAATCCAAAAAGAAGTCCGAATCCAAGAAGAAGTCTGACTCCAAAAGGAAGCAATATGCCGAGAAGGCGGCGCTGCGGTCGAAGAAGGCGCGCGAGCGTATCGAGAAGTCGGGCGACAAGGTCGCGATCAATTCCGATCAGAGCTTCCCGGCCAGCGATCCTCCGAGCTGGACGCCGGTGACCGGCGCCGGCGACCCGAACGACGACTAGACTACGATCCCATCATTCTGAATCCTGCAGTGAACCGCTCACCCCCGCGAAAGCGGGGGTCCAGCGGCCAAAACAATCGGCATTTCAGTGTCGCTCTGGATTCCCGCTTTCGCGGGAATGAGCGGAGTTTAGTTCGATGGGATTGGATCGCGCTCTACGGCGCGATCACCCGCACCGGCTTGCCGTCGAGAAAGCCGCGGATGTCCTCGACGATGTCACTGTAGAATTTCCGGTATTGCTGCTCGCTGACATAGCCGAGATGCGGCGTCAGCACGACATTGTCGAGCTTGCGGTAGGGGTGGTCGAGCGGCAGCGGCTCGACCTCGAACACGTCGAGCCCCGCGCCGGCGATCGTCTTGTCCTGCAACGCCTTCAGCAGCGCCGCCTGATCGACGATCGGCGCGCGCGCCGTGTTGATCAGATAGGCGGTGGTCTTCATGCGGGCGATGTCGTCGGCATTGACGAGGCCGCGCGAGCGATCGCTCAGCACCAGATGGATGGTGACGACGTCGGCGCGGAAGAACAGGTCCTCGCGCGACGCATAGTCGGCGCCGCCGGCCTTGGCCTTCTCCGGCGTCAGGTTCGGGCTCCAGGCGATCACGTTCATGCCGAACGCCTTGCCGACCGCGGCGACCCGTGCCCCAAGCTTGCCGAGGCCGACGATGCCCAGGGTGAGACCTTCGAGGTCGCGGCCGATGGTGACCTGCCACGGCTCGCCCGCCTTCATGCGGGCGTTCTCGAAGCCGATCCGGCGGGTCAATTCGAGCAGCAGGCCGAACACGATGCCGGTGGTCGGCGCGCCGACGCTGGTGGTGCCGCACACGGTGACGCCGCGCTCGCTCGCCGCCTTGACGTCGAACGAGGCGTTCTTGGCGCCGGTCGTGATCAGCAGCTTCAGGTCGGGCAGCGCCTCGATCACGGCGCGCGGGAAGGGCGTGCGCTCGCGCATGCCGGCGATCACGGTGAAGCCCTGCAGCGACCGGATGACCTCGTCCCGGCTCTTGAACGGGGCGTTGAAGACCGTGATCTCGGCGTCCCTGGTGATCGGCGACCAGTCGGCGTAGCGCAGCGCGACGTTCTGGTAGTCGTCGAGGATCGCAACCTTGATCTTGTCGGCCATAAACCCGCCCCTGATACGCCGGCCGTATCCGGCCACCCGTATCACCCATCATAGCCGAACGGTGACGACAAGATCAGGGATGGGGGATCAGCTCTGCCCGGGCTCGCCGTATTTGGCCCGCCATTTCGGGCCGGGGCCGCGCATATAGTGCAGCTCGGGGCGATAGTCGGAGAACAACTGGGCGTGCAGGCCGCGGAGGTAGGCGGCGAGGGCGTCAAAGGCTGAACCAAGCCGGACGAAGGGGCGGGGCAGGTAAACTGCCGCCGATCCCGAAATGGCCGCGGTGGCCCGTCCCATGGTCTGCCTCACGTGTCCCTGGGGCGGCGTTCCTGCCCGCCCGTCATGTCCTTTGGTCGCCCGGCGGGGCGCGAAGGTTCATGCCGGGACACCATGCCGCCGCAGCCGTTAAAGCCGGGTAGAGGTATCGGGCTTTTTAGGAAAATTTCGCCGCAGCCTTACCGGAGGATTACCGGCCCCGTCATTCCGGGGCGTGCGCCTTCGCCCGAAGGGTGAAGGCGCGACCAACCCGGAATCCAGAGACAGGCTCCGCGTTCGCGTCTGGATTCCGGGTTCGCGGCTTCGCCGCGCCCCGGAATGACAGCGAAGAAATGCCGCGGTCCTTGCCCTTTGCGTCCCCCGCCGCTACATCAGCCCCGACTTTTCCAGCATTTTCGAGGGGTTTCCGCGACCATGAACGGCCGGCAGTTCATCTATCACATGCAGGGCCTCACCAAGGCCTATCCGACCGGCAAGAAGGTGCTGGAGAACATCAACCTGTCCTTCTACCCGGACGCCAAGATCGGCGTGCTCGGCGTCAACGGCGCCGGCAAGTCGACGCTCCTGAAGATCATGGCCGGGATCGACACCGACTACACCGGCGACGGCTGGGTCGCCGAGGGCGCCCGGGTCGGCTACCTGGAGCAGGAGCCGCAGCTCGACCCCGACAAGACCGTCCGCGAGAACGTGATGGAGGGCGTCGCCGCCAAGAAGGCGCTGCTCGACCGCTACAACGAGCTCGCCACCAACTACTCGGACGAGACCGCCGACGAGATGGCGAAGCTGCAGGACGAGATCGACGCCAAGAACCTCTGGGACCTCGACAGCCAGGTCGATCTGGCGATGGACGCGCTGCGCTGCCCGCCGGACGACGCCGACGTCACCAAGCTCTCCGGCGGCGAGCGCCGCCGCGTCGCGCTGTGCAAGCTGCTGCTCGATCAGCCGGAGCTGCTGCTGCTCGACGAGCCGACCAACCATCTCGACGCCGAGAGCGTGAACTGGCTCGAGGGCCATCTGCGCGAATACCCCGGCGCGATCCTGATCGTCACCCATGACCGCTACTTCCTCGATAACGTGACGGGGTGGATTCTCGAGCTCGATCACGGCCGCGGCATCCCTTACGAGGGCAACTACACCTCCTGGCTCGCGCAGAAGCAGAAGCGTCTCGCGCAGGAAGGCCGCGAGGACGAGGCGCGCCGGCGGACACTCGAACGGGAGGCGGAGTGGGTGCGCTCCTCGCCGAAGGCGCGGCAGGCGAAATCGAAGGCGCGTTACGAGCGCTACGAGGAGTTGCTCAAGGTCGCCAACGCCAAGGTCAATACCGTGGCGCAGATCGTCATCCCGGTCGCCGAGCGGCTCGGCAACAACGTGGTCGATTTCCAAAACCTCACCAAGGGTTTCGGCGACAACCTGCTGATCGACGACCTGACCTTCAAGCTGCCGCCCGGCGGCATCGTCGGCGTCATCGGCCCGAACGGCGCCGGCAAGACCACGCTGTTCCGCATGATCACCGGACAGGAGAAGCCCGACAAGGGCTCGATCACCATCGGCGAGAGCGTGCAGCTCGGTTACGTCGACCAGTCGCGCGACAGTCTCGACGGCAAGAAGACGGTGTGGGAGGAAATCTCCAACGGTCAGGACATCATCCTGGTCGGCAAGAAGGAAGTGAACTCGCGCGCCTATTGCGGCGCGTTCAACTTCAAGGGAGCCGACCAGCAGAAGAAGGTCGGCCAGCTGTCCGGCGGCGAGCGCAACCGCGTGCATCTCGCCAAGATGCTGCGCTCCGGGGCCAACGTCCTGCTGCTCGACGAGCCGACCAACGATCTCGACGTCGACACGCTGCGGGCGCTCGAGGAGGCGCTCGAGGACTTCGCCGGCTGCGCCGTCATCATCAGCCACGACCGCTGGTTCCTCGACCGCATCGCGACCCACATCCTCGCCTTCGAGGGTGACAGCCATGTCGAGTGGTTCGAGGGCAACTTCCAGGACTACGAGGCCGACAAGATGCGGCGCCTCGGCACCGACTCGATCATCCCGCACCGGCTGAAATACAAGAAGTTCTCGCGCTGAGGCCTCATCCCGGGAGGCCCGGAGGCCGTCCGGCAGATAATGCCCTCACGCTGGGAAGCCGGCATGACCGTCGCGCCGATCTCTGCGGGCGATGACGGAGACCGTGGTGATGCCCGCGCATGACGGGGCCGTTCACCGGGCTTGACATCAATCCGGCTATGGATTATATTCCTATCCTCCTTCCCGTGAGGGGCGTTCTCGCGAGACGTCCTGAGAATGGGGAAGGGTGCGGCGCCTGCGGACAAGCCTCGTAAGCTTGTCCCCGGGCGGCCCCGGGGCACCGCCCGACCGGTACTAGGGCCGGTCTGCGAGGAGCTCGCTGGACGCGGGACAGGCCGCGGCGGTTAACGGCCGCCAGAGCCGCGTCCCCGGAAGCGCGGCCTGGGGTCGAAACCGCGGGCGCAAGTCTGCGGGGAAGAGCCGCCGACGGCGCGCCGGAAGGCGCGGCGGTCCGGCAACGGATCGCCCACAGAAGGACTGGTTGCGCATTTCGGCGCGCCGTCCCCCTCACACGCTTCATGTGAGGGCCTCGTTGATCCCCCAAAACTCGGACGCCCCATCGCGCCGCGAGAAGGAGAACGCATGGCTGCAAATCGTGCCGCCGCGACGCCCGGCCGGGCCCGCGGCGCCGTCCCGCAACAACCCGCGACACGCTGGCTGATCGCCGGCGCGCTCCGCTTTCACCGGCTGTGCGCCAGCAAGCGATGCCGGCGCCTGCGCCGCTGTGCCGGGATCGACGTGCCGTGCTTCGATGTATTCTGGCCGCATGTGCCGGAGCGCAGCCGGGTGGCGCTGCGCGCCATGATCGCCGCCGCCGCGGCCGGCGGCACCCGGGCCGATCTCGAAGCGGAGCGGCAGCGCGCTGTCGCGAAGTTCGACGCCAACCATGCCGGGCCGCAGCATGCCGCGCGCGAAGCCGCCGTGCCGGTACGCGCCGCGTCGAAGCCGTTGCGGATACGGGAGCTGTAGCGTGGGGGAGGCGGGCCGTCGCGGGCCGGCCTGCGCCGCCTCAGACCTCGACGATGTCGTCGGCGATCGCCGGCGCGTCGTCGGAGAAGTCGATGGCGTGGCCGATGAACTGCTCGGCGATGTCGAGGCTGTCGTTGATGCAGCGGAAGCTCGCCGCCTTGCCGTCGCGGTAGCGCACCAGATGCGAGACGCGGTGGCTGATGATGCGCCCGCTCTGGCAATGCCGGCTGATGATGCGGCCGAACATGGCGCTGCTGTCGTCGTCGACCAGCAGCTTCTCGATCTCCAGCGCCTGAAACGCGATGATGGTCGGGATGTAGGTGGCGAAGCGCTCGATCACCGCTTCGCGGCCGTGCCAGGTGCCGCAGATCTGCACCACCGAGACCGGGCCGGCGACGTGCCATTCAACGTCGTCGGTCACCATGGCACCGATCCGCTGCGGATCGCGCGAGATATAGGCGTCGTAGAACGCCTTCACGGTTTCGCGCGAGACCGCGCCTTCGGTTGCCTGCATCGTCATGCGGAACCTTAATCCAGATTGCATAAACATTTTATTACCGCTGGCGGTAGAGCGGCGTCGGTCCTGCGCGCAGCCCGCCCGCGAGGGCAAGCTGCCATGCCGCCGGCGGTTACTGCGTCTTGCGCGCCGCCGGCTTGGCCGATGTCGGCGCGCGTTTTTTGGCCGCCGTCTTTTCGGTTTTCTGGCCGGCGAGCTTGGCTTCGCCGTCCTTGTCGCGGCCGAGCAGCAGGCCGCAGCTCCAGGCTTCCTTGGTCGTCAGCTCGCGATGCTCCTGGGCGCCGACGATGGCCGCGGCGGCGAAGATGCCGAGGATACAGAGCTGCGCCGAGGCGAGCGTGGTGCCCGCCAGCAGAAACGCCGCCGACGTCACGGCGATGAGCGTCTTCTTCATGTTCATGTTTGGTCCCCCGATGCCGTTCCTGACTGCCGGCTTCCCGGAAACGGCCTTCCGTCTATCATGAGCACAGTTCGCCCGGCTTGTCGCGCGGCGACCTTACTGCGGCAGACGGGGCTGCAGGTCGGGCGCGCCTGCGGGCGGGGGATTTTGCCGGAGCTCGGCGATCAGCGCCTCCATCTCTCCGATCTCGCGCAGCTGCGCCTCGATGATGCCGTCGGCCAGTTTCCGCACGCGAGGGTCGCGGATATGCGCCCGCTCGCTGGTCATGATGGCGATCGAATGATGCGGAATCATCGCCTTCATGTAGGCCACGTCGTAGACGGTCTCCTGGGTGCGCATCAGCCAAAGGCTCGCCGCGAAGACAAGAACGACGGCGCCGAGAATGGCGAGATTCGCCGTCCGGTTGCGGTACATCGACCACATGAAGCCCAGCATCACCGCGCCCATGACCGCGCCCATCAGGAGCGCCATCCAGAGCCGCGTCTGGCTGAACCAGATGTGCTCGAGCGCGAATGTGTTCAGATACATCAGGCCGTACATGACGACAGTGGAGGTCGCGATCATCGCGGCGAAGCGGGCATAACTCATGACGAACTCCCGACCGGTGGCTACGGTGCACAACGAATGTGTCGCACCCCGGTTCCCGCGCTTTGCGTGGCCCGGCCGCGAATCGTCTATAAATCCGCCGCAAAGCCGGGCGGGCATGCGCCTGCGCCGCCGATTGCCGGCGGGTTGCGCTTTGATGGAGAGACTTTCGATGTCGATGTCCGCCGATATTCCGGTGCCACCGAAAGATACGAAGGGCCTGCGCCCGCTGCCGCAACTCATCTTCAGTTCGCGCTGGCTGCAGCTGCCGCTCTATGTCGGGCTCATCATCGCCCAGGCCGTCTATGTCGTCCTGTTCCTGAAGGAGCTGTGGCATCTCGTCGAAGGCGCCATCAAGTTCTCCGAGCAGGAGATCATGCTGGTCGTGCTCGGCCTGATCGACGTGGTGATGATCTCGAACCTGCTCATCATGGTCATCGTCGGCGGCTACGAGACCTTCGTGTCGCGGCTCGAATTGCAGAAGCATCCCGACCAGCCGGAGTGGCTCTCCCACGTCAATGCCAGCGTGCTGAAGATCAAGCTGGCGATGGCGATCATCGGCATCTCCTCGATCCACCTGCTGCGCACCTTCATCTACGCCGGTCAGCTCGGCAAGCCGGAGAGTTCGTTCACGCCGGAGGGCGTGATGTGGCAGGCGATCATCCATTGCATCTTCATTTTGTCCGCGCTCGGCATCGCGGCGGTGGAGCGCATTCAGCCGGCCTATCCAGCCAGGGGTCATCACTAACAAGGGCCATCACTGGCGCCGGCGTGGGGCCTGCGCGCCGCGCAAGCTGGCGATGCCGCAGGCGCGGCTGGTTTCGCGGTTGCGGAGCGATTAGGATTTCGCGCGTTTTGCGGCGACGTTTTCCGCCGGCGAAAGGATCGCGATGACCCGTCCCGTTGCACCCCCACCGTTCCGTCTCGAGGAAGCCACCATCGGCGAATTGCACGACGCGATCCGCAGCGGCGCCACCACCTGCGTCGCGGTGGTGAAGCACTATCTCGCGCGGGTGCGCGCCTTCAACGGCGTCGCCAGCATGCTGGTGACGGCGGACGGTGCCCCGGTGCCGGAGGCGAAAGGCGCGGTGCGCGGCGGCGCGCCGCTCGCGTTCCCGACCGAGACTTACCCGGCTGCGCGGCTGCTGCCCGATCTCGACAAGTACAAAGGCCCGCCGATCGAATACGGCCGCATGGAGCCGACCGCGTCCGATCCCTCCGTGCAGCAGCAGTTCGGCATGGTCGTCGGCATTCCCAATGCGGGGCAGGTCAACGCGCTGTCGACCATCAACATCCGGGGCGAGCGTTCGGTGACCTGCCGCGGCGACTTCGACCGCCATCCCTCGCTCGGGCCGCTGCCGAAAGGCGCCCCGCCGGTCTGCGAATATTTCCGCCATCTGCCGGACGCGCTGGAACAGGCCGCCGCGCTCGACGCGCAATATGGCCGCAATCCCGATCTCGACGCGATGCCGATGTATGGCGTGGTGTTCTCGTTCAAGGACGCCTTCGATACGAAGGACATGCGCACGACCTGCAGCGCGGACGCGGCCTACGACATCGACGTGCCGGCGCGCGATCACATTCTGGTCGAGCAGTTGCGCGAGAAGGGCGCGATCATCTTCGCCAAGGCGGTCAACACCGAATATAACGGCCGGCCGGACGATCCCGGCGGCCGTCACAAGCCGGACAAGGTGCTCACCACCACGCTCGGCTTCCAGCGCGGCACCTGGGCCGGCAACCCGTCGAACCCTTACGACACCACGCGCGCCGCCTCGCTCGGCTCGAGCGCGGGCTCGGCCCTGTCGGTCTCCACCAACCTCGTGATGTGCAGCCTCGGCGAGGAGACGCGCGCCTCCTGCCGCGGCCCGTCGAACCACAATGCGGTGGCGCTGATCCTGCCGCACAAGGCGATGCTCGGCTTCGACGGCGGGGCCATCGGCGCCGACATCTATGTCGACCGCACCGGCGTCCACGCCCGCACCATCGCCGACTGCGCGCGCGTGCTCGACGCGCTGAAAAACCCCGGCGGCGACTACTACGACCCGCGCGATCCTTTCACTACCGTGCCGCGCTCATCGGTGCTGCCGTCCTATGCGGCGCATGCGAAGGCCGCTGGCGGCGCCGGCGCGCTGAAAGGCCTGCGCATCGGCGTCATCCGCGAATCGATGATCGTGCGGCCGGGCTCGATGACCGAGGTGCCGATCGTCACCGCGGCGGTCAAGGAGATCAAGACCGTGCTCGCCGGCCAGCTCGGCGCCGCGCTGGTCGAGTCCTCCGACCCGCTGTGGACGCCGGACCCGGACGTCGAGCCGATGACGGTCGATTTCCGCCGCGCGCTGGCGCGGCTGGTGCCGGTGATGATGCCGGACATCCTGTTCCGGCTCGACGACAAGGGCGAGCCGGTGTTCAGGGAAGTCGCCGCCGCGATCGTGCCGACCGAGTTCCAGCCCGGCAAGGTGTTCGGCACCGGCACCATGAAGCCGATGGATTACTGTCTCGCGCTGGTCGAGGGTCGCATCGCGCCGCCCGCGAAGCTCGATCTCGCCACCGTGCAGCATCAGGCGGTCGCGCATGCGTTCCGCTTCCACATCAACCAGTATCTGTCGCGCCGCGCCGCCGACTGGAAGGCGAAGGGCTTCACCGAGACGCTGGCCGACTTCACCGCGCTCAACGCCCGCTCGAAATTCTGGGGCGACGACCAGCGCGCCGGCTTCCGCAACTGGGACGAACTGACCGACATGCGCAACCCGGCCGGCGAGCGGCAGGGCATCACCGAGCGCATGTTGCTGCGCGAGGTGCTGCGCCGCGCCGACATGATGGTGATCTACGAGAACAAGCTCGACGCGCTGGTGCGGCTGCACACGCCGTTCCCGCCGGGCATCATCGGCGGCGCGGGGCAGGGCCTGCGCAACAATCTCACCTTCGAGTCGCTCAGCGGGCCGAATGCCGGCCTGACCGAGGTGCTGATCCCGGCCGGCTATGTCACCACCGCCTACGACCCGGTTTACCGGCTGAGCGAGGACGGTACGCAGTATCTTCATGTGGGCTCGGACAAGCCGACGCCACTTGCCGCGCCCGGCCTGCCGTTCTCGCTGGTGTTCCGCGCCGAGCCGGGCCGCGAGGACATTCTGCTGCGGGTCGCCTCGGCCTACGAGGCTGCGTCGAAACGCCGGATTCCGCCGCCCGCTTTTGGTCCGATTCCGATGGAAACTCCGGCGCCGTGAGCGGCAACTCGATCATTCTTGCATCCGCGCGGGACGGTCTGCGCATTCTGGCGGCGGCGCTGGTCGCGCTGCTGCTCGTCGCGCTGCCGGTCGCGGCGGCCGATGCGCAGTTCCAGCGCTGGCTCGACGGCGTGTGGCCGGAGGCGGAAGCCGCCGGCGTCTCGCGCGCGGTGTTCGACGCCGCCACGCGCGATCTGACGCCCGACCTGTCGCTGCCGGACCTGCACGTACCCGGCCGCAAGGAACAGCCGGCCGGCCAGGCGGAATTCGTGCTCACGCCGGGGCAATATCTGAAAGAGGCGACCATCAGCCGGCTTGCCGCCCAGGGCCGCAAGCTCGCGGCGGACCATCGCGACACGCTGGCGCACATCGAGCGCG
>Ga0180221_1002132_pt1 | contig 11900 bp, 9 predicted proteins | sample eDN5th37CKraftMG_FD_151339 | JGI IMG/M metagenome (GOLD analysis project Ga0180221, IMG submission 151339) | Enriched Miracle-Growth compost microbial communities from Emeryville, California, USA - eDNA 5th pass 37_C Kraft MG (version 2) (version 2) ...
GCGAGTCGGACTGCTCACGGGCGGCGGCGACGTCCCCGGGCTGAACGCCGCGATCCGTGCCGTCGTCAAGCGTGGCGAGGGCCAGTACGGGCACTCGATCATCGGCTTCCGCAACGGCTGGAAGGGCGTCGCCGAGGGCGACGTGCGGCCGCTGGGACGCGGCGACATCCGGAACGTGCTGTCGCAGGGCGGCACGCTGCTGGGTACCGCGCGCTTCCACCCGCACCGCAACGACGGCGGCCTGGACGCGGTCGTGCAGACGCTCGAGGCGGAGCGCATCGACGCGCTCATCTGCATCGGCGGCGACGGGACGCTGCACGCCGCGAGCAAGGTCGCCGAGGCGGGCGTGCCCGTGGTGGGCATCCCCAAGACGATCGACAACGACGTGTGGGGGACCGACGCGTCGATCGGGTTCGACACCGCCGTGACCATCGCGACGGAGGCGATCGACCGGATCCACACCACCGCGGAGTCGCACAACCGGGTGATGATCGTCGAGGTGATGGGCCGGCACGCGGGGTGGATCGCCGTGACGAGCGGCATCGCGGGCGGGGCCGAGATCGTGCTCGCCCCGGAGGAGCCGTTCGACATCGAGCGGATCGAGAAGTTCCTCAAGCACCGGCACCGCGCGCACGCGAGCTTCTCCATCATCGTCGTCGCCGAGGGCGCCATCCCGGCGCCGGGCACCGCGATGGAGTACGAGACCGAGGTCGGTCAGTTCGGCGAGATCGTCGCGGGTGCGATCGGCGAGCGGCTCAAGCTCGAGGTCGCGCAGCGCACGGGCTTCGACACGCGCGTGACCGTCCTCGGCCACGTGCAGCGCGGCGGCATCCCGACGGCGCAGGACCGCATCCTGGGTTCGCGCTTCGGCATGGCGGCGATCGACGCGGTGACGGCCGGCCGGACGAACGTGATGACGGCCATCCGCGGCGAGAAGGTCGAGCTGGTGCCGATCGCGGACGTCGCGGGCAAGGTGAAGCACGTCCCGGACGACCTGCTGCGGGTCGCGAGCGCGCTCGCGTGAGCGGCACCCGCCGGGTCCGGTCGGCGTTCGCGCACGGCGCCGGGGGCCGTGCCCGCGCGCTTTGACCGGCCCGTGCGCGCACGGATAGGGTGGACGGCGGCGCCGCGCGCCCTCGTCGTGATGCTCGTTCAGCCCGGATGGTCTCGGCCGGCTGGGCGACGGGTCCAGGGACGAATCACTCGGCGTCGACAATCATGATCCACGTGCCGGTCCCGGCACGCCATCTGCCCGTACTACTTCCTGTCCGCATCGGAGCCCATCCCTACATGAGCATCTCCACCCCCGCGAAGCCCGCTACGCCGCAGGTCGCGGTCAACGACATCGGTTCGGCCGACGACCTCCTGGCCGCGATCGACGCCACCATCAAGTACTTCAACGACGGCGACATCGTCGAGGGCACCATCGTCAAGGTGGACCGCGACGAGGTCCTGCTCGACATCGGCTACAAGACCGAGGGCGTCATCCCCTCCCGCGAGCTGTCCATCAAGCACGACGTCGACCCCGGTGAGGTCGTCAAGGTCGGCGACGCGGTCGAGGCCCTTGTCCTCCAGAAGGAGGACAAGGAGGGTCGTCTGATCCTGTCGAAGAAGCGCGCCCAGTACGAGCGCGCGTGGGGCACGATCGAGAAGATCAAGGAGGAGGACGGCGTCGTCACCGGCACCGTCATCGAGGTCGTCAAGGGCGGCCTCATCCTCGACATCGGTCTGCGCGGCTTCCTGCCCGCCTCGCTCGTCGAGATGCGTCGTGTCCGCGACCTCCAGCCGTACGTCGGCAAGGAGATCGAGGCCAAGATCATCGAGCTCGACAAGAACCGCAACAACGTGGTCCTGTCGCGCCGTGCATGGCTCGAGCAGACGCAGTCGGAGGTCCGCTCGACCTTCCTGCAGACGCTGCAGAAGGGCCAGGTGCGCCCCGGTGTCGTCTCGTCGATCGTCAACTTCGGTGCGTTCGTCGACCTGGGCGGCGTGGACGGTCTCGTGCACGTCTCCGAGCTGTCCTGGAAGCACATCGACCACCCGTCCGAGGTCGTCGAGGTCGGCCAGGAGGTCACGGTCGAGGTGCTCGACGTCGACTTCGACCGCGAGCGGGTCTCGCTGTCGCTGAAGGCGACGCAGGAGGACCCGTGGCAGGCGTTCGCCCGGACGCACGCCATCGGCCAGGTCGTCCCCGGCAAGGTCACCAAGCTCGTCCCGTTCGGTGCGTTCGTGCGCGTCGAGGACGGCATCGAGGGCCTCGTGCACATCTCGGAGCTGGCCGTGCGCCACGTCGAGATCCCGGAGCAGGTCGTCCAGGTCGGCGACGACGTCTTCGTCAAGGTCATCGACATCGACCTGGAGCGTCGCCGCATCTCGCTGTCGCTCAAGCAGGCGAACGAGGGCTTCGACCCGAACTCCGAGGACTTCGACCCGGCCCTCTACGGCATGGCGGCGGAGTACGACGAGCAGGGCAACTACAAGTACCCCGAGGGCTTCGACCCGGCCACGAACGAGTGGCTCGAGGGCTTCGAGGCCCAGCGCGAGGCGTGGGAGGCCCAGTACGCGGCCGCTCACGAGCGCTGGGAGGCCCACCGCAAGCAGGTCGCCGAGGCCGTCAAGGCCGACGCGGAGGCCGCGTCGGGCGGCGGCGACTCGTCCGCCCCGGCTCCGGCCAGCTACTCGTCCTCGACCGAGGAGGCCGCCGGCACCCTCGCGTCCGACGAGGCGCTCGCCGCTCTGCGCGAGAAGCTCACGGGCAACTGACGCCACGCGCGCCACGGCGCGCGGTCAGGCTCATGACGGGCCGGTCACCGTCGGGTGGCCGGCCCGTCGGCCTGTCCGGCGCCGGCGCGCCGTCGTGCCGGCGCTGCCGCTCGTGCCTGCCCGTCGTCGCCCGACGGACCTCGCCCGTGCACCGGCAGCCTGGGCGCCCGGCGCGCCGGTCCGGCACGATGGGGTGCATGCAGCGCATCGGGCTCACGGGTGGGATCGCGGCCGGCAAGTCCGTCGCGGCACGACGCTTCGCCGAGCTGGGTGCGGTGGTCGTCGACTCGGACGTGCTCGCCCGGGAGGCGCTCGCGCCGGGCTCGACCGGTCTCGACGTCGTCGTCGAGGCGTTCGGGGCCGGCGTGCTGGACCCCGAGGGGGCGCTCGACCGTGCCGCCCTGGGCCGGCTGGTCTTCGCCGACGAGGACGCGCGCCGCCGTCTCGAGGCGATCGTCCACCCCGTGGTGCGCCGGCTCTCCGCCGAGCGCGAGGCGGCAGCCGCCGCCACGGACCCCGCGGCCATCGTCGTCCACGACATCCCGCTCCTCGTCGAGACCGGGCAGGCCGACACCTTCCACGTGGTCGTCGTCGTGCACGCGCCCGCGCTGCTGCGGGTCGAGCGCCTGGTCCGTCTGCGCGGCATGGCCCGCGACGACGCGGAGGCGCGGGTCGCGGCCCAGGCCGACGACGAGACGCGCCTCGCGGCTGCGGACGTCGTGCTCGACGGCACCGGCAGCGAGGACGAGCTGCGCGCACAGGTCGACGACCTGTGGGCCCGGCTCAGCGTCGAGCGCGCCGACGAGGCGGACGCCTTCCGCGCCTGACCGCCGCCTCGGCGCCCCCGAGCGAGGGAGCAGGGGTTCCGAGACGCCCCGTTTCGCCCGATCTGGTCACCCGTTCAGGTGAAACAGGTGTGACCCACTCCACATCCGGCCCCGGAGTGACGATCATCCGCTTGCAGCGTCGCCCACGACGGTCGACGCCCACGCCGGAAGGACGGGGGAACGATGACCAAGCCGGCACAGTCGCGCGCTTCCGTCTCGATCGGGACGACGCTCTCGCCGGGTCGCGTGCTCGAGCTCGCCGAGGCCGCCGCACAGAAGGTCCGTGACGACACGGGCCGCGTGCGCGTGCAGAAGCGCACGCTCAACGACGTGGACCTGTCGCTTCACGACCTCATCACGGCCGAGGAGCTCATGCGCTTCACGGTGGAGGCGCAGCGCGCTGCGGGGCGCACCACCGCCCGCACCGCGATCAACCGCTTCCAGACCAAGGAGGGCGGCGTCGCGTCGCTCGTGCCGATGGGCCGGCGCAAGCTGCTCGGCTTCTCGGTGTACACGGTGTACATGGACTGGCTGGTGTCCGGCGTGCTCGCCGAGGACCCGCAGGCGATCGTCACGCTCGTCACCGGCGACTGAGCCGACGGGCGGTCGGCCGGCGGGGGCTCGACGAGCCCGGCCCTGGCGACCGACCCCTGCCGCCAAAGGGGGCCCGGCCACCGCCGCGGCGTGCGCCGGGAGCGGACGGTCGGCGGCCGGTCGCGTGCGTGTCGGTGGCGGCACGTACCGTGGACGCATGCGTCCAGTCACCGATCTGCAGCGGACGGTCGCCCCGTTCGAGGTCGTCTCCGAGTTCCAGCCGTCGGGCGACCAGCCCCAGGCGATCGCCGAGCTCGCGGCGCGGATCAACGCGGGCGAGAAGGACGTCGTGCTGCTGGGCGCCACCGGCACCGGCAAGTCGGCGACCACCGCGTGGCTCATCGAGCAGGTGCAGCGGCCGACGCTGGTGATGGCGCCGAACAAGACGCTCGCGGCCCAGCTCGCGACGGAGTTCCGTGAGCTGCTGCCGAACAACGCCGTCGAGTACTTCGTCTCGTACTACGACTACTACCAGCCCGAGGCGTACATCGCGCAGACGGACACCTACATCGAGAAGGACTCGTCGATCAACGACGAGGTCGAGCGGCTGCGGCACTCGGCGACGAGCTCGCTGCTCACGCGCCGCGACGTGGTCGTGGTCGCGTCCGTGAGCTGCATCTACGGCCTTGGCACCCCCCAGGAGTACGTCGACCGGATGGTGACGCTCGCGGTCGGTGACCAGGTCGACCGCGACCAGCTGCTGCGGCGGTTCGTGCAGATGCAGTACACGCGCAACGACCTGGCGTTCACGCGCGGGACGTTCCGGGTCCGGGGCGACACCGTCGAGATCATCCCGATGTACGAGGAGCTCGCGGTGCGGATCGAGTTCTTCGGCGACGAGATCGAGGCGATCGCGACGCTGCACCCGCTGACCGGCGAGGTCGTGCGGGCCGAGCAGCAGATGATGATCTTCCCGGCCACCCACTACGTCGCGGGGCCGGAGCGGATGGAGCGGGCGATCCGCGGCATCGAGCTCGAGCTGGAGGAGCGGCTCGCCGAGCTGGAGCGCCAGGGCAAGCTGCTCGAGGCCCAGCGCCTGCGCATGCGCACGACCTACGACATCGAGATGATGCGGCAGATCGGCTCGTGCTCCGGCATCGAGAACTACTCGCGGCACATCGACGGGCGCACGGCCGGCTCCGCGCCCAACACGCTGCTGGACTTCTTCCCTGAGGACTTCCTGCTCGTCATCGACGAGTCGCACGTGACCGTGCCCCAGATCGGCGCGATGTTCGAGGGCGACATGTCGCGCAAGCGTGCTCTGGTCGAGCACGGCTTCCGGCTCCCCAGCGCGGTCGACAACCGCCCGCTGCGGTGGGAGGAGTTCGTCGAGCGGATCGGCCAGACCGTGTACCTGTCGGCGACGCCGGGCGACTACGAGCTGTCGATGGCGGACGGCGTGGTGGAGCAGATCATCCGTCCGACGGGGCTCGTCGACCCCGAGATCGTGGTCAAGCCCACGAAGGGGCAGATCGACGACCTCCTGCACGAGATCAACGAGCGCGTCGAGCGTGACGAGCGCGTGCTCGTCACCACGCTCACGAAGAAGATGGCCGAGGACCTCACGGACTACCTGCTCGAGAAGGGCGTCCGGGTCCGCTACCTGCACTCCGAGGTGGACACGCTGCGCCGCGTGGAGCTCTTGCGTGAGCTCCGGCTCGGCGAGTACGACGTGCTCGTCGGCATCAACCTGCTGCGTGAGGGTCTGGACCTGCCCGAGGTGTCGCTCGTGGCGATCCTGGACGCCGACAAGGAGGGGTTCCTGCGCTCGGGCAAGTCGCTCATCCAGACGATCGGGCGTGCCGCCCGCAACGTGTCGGGCCAGGTCCACATGTACGCGGACACGGTCACCGCGGCGATGCAGCTCGCGATCGAGGAGACGACCCGACGCCGCGAGAAGCAGCTCGCGTACAACGCGGAGCACGGCGTCGACCCGCAGCCGTTGCGCAAGAAGATCGGGGACATCACCGACCTGCTCGCGCGCGAGGACGCCGACACGGCGGAGCTGCTCGGCGGAGCCGGGCGCCAGGCGAGCCGGGGCAAGGCCCCAGTGCCCGGCTTCGGGTCCAAGAAGGTGCCCCGCGACGAGCGCACCCGCCTGACCGGCGCCGCGGCGAGCGAGCTCGCCGAGCTCATCCAGGACCTGACCGACCAGATGCACGCAGCCGCCGGCGAGTTGCAGTTCGAGCTCGCGGCGCGGCTGCGCGACGAGATCTCGGGGCTCAAGAAGGAGCTCCGGCAGATGCAGGCCGCGACCGCCTGACGGTGCGGCCGCGACCGCACGCGGCCGTCGGGAGTGGGCGCGCGTGCCGGCGACGGAGGAGGAGGCGACGATGGCTGTCGGGTTCCAGGTGACGTTCGACGCGCACGACCCTCGCGCCCTGGGGGAGTTCTGGGCGCAGGTGCTGGGCTACCGGTCTCAGGACCCGCCGGAGGGCTTCGCGTCGTGGGAGGCGTTCCTCGAGCAGATCGGCGTGCCGCCGGCGGAGCGCGACAGCGCGTGGGCGGTCGTCGATCCCGAGGGCGTCGGCCCGCGACTGTTCTTCCAGCGCGTGCCCGAGGGGAAGACCGCCAAGAACCGGATGCACCTGGACGTCAACGTGGCGGCCGCCGTGGAGGCCTCCGAGCGCCCGGAGCTCATCCGTGCGCGGGCTCGCGAGCTGGTCGAGCTCGGTGCCCGCCAGGTCGAGGAGCGCGAGAAGATGGGCGAGTTCTGGGTCGTCATGACCGACCCCGAGGGCAACGAGTTCTGTCTGCAGTGACGTCCGGCTGACGCCCGGCCCGGCCGGGGTGGCGGTCGTCTCCCTGCCGCCTCGGCGCGTGTGACGTATGCTCGCGGGGTTGAAGGGGAGTACCCCGCAAGCGCTCGCATCGTCATCACGGCTCCTGGTCGCCCAGGTCCCGGTGCGACCGGCCGGCTCTCGACGCCGGCGGGGGAGACCTTCGGTACTCGACGTGTCCGCCTGTACCGAAGGGTCTACCCATGGACGTCTCGCTGCTCGTGTGGCTCGCCACCGGCGCGCTCGTCGTCGGCCTCATCGTGTTCGACTTCTTCGCGCACGTGCGCACCCCGCATGCGCCGAGCTTCAAGGAGTCGGCGATCTGGTCCGCGGTCTACATCGGCCTCGCCGTCGTGTTCGGCATCGGGCTCGGCGTGGTCGCGGGCTGGGGCCCCGGCGCCGAGTACTTCGCCGGGTACGTGACCGAGAAGAGCCTGTCGGTCGACAACCTCTTCGTCTTCCTCATCATCATGACGAAGTTCGCGGTGCCGCGGGAGTACCAGCAGAAGGTGCTGCTGGTGGGCGTCGCGATCGCCCTCGTCCTGCGCACGCTGTTCATCCTCGCGGGGGCCGCGGCGATCGAGCAGTTCTCGTGGGTGTTCTACCTGTTCGGCGCGTTCCTCGTGTACACCGCGATCTCGCTCGCGCGGGAGCACCACGACAACGACGTCGCGCAGGACGCCGCGCTGCGTCGCGACGGCCTGGCCGTCCGCGCGCTCAAGCGCGTCGTGCCGACGACCGACGAGTACCACGGCGACCGGCTCACCGTCCGGATCGACGGGCGCCGCTTCATCACGCCGATGCTCGTCGTCATGGTGGCCATCGGCTCGGCGGACATCCTGTTCGCCTTCGACTCGATCCCCGCGATCTACGGCCTGACCACCGAGCCGTACATCGTCTTCACCGCCAACGCGTTCGCCCTGCTGGGACTGCGCCAGCTGTACTTCCTCATCGGCGGGCTGCTCGAGCGGCTGGTGTACCTGTCGCAGGGCCTCGCCGTGATCCTCGGCTTCATCGGCGTCAAGCTGCTGCTGCACGCCCTGCACGTCAACGAGCTGCCGTTCGTCAACGGCGGCGAACCCGTCGCGTGGGCGCCCGAGATCCCGATCTGGCTCTCGCTCGCCGTCATCCTCGGCACCCTCACGGTGGCGACGGTCGCGAGCCTGCTGAAGACACGGCGCGACGACGCGCGCGCCGAGGCGTCGCGCGGCACGACGACGCCCACCGCGCCCACCGGGGCCGGGCACGACCTGCCCGCGCCGTCGACGTCCCCGAAGGAGACCCCGTGACCGTCGACCCGCTCGTCTGGCTGCTGACGCTGGGCGTCGCGGCCGCCGTCCTCGTCGTCGACGTCGCGGTGGTCGGCCGTCGGCCGCACGTGCCCTCGACCGCCGAGTGCCTGCGGTACCTGGCGTTCTACGTGGGGCTCGCGATCGCGTTCGGCATCGGCGTGTGGGTCGCGTGGGGCGGGCAGTACGCCGGGGAGTTCTTCGCGGGCTGGCTGACCGAGTACTCGCTCTCGGTCGACAACCTGTTCGTCTTCATCCTCATCATGGGACGGTTCGCGGTGCCCCGGCAGTACCAGCAGTTCGCGCTGCTGGTGGGCATCATCCTGGCCCTCGTCTTCCGCGGCATCTTCATCGCCGCAGGCGCGGCCGTGATCTCGGCGTTCAGCTGGGTGTTCTACCTCTTCGGCGCGTTCCTGGTGTACACCGCGTGGCGCGTCGCGCGGGAGGGCGAGTCCGACGACGACGAGTACACCCCTCCGCTACTGCTGCGGCTGGTGCAGCGCTGGTTCCCGTCGACCGAGCGCTACCACGGCGAGCGGCTCACGGTCGTCGAGAACGGGCGCCGGGTGATGACGCCGATGCTGGTCGTCCTCGTGGCGCTCGGCGCGACCGACCTGCTGTTCGCGTTCGACTCGATCCCGGCGATCTTCGGCCTGACGGCCGAGCCGTACCTCGTCCTCATGACGAACGTCTTCGCCCTGATGGGGCTGCGTCAGCTCTTCTTCCTCGTCGGGGGCCTGCTGCGGCGCCTGGTCTATCTGAACTACGGCCTCGCCGTGCTGCTCGGCTTCATCGGGGTCAAGCTCGTCCTGGAGGCGCTGCACCGCAACGAGCTGCCGTTCGTCAACGGCGGGGAGCCGGTCGAGGGCGCTCCGGAGATCCCGATCTGGCTGTCCCTCGTCGCGATCGTCGTCATCCTGGGCGTCACGACGGTCCTGAGCCTGGCGCGTACCCGCCGGGACGCCCGCGCCGCCGCTGCCGACGCCGAGGGCGCGCCCGAGCGCCCCGTCGAGGTCCCGGCGCCCGGCCGACCCGGCCGCACGGCCGAGCCCGTCGACGCCTCGCCCACGCCGACGGACGCTCCGGCCGAGCACGAGACGGGCCCGCGCTCCGAGGCGTGACGGGCGCCGCCGCCGGCACGGCGCCGCCCGGCAGGTCGGCCTGCCCCGGCCTCGGCCGTCAGGACCGTGACCACGGTCCGAGGACGATGTCCCACGTGCGCACGTCCGTGCGGGCGACGAGGCCCTCGCGCGCGAACGGGTCGTCGGCGAGGAGCGTCCGCAGCGACGGCTCGTCCTGCGCGCGGAACACCAGGAGCGCGCCCGGATCGCCGTCCACGAACGGACCGGAACCGAGCAGGGCGCCCGCCTCGGCATGCTCCGCGAGCCAGGCGCGGTGCTCGGGCCGGAAGCGGTCGCGCACGTCGGCGCGCTCGTCGTAGGTGTACTGGACGGCGAAGGTCGGCATGACGACATCCTGTCACCCGGCGTCCCGGTGCCGGCGAGGCCGCAGGGCTGCGGTACCGCCCGCCGGTGTTCGCCCGGGGCGATCGGGGCGGGCCGGCGCGTGCGGCGGTGGCACAGTGGGCGCATGCCCCGCACGCTGCGCACCCTCCTGACCGACGACCTGCTCGACCGCGTGCACGAGCGCGCCGCGACGCACGACCGGGAGAACACGTTCCCGCACGACGACCTCGACGACCTGCGGGCGGCGGGCTACCTCACGGCGTTCGTGCCCGAGCGTCTGGGTGGCGCGGGGCTGTCGCTCGAAGAGGTGGCGCGCGAGCAGGTCCGGCTCGCCGCGGCGGCGCCCGCGACCGCGCTGGCCGTCAACATGCACCTCGTCGTGACCGGGCTCGCCGCGCTGCTGGTGGCCCGCGGCGACACGTCCGTCGAGTTCGTGCTGCGGGACGCCGCGGCCGGCGAGGTGTTCGCGTTCGGCAACTCGGAGGCCGGCAACGACCTCGTGATGTTCGGCTCGCGCACGCGGGCCGAGCGGCAGCCCGACGGCGGCTACCGGTTCCACGGCACGAAGATCTTCACCTCGCTCGGCCCGGTGTGGACCCGGCTCGCGACCTTCGGCCTGGACGCGGACCACCCCGACGGCCCCCGCCTCGTGCACGCCGTGGTCGGTCGCCAGGGCGTCACGACGAAGGACGACTGGGACACCCTCGGCATGCGGGCCACCCAGTCCGCCACGACGCTGCTCGAGGGCGCGTACGCGCCGCCGGAGCAGGTCTACCGCGCGCTGCCGCCGGGGCCGAGCGCGGACCTGTTCATCTTCGCGCTGTTCGCCGTCTTCGAGACGCTGCTCGCCGCGGTGTACACGGGCATCGGACGGCGGGCCGTGGAGCTCGCCGTCGCGTCGGCGCACCGGCGCACGTCGTTCAAGCACGGCGGCCGCCCGTACGCGCACGACCCCGACATCCGGTGGAAGGTCGCCGACGCCGCGCTCGCGCAGGACGGCGCGGAGCTGCAGGTCTTCGCGCTCGCGCGGGACGTCGACGAGGGCGTGGACCACGGCAGCCGGTGGTTCGCGCAGCTCGTCGGGCTCAAGGTCCGGGCGACCGAGACCGCGCGGGTGGTCGTCGACCTCGCGCTGCGCGTCGGCGGCGGCGGCGGGTACTTCACGGGCAACGAGCTCAACCGGCTCTACCGCGACGTGCTCGCGGGCATCTATCACCCGTCGGACGACGAGTCCGCGCACGCGACGGTCGCGACCTCGGTGCTGGGGCCGCTGCCCGACTGACGGGCGCGTCGCTCAAGGCGAGGGCGAGCTGCAGCGCCTCGCCGTGGGCTGCAGCGCTCAGCCGGTCGCTGCCGGCGTCCGGCTCCGCGCCACGTCGATCGCGTGGGCGGCGCGCACGAGCGCCAGGTGCGACAGCGCCTGCGGCATGTTGCCCGTCATCTCGCCGCTTGCCGGGTCGTACTGCTCGGCGAGCAGCCCGACGTCGTTGGTCACCGCGACGAGCGCGGCGAGCACGCGCTCGGCCTCGTCGACCTCGCCCACCACGGCCAGCGCGTGGGCGAGCCAGCCCGAGCAGGCGAGGAACGCGTGCTCGTGGCCCGGGACCCCGTCGTCGGTCACGTCCGACCGGTAGCGCAGCAGCAGCCCGGGCGCGAGCTCGAGCTCGTCGCGGATCGCGGCGACCGTGGACGCCAGGCGCGGGTCGTCGGGCGGCAGGAACCCGACGATCGCCATCTGCAGCAGCGCCGCGTCCGTGTGCTCGGCACCCTCGTGCTGGACGAACGTCCGGCGACCCTCGTGCCAGCAGGTCGCCAGGACGTCGGCGTGGATCTCGTCGCGGACCGCGCGCCACCGGTCGACCGGGGCGCTCAGGACGTGCCGCTCGGCGGCGATGACCGCCCGGTCGACCGCGGCCCAGGCCATCACCTTCGAGTGCGTGAACCGCCGGGGCTCGCCGCGGACCTCCCAGATGCCGCGGTCGGGCTCGGTCCAGTGCGCCACGAGGTCGTCGACGAGGTGACGCTGCAGCGACCACGAGTCGGCGTCCTCGTCGAGACCGGCGTCGCGGGCCATCGCGAGCGCGCACATGACCTCGCCGAGCACGTCGTGCTGGACCTGGTCGACCGCGGCGTTGCCGACCCGGACGGGCCGCGAGGCGCGATAGCCCGGCAGGTGCCCGA
>Ga0180221_1002133_pt1 | contig 11899 bp, 8 predicted proteins | sample eDN5th37CKraftMG_FD_151339 | JGI IMG/M metagenome (GOLD analysis project Ga0180221, IMG submission 151339) | Enriched Miracle-Growth compost microbial communities from Emeryville, California, USA - eDNA 5th pass 37_C Kraft MG (version 2) (version 2) ...
GGTGCCGCCATGGGTGGCGCGCTTCTCGACGACGGCGACTTTCAGACCGAGCTGCGCCGCGCGGATGGCGCAGACATAACCGCCGGGGCCGGTGCCGATGACAATGAGATCGTAGGACATGACTGACACTCTCGTTTCTTGTCATGCCCGGGCCTGACCCGGGCATCCATCCTCACAAAATGATGGATTGCCGGGTCACGCCGCTGTCGCGTCGGCCCGGCAATGACGAATTCAGATCACAGATCCAGCACGATCCGCGCCGGGTCTTCGAGATTCTCCTTCACCCGGACGAGGAACGTCACCGCGCCCTGGCCGTCGACCACGCGGTGATCGTAGGTGAGCGCCAGATACATCATCGGCCGGATTTCGATCTTGCCGCCGATGACGACCGGGCGCTCCTGGATCTTGTGCATGCCGAGAATGCCGGACTGCGGTGCGTTGAGGATCGGCATCGACATCAGCGAGCCGTAGACGCCGCCGTTGGAGATGGTGAAGGTGCCGCCCTGCATGTCCTCGATCTTGAGCTGACCGTCGCGCGCCTTCTTGCCGAGGCCGGCGATCGCCTTCTCGATGCCGGCAAGCGACAGGCGATCGGTATCGCGCACCACCGGCACGACCAGGCCGCGCTCGGTGCCGACGGCGACGCCGATGTGGTAATAGTTCTTGTAGACGAGATCGTTGCCGTCGATCTCGGCATTGACCGCCGGCACTTCCTTGAGCGCCTGGATGCAGGCGCGGGTGAAGAAGCCCATGAAGCCGAGCTTGACGCCGTGCTTCTTCTCGAACAGGTCCTTGTACTGGCTGCGCATCGCCATCACCGCGCTCATGTCGACCTCGTTGTAGGTCGTCAGCATGGCGGCGGTGTTCTGCGCGTCCTTGAGGCGGCGGGCGATGGTCTGGCGCAGCCGCGTCATCGGCACGCGCTCCTCGCGCGCCGCGTCGTCGGCCGGCGAGGGCGCGCGCATCTGCACCGGCGCGGCGACCGGCGTCGGCTTCGACGCAGCCCCCTCGACGGCGGCGAGCATATCGCCCTTGGTGACGCGGCCATCCTTGCCGCTGCCGGCGACGGCGGCCGGATCGATGCCGCTCTCGCCGGCGATGCGGCGGACCGAGGGCGCCTGCGATGCGTCGGCCGGGGCGGATGTTGCGGGCTTCGCCGGCGCAGGTGTCGCGGCAGGCGCCGCAGCCGCAGCCGGAGCCGGAGCCGGAGCCGTTGCGGTCGGCGATGCGGCGGCCGGTTTGGCGGCCGCACCCGCCGCGCCGTCCTTGATCTGTCCGAGCAGCGCGCCGACCGCGACCGTGTCGCCGGCCTTGACTACCATCTCGGAGAGGACGCCGGCGGCCGGCGCCGGCACTTCCAGCGTCACCTTGTCGGTTTCCAATTCGACCAGCGGCTCGTCGACCTTCACCGCCTCGCCCTGCTGCTTGAACCAGCGGCCGACCGTCGCTTCGGTGACGGATTCGCCGAGCGCGGGAACACGAATTTCAGTCATTGATGATCTCGTCTCGTCCTGTTGTTCGATCCGTCATCCCGAAGTGCCTCGAAGGATGAACGGCCCTATTCCACCGCCATCCCGCGAGGGCCGCTGCGCGGCCGCCCTCAGGATGAAGTTAGCCCAGCGCCTCGTCGAGCAATTGCTTCAATTGCGCCAGATGCTTCGACATCTGCCCGACGGCGGTCGAGGCGGATGCCGGGCGTGTCGCATAGCGCGGCCGGCGCTGATCGGCTTCAATCTGGTTGAGCACCCATTCCAGATAATGTTCGACGAAATGCCAGGCGCCCATATTGCGCGGCTCTTCCTGGCACCAGACGATCTCGGCTTTCTTGAAGCGGGCGAGTTCGACGGCGATCGCCTTGGTCGGGAACGGATAGAGCTGCTCGACGCGCAGGATATAGACGTCGTCGATGCCGCGCTTCTCGCGCTCCTCGTAGAGATCGTAATAGACCTTGCCGCTGCACAGGAGCACGCGGCGGATTTTCTCGTCGGCAACAAGCTTGATCTTCTCGTCCGGCAGCAACTGCGCGTCGTCCCACAGCACGCGATGGAACGAGGTGCCCGGCCCCATCTCGTCGAGCCGCGACACCGCCCGCTTGTGGCGCAGCAGCGACTTCGGCGTCATCAGGATCAGCGGCTTGCGGATGTCGCGCTTCAATTGCCGCCGCAGGATGTGGAAGTAGTTCGCCGGCGTCGTGCAGTTGGCGACCTGCATATTGTCTTCGGCGGCAAGTTGCAGATAACGCTCCAGCCGCGCCGAGGAATGCTCCGGCCCCTGCCCCTCGTAGCCGTGCGGCAGCAGGCAGACGAGCCCGCACATGCGCAGCCATTTGCGCTCGCCGGAGGAAATGAACTGGTCGAACACCACCTGCGCGCCGTTGGCGAAGTCGCCGAACTGCGCCTCCCACAGCGTCAGCGCGTTCGGCTCGGCGGTCGAATAGCCGTATTCGTAGCCGAGCACCGCCTCCTCGGAGAGCATCGAGTTGAGCACCTCGTAATTGCCCTGCTGGACGGAGAGGTGGTTGAACGGCGTGTGCCGCGCCTCGGTGTTCTGGTCGAACAGCACCGAATGGCGCTGCGAGAAGGTGCCGCGCTCGCTGTCCTGCCCGGACAGGCGCACGCGGTGGCCTTCGAGCAGCAGCGTGCAGAAGGCCAGCGCCTCGGCGGTCGCCCAGTCGATGTTGCTGCCGCTCTCGATCGCCTTGGCGCGCGCGTCGAGGAAGCGCTGCACGGTGCGATGGATGGCGAAGCCTTCCGGCACCACGGTGATCTTGCGGCCGATCTCGCGCAGCGTCTCCAGCTTGACGCCGGTGTCGCCGCGGCGCGGCTCGTCGCTGTCGCCGGCGACCTTGAATCCGGCCCAGCGGCCGTCGAGCCAGTCCGCCTTGTTCGGCTTGTAGCTGGTGCCGGCCTCGAACTCGGCGTCGAGACGGGCGCGCCAGTCGGCTTTCATCTTCTCGACTTCGCCGTCGGTGACAACGCCCTCGGCGATCAGCTTGCGGCTGTAGATTTCCAGCGTCGAGGGATGCGAGCGGATCTTCTTGTACATCAGCGGCTGGGTGAACGAAGGCTCGTCGCCCTCGTTGTGGCCGAACCGGCGATAGCAGAACATGTCGATGACCACCGGCTTGGCGAATTGCTGCCGATATTCGATCGCCACCTTGGCGGCGAAGGTCACCGCCTCCGGATCGTCGCCGTTGACGTGCAGGATCAGCGCCTCGACCAGCTTGGCGACGTCGGAGGGATAGGGCGAGGAGCGCGAATAGCGCGGATAGGTGGTGAAGCCGATCTGGTTGTTGACGATGAAGTGCAGCGAGCCGCCGGTGCGGTAGCCCTTGAGGTCCGACAGGCCGAAACATTCGGCGACGACGCCCTGGCCGGCGAAGGCCGCGTCGCCGTGAATGAGCATCGGCAGCACCATCGAGCGATCTTCGGGCGTGGCGCCGTGCTGGTCCTGCTTGGCGCGCACCTTGCCGAGCACCACCGGATCGACGATCTCCAGATGCGAGGGGTTGGCCGCCAGCGACAGATGCACCTTGTTGCCGTCGAACTCGCGGTCCGACGAAGCACCGAGATGATATTTGACGTCGCCCGAGCCCTCGACGTCGTCCGGCGTCGCCGAGCCGCCCTTGAACTCGTGGAACAGCACGCGGTGCGGTTTGCCCATCACCTGGGTCAGGACGTTGAGGCGGCCGCGATGCGGCATGCCGATGACGATCTCCTTGACCCCGAGATTGCCGCCGCGCTTGATGATCTGCTCCAGCGCCGGGATCAGCGCCTCGCCGCCGTCGAGACCGAAACGCTTGGTGCCGGTGAACTTGACGTCGAGAAACTTCTCGAAGCCCTCGGCCTCGACCAGCTTGTTGAGGATGGCGCGCTTGCCCTCGCGGGTGAAGGTGATCTCCTTGTCGCGGCCCTCGATGCGCTCCTGAATCCAGGCTTTCTGCGCCGGGTTGGAGATGTGCATGAACTCGACGCCAAGCGTCTGGCAATAAGTGCGGCGCAGGATGGCGACGATCTCGCGCATCGTCGCGAATTCAAGGCCGAGCACGTTGTCGAGGAAAATCTTGCGGTCGAGGTCCGCCTCGGCAAAGCCGTAGGACTTCGGATCAAGCTCCTCCTCGTTCTTTTCCGGTTCGAGACCGAGCGGGTCGAGATGGGCGTGGAAATGGCCGCGCGCCCGATAGGCGCGGATCAGCATCAGCGCGTGGATGGAATCGCGCGTCGCCTGCTGCACCTGCGAGGCCGACAGTTCGACGCCGGCGCCCTGGGCGCGGGCCGTAATCTTGCCGCCGAGCTTTTTCTCCGTCTCCGCCCACTGTCCGTCGAGCGCCGCGACGAGATCGCCGTCGGCGCGCCGCGGCCAGTTCGGGTTTTTCCAGGAGGGGCCGCGGGCGATCTTCTCGACAGCGGCCGGATCGTCCTTCAGCGCCTCGAAAAATTCCCGCCACTCGGCGTCGACCGAGGCGGGATCGATTTCATAGCGGGACTGGAGATCGTCGATATAGGTGGCGTTGCCGCCATATAGAAAAGAGGTGCGGGCGAACACCGCATTCGCGTCTTGTCGTGACATGATTTTAATCCTTCACAGGGCACCTGCCCCGCCCCGGCGGCGCTTCGGCAAGAGAGCCCGCAACCGCCGGTGAAGGAATATCTATCGCTGATTTGTGTCCGACGTAAGACCCGAAAAACGTCGCAGACGCGAAAATCCGCTCCGCCGGCGCAAATCAGGATCTCAGCACTCAGGACCTCAGCACTTCGACCAGCGTCTTGCCGATGCGCGCCGGCGACGGCGACACCTTGATCCCGGCCGATTCCATCGCCGCGATCTTCGATTCGGCGTCACCCTTGCCGCCGGAGATGATCGCCCCGGCATGGCCCATGCGGCGGCCGGGCGGTGCCGTGCGTCCGGCAATGAAGCCGACCATCGGCTTCTTGCGGCCGCGCTTGGCCTCGTCCTTGAGGAATTGCGCCGCATCCTCCTCGGCCGCGCCGCCGATCTCGCCGATCATCACGATCGACTTGGTCTTGTCGTCGGCCAGGAACATTTCCAGCACATCGATGAATTCGGTGCCCTTGACCGGGTCGCCGCCGATGCCGACGGCGGTGGTCTGGCCGAGCCCCTCGCGGGTGGTCTGGAAGACCGCCTCGTAGGTCAGCGTACCGGAGCGCGAGACGATGCCGACGGAGCCGACGGAGAAGATATTGCCCGGCATGATGCCGATCTTGCATTGACCGGCGGTCATCACGCCCGGGCAGTTCGGCCCGATCAGCCGCGACTTCGAGCCGGCGAGCGCGCGCTTGACCTTGACCATATGGCTCACCGGGATGCCCTCGGTGATGCAGACGATCAGCTCGATCTCCGCCTCGATCGCCTCGGCGATGGCGTCGGCGGCGCCGGGCGGCGGCACATAGATGACCGAGGCGGTGGCGCCGGTCCTAGCCTTGGCGTCCTCGACGGTGTCGAACACCGGCAGATTGAGGTGGGTGGTGCCGCCCTTGCCGGGCGACACGCCGCCGACCATCTGCGTGCCGTAGGCGATCGCCTGCTCGGAATGGAAGGTGCCGTTGCGGCCGGTGAAGCCCTGGCAGATGACCTTGGTGTTCTTGTCGATCAAGACGGACATCACGCGGCCTCCTTCACGGCCTTGACGATCTTCTGCGCCGCGTCGTCGAGATCGTCGGCCGGCGTCACGTTGAGTTTCGATTCGGCGATGATCTTCTTGCCGAGTTCGACATTGGTGCCTTCGAGCCGCACCACCAGCGGCACTTTCAGCCCCACCTCCTTGACCGCGGCGACGACGCCCTCGGCGATCACGTCGCATTTCATGATGCCGCCGAAGATGTTGATCAGGATGCCCTTCACGTTCGGGTCGGAGGTGATGATCTTGAACGCCGCCGTCACCTTCTCCTTGCTGGCGCCGCCGCCGACATCGAGGAAGTTGGCCGGCGCCATGCCGTAGAGCTTGATGATGTCCATGGTCGCCATGGCAAGCCCGGCGCCGTTGACCATGCAGCCGATGGCGCCGTCGAGCGCGATGTAGTTGAGGTCGTATTTCGACGCCTCGATCTCCTTGGCGTCTTCCTCCGTCTCGTCGCGCAGCGCCGCGATCTGCGGATGCAGGAACAGCGCGTTGTTGTCGAAATCGACCTTGGCGTCGAGGCAGATCAATTTCTTGTCCTTGGTGACGACCAGCGGGTTGATCTCCAAGAGGCTCATGTCGGTATCGACGAACGCCTTGTAGAGATTGGTCAACAGCGGGCTCAACTGCTTCTGCAGGTCGCCGTCGAGCTTGAGCGCCTTGGCGACGCGGCGGACGTGATGCGGGCAGATATTCGCCACCGGATCGACGCTGATCGTGGCGATCTTCTCCGGCGTCTCGTGCGCCACTTCCTCGATGTTCATGCCGCCTTCGGTGGAGACGACGATGGCGACGCGCGAGCGCTCGCGATCGACCAGCATCGACAGGTAGAACTCCTTGTCGATGGCCGAGCCTTCCTCGATGTAGAGGCGGCGCACCTCCTTGCCCTGCGGGCCGGTCTGGTGCGTCACCAGCGTCATGCCGAGCATGCGCTGCGCCTCTTTCTTCACGTCGTCGACGGATTTGACGACCTTGACGCCGCCGGCCTTGCCGCGGCCGCCGGCATGAATCTGCGCCTTGACCACCCAGACCGGGCCGCCGAGATCGTCCGCCGCCTTGACCGCCTCATCGACGGAAAAGGCGGGGATGCCGCGCGGCACCGGAACGCCGAAGTCGCGCAGCACGCCTTTCGCCTGATATTCGTGAATATTCATCCGGCACTCCCCCGCCTGATCCGTCTCGTGGTCCGTCTTGTGGTCCGTCTTGCCATCGCCGGATACATCCGGCCTCTCTTGCGCTTGTCCGCCGCCCGCTCAGGCGCCGAGATTCGGCGCGATCTTGCGGCACGCCTCGACCAGGCCCTTCACGGCGCCGGCCGACTTCTCGAACGCTTCGCGCTCGGCGCCGTTGAGATCGATCTCGACGACGCGCTCGACGCCCTTGGCGCCGATCACCACCGGCACGCCGACATACAGGTCCTTGATGCCGTACTGGCCGGACAGATGCGCGGCGCAGGGCAGCACCCGCTTCTTGTCGAGCAGATAGCTCTCCGCCATGGCGATCGCGGAGGCTGCCGGCGCGTAGAAGGCCGAGCCGGTCTTCAGCAGGTTGACGATCTCGGCGCCGCCATTGGCGGTGCGCTTGACGATCTCGTCGATGCGCGCCTGCGTCGTCCAGCCCATCTTGACGAGGTCCGGCACCGGGATGCCGGCGACCGCCGAATAACGAGTCAACGGCACCATGCTGTCGCCGTGGCCGCCGAGCACGAAGGCGGTGACGTCCTCGACCGAGACGTTGAACTCGTCGGCGAGGAAATAGCGAAAGCGCGCCGAATCGAGCACGCCGGCCATGCCGACCACCATGTTCTGCGGCAGACCGCTATAGGTGCGCAGCGCCCACACCATCGCGTCGAGCGGGTTGGTGATGCAGATGACGAACGCCTTCGGCGCGTATTTCTTGATGCCGGCGCCGACCTGCTCCATCACTTTCAGATTGATGCCGAGCAGATCGTCGCGGCTCATGCCCGGCTTGCGCGGCACGCCGGCGGTGACGATGCAGACGTCGGCGCCCTCGATCGCCTCGTAGGAATTGGCGCCGGTGAGGCGGGAGTCGAAGTCGTTGACGGGCGAGGACTGCGCGATATCGAGCGCCTTGCCCTGCGGGATGCCCTCGGCAACGTCGAACATGACGACGTCGCCCAGATGCTTGAGACCAATGAGATGGGCGAGGGTGCCACCGATCTGGCCGGCACCGATCAACGCAATTTTATTACGAGCCATGGAAGACAACTCTCGGCTGGTGTGCATTGCACCGCAGGATAGCGGACGCCGCTGGTTATCCCTTTCGGCGCCCGTCGACAAGGAACCGTTGGTCGATCTCTTGTCGATCCCTTGGTCGAATCTCTCCGAATCTCTTGGTCGATATGGTCGGTAGACCGTCGCGACGGACGGTTGGGGGTAGACAGGCCGCCTTGGTCGACAGGCCAACCAGGCTGACGGGTCGTTCTCGTTGACAAGTCGTTCTAGTTGATAGGCGGTCTCGATTGATACGCCGTCCTGGTTGATACGCCCGGTTGCGACGACTGTTCGTTGTCTGGTATACATTATACCAGACTAATCTGCGGTGTTTGTCCAGTCCCCATCTGCGCCGGCGACGCGGCCCCGCATCGCTGTGCGCGGTCGCTACTCTTGACTTTATTCCTATAGGATATTAATCCTCGATCCGTCCTGCTCGGCGAGGGGCGCCATCTAGAGGCGTCTGATGGCGGAGCAGCCGGAGGGGAGGCGGCGGCGCAAATGCCAACGTCGAACCGCCGGGGTCCGGAGCCGGAGATGCGGCTTCGGGCCGTGACGCGGCGCCCGCGCGCGACGGTTCGCAGCCGTCGCTCTCGGGCGGCGCCGGGAACCGCCCGGAGGCACTACGACCTCCCGCGACGGCTCGCTGACGGATGAAGGCTTGTCCCTCCATTCGACCGCTGCGGCGCGACCACCCGACATGGGGACTGGCGCCAAGGCGGAGCGAACGGAGACAGCCCGAAACGAAAAGCGCGGCCCCGGTTGCTGTCAAAACGCCGGAGATGGAGCGCCGCAAGGCGGGCGCATCTTAAACCGATGCGCGTCCATGCCCTTTACCGGGCATGGAGTGACCAAGACGTTGCGCTTTGTGGCGCTCCGTCGCCCCTCGACCGTGCCGCAAGGGCAGCGGAGGGGACGCTGAAGCCGCCGGCGCCCCCGCGCCGTCAAACAACAGGGGCGATCCCGCATGCCTATGCGCACGCGCGGGCACGGAGCGCGTCGATTCGCGGTGTATTCGGGATTTTCGGGAGACTGGCTCCTCGGGCAGGATTTCCGTGGCCGTCCATACTGTAAACGTTGTCAATATGGACAATCATAAAACCTATATTCTACAGGGTGAAAACGAATTTGTTTGCACATGCTGTCCATACTGGTTACAGCTAGCAACAACCCCAAAAGTGGGGAAATTGCGGGGAACCACAAATGGGGAGCCATACTCGAAACGCTCTTACCGTGAAGCGTATCGAGGCCAGCAAGGGCGGCAAGCTCCGCGACGGCGGCGGCCTATGGCTGGTGACGAAGGGCAACGGCCGCTATTGGATATTGAACTACACCAGCGCCGGAAAGCGCCGTGAGCTGGGCTTGGGTCCTCTGCACACAGTCGGCCTCGCCGAAGCGAGAGAGCGCGCCGAGGCCGCTCGGTCGCTGGTCCGACAGGGTATCGATCCAATCAATCAGAGGCGGGAAGTCGCTCGGGCCAGATCTGGAATCCCCGCTTTTGGCGAATATGCCGATTCTTATGTCAGCGAGGCCGTGAAGGCGGGCCGCTGGCGAGGCGCCAAGACCGAATCCCGGTGGCGCAACATCTTCGCGAATCACGCAGCTCCTATCCGCGATAAGGCTATCTCGGACATCGGCGTGGCGGACGTGCTGGCGGTAGTTCGTCCCCTCTGGGGTGTGAAACAGGAAACAGCCCAGAAGGTGCGTGAGGCCATAGAGCGGGTGCTCGACGCCGCCAAGGTGGAAGGTCTGCGTGCGGGTGACAATCCTGCGACGTGGAAAGGCAACCTGGAGCACGTCCTCCACAAGCCAGACGCGCTGCTGCGCGGACATCATGAAGCTCTACACTACAACGCAGTCCCGGCATTCATGTCCAAACTGCGCCAGACGGTTTCGGTTGCCGCGCGTGCCCTCGAATTTCTCATACTGACCGCGACTCGCAGCGCTGAAACCCGGCTGGCTGAGTTCAGTGAGTTTGACCTGAAGGCCGGCATCTGGACCATACCCGCAGAACGCACCAAGCAGGGCAGGGCGCATCGTGTTGCGCTGTCCGCGCGCGCGATCGAGATAGTCGAATCATTGGCCGGCAATGGGCTGGTCTTCCCGAGTCCCCGAAAGGGAACGGCGCTTTCCGACATGGTGTTCCGCAAGGTGATCGAGGCGCACGGCGGTGGCGGCACTACCGCGCACGGCTTCCGCAGTAGCTTCCGCGATTGGGCCGGCGACAAGACCGACTTTCCCCGAGAGCTCGCAGAGGCGGCGTTGGGCCATGCTGTCGGGGATGCCGTCGAGCGGGCCTACCGGCGCGGCGATGCGCTGGCACGGCGGCGCAAGCTGATGGACGCTTGGTCGCGCTATTGTGCGGGGTAGCCCGCCTCCGAAGAGGCGGGCCTGCGGCGGCGTTGGCTAGATGGATAGCGCTGAGCTACTGGCCGCCGCGAAGGGATCAGTCTTCTTCGTCCGCCGGATGCACTTCCTCGCACAGCCTCTTCAAATCGGCAGCCAGGTCGACGAACCGATCCGCGGTCCACTGCACCATGTCCCTGTCTGACTCGTTGCTTATGAGGAAATGGAGCACCTCCGCGCCGAGCCAGACCTCCTTGATCGACGATCGAAGCCGCGCGGCATTCAAATCTTCAAGCGTGAACGTGGTCATCGCGCGATCCTCCCCGCTGACGACTGGGGACGCTCCTCGATCGCGTTGATTACCGTGCTCCACAGCGCGTTCGCGTCATCGCGAACGCGGTTCGCAATCCAAAGAGCCCTCGCGAAGGCCTGTTCATCAAGCTTCGGCGAGGTGCCTAGGCTGCATACCAAGTCAGCAGGCATTTCCGATGCCGTAGCGAGGTCGCCGACTGGCATCTCAAGTTTATCGATGGTGACAGGCAGGCCGATAGCGGCTGCGGGTAACGTGGGCTGTGGCATGGTCTCTCCCTATTGATATAAAATCAACTAGGATTGAATTTACCACAACTAGAGTTGTCGTCAAGCGTAATTGATAATAATTCAAGCCGGCTTATAATGACGTCATGGTCACACCTGAACAGATCCGCGGTGCCAGGGCGATGCTGGGCATGACGCAGTCCGATCTTGCGCAGCGCGCGGGAATTTCCACCACTGGGCTGAACAACATCGAGCGGGGTCACGCTGATCCCAAGGCGTCGACACTTAGAGCGATTGAGACAGCGCTACGTGATGCCGGCGTAATCTTCATCGATCAAAACGGCAACGGCCCCGGCGTCCGTCTCGCTCGGAAGTCCTGAACCATCCCGCTCTTGAAGCGTTAAACCCCGCCTCGGTTCTTCCGGGGCACTGTCAGAGTCCCCGCCTGCGGTTTGGCCCCCCAGATCGTGGGCGGGAGAAATATTACGCCAGACATATTGAATGCCCACCCCTCGCAAATTCCCAGCACCCTGGAGCGCCCAACTATCGGGCGAAAGTTACTGCGTGCGAGATGCAACCGGGCAGGCGCTTGCGTATGTCTATTTCGAGGACCAAGAGGGACGACGCAGCAACACTCACCGGCTGACGTCGGACGAGGCGCGCCGGATTGCCGTCAACATCGCGAAGCTGCCTGACTTGTTGAAGCGGGGCATGCCCAAGTAGTCTCACACACCGACTGTATTGAGCCGGACGCGAGAACAGGAGCGTCACAGCCTATGAACCGATATGCCTCGCTAGTTATTTTCTTGGTTCTCGTCATCGGTGGCGGACTCGCGATTGGTTTTCTTACCGCGCCGGGCGAATGGTATGCTGGCTTGGCGAAGCCATCTTTCAATCCGCCTAACTGGATATTCGCGCCGGTCTGGACCGTCCTCTATGCGCTGATCGCGGCGGCTGGCTGGCGCGTCTGGCAATGTAAATCGGACGTCTGGCCGATACGGCTCTGGTGGGCGCAGTTGCTACTCAACTTTCTCTGGTCACCCATTTTCTTTGCGGCTCACCAGATCAACCTCGCGCTGGTCGTGATCTTGCTTCTTCTGGCTGTGATTCTCGTCTTCATCGCTACGTCGTGGCGGCGGGACCG
>Ga0180221_1002135_pt1 | contig 11890 bp, 7 predicted proteins | sample eDN5th37CKraftMG_FD_151339 | JGI IMG/M metagenome (GOLD analysis project Ga0180221, IMG submission 151339) | Enriched Miracle-Growth compost microbial communities from Emeryville, California, USA - eDNA 5th pass 37_C Kraft MG (version 2) (version 2) ...
GCTGAACACGGTGTCGCCGCGCGTGCGGAAGTCCCCGAAGCTGGATCGCGGGCCGGGATCGACCGGCAGCGTATAATCGCCGCTGTGCGTCACGGGATCGAGCAGGATGTCGCGATCGCCCACCTTCACGAAGGGATAGCCCCGCTGCGGCAGGCGCACCGATATCGCCGCCTCCGCCGCCTGGATACGGTCCGCGACGATCGGATCGCCCGGCTTGATCGACAGGGCCTCGCGGGCGAGGCCCGGCGGGCGCGTGTCCGGCCCGGTGACGGCGACGGCGCCCAGCGCGTAGCGATCGCCGGGCGTGACGTTCAGCGTGACGCGCACATTGTTGGGCTGGTTGGGGACGGGGCTGGTCAGCGTGTCGACCGTCCCGCCATAATAGCCCTGCGAGCGCAGCAGCCGCTCGATCAGCTTCGCATCCTCGTCGGCGCGCGCGCTCACCTGGGCGGCGCTTCCCGCCTTGCCCTTGCCATGGGCCAGCGCCGAAAGATCGTGGAAGCGATCGCCAAGCGCGATCCGGTCCAGCCCCGTGACGGTGTAGCTGTAGCGGATCTCGGGTTCGGGCTGGTCCTTCACCGTCGGCTCGGCGGTGCGCACGTCGAAGGTGGAAAGCGGCGGCAGCGCCTCGTCCAGCGCGGCGTCCGGCACGGCCGGTGCCCGAGGGGCGGGAGCCGGTGCCTGCGCGGGGGGAGCCGTCGTCTCGCTTTCGGCGGGAGGTGCCGTGTCGTCGAGCGGCGGGAGCGGGGTCGCGAAATCGAAATCGGCCGGCAGCGGCTGCTCGGTCGCCGGGGCCGCGCCGGGGGGCGCCGCGTGGGCCGCGCGCGAGGCCAGGGGGAGCGCGGCCAGCGCCAGCGCCAGCGCAACGGATGGCCGCGACGGCCGGCGGGCTTCAGGGCGTCCGGAGATATGGCCGGACGAAGCTGCCCTGCCGTGCCGATCCCGCGCCCCCGAGGCGGGCATGTCCTTCATCGGGATAAAGGAAAGCGCGGACGAGCGGTTCGTTCCGTTCCCATTGCGGGCTCGGTGTCTATCGGGTTCGCGATCCGTCGTGTCTTTCGGGCGGCGCGATGGGATAGTCGCTCCGGCCGGCCCCCGCCGCCTAAACCACATAATGGGGCAGGGCAGGGAGGACATTACTCTTGGCCGTCAATTCCATTCCCCCCGCGCGCGCCGTGCCCGCCTCCGCGCCCATGCCGTGTTACGAGGTCGCGCCGGTCAGCCCGGCCCGTGCCTGGTGGGCGGTAGCCGTATTCACCATCGCCTTGATGTTCAACTTCCTTGATCGGCAGGTCATGACGCTGCTCGTGACGCCGATCAAGCGCGATCTCGGGCTGAGCGACACGCAGATCAGCGTGCTGATCGGCTTCATGTTCGTGCTCTTCTATCTGGGCGTCGGCATTCCGATCTCGCGGCTGGTCGATCGCAGCCCGCGCAAATGGATCATCGGCGCGGGCATCGCCTTCTGGAGCGTGATGACGGCGGCGTGCGGGCTCGCCGGCAATTTCTGGCAGCTTGCGATCGCGCGCATGGGCGTGGGCGTGGGCGAAAGCTGCAACGGCCCGGCCACCTATTCGATGACCGCCGACATGTTCCCGCGCGAGAAGCTGGCGCGCGCCGTCTCCGTCATCAACATCGGCATGGTCGCGGGCTCGGGCCTGGCGCTGCTGGTCGGCGGATCGCTGGTCGTGGCGCTGACGAAGGCGGGTGACATGACGTTCCCGCTGCTCGGCACGCTCAGGGCGTGGCAGCTCACCTTCATCATCGTCGGCCTGCCGGGCGTGCTGATCGCGCTGCTGCTGGTGGCGACCGTGCCCGAGCCGCCGCGCCGGGGCGAGGCGCCCGGCAAGGGCGGCAGCGCGGTGTCGGCGCCCTCGCTGCTCGACGTGTTGCGCTTTCTCGGCCGCTGGCGGGCCGCCTTCGTGCCGCTGGTGATCGCGACGGGGGTGAAATCCATGCTCTCCTTCGGCGCGACGGTGTGGAGCCCCAGCTTCTTCGAGCGGCGCTTCGACTGGGCGCCGGGCACGCCGGGCATATGGCTGGGCGTGGTGTCGCTGATCGTCTCGCCGGTGGGACTGCTGCTCGGCGGCTGGATGGCGGACAGGCGCACGGCGGCGGGGCACGACGACGCCAATATGCGCGTCGTGCTCTGGGCCTCGCTGGGGGTGGTGCCGTTCGCCATCCTCTTCCCGCTGATGCCGACCCCGGCGCTCGCGCTCGTCATGTATGGCGGCAGCCTGTTCTTCGGCTCCATCGGCGCGGGGCCGGCCAATGCCGCCGTGCAGGTGATCACGCCGGGCCGCATGCGCGGCACGGTGAGCGCGCTCTACATCGCGGTGTTCAACGTCATGGGCTACGGCCTCGGCCCGCTCGCGGTGGCGCTGCTCACCGAAAAGCTGTTCCACGACGCGCAGATGCTGCCCACCGCGATGGCGCTGACGGCGGCGCTGCTCGGCCCGCTCGGCCTCTATTTCAGCTGGCGATCGCTCAGGCCCTATACCCGCGCCGCGATCGAGGGGCGCGAGAACGGATATTGATCCCGGGAGATTCAAGATGCTGAAGATCGCGACCGAGGAAGCCTTTTCCATCCCCGAGGTCGCCGACGCGCTCGGCGCATTGGCGGCGCGCGGCGATCCCAGCCTCGACATGCCGCTCGTCCGCAGCATCTATGGCGACGGCGCCGCGGGCGACAATCGCCTGCTCGTCGGCCTGCTCGACGTGGAGCGGGAACGGCTGCGCGTGATGGACGGGAACGGCGTCGACATGCACCTGCTCTCGCTCACCGCGCCGGGCGTGCAGATGTTCGAGGCGGCGGAGGGGACGCGGCTCGCGCGGGTCGCCAACGATTATCTGGCCGATGTCGTGCGCCGCCATCCCACGCGCTTCGCCGGCCTCGCCAGCTTCGCGCCGCAGGACCCGGCGGCCGCCGCGAAGGAGATCGCCCGCGCACGCGCCGAGCTTGGCCTCCACGGGCTGGTCGTCAACAGCCACACCCATGACGAATATTATGACGATCCCAAATTCTGGCCGATCTTCGAGGCGGCCGAGGCACATCGCGCGGCGATCTACATCCATCCGCGCGCGCCCGCCGCGCGGATGGCGCGCGGCTTTGCCGATTATCGCATGGACGGCGCGCTGTGGGGCTATGGGATCGAGACCAGCACGCACGCGCTGCGCCTGATCTTCTCCGGCCTGTTCGATCGCTTTCCGGGGCTCACCATCGTGCTGGGCCACATGGGCGAGGGCATTCCCTTCTGGCTCTGGCGGATCGATTACATGCACGCGGCGATGTCGCGCACCAGCGACATGCCCCGGCTGGAAATGAAGCCGTCTGATTATTTCCGGCGCAATTTCGCGATCACCACCAGCGGGCAGGAAAATCCCCTGGCCCTGCGCTATTCGATCGACATGCTGGGTGTCGACAGGGTGTTGTGGGCGATCGACTATCCCTATCAGCCGACCGCGCCGGCGGTGAAGTTCATGGACGAGGCGCCGCTCACCGACGAGGAGCGCGCCGCCGTCTATGGCGGCAATGCCGCGCGGATCTTCCATATCGAACGCTGATCGCCGGCCTGGGGCGAAGATCGAGCCGGCATGGGCCGCACATGCCGGCGCCGGTTCTTTCGCGCGGTTCCGCCGGCGCCTGCCTGGATTGCCGCGCCCCATAAAAAAGGAGGCGGCCGAAGCCGCCCCCCCGTCATCCGATCATGCTTGCCCGGACGATCAGAACTTCTTCTTGACCGAGATAGCGAACTCGCGCGGGCGGCCCGGCTGGGCACTTGCCACGCCAGCGCCCGCACCCGTCAGGTCGAAGCTGGTGAGAAAATAATATTTGTCGAACAGGTTGGTGATCTCGCCGGCGATCTCCCAGTCACCATCGCTGTTCCGGTAGGTAAGCCGGGCGTTGGCGACCGTGTAGCCGGGAATGCGGTTGTTCACGCCATTGACCGCGTTGGAGAATATCCGGCTCTGGTAGGACGCGTCGATGCGCGGCGTGAGCGATCCGGAATCGCCCAGTGATACCTCATATTGCGCGCCGATGCTCCACTTCCACGACGGGACGTAGGGGGGCACCATGTTGTACTGGATGCCCCTCGGGTTGGTCGGCCCGCCGGCGCCCGGATTGATGCTGCCCGACTTGTACTGGAAGTCGAGATAGCTCAGCGATCCGTCGATCATCAGCCCGTCGACCGGACGCACCGAGGTCTCGATCTCGAAGCCCTTGATCGTCGCGTCGCCCGCGTTGGTGACGAGCGCGCACGGCCCCGGTCCGCCATATTGCGGGCACGAGTTCAGCGAGAGCTGGATGCCGCTATAATCGCTGTAGAAGCCCGCGAGGTTCAGGCGGACATGGCGATCGAACAGGTCGCTCTTCACGCCCACTTCCCACGATTTCAGCGTTTCCGGCCCGAACGAACGGACCTGCGCCGCGTTGAACGGCCGCGGGCTGATGCCGCCGCCCTTGAAGCCCGTCGAGAACTGGGCGTAGGTCATCAGGTTGCGCGTCCAGTCATACTGGATGTTGGCGCGGTAATCGACGCGGCCCTTGCCGTAATTGCCGACCTGGCCGTCGACCGCATTGGCAGGCGTCACGCCGTCGGGCAGCTTGCGCGAGAAGGTGTAGTCCTTGTGCTCCCTGGTGTAGCGGATGCCGCCCGTCAGGCTCAGCTTGTCGGTCGTATGCCAGGTGGCATGCGCGAACACCGCCTTGGTGTTGGCGTTGACAGGATCGTCACCCTGGAAGGTGAGGCCGGCGGCCGAGGCGTAACGCAGGTCCTGGAAGGTCGCATAGGTCGACTTCTGGTCCATATAGAAGCCGCCCAGGGTATATTCGATCGCCTTGTCCGAACCGATCGAGCCGTTGAGGCGAAGTTCCTGGCTGACCGACCAGAAGGTCAGATTGCCGAGGCCGAAGCTGTGCGCCAGCGGCGACAGATCGTCGTCGTTGTTGAACTGCATGTTGTAGGCGCGATAGGCGGTGATCGACACCAGCTTCAGCGAGTCCGCCAGCTTCCAGTCGATATTGCCCGAGACGCCCCAGCCGACGAAGCGGGTACGGCCGTCATTGCCGATATCCGCCGGCTTGTTGCCGTCCGGCAGCGAGATGTAGGTCGCGTAGTTGCAATATTTGCCGCAGATGAAGCGGCTGTCGAACGGAATCGGCGTCGGGAACGGATTGATGTCGCCCGGGCCGGTATAGTTGGCGTAGGTCAGCACGGAACCGGCATTGCGCCGCTCGTCATGCGTGTAATCGCCGATGACGTTGACCTCGATGTCGCTGGTCGCTTCCCAGCGGAGCTGGCCGCGCACCGCCTGATAATTGACCTCGCCCTCGCGCCCCAGCAGGCAGCTCTGCCCCGGCGTCCTGATCGGGGTGACGCCGCTACCGGGGTTGAGGCAGCCATAATCGTAGCGGTTGATATAGCCGTCCTGCTTCTTGGCGACGCCGGAGACGCGCGCGAACAGATTATCGAGCAGCTTGATGTCCGCGCTGCCGCGCAGGTCCATCCGGTGGCGGCTGCCATAGGTGGCCTGGAGATAGCCCGTGTTGCTGCCTTCCGGCTTCTTCGAATAGAGCTTGATCGCGCCACCGATCGAGTTCTTGCCGGCCAGCGTGCCCTGCGGCCCGCGCAGCACCTCGACACGGTCGAGATCGAGCAGGTCGAAGACCGAGCCGGTGAGCGTCGCATAATAGACGTCATCGACGTAGACGCCCACGCCCGGCTCCAGCGCCGGGTTGAAGTCGAACTGGCCGATGCCGCGGATCGACGCGCCCAGCGAAGGGCCATAGGCCGCGCCCTGCGGCTTCAGCGTGACGCTCGGCGCCTGGTCGGCGACCGACGCGATGCTGGTCTGGCTGCGCGCTTCCATCATCGCGCCCGACACCGCCGTGATGGCGAGCGGAGTGTTCTGCAGGTTCTGCGCGCGGAACTGCGCGGTGACGACGATCTCTTCGACCTGGCCGGCATTGCCGGCCTGCGCGGCTTCGGGGGCGGCGTCCTGCGTGGCCTGCGCGTGGGCCGGCACCGCGACGGCGAGCGCGGCTGCCGCGAGCGCGATACGGCTGGCGGTCGCAGGCATGGGTATAGCTTTTCGGAATGACATTACGGACCTCCCATGGGGCCAAGTCGATCTTTGGTGCCGACTCAAGCCGTGCCGGACTAACCCCGAAAATTGACATCGCAACCGACGCGGCCATTTAGGGCGCGATGAGAACGCATTTCGTTCCGATAAAGAAAGCGCCCGCGAAACGGTTGGCGGGCGCGGGCCGGGGCCGCGCGGGCGCCGCTCAATCCTCGCCGTAGAGCGCGCGCTGCGCCTTTTCCAGCTCCTCGGAATAGCGGCGGCGCGCATATTTTTCCGTCAGGATTCCAAGGGCTTTCCCACCGGGCCCGACCACCGCCAGATCATCCGCCTCATGGCTGTCGAACACGGCCATGATGGTCGCGATGTTCATTTCGGGCGAAAGCGTCGCGTCGCGCAGCGTGGCGAGCGAGGCGACCGGCGCGGCCGCGTCGGCGGCCCCGGCATAGGCGTCGGCCGTGCGCACGATGCCCGCATAGGCGCCGTCGGGCTCCACCAGCACCACGCGGGTGGCCGCGCCCAGCGGATAGAGATCGCGGAAGCGCGCGATGCCGGTATCCGCCCGGACGGTGGGCACGTCGCGCCGCATCATCGCGCCCGCGGTCAGCGAGCGGACCCAGCCGATGTCGCGCCCGCTGCGCACCGTCTCGCCGCGCAGATGCATCCGCCAGGTGGAGAAGCTGTAGCCGAACCGCTCGCGCACGATCGCGCTCGTCACCAGGCTGGCGGTGATGACGGTGCCGGTGAGCGCGAAATCGTGGGTGACCTCCAGCACCAGCAGCGCCATCGTCATCGGCCCGCCGACAATCGCCACCGCCAGCGCCGCCATGCCGACCAGCGCCGCGTCCGACGGGATGAGGGGATGCAGGTCCGGCACCATCGCCAGCGCGCCCGCATAGATCCGGCCGAGCAGCGCGCCTAGGAACAGCGAGGCGAAGAACAGCCCCCCGCGAAAGCCGAAGCCGAGCGATACGCTGGACGCCGCGACCTTCAGCAGGAAGACCGTCGCCAGCACGCCGAGCGCGATGTCGCCGGTCAGGTTCAGGTCGAGCGCGCCGTGCCCGGCGGACAGCGCCTGCGGCGACAGGAAGGCGATCGGCATCAGGCAGAGCCCGCCCAGCAGGGGGCGCGCGTAATCGGGGACGGGAAGGCGGCGGACCATCCCCTCGATGTCCGCGATCAGCCGCATGATCGCGATCCCGACGCCCGCGCAGACCAGCCCGAGGCCGGCATAGAGCAGATAATCCGCCGTCCCGACCGTTTGCGAGCTGCTCGCCGCGATCAGATAGGGCGGCGCTCCCAGGCTGCGCGCGGTGAGCGCAGCCGCCAGCGCCGCCGCCGCAACGGGCGCGATGGTGGCGGGCGTATAGGCGCCCAGCACGATCTCGAACGCGTAGAAGGCGCCGGCGAGCGGCGCGCCGAACGCCGCCCCCAGCGCGGCGCCCGCGCCCGCGCCGACGAGCGTGCGCAGATCGTTGCGGCGCAGCTTCAGCCGCTGCCCTACCAGCGAGGCGAGGCCGCCGCCGACCTGCGCATAAGCGGCCTCCAGGCCGACCGAGGCCCCCGTGCCGTTCGACACCACCGTCTGCCCGGCGACCATGAACGTGTCGCGGCCGGGGATGCGGCCGCCGTGCAAGGTGTTCGCCTCTACCACGTCAATCGGCGTGCGGCGGCGGGCGATCCAGATCATGCCGCCCAGCAGCGCGCCGCCCAGAGGCAGCGCGAGCAGCCGCCACGGCGCGATCGCCGCCTGCGCGCTGAGCCGCTCGAACGGGGGGAGGCCGAAGAGGAGCGCCTGCATGGCGTGCGCCAGCGCCCCCAGCGCCACCGCCGCGAGCCCGGCCATCACCCCGATCAGCAGCGCGAGCAGGATGAACCAGGCTTCGCTGGTCCTGAGCTGCCGGCGCGCGGTGACGGCGGCGCGCAGGAGGAGAGGCGTCAGGGGTCGCATGGCGCTGCGGCGGGACGATAGGCGATCACGCGACATTCAGCCACGATCCCGGCGAGGTTTTTGCAAGGAAGCATGCCGGGGCGGCCATATGCTGCCGGGCGCGCGGGCTGAAGGTTCACTCCGCCTCGGGACGGCGGGCGGGCTTCGCGTCCTTAATGCCGGCGGCCATCGCCGCCTCCAGCCGGTCGAGCAGTTCGTAGCGCTTGCGATACATGGCGCGCTTGCGGGCGGGTATGTCCGCCGGGTCGCGGCTCTGGCGGGCGATCGGCAGGCTGAAGAAATCGCGGTTGATCCGCTCCCCGCCGCGCTCCTCCCATATCGCGTCGTAATCGAGCGGCAGGGGCCGTCCGGTGTCCTTGCCGAAATAAGGGCTGCGATGATGGCGCGCGGCGTCGGAAACCGCGTATATCTCCGCCACCCCGACGGCGCGGCAGAGCATGCGGAACAATTCGATCAGCAGGTCGCGCGGGCGCAGCCCCTCGGCGGCTTTCGTGACGATGCGATATTCGTCCAGCATGCCGTCCAGATTGCGCCCCTGGATGCCGCCGATCATCGCCGTCAGTCCCGCCTCCGCGCGCGTCACGGCGAAGCTCAGCGAGAAGAGCCGCAGATTGTCGCGGAACAGGTTGAGGGCGAACTGCCCCTCGCGATGGAACCACATCGGCTTGTCGAGGACGACATGATAGCCCGGCCGGATCTCCGCGAGGTCGAGCAGCTCGATCCCCTCGTCGACCGCCATGGCGAACATGCCGCCCAGCGATTCCGCCGTCGCCGCATGGCGCGCGAAGTGCGCGATCCGCGTCGGCGTGTCCCAGCCGGCGCAGAGATAGGGTGCCTCCGCGAAGGCGAGGAATTCGGGGCGCTCGCCGACCAGCCGGGCGAGCAGGCCATGCGCCGGGGCATGAAGCAGCGTCCCGAGCGCCTCGCGATGGCGCCAGCCCGCGCGCATGATGCGCAGCCGCGCCATGAGACCGCGCGATCCCTTGCCGGTCGCCACGCGGCCCGATGCCGCCCAAAGCCGTCGGATATCGGTTGGTCGCATTCCACCCCAGCCCGCATTCGCCGGCCCCCTGCGCGGAGGGGCGAACATGATCGTCGCGGCGCGGGAAAATGCGCCTGACGCTGGATAGATCAGCCGGCCGGGGCCGTATAGCCCCCGCGAGCCGAAGGGCCGGAAAAGGGGCGGCCGGGATCAGCGCCAGTCGGACGTCTGCGAAATGAAATGGGCGGACAGGTCGAAGCAGTCGCCGGGAAAGGCCTGCCTGACATGGGTGATCGAGGTGCCCGCGCGCCAGGTCTTGCGTTCGAGGATCAGGCACGCCGTATCGCCTGCGATACCGAGGACGGGCGCGAGGTCCAGGGCCTGCGTCGCCATGATTCTGTGCTCCGCCTCCGTCCAGGGGACATGGGCCAGAAGCCAGCTTCCCGGAGGGGTCACGGCGAAATCCGCCGTCGCCGCCTCGGGCACGGCCGAGAGGCTGATTAGCCGATCCTCCACCGCGAAGACTCTTTTGTCGGCGATGTGGAGGCAGCGCAGCGACAGGACCTCGCTCCCCCGCGCGACGCGCATCAGGTCCGCCGGGATCGCCGATGCCGGCCGGACGTCGCGCGAAAGCAGCTCGAGACGATAGGCGAAGCCGCGCTTGATGATCTCCTCGCGGATGTCCGGTATCGCCAGCGCCGCCATATGGATGCGCGGCCGCGCGACGACCGATCCGGCTCCGCGCTGGCGATTGATCAGGCCGGCGGCTGCCAGCGCGGACAGGGCCTTGTTGACGGTCATCCGCGAGCAGCCATATTCGCGCATCAGCTCATGCTCGAACGGCACGCGATCGCCGGGCTGCAAGGTGCCCGCCATGATCCGCGTTTCGATATCGTGCCTGATGCGACGGTGAAGCGGCGTCTTTTCCAGCTCAGCCTTCCGGGGCCTCAGCATGGGAGCCTCTTTCCGGACGCCCGCCCGGCGCCATTGGTCCGCACGGCATCGATCATCTCGCGCCCGTTCCCCACCAACATCCAGCCGCGGGATCGTCCGTCGCCCTGCCTGCGCCGAAGCGCGGGGCGCCAACATTCCGCTGTCGCCATATCTGCCACGGCCCCGTGATGAACGCCATGCCCGCATGTCGGGTGCGCAGCGGGGACGTCGGCCGACACATCGCCCGGTCCTTGGCGTTCGATGAGCCGCTGGACAAATATTATGGCCGGTATATGTCTATACATAAACGAAGCTTGTCCCCGTAGGCGCGCCTGGCAGGAAAGGTATTCGACAAGATGCGATGCCATCGATCGCGGTTCGGCGTGCGGAGAATCCGATGCGGCTGCTGAAGGCCGCCTCCTATCCGGTCATGCCGTGGAAAAACGGCGGCGGCGAGACATGGGAGATCGCGGCTTCACCGCCCGGCGCGTCACTGGATGATTTCGCATGGCGCGTCAGTATGGCGCGCGTCGACCGTGACGGGCCTTTTTCCATGTTCGTGGGGATCGACCGGACGCTGACCATCATCAGCGGCGCGATGATGCTGCTGCCCGAGCGGCGCGAGGCCGTCGCGCTGGACGCCACGGCGCCGCCATACGGTTTCGACGGCGGCGAGCCCATCGGCGCGATCGTCACGCAGGGGCCGGTGATCGACCTGAACGTGATGACGCGCCGGACCTGCTATCGCCACCATGTCTGCCGCGAGACGGGAAGCGGGGGCAGGGCGTCGATTGTCGCGGCGGACGTCATGCTGGTCGTCGCCCTCGGTGACGGTCTTCGTGCCGGCGGAACTCCGCTCGGTCGCCATGACTGCCTCGTGCTCGCGGCGGGCGACACGCCTGACCTGACGATCGATACGGGGACGGCGTCGAGCGAGGGAGCGATGGTGTCGATCGAGCTTTGGCGGCTTCGCTGACGATCCGGCAGGGGACGCATCGGGACGGTTCATGGCTTTGCGGAAATGACGTGGCGGGCCATCGCTGGCCGGAACCCCGCCCGGCAGGCGCCGGGCGGGGAGGAGTGACGGGAATCAGTGATGGGCCTCGGCCGGTGCCGCGCTGCCGCCGGATTTGTAGAGCAGGTTGAACAGCAGCTTGTAGGTGCCGTGAGACTGGGCGCGCCATTGCGGGCGGAAGCCGTAGAGATAGATTTTGCCCTTGCCATAGGCGACCTCCATCGCCGCCGCCTTGCCCTGTATCTTCTCCGGGTGGATGAGGACGCCGCTTTGCAGCGGATTCCTGTCGGGCGCATAGGATGCGAGGATTTTCCCCTCGAAACCGGGCCCAGGCTCGAAGGCGGGGCCGCGCTCGAACATCACGGCCGGGTTGGCGGGCATGCCCGCGGTCGCGGCGGAGGACGTGTTCAGCCCCACCTGCAACAATGCGCCCGAACAGAAGAATTCGCTGGGCTTGGCGTTCTTCAATATGTTCGTCACCGGTAGCTGGAACAGGTCGATGATGGCGTCCGACATGTTGTTGAACGCGATCAGCGTGCCGCCGTCGGCGACGAATCTTTTAAGCGCTTCGCCGCCGTCATCGCCGATCCCGCCGGCATAGGGCGCGGGCACGTCGGCGATGCTCAGCCCATCGAGGAGCGCGCCGAGCGGACCCGGGCGAGGCGCGGGCGCGTTGACGCCCTTTTCGGCGTTCCTGCGCTGCTGCTCCGCGATCTTCTCGGGGGTGAGGCCATTCATGTCGGGCAGGATGATGGTGTCATATCGGGCGTTCAGCCCGCCCTTCTTCATGTCTGCGTCGCGGATGCTGGCGGCGCCGTACTCATATTTTTCCAGGATCCAGCGTGTCCAGCCCTCGTCGAACTGGCTGGAGCCCCAGGGGCGGTAGAGGCCGATGCGCGCCTTCGCCACCTCGGTCGCCGCCGGG
>Ga0180221_1002139_pt1 | contig 11873 bp, 10 predicted proteins | sample eDN5th37CKraftMG_FD_151339 | JGI IMG/M metagenome (GOLD analysis project Ga0180221, IMG submission 151339) | Enriched Miracle-Growth compost microbial communities from Emeryville, California, USA - eDNA 5th pass 37_C Kraft MG (version 2) (version 2) ...
TGCAACAGGCCGCCCGGCGCTCCTGGCGCATCGGCCAGAAGCAGCCGGTGCGCGTGATCTACCTCGGCTACGCCAACTCCTCGCAGATGACCTGCCTGGGGTTGATGGCCCGGAAGATCATGGTGTCGCAAAGCACGTCGGGCGACGTGCCGGAATCGGGGCTCGATGTCCTGAACCAGGACGGTGATTCCGTCGAGGTGGCATTGGCACGACAACTCGTGGCGGCATGATTCATGCCTCTCATGCCGGCGGCCCATGGTCGCCGGCATTTTTCCCGGCAAATCGGGAGCCGACGGATTCGCTTTGTTTGCTGTGACAAAGGGCCGGCGCGGCGATGGTGATGGCTCGTTGTTTCAGGACACCGATCCATGCGCCCATCCCGCCAGCCCTTCCGTATTGCCGGACGCAGCCATCTGATCCGTTTGCCCGGCTTGATCCTGGCCGCCATGGCCAGCGGCTGCGCGATGACGAACGCCGTGCCACCGATGCCGGCATCCGATGTCACCGACATCGCGCCCGGAGCCGTGACGGAGTTCGTGCCGGTGACGCGGTATGGCCGCTACACCCTGGTTGAACTCGCGCCGACGGCGGCCCAGCACGACCTGCTGCTGCAAGTGGTGGATGTGGAGATCCCCGGCACGCTGGGCGCCACCGTCGGGGATGCCCTCCGGCACCTCGTTCTGCGTTCCGGCTACCGGCTGTGCGATGAGCAGTCCGCCGATCTGCTGGCCTTGCCGCTGCCGGCGGCTCACTACCGGCTCGGCCCGGTCCTGCTGCGCGACGCGCTCTTGACACTGGCCGGCCCCGCCTGGGATCTGCAGGTCGACGACGGCGAGCGGAAGGTGTGCTTCATCCGCAGCCTCAGGGAGGCTCATACGCCGCACGAGCCCAAGCCACCGGAAATCAACCATTCGGCGGAGCCCCCTCCGCTGATCCGGGAGGTTTCGCCATGACCATCCGGGACTCGGCGACTGGCCAGCGCACGACGCTGCTGCGGGTCGCGGCCGCAACCTGGTTGTTGCTCGTCAGCGCGGTGGTGCTGGTGGATCACATGGCCCTGTCCGGGCTGGCGGAACAGGCTCAGGCCTCCGCGCCCACCGCGCAGGTGTCCCTGCTCGAATCCCGACTGGACGGTCTCTCGCATCGGATCGAACAACGCCACACTCAACCCGCCGCCTTGCCGCAGGCGCGCTACGAGCAGGACACCGCGGCGTTGGACCAACGGCTGGCGGCGATCGAGCTGGCGCAGGCCCACTACGCCGCCACCGATGCGCTGCACGCATTGGAAAACCGCGTCACGCGACTGGAAGCCCGCCCGGTCTCGCGCCAGCCCAAACTGCCCGCACCACGGCCGTCCCAACCTGTGACGGCCCAACCCAAGCCTGTTGAGCCTTCATTCCGCCTGATCGGAGTGGAACTGCGTGCGGGAGAGCATTTCGTGTCGGTGATGCCTGTCGGTGGCACCGGGCTGGCCGATGTCCGCCTGCTGCGCGCCGGCGAGTCGGAGGGTGGCTGGCGGCTGGACGGCATCGAGCGCGATGGCGCCGTCTTCCGGCAGGGTGACGAGATCCGCCGGCTGCCCATCCCGCCCCGATAGGGAGGCCCATGCCGATGGTCCCGCGCTACTTGATCCCGCCATTGATGGCCGTGTTGCTGGCCGCTCCCGCCATGCCGGTGGCACTTGCCCAGCCCACCGGTGCAACCACCGCGGCCAGGACGGCGCCGAGCCGTGAAGCGCCTGCGGCCATCGCTCGCAGCGACGAACAGCGGGCGCAGGACTGGGGGCTGCGCACGGACGAATGGACGCGCTACCGCGAGTTGATGCAGGGGCCGCTGGGCGTCTACTCGCCCAGCCTCGACCCGCTCACGGCCCTCGGCATCGAAGCACGTTCCGACGAGGAGCGCCGCCGCTACGCGGAATTGCAGGTTCGGGCCGAAGCCCGGCGGGTCGAGAAGACGCTGGCCTACCAGCGTGCCTACGACGCCGCCTGGCAACGGATCGCGCCGGGCATGGCGCGGGTCAACCTGCACGGTGCCAAGCCGACCGGCGCGGGCACCGCCATCGCATCAGGCACCGACCGAACCGCCGTCTTCGTGAAGGATGGCTGTACCGCCTGCGACCAGGCCGTGCAGCGGCTGCAGGCGTCGGGCGTCGAGTTCGATGTCTATGTCGTCGGCAGTCGCGCCGACGACGCGCGCATCCGTGAATGGGCACGCCGGGCCCGTATCGACCCGGCGAAGGTGCGCGCCCGGCACATCACCCTCAACCACGACGGCGGCCGCTGGCTGTCCCTCGGCCTGCAGGGCGAACTGCCCGCCGTCGTGCGCAGGGTCGGCGACCAATGGCAGCGACAGTAGGCCTCGGGCGTCTCGCGCTCCTGCTGCTGGCCTGCTGGCCACTCGGCCAGGCGAAGGCCGGGGAGGTCCCGCCGCCGGCCTACCAGTTCGCGGCACAGCGTGCGGACATTCCGGCGGCGGTGCTCTACGCGGTGGCCTTGCAGGAGAGTGGCACCCAGTACCACGACCGCCTCGTGCCCTGGCCCTGGACGCTCAACGTGGCCGGGGCATCGCATCGGTTTGCCACCCGCACCGAGGCCTGCGCCGGCCTGCACCAGGCATTGCGCGACGTGCCGCGCACCCGCATCGACGCCGGCCTGGGCCAGATCAACCTGGGCTACCAGCGCCACCGCTACGACCAGCCCTGCGAACTGCTCGATCCCTATAGGAACCTGGCGCTGGCCGCGCAGATCCTGCGCGAGCAGCACGCGCCGGGCCAGGACTGGCTGATCACGATCGGCCGCTACCACCGTCCCGCTGGTGGCGCACCCGCTGCGCGCTACCGCCAAAGCGTTGGCGGTCACCTGGCCCGCCTACTGGGCGAGCCGGCGCGGGGCGAGGATACCCGGAGAACCCTGCCATGAAGCCTCGAACCTTCCGTCCGGCTGCACTGTGGCTGATCGGCTTGCCGTCGCTCGTGTCCGTGCCAGCCGCCTTCGCGCAATCGCCACCCTTGATCCTCGTCGAGGATCGCGGTGGCGCTTCCGCGCTGCCTTACTACCAGGCCCTCGACCTGCAACCGCGCACCGGAAGCAGGCCATCTCCCAGGGTCGAGATGCCACGCCTGCCCGAAGGGCCATCCGGCGAGGCGGCCATGTTGCCGGTGCGCTCGGCCCATTTGGCCCCTGGCGATGTGGTTCCCCGGGCGATCCAGGCGCCTGGGCTCACGCCGATGTTCCTGGTTGGTGATGACCAGCGCTCCCATGCCTGGCTGCGCCAGCGTGCCCCGGCGCTGCGCGAGCTCGGGGCCGTGGGGTTGGTGGTCCAGGTCGAGTCACCACGGGCACTTGCGTCACTGCGTGCCCTGGCGCCCGGGCTGATGCTGGCGCCGGCGTCCGGGGACGAACTGGCCAGGCGCCTGGGGCTGCGCCACTACCCGGTGCTGGTGACCGCCACCGGCATCGAACAGTGAGGAATGCCCGATGGCCCAGCCGCACGCCGTCGAAGTCCTGCTGCGGCCAGCGGTGGAGCTATACACCGTTGCCGTATGCGCAGGCGCCGCGGTGGTGTGCGTGGTGGCACCGTGGTCGCTCGCGCTGAATCCGGTACTCGGCCTCGGCAGCGCGCTGGCCTTCCTGGCCTTCGGCGCGATTCGCCTGCGCGACGCCTGGGCCATCCTGCGCTACCGCCGCCACATCCGTCGTCTGCCACGCTACGTGATGACGAGCCGTGACGTGCCAGTGAGCCAGTACCGCCTGTTCGTTGGGCGTGGCTTCCGCTGGGAACAACGACACACCCATCGGCTGACGCAGACCTACAAGCCCGAGTTCCGGCGCTACGCCGAACCGACGACGTTTTACCGTATGGCGCGCCGTCTGGAGGAGCGGCTGGAGTTCGCGCCGCCGCCGCTGCCCAGGCTGGCGCGGGCATTGGCCTGGGACAGCCCCCTCAACCCGGTCCGGCCGTTGCCGCCCGTGGGTGGCATGCCTCGCCTGCATGGCATCGAGCCGCACGAAACCGACGTCACCCTGCCGCTGGGCGAGCGTGTGGGCCACACCCTGGTGCTCGGCACCACGCGCGTGGGCAAGACGCGCCTGGCCGAACTGTTCATCACGCAGGACATCCGCCGCAAGGTCCATGGCGAGCACGAGGTGGTGATCGTCTTCGACCCCAAGGGCGATGCCGACCTGCTCAAGCGCATGTATGTCGAGGCCAGGCGCGCCGGACGCGAGGGCGAAATGTACGTGTTCCACCTTGGCTGGCCCGACATCTCGGCACGCTACAACGCCGTGGGCCGGTTCGGGCGCATCTCGGAAGTCGCCACGCGCGTTGCGGGGCAGCTTTCCGGCGAGGGCAACAGCGCCGCGTTCCGAGAGTTCGCCTGGCGCTTCGTCAACATCATCGCGCGCGCCCTGGTGGAACTGGGGCAGCGGCCAGACTACCTGCTGATCCAGCGCCACGTCGTCAACATCGACGCGCTGTTCATCGAGTACGCCCAGCACTTCTTCGCCCGAACCGAGCCCAAGGCCTGGGAGGTGATCGTCCAGTTCGAAGGACGCCTCAACGACAAGACCATCCCGCGCCACATGGTCGGGCGAGAGAAGCGGGTGGTCGCACTGGAGCAGTACCTGTCGCAGACGCGAACCTATGACGCGGTGCTCGACGGCCTGCGCTCCGCGGTGCGCTACGACCGCACTTACTTCGACAAGATCGTCGCTTCGCTGCTGCCGCTGCTGGAGAAGCTCACCACCGGCAAGATCGCGCAACTGCTCGCGCCGAACTATTCCGACCTGTCCGACCCCCGCCCGATCTTCGACTGGATGCAGATCATCAGGAAGCGGGCCGTGGTCTATGTGGGACTGGATGCGCTGTCCGACGCCGAAGTGGCGGCGGCCGTCGGCAACAGCATGTTCAGCGACCTGGTGTCGGTGGCGGGGCACATCTACAAGCACGGCATCGACGATGGACTGCCGGGGGCATCGGCCAATGCCAAGGTCGCCATCAACGTTCATGCGGACGAGTTCAACGAACTGATGGGCGATGAGTTCATCCCGCTCATCAACAAGGGTGGCGGTGCGGGCATGCAGGTCACGGCCTATACGCAGACGCTCTCGGACATCGAGGCGCGCATCGGCAATCGCGCCAAGGCCGGCCAGGTCATCGGCAACTTCAACAACCTGTTCATGCTGCGGGTGCGCGAGACCGCCACCGCCGAACTGCTGACACGACAACTGCCGAAGGTGGAGGTCTACACCACCACCCTGGTCAGCGGCGCCACCGACAGTTCCGACATCCACGGCCCGACCGACTTCACCAGCAACGCGCAGGACCGCATCAGCACGTCGAGCGTGCCGCTCATCGAGCCTGCGCACGTGGTCGGCCTGCCCAAGGGGCAGTGCTTCGCCCTCATCGAAGGCGGTAACCTGTGGAAGGTCCGCATGCCGTTGCCAGCGCCCGATCCGGACGAAGCCATGCCCCGGGACCTGCAACAACTGGCCGGCTACATGCGCCAGCACTACGCCGAGGCGGGCGAATGGTGGGAGGGCAACGGGCTGCTCCGGTTGCACGACGACGACGCGTTGCCAGCGAATCTGGCCGAGGAAGTGAAAGAAGGCACGCCGGATGAAGAGGCGCCATCGTGAAAGAGCCCGCCGCGACCGCCGAGCGACAGCAGGCACGCCAACGCGGACTGGTCGCCAGCGTGGTCACGCTGCCATGGCGCCTGTTCGGCGTGCTGGTCGCCTCGCTGCTGCTGTCCATCGTCATCGAATGCGTTGGTATGCACCTGTTCTGGCCAGACCAGGGCTGGCGCCACGCGCAGGGCATGCTCGACTACGAACTGAACCAGCTCTCCACCCATTTCACCCGGAGCGCCGTCGTGCAGGAGCCGGGACGCACCGCGCGCTGGCTGGTGGAGGGCACCTACGAGTGGGTTTTCGTGAAGACGGGCTTGTTGGACTGGATGCGCGACGCCTCGGCGCAGGCCAGCGCACCCAGCCGAGGCGCGCACCGGGACTTCCGCTATTACCTAGCCCAGGTCTATGTCTGGACCGAGCGCTATCTGATTGCCGCCGGCTTCACCGTTCTGACGTTCATCGTCCGCCTTCTGGTCTTGGTGCTCACACTGCCGCTGTTCCTGCTAGCGGCCTTCGTCGGCTTGGTCGATGGACTGGTTCGCCGCGACATCCGCAAGTTCGGCGCGGGGCGGGAATCTGGCTTCGTCTACCACCGAGCTAAGGCGGCCTTAATGCCGCTGGCGGTGCTGCCGTGGGTGACCTATCTGGCGCTGCCGGTGTCGTTGCACCCTTTGATGGTTCTGCTGCCCAGCGCGGCAATGCTCGGGGTGGCAATGAACATAGCGGCCAGTAGCTTCAAGAAGTACCTGTAGAAAAGACGCTGTGCGGCCGTACGCATGAATCAGCTAGACACCTCTCTGCACAAACAACGTCAGCATGTGTGCGAGAGACTCCGCGCTAGGAAACCTTCTTCTGCCTGTCTCGCAGAGACACGGCCCAGTCTTTCAATGCCTGGATGTCCTGAAAGAGATCAGTAGGTGGTGGTGGCGCGGCATTCCTGCCGCTGGACGGATCGTGTGCGTCAACAATGTCGCAGCACTTCTTGAATCCCGCGGCGAAAGCATCGCAGTCAGCCTCGGTGAGCGTACTGACCTTCTTCAGGTCCTTGGCATTGATGTAGTCCCTGTGGCGTTGAATAACGCGGACGAAAGCAATGTCCTCCAGGCCGCGCTCCCATGTGGCGCGCAGCGCGTTGTAGAGCTTTGCGACCTCGACCGCGTACTCATCTTCCTGGTTGTTGTCATGCAGCAGCTTTGCCGCACGCGCCGCCTTCTCCAGCTTGTCGATGCGATCTTCGACGCTCTGGGCCTTCCAGGGCAGGCCGTCGGCCACCATACCGGCTCCCGCGGCGCCACGACTGAGCGTCGTGAGCCGCACTGCCCGCCCGGTCTTCGTCGCGTGGTCATTCAGATCGTTCACAAACACCAGATCGTGCGTGAAGACGATGACCTGACGGTTCTCCGCTTCTTCCACGAGACGCTTGGCCACCTGCCCACGCCAGCGATGGTCCAACGAGGACACCGGGTCATCGAAGACCAGAGCAGAGCGGTGCATCGCGGTGGCAAGCTCGGTCATGAAGGCGGCCAGCGCCACGCAGGTCTTTTCCCCTTCGCTCAGGATTTCGTGGACCTTGGCATCCGGCTTGGCGAAGAGGCGCACCTGATACTGCGGTGAGCCGTACTTGCCGCCGGAGCGCACGATTTCGACGCGAACCTTCGAGGCGGCAAGCCTGACAATCTCTTCCTGAAATCTGTCGCGCAGCCGAGGCGTAATCACGGTGTCGGCAATGTCATTGCCCATCTTGGTGATGGTGTTCGTCGCCGTATCGCCCGCACACTCGGTCAGAAACCGGATGGTCTTCAGCCGCTGGATTTCGTCAGTGACGACTTGCAGCATGCCGGCGAGCAGCGCGCGGTCGCTCAGCTCGGCGAAATCGGCTTCGAGCTTCTTGCGTTCGTCCGCGTCAGCGGACTTGCGCAGTTCGGCGGCGTAGTTGCGGATCGTGGTCTGAAGCTGGCTGAGATCAGGCAGCGGCGACTGTGGAACGGGCGGAAGCTGTACCTCGCCGTTTCCGCCCAGGGCTTTGAGCAGAACGTGGCGCCGCAGCCGGGCTGCGGCGATGAAGCGGCGCGTCTGCTGCTGCAGCGCCACATTCTGGAGGCCCAGCTCATCAAGACTGGCCTTCACCGCCCGCGTGCCGATTGCTCCGGCAGCTATGGTCTGACGTGCGGTCTGAGCTGCCTTCTCTGCCTCGCGTGCCAGCTGTTCCGTGTCCTTCTGGATGAAGTCCTCGAAGCGTGCCATTCGTGCACGTGCCTCAGCTTCCAATGGCTGCTGGCAAAGCATGCAATGCGCGTCTTCGGCCGACGGCGGAAACGGCTGTCCGGGGTATGCGATCTCCGTTGAGTAGCGTCGGGCGGAATCCCAAAGCACCCGCCATGTCTCGCCGCCGACCCCGGCAATGGATTCGCCCGTGAAGGCCTTCTCCGCGGCAAGACGTGCGGCGTCCCGTTTCGACCGTGCGTCCCTGGCGAGGGCAGCGGCCGCCAGCAGTTCCTCATCGGTGGTTCTGGCTGCAATGCTGTTCACCGCGGTAATCAGCCGCATGACGTTGTCGGCTTTGACGGTCTGTTCCGCCGCTGCCTTGGTCGGATTCTTCGACAGGTCTGCCCGCAGACGCTCAAGACGGGCGCTTTCGTCTGCCGAGAGCGCCGCCAGGGCTTCGATCTTCTTTGCGTCAGTATTGGCGTTCAGCGCGGCCAGCGCCTTTCCCACGGCCGTGGTGGCCTTCCAGGTCGGCGCCGCAAAGATCGGATGGCGGGCCTTCTCAAGCTGCTTCTGCTCAGCTGCGAGGGCGTCCTTTACCGCCTGGCAGGCTGCAGCAAGCTCATCCGGCACGTCCAGGCCAAAGGGCCGGAATGCAACTTCGTTCTTCTCGCGGATATGGACTGAGGCGCAGTCGCTATCGAACACGCTCACCGCTGACAGCGTTGCATGCGGATTTGCGCCGTTCTGCCACTGTTCGGCCGGCTGCGGCACACCGCCGACCTCGTACGCGATGTTCGCGCCGACGCGCTTTGGGGGCTGATCGGCATACACATTGGGTTCGATCTTTCCGGCATGCCTTGCACGACATGCGCGCTTCAGGATGCGTGCGTAGCCGGACTTGCCCGCACCGTTGTCGCCGTAGATGATCGTGATTCCATTCGGCTCGAAGCCGAGGGTCTGACCGGCGGCAAGGTTGTTCACGCCGGTCACGTCGGCGATCGACAGAAGCGATACCGCGGCGGTCTGACCGGGGTTGGCCGGAAGGTGGTCCTTCTCCAGCGGTATCGCTTTCAGCGCGCCAACTGGTGCACCTTTGCCTTGTTTACAAAGGTCCACGAGTTCGCCGATATCGGCGTCCGTCAGACGGCCGTTTGCGATGATGCGGCGCAGGGCATCACGCTGCCAGAGTGGACGATCCTTTGACCAGTCCAGAATCGTCTCCAGGACGGTCTTCTGCTGTGCGGCGGGCTTCTGCATTTTTTGCTCCTTCGTCGGGCTCCAAGATGATGGCAAAGTGTCTCTAAGCGCCCGATTTGATTCTCTATGGAGACCTTCAAAAAAAGTTCCCATGACAGCCAACCTGCGGCACTTAGGAATCACGCACAACCACGCCCTCAGGACGACCTTTCTCCAGAATTTCTAGTAGCACCACGCTCTGCTTCTCTGTCGGGAGCTTGGAGGGAATCTGCATGGCAACCCTAAGCACGCCGTCTTCCTTTGGCGTGAGCAGATCCTTCTCAAGCAGCAACTGATGGATGCGAGCCCATTCCGCAGCGGGAACAGCCAGCACTTTTCGCTGCGCCTCGATGCCGTTGTCGATCCTCTGCGTCTGCTTCGCAGTCTTCACGATCGCTGCCTGATCATCCTGCGGAACAAGTCGATCGTAGAACTCCGGCGGGAGAAGATCGGCAATGGCGTCGGTACGAGCCTGTATCCTCGTCCAGCATGCCTCCTTCTTGCACCATTCGGAAATGTTCGAGATACCGTGTGGTGGCTTGGTGATGTCATCGTTCACCACGCCAGACACGACAGCGATGGCATCCTCCAACACGGCATCAACCATCTGTGCATTCCAGACGCCCAGGAAATCGATGCTCGCCTTTCTTCGCTTCGTGATATCGGCCAATACCGCCAGCGTGTAGGCCACGATGTTTGCTCGATACCCACCGTTGTACCAAGGTTGCGCAGAAACGATGCGCTCGGTGGCACGGAAGATCAGTCCGCGCGCGACGGCTCTCTTGAAGTAGAACTCGTTGAAGGCATCGGACGATTTTTCCCACTCGCTTCCGATTCGCGCAGCATAGCGCGCAAAGTTCTTCTGCGAGCCAAGATTGACCCATCTTGGATGGTCATCCCAGACATTTTCGAACTTTGCGAGATCCGTCTTGGTGAACATTTGCGGCTTGGGATGCTCGGCCTTGAAGCGACGCTGCTCTGCTGGTGTCAGTTTTGACTGTGCATCGGCATACTGACCGCGTGCGCGCTCGTAGAACCAGCGCGTCTCGCGGGGGGACCCCTTCTGCGCCGGCGCCCATATGCGCCGCGAGAACCCTTCCATCCGGACATGGAACGGATGATTCGAGAAGAAGTCGGCAGCATTCACCCTATTCTGGGTGTTCGCATACTCCGATATCTTCGGCACAACCATCTCGCTTTGCTGGCTGTCAATGACGGACAGCTTCATCTGAACGAATATCTGGGAAAGGTCCGCCTTGTCCCGCTTCCGCGTATGGAACAGGGATGCAGTGGTCTGCCCACCATTGACGATTTGAAGATCGACAATCCTTGTGATCGCCAGACCGGAATCCGTTGCCTCGGTTTCGACACTCTGCGCAGTGGCCGTGATCCCATTGTTGTAGGCAAAGAACATTCCCGGCTCATTCAGGATCGTTGCCCGTATGCCCTGGTTCACATTGCCACGAGCCTGCAGGAATGTCCGGACGTTCTGCTCCAGCAGGCGCGCTCCGAAACTTCCGTACAGGGTCGCCAGCACATCTGCTGGCATGACCATGAGGTAGGACTGATAGGCATCGGTTGTCAAGTGAGCGGGAAGGCAGGCGATGCCTTGGCCAAACATCTGCTCGAAGTCGAGATCGAGTGGTTCCTTGTGGCTGCGTGAACTTCGCTGACGATGAAGACGCGAAATATCCCATACGTGATAACTCGTGGGAACGCCAGCAACTTCTCCATCCGGAAGGCTCTGCACTGCCCCGCTGAGCGTGCGCTCGGAGAACAGAACAAGGTTGAGCGAGCCGATGGCACCTCTGCGATCGGCAATCTGTCTGGCAAGGCCGTATTCCGGCGATGTGACTTCCAGATCGTCCGCCAGATTCCTGTCGATACTTGTTTCGAAGAAGTTGGCAACACGCTTGAATGCCGCATCCACATCCGTCCTGGTCAGGGATGCCAGTTCGTTGCGGGACTCAAAGTCTGCGATGAAGAGGTGCAGGACTCCCTCATCATTGAACCAGTAACCGTCCACGCGCACGCCACGATGCGCCCGGAAATGACAAAGTTCGAAGCCTTCCGTGAAGCCTGTTTCGACAAGCTCTGCAGCGATGGTTTCCATGAACTCGTCGAGCTGAAACCTGCCATTGGCCTCGGCTCCCGCCAGCAGTTCCTGCCGGAAGTCGTGGAAGAACTCTTCGCCGGTTTGCTCCATCACTCTCCTCCGAAGACAGCGGCCCCGTCGCACTCGTATTGAGCAATCGTTTCCAGTCTGATGTCGTAGGCTACCTTGGCAATCCCCGTCGGCAATTGCGATCGCATGAGACGCGGAAAATCATCGACGACCCGATAGCTGCGCACGTCGCTGACGACAAAACGCGGCTCATCGTAGTCAGGGAGCGGCGCGTAGCCGTGTGCAACCAGCTTCCGGTCAAAGGCCTCGATAGCCTCTGCCTTGTCGAGCCGCGCCTGGACGGCGGCGACAAGCTCGTTGAGCGAGCGGGCACCTGCCGCGTCAGCCAGGTTGCTCAGCCGGTACACGCGCAGGAACAGTGCGTCGTTCAGCGATTCGAGCTGGTCTTCCGACGAAATGCGGATGCTGCTTCGCTCGGCGCCCGAGAGGGATTTGACCTCGACAGCCGTGTTGCCGAAGATGAAATCCTGATGTGACCGTTCCGGCGACGTCCCCCCGGTTTTGAGTAGCGCTGGGATCTGGAGTCCAATTTCCCAGAGCAAGGAGATTGGGCGTGAAGAAGCGCTTTTCCGAAGAGCAGATCATCGGCTTCCTGCGTGAGGCCGAGGCCG
>Ga0180221_1002140_pt1 | contig 11870 bp, 10 predicted proteins | sample eDN5th37CKraftMG_FD_151339 | JGI IMG/M metagenome (GOLD analysis project Ga0180221, IMG submission 151339) | Enriched Miracle-Growth compost microbial communities from Emeryville, California, USA - eDNA 5th pass 37_C Kraft MG (version 2) (version 2) ...
GCCACACGCCTGTCGGCGGGCGCGCCGGCGGAGGTCGCCGCCGGCTGACCCGGGCACCGGGCGCGGCGCGGGACATCGGGGGAAGCCCACGCCGCGTCCGGCACAGGCGAGGCCCCCGCTCCTGCGGAGGCCTCGTCCAGCCGGTAGGGATCAGGCGTTCCAGAGCGCCGAACCGAATGGTGGGTTGTTCGAGAAACTCGTTCTGTCGCGTGATTCCGGGGGCGATGTCCACCCGGTACGACACGGTTCCTCCGCCGGTCACGAGTTATTCCTCTGGCGGGTCGAGCTCGAACTGCCTCCATCCCGGATGTCCCGGGATTTCCCTCCCCGTGCGCCCTGTGTCGAACGCTCGGTTGGGTGGGTTCCTACTTCATCCGTGACCGCTCCGGCGAGCCGGAGTCTGAAGTCACGTCCATAGGCGTTTTCGCTCTCGCCGGGCCCCGGCGCGAGCATGAGCAGGTTGACCGCGGCGTTGTAGTCGCGATCAAGATGGCCACCGCATTCGCAGTGCCAGTCGCGGATGTGCAGCGGCTTGGCGCCGCTGTTCACACCGCACGCGCAGCAGGTCCGTGTCGACGGGAACCCTGCCGGCGCGTAGACGAGGGTCCGACCTCGTGCTTCCGCCCCCGCTGCGAGCGCGGCCAGGAACTGGCCCCACCCGGCGTCGTGGACGGACTTCGCCAATCGTCCGCCGGCAAGCCCGCGGATGTTCAGCGTCTCCACCACCACCGTTTGGTTCTCACGGAGGAGGCGAGCGCTGAGCGTGCGGACGAAGTCGGCACGCTGGTTGGCGACTCGAGCGTATGCGCGTGCCCGTTGGCGTCGTGCTTTCTCGTGGTTCTTGGATCCGCGCGTGGCGCGGGTGAGCTTCTTGTCGGCCTTGCGGAGTTGCTTCTGGGCATGCCGCAGGTAGGTCGGGTTCGCGATCTTCTCGCGAGCGCCGTCGCTGTAGACGATGACGGCGAAGTCGGTCAGCCCCAGGTCCACCGCGGCGACCCGGTCCGGACGGGTCGGTGTGGTCGGGGTGTCGGGGACGTCGACCAGGAATGAGGCCCAGTACCGACCGGCAGGGTCGAGGATGATCGTCACGCTCTTGGGCTCCCCCGGCAGTGGCCGTTGCCAGTTCACCTCGATCCAGTCGTCGATCCGTTCCAACTTGATCCGGCCACCCGTCGAGCCGGTGTTCTGCCACCCGCCGCGGATCTTGAACCGGTCCGCCCCGAAGGTCGCCGACTGCCGGCCACGGCGCTTGTGGAAGTTGGGATACCCAACCCGCTTCCCACGGCGGCGACCCGAATGCGACGCGAAGAAGTTCTGGAACGCCGTGTCAGCATCCCGCAACGCCGCGTCGAGCACCGACCGCGACACCTCTGCAAGGAACCGGGTGCCCTCCGCAGCCCGCTGCTGAGTCAGGCGGCGGCCGGCGGCCGCGAACCCGGGATGCGGGCGGCCAGCCTCACGCTCGTCACGCGCGAACGCGATGTAGGAGTTCTTCACCCAGCGCACGCACCCGTACAAACGAGCAAGCTGAGCCTGCGCGCGCTGCGACGGCTGGATCGGAAGTTTGATTCGACGGTATGCCACGCCGCATACCCTGCGGCAACTGAGCCGAGCGGGTGCGTCTCGTAGCGTGGTGTCACTTCCCGCGGGGGCCTCGTCGTTGTTGACGGAGTGAGGGTCATCGTGGGAGCCCAGTTGTTCCGCCAAGAACCCTGAGAGTGATCCCACGATGACCCAGCACCAGTCTGCCTTGACGACCCTGATCGGCGAAGTGCTTGCCGATCCTGACCTGGCCCACTCGGACGTGTTCCGTCGGATGCTGCAGGCGGGCCTGCAGGACCTGATCGACGCGGAAGCGACCGCGAAGATCGGCGCCGCTCCGCACCAGCGGACCCCGGAGCGCACGACCCGCCGCAACGGCACCCGCCCGAAGACCCTGGCAACCCCGGCTGGGGAGGTCGACTTGCAGATCCCGAAGCTGCGGGAGGGGTCGTTCTTCCCGTCGCTTCTGAGCCCGCGCCGCCGGGTCGACAAGGCGCTCTACGCGGTGATCTGCCAGGCCTGGATCGACGGGGTGAGTACCCGGAAGGTCGACCAGCTGATCCGTGCGCTGGGCAACGACACCGGCATCTCGAGATCGACGGTGTCACGGATCTGCTCCGAGATCGACGAGTCGGTGCAGGAGTTCCTGCACCGCAGGATCGATCACACCTGGTTCCCCTACCTGTTTCTCGACGCCACCTACCTCGACGTCCGCCACCGCGGCCGGGTCGTCTCCCAAGCCCTCGTCGTCGCCACCGGGGTCTCCGGCGACGGCCGCCGGGAGATCCTCGGCATGGCGCTGGGCGACGCAGAGACCACCGACTTCTGGACCGAGTTCCTCCGCGGCCTACGCGAGCGGGGTTTGAAGGTCGCCACCGACGCCGATCCGCTCGGCGTGACCCTCGTCACCAGCGACGCGCACGCCGGCCTGAAGGCTGCCGTGAAGGCGATCCTGCCCGGCGCGGGCTGGCAGAGATGCCGGGTCCACTTCGCACGCAACGTCACCCAGAAGCTCGGATCGGCCCGCTCCAAGCCAGTCAACGCACTGATCTCCACCATCTTCGCGCAGACCACGACCGAGGCCGTCACAGCGCAATACAACGCCGTCACCGACAGCCTCCGCTCATCGTTCCCCGAGATCGCGGTCATGCTCGAGGCCGCCGAAGCAGACCTCACCGGGTTCGCACCGCTGCCCCGCGAGCACTGGCAGAAGGTCTGGTCGAACAACCCCATCGAACGCCTCAACCGGGAAATCAAACGCCGCGCCGACGTCGTCCAGATCTTCCCCGACCGCGATTCCGTCACCCGCCTCATCGGCGCCGTCCTGCAAGAACAGCACGAGGAATGGGGCTACGGCGAACGCCGCTACTTCTCCGACATCTCCATGCGCAAACTCGTCCACACCCTCCACGAGCACACCGAAGCACCACGCCCCGAGCTCTACCTCACAGCCTGACCCGCGCCCCTCAAGGAGCAACCGGAGTGACACCACTCAACGGGACTTGACCAGCCGAGCCAGCGCGAAGCAGTCCGAGACCGGTGATTCGACGAACCGAAGGAAGCCGTCAGTACCTCACCTGGCCGGAAGGTTGGACGCGATAACAGGAACGTTGTAGCCATGCGCTCGCAGGTACTTCGATGCCCATGACTCATCAGCACTGGAGTTCCAAGGCCCCGTCATGACTTTCGCGATTGGTAGCCGTGAAACGCGAGCCGCTGAGTACTCGCTGATCTCGGCATCGTCGCCAGCCGCAGTAAGGGTGATGATCCGCTGTTCCCCGTAACGTCCTGATCTGGACCATGAGTACCCCGGCGCTCCGACCACCACGAGTCGGCACTCGTCCTCTGAGCTGAAAGCACCATGCTTCGTCGTGAGTACAGCGGCGGTCAGCGCGCGATCGATCACATCCATCTGACCCGGAACGTCCGAAACCAGCCCGTGACGTATAGTGAAGCGCCCTGAGTCTGACGGAGACTCGCGCTATTTGATTCCGACCAGCAGTTCGCGGTCGGCTTGGACAGCATAGAACGCGTTCTCGAACTCGACGGGCGGGACGTCGCCGAGGTAGCCATGGAGACGTTGCGCATTGTGCCAGTGCACCCACCCGAGCGTCGCGAGCTCGAGGTCCTCGACGGTCTTCCACGGTCGTTGGCGGGCAGGTCCGCGGACGAGTTCGGCCTTGTAGTAGCCGTTCACTGTCTCGGCGAGGGCGTTGTCGTAGCTGTCGCCGACAGTCCCGATCGACGGTGTGGCTCCGATCTCCGCGAGGCGTTCACCGTAGCGAATCGACGTGAACTGAGCGCCCGCATCGCTGTGACACCGCAGATCGGCATGGTGGTGCCCGCGGGACCAGCGGGCCATCTCGATCGCGTCGAGCACCATCTCGGTGCGCATGTGCGACGCGACCCGCCAGCCCACAATCATCCGACTGAACGCGTCGACGATGAAGCACACGTAAGCGACGCAGGCCCAGGTTGGCACGAACGTCAGGTCCGTCACCCAGAGCCGGTTCGGGGCGGTCGCGGTGAACTCCCGTTGCACCAGATCGGGGTGCCTTGCCGATGCCGGGTCCGGCCTGGTGGTCTTGACCCGCTTCGACCGTCGCGCGCCCTCGAGCCCCGCAACTCGCATCAGCCGCGCGGTCTGATCTCGCCCGATCATGATCCCTGCGCGGCGGGCTGCCTTCCAGAGCTTGCGGACCCCGTAGACCCGGTAGTTGGCCTCCCACAGCTGTACCAGCCGCGGGATCAGCTCCTCGTCACGCACCGCGCGAGCGGACGGGGCACGGGTCTTGGCGGCGTAGTAGCTGCTCGGAGCCACCTGCAGCAGTCTGCAGATGAGCTCGACTCCGAGCCGGCGACCGTCCACGACGTCGTCCTTGTTCGCGTCGATGAACGCGACTACTTCCGGTAGTGGCGGTCGAGCTCCGCCCCGAAGAAGGACGCCGCCCGCTTGAGCACCTCGTTGGCCCGGCGCAGCTCCCGGTTCTCCTGCTCGAGCTCCCGGATCCGCTGCGCCTCCGCGCTGCTCACGCCCGGAGCGACGCCGTCGTCGATGTCGGCCTGCTTCACCCACATCCGCACCGACTCGACCCCGTAACCCAGCTGCGTCGCGACCCGCTGCACCGTCCCCTGCGTGACACCGAGCTCAGCGCGCAGCGTCCTCACCATCCGCACCGCAGCGGCCTTCTCCTCGTCCGAGTAGCGACGCGTCGTCGGCTTCCCATTCGCCAGTTCCTTCGGCATAACTCCATCCTCGTTTCCAAGGTCAGGAGCCTCCAACAAACTCAGGGCACTTCACCTATCCCTCTCTTCGTGGCTTTTCTCGTCTCGTAACCATGTGCTCTTGCCGCAACCACGCGAAACGGTCAATCGGTGGGCCGGGCGGGTTTGCCTGCGAGCAGCCGCGCGGCCTCTGCTGCGAAAGGCGCTTCGACCTGAACCTCGTACCGGCTCGCTTGGAGGGTTTCGACGGAGTCGAAATCACGGCGCCCGCCGGTGGCGAGGTGGGTCAGGAAGTACAGCACCGCGCCCCACACCGCGCCAGAAACGACTGAGATCGCGACGATAGCCAGCCAGCCAAAGCTTGGTGCGAACAGGCCGAACAGCAGCCCGATGAGGAGACCAAACCAGGCGCCGGCTGCCGCTCCACGCAACGCTGCTTTGGCACTTGTGAGCCGACCAAGCACCTGCTCGACGACGCGCACATCGTAACCGACAATGGCAACACGTTCGACTGCGAAACCGGCGTCAGAGAGATGGTCCACGGCTGCTTGAGCTGTGGCGTAGTCAGGGTACTCGGCGATGGCCTGCTTCCAGCGGGGTTCCGCGGTGTACTCGAAGTCCTCAGGGCTGTTGTCGGAGGACTGATTACTGGGTGTGTCAGCGGTGGTCATAGTGAACTCCTTTTACGCGGCGAAAGGGATCGGGTCCCGACTAGTCGCGTCCCGCCGGGTTTCGTACAGAGGGCTGCGCCCGTAGTTGCTCGTGAAGCACGGTTGATCTTCGACCGGCCCCATCCCTGCAGAGCTGCGCACTACGCCCGATCTCCATGGCAGGGGGATTCAGCCCTGATGGGTCGGTTGCTCGGCAACCTCTCCTTGCTTCTCGGCCGAGTTCTGAGACAGAACCTGGATCTTGCGCGGCTTGGCCTTCTCGCTGACCGGGATGACCAAGCTCAGCACGCCGTTGTCGTATGAGGCCGTGATGTTCGCCGAGTCGACGCCCTCACCGATGCTGAACTGCCGCAGGTAGGTACCTGCGGGGCGCTCCTGCACGAGCCATTTTGCGCCGTCGGCGCGCGCAGCCGTCCGCTGGGCACGGATGGTGAGGAGCTGACCGTCCACGTCGATGTCCACCGACCCCGGGTCCACTCCGGGCAAGTCGGCCGACAGGATGTAGCGGTCGCCGTCGCGGTAGAGGTCCACGGGCATCAGGCGGGGTCCCGGGCGCGATTGAAGCAACCCGGCTGCCAGTCGGTCAAGCTCACTGAACGGATCGAATGTCATTGCCATGTGGAATCAGTGTCCCTTCCCCATCTACTCATCAGACGAGCGTGGCTTAACGTACTGCGCCCGGCCTGATAGTGCTACCCCATCTTCGGAAACTCTTGGATGCGAGGGGGTCAGCACCGCGTCGGCGACGGCGCGGGCGAGTCGCTTGCCGATGAGGTGGTTGGTCGCCCGGACCCGACGGACTGTGACGCCCCGCATCCGCTCGACGATGCGCAGCACCGCTTCCGATCGGAACTCGTCGAGGTTGCCCATGATGACGTCGACAGGCGCCTTCACGTGAGCGAGGTCGCTGAGAGTGGTCTGTGATTCGATGGAGTGTTGCAACGACTTGATGAACGGTTCCCAGTTGCGTTCGGTGATGTCCACGGCCTTCGGGATGGGAAGGAGCCGTTGCACCAGCGCGGCGTGACGGAGGGTGAAGTCCCGGTTGGTGCGCAGGTACTCGTAGAGACGGAGGTAGAAATCCATGCGGGCGCGCTCAAACGCATCGCCGATCTCCGCCGGGGAAAGGTAGATGGGCGGGCTGACCATCACGAGCCCCGAGACCCGGCGGGGCTTGCGGGCAGCGTAGCGGGCGGCGATGAGCGCACCCATGGAGTGGCCGACGACAGTGAACGGCTCCCGCAGCCGCAGCGATGCGACGGTGCGCTCGATGGCAGCGGCATGGTCGGCGAGGGTGTAGTTTGCCCAGGCAGGGGCCGGCGACTCCCCGAATCCGAGCAAGTCGATGGCGATGCAGCGGTGCGTGCGCTCGAGCAGTGGGAGGACGTTGTGGAAGGTGACCGACGAGGAGGCGATGCCATGCAGCAGCACCACCGTTGGGCCCTCCCCGCGCTCCGCGGCGATGTGGAGGACAGGCATCCGCCGGAACAGCCGTGGTGGCCAGGCAAGATCCCCCGTCATGCGCGTACCCGGTTGTGACGGCCTCCGGAGAGGTACTCGTGGATCTGCCTGACCACGCTGGCACCCTCACCGACCGCTGAGGTCATCCGCTTCACCGACCCGTGCCGCACGTCCCCGACCGCGAAGATACCGGGGACGGTGGTCTCCAACGAGAATCGGGCAGATTCCGGCGAGTGGGCGCCGGCAAGCTCAGCGTCCGAGCCGGTGAGAAGGTACCCGTCGGCGTCCCGCTGCACCCCGACAGTCAGCCCGCCGGTGGCGGGGACAGCACCGACGAACACAAACACATGCCCGACCGCAAGGTCCTGCAGCTCACCGTGCCGGGTGCGGACCGTAACCCGCTCCAGCCGGCTGCCGCCGTCCGCGGCGACGACTTCCGATGACAGCAGCACCTCGATGCGCGGGTGACGCTGAATCTGATCCACGAGATACCGGGACATCGCCGCCCCCAGCTCCGCCGCGCGCACCACCAGATACACGCGGGAGGAGGTGCGGGCAAGAAACAGGGCCGCCTGACCGGCGGAGTTGCCGCCCCCAACCACAGCGACCGGCGCGTCCACGCACACCCGCGCCTCGTGCGCGGTGGCGGCGTAAAAAACGTAAGAGGTCTGGAACCTGTCCAACCCGACGGCAGGAAGCGACCGGTATTTGACCCCGGTGGCCAGCACGACGACCTCCGAAGTCACCTCACGGCCGTCGTCGAACACGACACGGAACCTGTCGTCGGCCTCGACGACCTCCTGCACGGTGGCGGGGATATCCAACGTGGCCCCGAACTTCCGCACCTGCAGGAGGCTGCGGTCGGCAAGCTCGGCGCCGGAGACTCCCGCGGGAAACCCGAGGTAGTTCTCGATTTTCGCTGACGCGCCCGCCTGCCCGCCGGTGGCCACCGAATCGCACAGGTACACCGACAGCCCGTCCGACGCGGCGTACACCGCGGTCGCCAGGCCTGCGGGTCCTGCCCCGACTACGACGACATCGCAGGTCGTGGGCGGCGCCGGGGGTCGCATTCCGAGTTCCGCAGCCAGCCGTGCCGGGGTGGCGGCGAGGACGGTGCGGGAGCCGCCGAGGATGACTAGCGGGAAGTCGGCTACCGTGGCGCCCAGCTGGCGGACCAGCCGCTCCGCTTTCTCGTCCTCGTCCAAGTCCACCAGCCGGTGGGGCAGCCGATTGCGGGCGATGAAGTCCAGCACGTCACGGGTTTGTGGGGAGAAGCAGGACCCCACCACCCGCAGTCCGGCGCCGGCACCAATGGCGAGGGAGCGTCTGATGAGATAGGCCCGCAGGATGATCTCTCCCAGAAGCGGGTCGGACAGGACGATGGCTTCCAGTTCGTCCACCGGGATCTCCGCCACCTCGGCGTCGTCGACGGCCGAGACGAACACGAACGACGGCTGCCCCTCCAACAGCCCCACATCCCCGACAAACCGTCCCCGTCCGTGCACGCCCACCGCCATCGGCTCCTCCGCGTGGCGCGGGTCGGCTGCTGGTTCGGTATCCGCGGTCAGCAGGTGCCCGTCCAGCACGACGTACAGCGACGCGGGGTGCTCCCCGGGTCGGATGAGCACCTCACCCTCGGTGAGCCGCCGACGCTGCCCGCGTTCAAGCAGCGCCTCCACCTGCTCATCGGACAGGCGAGGAAACGCGCCGATGGTGTCGGGGGTTTCGGCCTGTGCGAGGTGGGTGTCACCGGGGGCGAAGGTGTCGCTCATAGGTACGCTTCGTCCAGATAGCACCAGCTCCAGTTCTCGCCCAGTTCCAGGGAGCGCACGATGGGGTGCCCCTCCGTGAACGCGTGCGCGCGGGCGTGGCGCATCGGGGACGAGTCGCAGCAGCCGACCTTCCCGCAGGTCCGGCACATTCGCAGGTGAAGCCAGGGCGTGCCGGCGGCTACGCAGTCCTCGCACGCGCCGGGGGTGCGGGGTCGGACGGGACGGATGAGGGGAACGTGCGGGTCGACGTACCTCATGAGGCCGCACCTGAGGATGCGGACTGCCTGTCGAGGGTTTCATCGACCCACCGCAGCAGCACGTCGGGGGGCGCCGCGCCGGCCTGGCGGGCAGCGACCTTACCGTCCTTGAGGATGAGGAGGGTCGGCACCGCCTGAACGGAGAACTTCCGCGCCGTCTCCGGTGCGGCGTCCACGTCCACTTTCACGAGCTTGAGCTTTCCTGCCCGTTCGATGGCGACCTTCTCCAGTGCAGGGCTCACCCGCCGGCACGGTCCGCACCAGCTCGCCCACAGATCAACGAGCACCACCTGCGGCGCCTGCTCGGCGACCTCCGCGAAGTCCCCGTCGCCGGCGTCCACGATCCACGGGACGGTGGTCTTGCACACGCCGCACCGCGGGTACCCGGACGCCGACGTGGGGACACGGTTCTTCTTGCCACAGTTCGGACACGAGATGATGACGCTCATGTTGACTCCTCGGACGCGGAGTTGTCGATGTCGAAGACAAGATCGCCGTCGCGCACGTCGAGGGTGACCGTCGCGCCGTCCATGACTTCGCCGCTGAGCAGCGCCCGCCCCAGCCGTGTCTCGATTTCGTGGCTGATGTAGCGGCGCAGCGGCCGGGCCCCGTACACCGGGTCGTAGCCGCGGTCGGCGATCAGCTCCCGCGCTTCCGGGGTCAGCTCGAGGCGGATCCGACGCTCCGCCAGCCGGGCGCGCAGGTCGGTGAACTGCAGTTCCACGATGTCCTGGATCTGCGCGCGTCCCAGCGGCGCGAACACCACGATGTCGTCCACCCGGTTGAGGAATTCTGGGCGGAAGTGGGCGCGGAGCTCACCGAGGACTCTGTTGCGGATGTCTTCGGGGATCTCGCCGCCCTCGGTCTGCAGCAGGTGATGCGCACCGATGTTGGAGGTCATGATCACGATGGTGTTGCGGAAGTCCACCGTGCGGCCCTGGCTGTCAGTGATCCGCCCGTCGTCGAGGACTTGCAGCAGCGTGTTGAACACGTCCGGGTGGGCCTTCTCGATCTCGTCGAACAGGACCACGCTGTAGGGATGACGGCGGACGGCTTCGGTCAGCTGCCCACCCTCGTCGTACCCGACGTACCCGGGAGGTGCCCCGACCAGGCGGCTGACGGTGTGCCGTTCCTGGTACTCGCTCATATCGAGGCGGACCATCGCGGACTCACTGTCGAACAGGGCCTGGGCGAGCGTCTTTGCCAGTTCGGTCTTCCCGACCCCGGTCGGCCCGAGGAAGATGAATGATCCGATGGGGCGGCGGGGGTCGCGGATGCCGGAGCGAGCACGGATGATCGCATCGCTGACCAGCGAGATCGCCTCATCCTGTCCGACCACCCGCTCCCGGAGGGTGGCGTCGAGCGAAAGGATCTTGTTCCGCTCCCCCTCCTGCAGCCGGGCCACCGGGATGCCCGTCCACGCGGCGACGATCTCCGCGATCTCATCCTCGGTGACCACTTCGCGCAGCAGCCGCTGCCCGCCCTGCTTGGCGGCCAGCCGCTCCTCTTCCGCCTTGAGGCGGCGTTCGGCGTCAGCCAGCGCCCCGTACCGCAGTTCGGCAGCACGGTTGAGGTCGTAGGAGCGTTCGGCGTCCTCGGCCTCGCGGCGCAGCCGTTCCAACTCGCCACGCAGCTCCTGCACCTTCCGGATCGCTTGACGTTCCGCCTCCCACTGTGCGCGCTTCGAATCCGCCTCTGCCTTCAGATCGGTCAGTTCCCGCCGCAGCTCCTCCAGCCGGTTCTTGCTCGCAGCGTCTGTCTCCTTCGACAGCGCCGCTTCCTCGATCTCCAGGCGGGTCACCCGCCGGGTCAGCTCGTCGAGCTCAGCGGGCATCGAGTCGATCTCGGTGCGCAGCCGCGCGCAGGCTTCGTCAATGAGGTCGATGGCCTTGTCCGGCAGGAACCGGTCAGAGATGTACCGGTGGGACAGCACGGCGGCGGCGACCAGGGCGCTGTCCTGGATACGCACCCCATGGAAGACCTCCAGCCGTTCCCGCAGGCCTCGCAGAATGGAGATCGCGTCCTCCACGTCAGGCTCCTCGACCATCACCGTCTGGAACCGTCGCTCCAGGGCGGCGTCTTTCTCGATGTGCTTGCGGTACTCATCGAGGGTGGTCGCCCCGATGAGGTGCAGTTCACCGCGGGCGAGCATCGGCTTGAGCATGTTGCCGGCGTCCATCGCCCCCTCGGTGGCTCCCGCCCCCACCAGGGTGTGCAGCTCGTCGATGAACAGCAGGATGCGTCCCTCCGCTGCTTTCACCTCCGCCAGGACTGCCTTCATTCGCTCTTCGAACTCACCCCGGTACTTCGCCCCCGCCACCAGCGCGGACAGGTCCAGAGAGAAGATCGTCTTGTCCCGCAAGCCTTCGGGGACATCTTCGCGGAGGATGCGCTGGGCTAGTCCTTCCACGATGGCGGTCTTGCCGACGCCGGGCTCCCCGATGAGGACGGGGTTATTCTTGGTCTTGCGGGAGAGGATCTGAATGACCCGGCGGATCTCCGCGTCACGCCCGATGACCGGGTCAAGCTTGCCCAGCCGGGCGTCAGCGACCAGGTCACGGCCGTACTTCTCCAGCGCCTCGTAGGTCTGCTCGGGGGTGGCGGAGTTCACATGCTGGTTGCCGCGGATCCTGGTGAGCGCGCTGAGGAAGCTCTCCCGGGTGACACCGTGCCCGCGCAGCACGCGGGACGCGGCACGGTTGGAGGAGTCGTCGGCGAGGGCCAACACGAGATGCTCCACGGAGATGTAGGAGTCTTTCAGCCGCTTTGCCTCCCGCTCCGCCCGTTCCAGGGTGGAGGTGAGGCTGCGGCTCACGTACACCTGACCGGTCTGCGGGGAGGACCCGGAGACGCTGGGCTTGCGGGCGATCTCCGCTTCGACGTCGGCGCGTACCGCTTCCACGTCAGCACCCGCTGTCTGCAGCAGTCGGGGAACCAGCCCC
>Ga0180221_1002143_pt1 | contig 11862 bp, 12 predicted proteins | sample eDN5th37CKraftMG_FD_151339 | JGI IMG/M metagenome (GOLD analysis project Ga0180221, IMG submission 151339) | Enriched Miracle-Growth compost microbial communities from Emeryville, California, USA - eDNA 5th pass 37_C Kraft MG (version 2) (version 2) ...
CGCTCGCGATGTAGCCCCACGTCTGGGAGGCGCCCGGGGCGAACGGGCCGGCCCAGCTCTTCGACTTCGCCGTGTAGTGGTTGCCGTTGCGCGTGATGTCCGCGTCCCAGCTGCTCGAGATCGTCGTCCCCGCCGGGAGGTCGAACTCCAGGGTCCACGTGGCGGCCGAGCTCGTGCTGCCGTTCGTGACCGTGACGTTCACCTGGTGGCCGGTGCCCCAGTCGCCGGCGGAGGTGAAGGTCGCGGTGAACGTCCCGGCGGCCTTCGCGCTCGAGGGCATGAAGATCACCAGGCTGGCGACCAGGGCGCTCGCGAGGGCGAACGCGATCACGGCGACGCGTCGGTCACGCCATCGTGCCGAGGCGGTGGAGGTGGGTCCAGCAGTTCCCATGCGGTTGCTCTCCTTCGAGTGCTCGCTCGTCGGCGAATATGTAAGGACTGCGTACTAATCCCCCCGGGAACGACGTTAACGGCAGGCAACGGCAGGGTCAATAGGAGCCGTGACCACCATCACGAGCCGCGAAACGATTCGACACGCGAGACCTGGGGAAATGCGTCACAACTCCGATGACTGCCGCGCCGTGAATAATCACTCAAGCGGCTGAGCGGCTCAGCGCCTTCCCGCCGGCGCCGCGGACGACGGCAGGCGTGCCCGCGGCGGCGCCGCCGAGGGCTCCCGAGGGTCTCCTCAGCGCCGTGCGGCGCGCAGCGCGGCGGTCACCGACGAAGGGAAGCGCGGGAGCACCGGTGTGCCCGCGAGCCAGCCGGTGAGCTCCTCGGCGCGCGCGTCGATCGCCGCCCGGGCGTCGCGCCCCACGTCCTCCAGGAGCAGCACCTCGACCTCGCCGCGGGGTGTGATGTCCCAGCCGCCGACGACCCGCCCGTCCCACCACACCGTGGGCCCGGCGTTGCCCACGGTGTCGAACACCTGGGCCCGGTGCGCCCCGACGTACCAGTCGCGCTCCGACCAGCCCATGACGGTCGGGTCCAGCGCGGGGAGCAGCGCGACCCACGGCTCGACCGGCTCCACCGGGTCCACGTCGTCCGGCAGCACCCAGCCGGGCCGGCCGTCGAGGTCGACCTCGACCACGGAGAGCTCGGCGAGCGAGCGACGCACGGCGGTGAGCGTCGAGCCGAGCCACCACTTGACGTCGGCCTCGGTGCCCGGGCCGAACGCACGCAGCCAGCGCTCCACGAGCCGGGTGCGCGCCTCATCCTCGTCGAGCACCGGCAGCGGCCCGAGCACCTGCTCCGTTGCCGCCCACAGCGGTCGCGACGAGGTCCAGCGCCCCTCGTTGGCCGCGCGCGTGACGCGCCCCTCGGCGCTCAGCACCGTGAGCACGCGGCCGACGAGCGCGAACCGGCCGGCGTACGCCTTGCCCTGCGAGTGCTCGACGGAGGCCTCGACGTGCGGCACCCGCCTGCGCAGGCTGGTCGCGTTCGCCGGTCCCCCGGCCGTGAGCTCGGCGAGCACCTCGTCGCACGCCCGGGCCAGCCACGCCTCGCCGTCGTCGGCGATGCCCTCCGTCTCCACCAGCTTCGCGAGGCGCGCACGCTCGGTGCGGGCCACGCGCGCGCTCGCTCCGGCGAGCGCGACGGGCAGCAGGTCACGCGGGAAGACGAACAGCGTGCGCCGCATCGCGAGCTGCTTGACCAGCGTGAGGTCGGTGTACATGGCCCGCTCGAGCTCGTCGACCGTGAACCCGTCGACCCGCGCCCACGCGGAGAGGAACAGCCCCGCAGGGTCGGTCGCGTGCAGGCAGACCATCGCGTCGGTCGCCGTCTCCACGTCGGCCGCGGGCGGGCCGCTGAGCAGGTGACGGCGGGCGAGGCGCGCCCGGCGCTGGGCGACGTCGATCGAGAGCACGCGACGATCCTGCCCTGCGCCGCCGACAGCCGCGCCACCGTCGGTCAGCGTCTTCGTCAGCGGGCCCCGGTCAGGCGGGGCCCACCGTCAGGGCTCAGGTCGCGCGGCCCTCCGTCAGGCGGGCTGCGCCTCGCCCGCCGCCCCGTCCGCGGTGCCGGTCTCGTCACGCAGCCGGGGCTCGGTCCGCCTGTGCGGTCGGAGCCCGGACTTGTCGGCGTAGAACGCGCGGATGCGGTCCATGTCGGCGGCGACGTCGCCGGTCATCTCGAGCGTGGGGCCGAGGCCGGTCGTCATCGTCGTGCGGTCCACGTAGCCGAGCGTGACGGCCAGCCCGGTCTCGCGGGCGATCCGGTAGAAGCCGGACTTCCAGCCGGAGCCGGAGCGGGTGCCCTCCGGCGTCACCACGAGGTAGAAGCGCTCGCCGGCGCGGACGCGGGCGACGAGGTCGGCGACGAGCCCGGACGGGTCGCGCCGGTCGACCGGGATCCCGCCCAGCGCGCGCATGAGCGGGCCCGCCGGGCCGCGGAACAGCTCGCGCTTGCCGAGCCAGCGGATCGTCAGGTCCGCCTCGCCGGCGATCGCCAGCATGAGGACGAAGTCCCAGTTCGAGGTGTGCGGCGCGCCGATGAGGATGCCCGCGCCGTCCGGCGCCACGCGCTCGGTGCGCAGGGTCCAGCGGCTGATCGCCCAGTAGGCGCGGGCCACGGCCCGGCGGGCGCTCACCGGCCCGTCCCCGGCTCGAGCGGGCGGGCGGTCCGTCGCGTCGTCGCGTCCATCACGGGTCCAGTGTCCCGTACGGGTGGGCTGCGGCCGACCATCCCGCGGCACGGCTCCCGGCGCGCGCCGGACGAGGCACGATGGGGGCATGAGCAGCGCGATCATCGTCGTCGACGTGCAGAACGACTTCTGCGAGGGAGGCGCGCTGGCCGTCGCCGGCGGCGCCGCGGTCGCGGAGGGCGTCACCAGGCTCCTGGAGGAGCGGGCGGATGACCACGCCCTCGTCGTCGCCACCCGCGACTGGCACCGCCCTCCGCCGGACACCAATGCCGGGCACTTCGCGCTCGACGCCGAACCGGACTACGTCACGACCTGGCCCGTGCACTGCGTCCAGGACACACCCGGCGCCGAGTACCACCCCGCGCTGCGGCTGCCGCCCGGTACGGTGCACGTCGTCAAGGGCGACGGGCGGCAGGACTACTCGGGGTTCGAGGGGACGGCGCTCACGGACGCGGGACCCGCCGCGCTGGCGGACGTGCTGCGCGAGCACGGGGTCACCCGCGTGGACGTCGTCGGAGTCGCGACCGACCACTGCGTGCGCGCCACGGCCCTCGACGCACGGGCGGCGGGCTTCGACGTGCGCGTGCTCACCGACCTGACGGCCGCCGTCGCCGCCCCGACCACGGTGGCGGCGCTCACGGACCTGGCGCGGGCGGGCGTGGTGCTCGACCGGTCCTGACGGGCCGTCCCGCGCACACGGACGGACGGCCGGCGAGGTGCCCCTGCACACCCCGCCGGCCGTCCGTCGTCGCGGCCGGCGCTCGGCGACCCCCGCGGCCGCCGACCGCCTAAGCCGTCAGACGCACTCGAACACGACCTGCGCCATGTCCGACCGCAGCGCCACGAGCCGCTCCCCACCGGGGCCGTCGACCGCGTACACGCCGTGCTCGTCGAGGAACTCCTGCACCCCGATGCCGTACGCGTCCGCGCCGGTCACCGTCCCGACGCCGTCCTTGATCGTCCCCGACTCCTTCTCCTGCAGGTCACGGACCTGCTTGGCGAAGGTCAGGCCGGCGCCGGTCGGCAGGTACACCGTCGCGCCGTCGGCCGTGGTCCCGCCGCGCGTCCACGCGCTCGCGTCGAGCTGGTCGACCACGCCGAACACGGTGGCGCTCGTGCAGGCCAGCGCGCCGGGCGAGCGGGCGAGCACGTCGTCGTCGGGCGCCCGGAGGCCGTCGTCCCACGTGATCGCCGAGACGTCGCCGCCGGGCAGGTCCCGCTCGTCGAGGACGCGCAGCGCCCCGAACGGCGAGGCGATCGCGTACGCGACGTTGGTCGTGCCGAGCAGGCCCGGGGTGCGGACCTCGACGAGTGACGACAGGCCCAGGTCCGCGACGAGACTGGTCTGCACCTCGGCGCCGACCATGACGGTCCCGTCGCCGTAGGGCGTCCCGAGCGCCAGCTCGCGCGTCGCGTCCGTCGACGCCGTCCAGTCGCCGACCGTGATGCGCGACGGCAGCGTGAGCGAGTCGTAGAACGTGTCCTCGTCCAGCTCGACGCCGTCCGGCACGCCGTAGGTGTCACCGCTCAGGCACCGGTCGCCCGTGCGGGCGCTCGGGCACAGGATCATGCGGGCACCGTCGGCGTCGACCTCGTAGAGCAGGACGCTCGCCGCGAACGCCGGGTCCAGCGTGATGTCCGCCGTCTCCTTGTCGCCCAGCACCACGGCGTAGATCGTCGCGTCGCCGCGCTCGCCCACCGACAGGACGGTGTTGAGCCCGGAGACCGAGCCCAGCAGCGCCTTCACGTCGGCGGGTGCCTCCTGCGGCGAGTGCCACGTCTCGCCCGTGCGCGGGTTCGCCAGGTGCGCCAGCACGTCCGCGTCGCTCAGCTTCGCGGACCGCTTCACCGGGCCGGCCGGCGTCGTCTGCGTCGGCGTCGGGTCGGCCGAGGGCGCCGGGCTCGTGACGGTCGGCGTCGGCCCCGCGGGCGGGGTGGGCGTGCGGTCCATGCCGATCCACACGACCGTGCCGACCGCTCCGGCGGCGGCGACCCCCGCGACCGACTCGCCGACGTGCCGCACCACCCGGCGGCGGTGCACCCGGCGGCGCACCTGCGCCAGTGCGGTCGTGCCCAGCGGCCCCGCCGAGCTCTCGATCTCTCCTGCGGCACGTGCCAGCAGGGCGTCCAGCTCCGAGCTCATCGCGCTCCTCCTTCCTGCGGGCGGAACGGCACCGGGCGCACCGCGATGCGCTCCTCCGGGCCGTCCGGTGCCGTCGTCGTCGTCCCCAGCAGCGCGCCCAGGCGGGCGATGCCGTCGGCCGTGTACCGCTTGACCGCGCCCTCGCTGAGCCCGAGCGTCACCGCCGTGTCGTGCACCGACATGTCGTCCATCTGCCGCAGGACCACGCACGCGCGCTCCCGCGGGCTGAGCTGGGCGAGAGCCGCGACGACGTCCGCGCCCGGCCCCCGCTCCGCGACCTCCTGCGGCGGCACCGCGAGGCCCGCCGCGTGGTCCATCACCTTGCGCTGCCGCGCCCTGCGCCTGTGCTCGTCGACCGCACGCGACGCGATGGTCCGGCGCAGGTACGCCTCGGCCTGGGCGGCCGTGGTGAACCGTGCGCGTCCTGAGAAGACCGTGATCAGCGCGTCCTGGACCAGGTCCTGCGCATCGGCTCTCGATCCGGACACGAGCGTGGCGTGGGCGACGAGGCGCGGGTAGCGCTCGCGCACCACCTGCTCGAGCAGGCCCTCCCACCGTGTTGGCACTGCACCTTCCCCTCGTTCGTCCCGTCCGTCACCACGACAACGCGTGTCGCCCGCGGCGAGGTTGGGGGGCCGTCGGTGGACCGCCGGCGGGGTCAGTCCACGGTCGACGAGCGCTCGGGGATCTCGTCGCCCGCGGGCGTGACGACGACGCGGTCGCCGAGCGGCTGCGCGAGGCGGACGGCGACCTCCTCGTACCGGATGTCCGCGGTGCAGGCGACCTGCCCGCCGGGCATGCGCGCGGAGCCGGACAGCTCCACCCGGTCGGCCGTCTCCCGCACGGTGACGCGCTCCTCGTGCAGGCAGCCGCCGGACTCGACGACCGCCACGAGCTCGACCGCCGCTGACCGGTCGGCCGCCGTGGCGCCCGTCGACCAGGACTCGACCGGCGCCCCGACCACCCGCTCGGCGCCCGTCGCGAACCAGACCGCGAGCGCGACGAGGGACAGCACCACCGCCGTCCCGGCGGCCGTGCCCCACCAGAACGCGGGCCCGCGGCGTCGAGCCGCCGGTGTCCCGTCGGCGTCCGCCGTGCCCTCGCCGGGGCCCTGCCCCCGTGTCTGCTGCACGCCGCTGCTCCCCTCGTCGCAGGTCCGTCGTCGCGACCAGTGTTCCAGGCAGGGCGTGCCCGTGGCCCGCGCGACGGGCTGCACGAGCCGCCGCGGATCTGCCCCGCGTCGTGCGCGACTACCTGCGCTTCGGGCCGGCGGGCGTCGTGCGGCTGTTCGCCCAGACGACGCGGTACCCCACGCTCGAGCGGGCCCAGGCCGTCGAGCCGCCCGCGCTCGTCGTCGTCGGCACGCGCGACCCGCTCGCTCCCCCGCCTGCCCGGCTCGCCCGGCTCCGCCGGGACGGCGCGTCGGGCGGCGCGGTCGTGGAGGGCGCGGCGCACGGCGTGTGCTTCAGCCACCCCGACGAGGTCGGGCGGTTGGCCTCGTCGTGGCTCGGCCCCGGCGACGGGCCGGCGTCCGCACCGGGCCGGTCAGGGGCGGTCGGCGTCCCGCACGACTGACGCCGACGAGGGCCCCGCCGGGTCGTCGTCCGGCGGAGCGAGCGCGGCCGCGAGCACGAGGCGCTCGACCGCCGGGTCGGCGAGCGGCAGGAAGTGCCCGTGCGTGCCGAGCACGACGTCCGCGGCGCCTCCGAGCTCGCGCGCACCGGGGATGTGCGGGTCCCAGACGCTGCGGACGGCCGTGATCCGGGCGTCCGCCTCGTGCTCGGCGGCGAGCGAGACGATGGTCGGGTCGTCCGGCAGGAACGCCCGCACCGCGCGGGTCGGGAACAGCCGCGCGAGCGACGAGCCGGCGTACGGGGTGTTGACCGTGACCATGTGCGCGACCCGACGGTCGAGGTCGTGCCGCACCATCGCGAGCTTGCCGATCAGGCCGCCCTTGCTGTGCGCGACGAGCACGACGTCGCGCAGGTCCCGCTCGTGCAGCACCCGCCCGAGCAGCTCGGCGCACTCCGCCACCGGGCGCGCGTTGGTGCCGAGCTCGGGCAGCGCGTGCACCGCGAGCCCGTGCCCGGCGAGCGCCGCGGCGAGCGGCTGCAGGAACGCCCACGGCTCGTAGACCCCCGGCACGAGCACCACCGGCCGGCCGACCGGGCGCGCGGGGTGGTCGTACCGGTGCGGGTCCTCGCGCCCGAGGGTCCCGGCCACCTGGCGCCAGCCCGCGTACGCGTAGTCGGCCGCGCGCCAGCCGGTCTCGCGCGCGAGCCGCGCCACCGCTGCCGCCGCACCCATGTGAGCATCCTGCGACGGCCGCCGAGGCCCGGCAATCCGCGGGGTCGGGCGGAGGTCGGGCCGCCGGTCGCGAGCCGGCCCGGATCCGGCGCCGGTCAGGTGCTGGCGCGCTCGACGAGGGACGCGGGGAGCGTGATCGCGGCGGGCTCGCGACCCTCGACCACCTCGAGCAGCAGACGCACCATCTCCTGGCTGATCCGCTCGAACGGCTGGCGCATGGTGGTGAGCGCCGGCTCGAGGTTCACGGCGAGGCCCGAGTCGTCGAAGCCGCCGACCGCCACGTCTCCGGGGACCGAGCGGCCCGCCTCGCGCAGCACCTGCAGCGCGCCGGCAGCCATGAGGTCGGAGCCCACGAACACGGCGTCGAGGTCCGGCCGGCGCTCGAGCAGCGCGCGCATCGCCGCGGCACCGCCCGCGCGTGTGTAGTCGCCGTGCTCGACGAGCGACTCGTCGTACGCGTCGCCGAGCTCGATCCGGTAGCCCTCCAGCCGCAGGCGTCCGCCCGGGGTGTCGAGCGGCCCGCTGACGTGCGCGACGCGCGTGCGCCCTCCGTCGATCAGGTGCCGGGTCATGCGCCGCCCACCGGCGAGGTCGTCGGCCGTGACGTAGCCGAGCGCGCCCTCGTGCCCGAGCGGGATGCCGCACGCGATCACCGGCGTGCCCTGCGCGACGAGCGCGTCCACCACGGGGTCCCCGGCGTGCGACGAGATGAGCAGGACGCCGTCGACGTGCCCGGCGCCGATGTACGTGACGGCCTGCTCCCGCTCGGCGCGGGTGCCCGCGACCATGAGCAGCAGCGGCATCCCTCGGGCAGCGAGCTCCTGCGCTGCGCCGCGCAGCAGGATCGAGAAGTTGGGGTCGTCGAAGAGCAGCTGCTGCGGCTCGGTCAGCAGGAACGCGACGGAGTTGGAGCGCCCCGTCGCCAGGCTGCGGGCGTGGTGGTTCGTCGTGTACCCGGTCTCGCGGATCGCGCGCTCGACGGCCTCGAGCGCCTCCGGCGAGACCCAGTGGCCGCCGTTGAGGACGCGCGAGACGGTGCCCCTCGAGACGCCGGCGGCAGCGGCGACGTCGAGGATCGTGGGGCGTCTGCGCGGCCCGGCGGAAGCGTCCATCGGTCGCACTCTAGGGCTGCTCACGCCTTGACGGCCCCGGCGGCGAGGTCGACCTGCCAGAACCGCTGCAGGGTGAGGAACAGCGCCGCGAGCGGCAGGATCGACAGCAGCGCTCCGGTGATCACCGACGTGTACATCGCCGGCTGCGACGCGCCCTGGTTGAGCAGGCCGGACAGCCCGACGGTGATCGGGAACAGCCGGTCGTCGCCCAGCATGATGTACGGGAGCATGAAGTTGTTCCAGATCGCGACGAACTGGAACAGGAAGATCGTCACCAGCCCCGGCACCATCATCGGCACCGCGATCGACGTGAAGATCCGCCCCTCGCGGGCGCCGTCCGTGCGGGCGGCCTCGAGCACGTCGTCGGGCACCGACGCGGCCGCGTAGATCCGGGCGAGGTAGATCCCGTACGGGCTGATGATGCTCGGCAGCAGCACGGACCAGTACGTGTTCGTCAGCCCGACCTGCGCCAGCAGCAGGTACTGCGGGATGGCCAGGACGACGCCGGGCACCAGCACGCCGGCGAGGATGACGTTGAACACCGCCTTCTTGCCGCGGAACTGGAACTTCGCGAGCCCGAAACCGGCCATCGCGGAGACGACCACGGACGCCAGACCGCCGATCCCGGCGTACAGGGCGGTGTTCGCCATCCAGCGCCAGTAGATGCCGCCGCGGTACTGCGACAGGTCGACGACGTTCTCGGGCAGGTGCGTGGACGGCGCGAGCGTGAACGTGGAGAAGAGCTCCGACGCGCTCTTCGTCGACGCCATCACCACCCACAGCACGGGGAACAGGCAGTACGCGGCGCCGACGAGCAGGATCAGCGTCCCCCACAGGCTCGGCCGCTCGCGCGGCGTGCGCGCCGGGCGGACGGCGCGGTCGGCCCGGCGCGGCACCGGGACCGACAGGGCGGGCGAGGTCGTCGTCGTCATCAGGCGTTCTCCTGGCTGAAGGCGCGGCGCTGCACGAGACGCAGGAAGCCGAACGAGAGCACGAACGTCGCGAGCGCGATCACGACGGACGTCGCGGCCGCCGAGTAGATGTCGTCGCGCGTGAAGGCGTCGCGGTACACCTTCATGAGCGGGCTCCACGTGGTGGAGATGGTGTTGGTCAGGGGCCGGAGCGTCATGGGCTCGGCGAACACCTGCAGCGTCGCGATCATCGAGAACAGGAACGTGAGGATGAGCGACGGCATGACGACCGGGATCTTGATCCGCCACGCGATCGCCACCTCGGAGCAGCCGTCCAGGCGCGCCGCCTCGTAGAGCTCGGTGGGGATCGCCTTGAGCGCGGTGTAGATGACGATCATGTTGAAGCCGACGCCGCCCCACAGGCCGATGTTGGCGATCGCGAACAGCACCCACTGCGACGACAGCAGCTCGGGCGCGTCCCAGCCGAGCCGGTCGAAGACGTAGAAGAACGGGCTCACGCGCGGCAGGTAGAGGAACCCCCACAGCAGCGACGCGATCACCGCGGGGACGGCGTAGGGCAGGAAGATCGAGACGCGCGAGAACCCCTTCGCGCGCGTGCGCCGGGCGTCGAGCAGCAGCGCGAGCAGCAGGGCCAGGCCGAGCATCGTCGGGACCAGGACGAGGCCGTACAGGCCGACGCGCGCGACGGACGCCAGGAAGTCGGGGTCGGACAGCGCCCGGGCGTAGTTGTCGAAGCCCGCCCAGACCTCGGTGCGGGCGCCCGCGCCGAGCCCGAGGCCGCTGACCTTGACGGTGCGGAAGCTCAGGTAGACCGAGTACGCGATGGGCAGTGCCAGGAACAGTGTGAAGAGCACCAGCGCGGGCGCCAGGTAGACCCAGGGGGCCAGCCGGCCGCGGCGGCGGGCACGGCGGGCCGCCGCGGCGGCGGTCGTCGGGGTGGCGGTGAGCGTGGTCACCGGTCCTCCTTCGTCGGGCCCGGACGGTTCGCGCTCCGAGGGCGCGGTCGGGCTGCCGGGGCGCGGTCGCCCGGCTCGCAGGGGAGCCGGGCGACCGCGGGGTGGACGGGTCAGTCCTTGACCGTGAAGCCGGAGTTCTTCAGGTCGTCGACCGTCGCGGACTGCATCGCCGTGACGGCGGCCGTGAAGGCCGACGCCTTCTTCGACTCGGCGGCCTTGCCGAACTCGTCGTTGTACGCGCTGTACGCCACGTTGACGTTCGGGCCGTACGTGAAGGGCTGCACGGTCTGCGCGATCTGCGCGGCGACCGTGTAGAAGTCCTCCTGCTCGGAGAAGAACTCGGGCGGCGACGCGAGCGCCTCGGCCTGGCCGGGGATGTCGGCCGGGTACAGGCCGCCCTTCTGCGCCAGGATGTTGACGCCCTCCTGCGAGGAGTTCATCCACGCGATGAACTTCGCGGCCTCCTTCGGGTGCTTGGACTGCGACGTCACGCTCGTGGCGGAGCCGCCCCAGTTGCCCGTGGCCTGGCCGCCCTCCTCCCACTGCGGCAGCGGCGCCATCTTCCACTTGCCGGCCGTGTCGGCCGCGTTGCCGGCGAGGACACCGGGAGCCCAGATGGCGGAGACCCAGCCGATCTGCGTGCCGTCGTTGAGCGCGGCGTTCCACTCGGGGGTGTACATCGGCTTGTTGTCGATGACGCCCTTCTCGACGAGGTCGCCCCAGTACTGCGCGACCTTCTGCGTCGCGGCCGAGTCGATGTCGACCGTCCACGCGTCGCCGTCGATCCCCCACCACGAGGCGCCCGCCTGCTGGGCGAGCCCGGTGAACCAGCCGGCGTCCGTCGCAGAGAACGTGCCGAGGTACGCCTTGGGGTCCTTCTCGCGGAGCTCCGCGGCCACCTCGGCGTACTGCGCCCACGTCGTCGGGACCTCGAGGCCGTACTTCTCGAAGAGGTCGGCGCGGTAGTAGAACTCCATGGGCCCCGAGTCCTGGGGCACGCCGTACACCGCGTCCGAGCCGAGCGTGACGGCCTGCCACGTGCCGTCAGCGAAGTGGCTCTGCACGTCGGCCGGCAGGTCGTCCTTGATGTCGGCCAGCGCGTCCGCCGAGACCAGCGTCGGGATCTTCTGGTACTCGGTCTGCATGAGGTCGGGCGCGCCCGACCCCGCCTTGATCGCGGTCAGCAGCTTGGTGACGGCCGGGTCGCCGCCGTCCTGCTTGTTGACCGTCACCTGGATGTCGGGGTTCGCGGCGTTCCACGCGGCGACGACCTCCTCCATGCCGGGCGCCCACGTCCAGAACGTCAGCTCGACCTTCCCGTCGGACCCGGTGGAGCCCGTCTCGCCCTCGGACGACGTGCCGCCGCTCGAGCACGCGGTGGCGAGCAACGCCGTCGCGGTCAGTGCGACCGCCGCACGGATGCCTGAGTGCAGGCGCATGTGACCTCCTCGTCAACGCCCGCCGCGACCGTGCGGCGGGGAGCGCCAGTGCGGCGCGACTGCCTGTGCACGCTCACAGTACGCACACGGCGGCGAGGGTTGTCAACACAGCTCTTCGTGGTGTTATCTGTTTGTTGTGCACGCTCACAGCCTGAGAGCGCACACAGTTCTCCACCCGGACGACGCCACGAGCGTGCGGTGGGCGCGCAGAGCGTGCGGCGCCGCCGACCCTCCTGGCCGAGCCCGACGACCCGACGGAGCGTCATGACGTCCCTGCCCCCTGCCTCGTCCCACCCCGCCCTGCCCGCGGGGCCGCAGCCGCGGCCCGG
>Ga0180221_1002147_pt1 | contig 11858 bp, 11 predicted proteins | sample eDN5th37CKraftMG_FD_151339 | JGI IMG/M metagenome (GOLD analysis project Ga0180221, IMG submission 151339) | Enriched Miracle-Growth compost microbial communities from Emeryville, California, USA - eDNA 5th pass 37_C Kraft MG (version 2) (version 2) ...
CGGCGTGTCGAACAGCGCGCGCGGGAAATAGGCGCCGAGCGGGCCGCCGACCTGCACCGCCTTCACTGGCCGGCCGGTGAAGCAGCCGCCGCCCACGTCGTCGACCAGTTCGCCGAGCGTGATGCCGAACGCGGTCTCGAACAGGCCGCCGTACCGGACGTTGCCGCCGAGCTGGATCGGCATGGTGCCGCGCGAGCGGCCGACGCCGAAATCGGCGTAGGTCTTGGCGCCCTCCGCCAGAATGAACGGCACGGCTGCGAAGGACAGCACGTTGTTGATGACGGTCGGCCGGCCGAACAGGCCCTTGTGCGCCGGCAGCGGCGGCTTGGCGCGCACGATGCCGCGCCGGCCTTCGAGGCTTTCGAGGAGCGACGTCTCCTCGCCGCAGACATAGGCGCCAGCGCCGGAGCGCACCTCGAGGTCGAAGGCGTAGGTCGAGCCGCCGACGCTCCGGCCGAGCAGGCCGGCGGCGCGCGCCGCCTTCACCGCCGCGGTCATCACCGCGATGGCGTGGGGATATTCGGAGCGGATGTAGACGAAGCCCTTGGTGGCGCCCGTCGCGATGCCGGCAATGGCCATGCCCTCGATCAGCACGAAGGGATCGCCTTCCATGATCATGCGGTCGGCGAAGGTGCCGCTGTCGCCCTCGTCGGCGTTGCAGACGATGTATTTCTGCGGCGCCTGCGTCTGCGCTACGGTCTTCCACTTGATGCCGGTGGGAAAGCCCGCGCCGCCGCGGCCGCGCAGTCCCGACTGCGCCACCTCCTCGACGATGGCGTCGGGGCCGAGCGCGACGGCGCGCTCCAGGCCCTTCATGCCGCCGTGGGTGCGATAGTCGTCGAGCGACAGGGGATCGGTGACGCCGCAGCGCGCGAAGGTGAGGCGGGTCTGACGCTTGAGCCAGGGAATGTCGCCGACCCTGCCGACGCAGAGCGCGTGCGGCCTGCCGTCGAGCAGGCCGGCGTCGAGCAGCGCCGGCACGTCCGTCGCGCTCACCGGGCCGTAGCCGACGCGGCCGGCGGCGGTCTCGATCTCGACCAGCGGCTCGAGCCACGCCAGTCCGCGCGAGCCGTTGCGCACCACGGTCACGTCCTTGCCGCGCAGCGCCTGCGCGAAGACGGCCGCGACCTCGTCGGCGCCGCAGGCGACCGCCGCGGCGTCGCGCGGGATATAGAGGCGCGCGCTCACGAATTGGTCTCCGCGATCAGGGCGTCGAGCCGCTTCTCGTCGAGCCGGGCCACCACGCGGCCGTCGATCATGGCCGAGGGGCCGACCGCGCAGAGGCCCAGGCAATAGGTCGCCTCCACCGTCACGCGGCCGTCGGCGGTGGTCTCGCCCAGCGGCACGCCGAGCTTCGATTCCGCGCGCGCCGCGAGCGCGTCGCCGCCGGCGGCCTGGCAGGCCTCGGCGCGGCACAGCTTGAGCACGTGGCGGCCCGGCGGCTCGCGGCGGAAGTCATGGTAAAACGTGACCACGCCGTGGACCTCCGCGCGCGACAGATTCAGCGCCTGGGCGATCAGGGGCACCGCCGGTTCCGGCACGCAGCCGAACGTCTCCTGCATCTCGTGCAGGATCGGCAGCAGCGGGCCTTCCTGCCCGGCGTGGTTTGCGACGATTTCCGAGGCGAGCTCGGTGTCCCATGCTCGAAACGCTGCCATGACACCGCCAGTTGCAAAGCTGCCCGATCGGGAAAACCTTTGGGCTTTCCTCAATTTAGAAGCGCCCTAAATCAGATCAAGTGCGCATTTTCGTTGCGCAATTCGAAAAGCCAATCGGCCTTCGGGCGCGCTGTCCATGCTGCATCGCAGCATAGTTATTTGACGCAAATTCCGTCGCATTCTTTACAACGTTCCCGAGCGTCGGCGGCTCCCACGCGGCAGGAAGGGCCCGCGAGGCCAGGTTTGGGGGGACCGGGTTGATCGACAAGCTGGAATTCCTGATCGCGCTGGCGCGGGAGAAGCATTTCGGCCGCGCCGCCGAGGTCTGCGGGGTGACGCAGCCGACCCTGTCGTCGGGCATCAAGCAGCTCGAGGAGAGCCTCGGCACGCTCCTGGTCATCCGTGGCTCGCGGTTCGAGGGTTTCACGCCGGAGGGCGAGCGGGCGCTCACCTGGGCACGGCGCATCGTCTCCGACGCCCGCACCATGCGGGACGACATCAACGCCCTCAAGCGCAGCCTGTCGGGGGAAATCCGCATCGCGGCGATCCCGACCGCGCTGCCCATGGTGGCGCGGCTGACGACGCCGTTCCGCGCCAACCATCCCGACGTGCGCTTCACCATCGTGTCGCGGACCTCGATCGAGGTGCTGGCCCAGATCGCGAACCTGGAGGTCGATGCCGGCCTCACCTACGTCGGCAACGAGCCGCTCGGTCGCGTCACCTCGGTCCCGCTCTATCGCGAACGCTACCGTTTCCTAACCTCGGCCGACGCGCCGCTCGGCGACCGCAAGCAGGTGACCTGGGCCGAGGTCGGCCGCACGCCGCTGTGCCTGCTCACGACCGACATGCAGAACCGCCGCATCATCGACCGCATCCTGCGCTCGACCGGAGTCGAGCCGGCGCCGACGCTGCAATCCAATTCCATGATCGTGCTGTTCTCGCACGTGCGCACCGGCCGCTGGGCCAGCATCATGCCGGAAGTCCTGGCGGACAGCCTCGGGCTGACGCCGACTATGCGCTCCATCCCCATCGTCGATCCCGAGGTGGAGCAGGTCATCGGCCTGGTCGCGCCGGAGCGCGAGCCGATGACGCCGCTGATGGCGGCGCTGATCGCCGAAGCGAGGACACTGGCCGGTGCGCTCGGGCTCGACTGACGGCGGTTCGCCGCGTCCAGGAACAAATCCGCCCCGCTTACCGTTGATTGCAGGTGAGATGCGGAGGACCGATCATGGCACGAAAAGCAGCCAGCAAGCGGCGATATTCGCGCAGCGCCGGCAAGGACGTGGAAAGCGAGATGCGGCGCTATAAGCGCGGCACCGCGCGCAGCGGTCCCGGCGGCAAGGCGGGCCGGGTCAAGAGCCGCAAGCAGGCCGTCGCCATCGGGCTCTCGAAGGCGCGCAAGAAGGGCAAGAAAGTGCCGAAGAAGCGCGCGTCCTGACCTTCCTTCCTATTGCGGCTCCAGGTTCGTGGTCCGGGCGATCTGGACCCAGAGGTCGTTGTGCGTGCGCATCATGGCGGCGAGTTGGGCGGGCGTGGCCGCGAGCGGCTCCGCCCCTTGTGACAGGAAGAATCGCCCGGTCTCCGGCAGGGCGACGACGCGGTTGATCCAGCCGCTCAGCGTGTCGATGACCGGCTGCGGCGTTCCCGCCGGCGCCCACACCGCCCAGAAGTTCACGTAGTCGAAGTCGCCGATCCCCGATTCCTTGACCGTCGGCAGCTCCGGCGCGATGGCGAGCCTCTCGGCCGACGACACCGCGAGAATGCGCACGCGGCCCTGCTTGGCCTGGCCGATGGCGAGCGTGGCGTCCACGAAGGCGAAGTCGAGCTCTCCGGCGGTGACGCCCGAGGCGGCGTCGCCCATGCCCTTGTAGTTGACGCGGGTGCCGGTGAGCCCGGTCATGGTGAGGAACACCTGCGCGCCGAACAGCGAGCTCGTGGTCGGCACGCCGTAGAACATCGGCCTGCCGGTCCGCGCCTTCAGCTCGGCGACGAAGTCCTTGACGGTCGTGGCGTGGGTCGACGGCCCGGCGATCAAAGCCAGGCCGACCTTGAGGAACGGCGCGACCGGGGCGAGGTCGCGCATGGCGTCGTAGCCGGTGTCCTTGATGACGAACTTGTTGGCGATCACCGTCGAGCTCGGCGCCGCGAGCAGCGTGTAGCCGTCCGGACGGGCGTGGGTGACCGCGACGGTCGCGATGTTGCCGGCCGCGCCCGGCTTGTTCTCGATCACGAAGGTCGCGCCGCTCGCCGCCTTGAGCCTGTCCGCGAGATAGCGCGTCAGCACGTCGCCGCCGCCGCCGGCGGGCGCCGAGGTGACGAGCGTGACCGGGCGCTCGGGAAACTCCGCCGCCGGCGCGGCGACGATCGTGGCAACGAGCGCGGCGCAGGCCAGGGCGAGGCGGCCGGCACGGATCGAGGGCATTGCTGCCTTCATCCTTTCCTCCGTTTGGCGCCGTTTTGCGTCGGGCCTTGGCGCCGTTCAGGTCACCACAGCTCCGCCGACGCCAGCCGCGCGCCTTCGGCCAGCGATTGCAGCTTGGCCCAGGCGATGCGCGGCAGCACCGTCGCGCTCGCGGAGAACGTGGCGAAGCCGCAGTCGGTGCCGGCGACGACGTTCTCGCGGCCGACGACGCGCGCGAAGCGCAGGATGCGGTCGGCCACCACCTGGGGATGTTCGACGAAATTCGACACCGAATCGATCACGCCCGGCACCACGATCTTGCCCGGCGGCAACTCGACGGTCTCGAACACGTGCCATTCGTGCTCGTGCCGCGGGTTGGCGGCCTCGAACGAGATCGCGGCGGCGCGCGAGGCGAGCACCAGGTCGATGATGTCGCGGAGCGCAATGTCGTGGTTGTGGGGGCCCGCGTAATTGCCCCAGCACAGGTGCAGGCGAAGCCGTTCCGGCGGCACGTCGCGCGTGGCGCGGTCGAGCACGTCGAGATGGAGCCGCACCACGTCGCGGAACTCGTCGAGCGTCGCCTCGGCGAACTGGTTGTTCCAGCCGGAGGCGAGGTCCGGACAGTCCACCTGGAGGATGAAGCCCGCGGCGGCGATGGCGTCGTATTCGGCCTTGAGCACGTCGCCGAGCGCGGCCACGTAGTCGGCGTGGGACTTGTAGTAGCTGTTGCCCATGAAGCGCGCCGCCTGGCCGGGCGACACCGCGGTCATGAACGCGTGCTCCGGCTTGCGCCCGGCGCGCGCCACCGCCGCCTTGAGGCGCGCGATGTCCGCCTCGACGGCGGCGAAATCGGTCCAGGCGATGGGGCCGATGCAGGACGGGCGATGGGAATCGAACGCGGTGCCGCGCAGCTTGAAGAATTCCGGGAAGTCGCGGGCGTCGCGCGAGACCGGCGGTTTCCAGGCCTCGCCGCCGAAGCCGGAGAGCCGGTTCTTGATGTAGGTCGAGTAGTCGGGCTTGCTCTGCTCGCCGTCGTTGACGATGTCGAGGCCGGCGGCGATCTGCTGGGCGACGACGTCGTTGACCGAGGCGGCGACGGCCTGCTCCAGCGCCGCGGGATCGACCGCCTCGCCGCGCTCGGCGGACTGCATGAGGGCGACGAGCGCCGCAGGCCGCGGCAGGCTGCCGGTGTGCGTCGTCAGGATGCGGCCGGCGCTTCGCGGCATGGACGACGTTCCCTCCCCGGCGCCGGGATCGATGCGGCGCAGCTTTGCTCTGCGAATGGTGCCCGCGCCCGCGCGTCCTGGCAAGCAGCATGAGGCGGCAGCCTTGCGCCGTGGAGACGGCTACTGGTCCGCGGAGGAGCGGGAGAGCGCGAGCAGCCGCGCACTGTCGCGGCTCTCGGCCGCGCGGTCGTCGCCGGCGAACACCGCGCTCGCCTCGCTCACGATGGAGACATGGGCGCGCGCCGCGCCGGCCGCGGTCGCGGCGTCGCCGCGCATGATGGCGACGACGATGGCGTTGTGCTCGCTCCAGGACTTCACGAGCCGGCCCTTGAGGCGGAACTGGGCGCGGCGGAACGGCGCCAGCCGGCTGCGCGTGAGCATGGTCATGTCGTAGACGTGCGCGTTGTGCGCGCCGCGATAGAGCCGGGTGTGGAACTCGGTGTTGTAGGCTTCGTAATCGTCCTCGGCGCTGCGGTGCACGAGCGCGGCGGAGGCGAGGTGCTCGCGCTCCAGGGTGTGGCGCTCCTCCGCCGTCATGCGCAGGGCGGCAAAGCGCGCGCAGATGCTTTCGAGCTCCGCCATGGCCTCGAACATGGAGGACAGGTGTTCGTGGGTGACGACGGTGACCACCGCGCCGCGGTTGGGCCGGCGGTCCACGAGCTTCATGGCGCTGAGCTGGACCAGCGCCTCGCGGACCGGCGTGCGGGACACGCCGAAGCGCGCGGCGAGCGACACCTCGTCGAGCCGGTCGCCGGGGCTGAGTCCGCCGGTGACGATGCTGTCGGCGATCGCCCGCACGATCTGCTCGACGGTCGTCCCGGCGCGCACGCGGTCCTTCGGCGCGCTCATGCCGGGCCTCCGCCGCGGCGGCTGCTTCGATCTGCGCCTGTCAGCCAAAGCATCATCGGTGAGATTTGCACATCCTATAGCCAAAAAGTCAATGTGACTACTTTGTATTCAGGATGGGCGTCCGCATTGCGGCTCAAATGGGCAGGCCGCGCGCAAGACTTGCGGTTTTCCGGGCTGATCGGACGCTGCGGAGCTGGTACGGCGATTGCATACACTTGCTTAACGCCGTGTTGCCGGCTTGATGAAGCCTAACCAGGAGCGCTCGATGACCCAGAAGTTCCAGTTGACCCGCCGCACTCTGCTGAAGGCGTCCGCATCCGGTGCGGCGCTGGGACTCGCGTCGGGATCGCTGCCGCTGACGCCGGCCCGGGCCGCGACCACCACCATCGGCTTCATCTATGTCGGCCCCAAGGACGACTACGGCTACAACCAGGCCCACGCCGAAGGCGCCGCCACGCTCAAGGGCATGCCCGGCATCACCATCGTCGAGGAGGAGAACGTTCCCGAGACCGTCGACGTCCAGAAGACCATGGAGTCGATGATCAATCTCGACGGCGCCTCGCTGCTGTTCCCGACCTCGTTCGGCTATTTCGACCCGCACATGCTGGCGATGGCCGCGAAATTTCCCAGCGTGCAGTTCCGCCACTGCGGCGGCCTGTGGGACAAGGCCAAGCACCCGATGAACGCCGGCTCCTATTTCGGCTACATCGGCATGGGCCAATATCTCAACGGCATCGTCGCCGGCCACACCACCAAGTCGAAGAAGCTCGGCTTCGTCGCGGCCAAGCCGATCCCCCAGGTGCTGCTCAACATCAACTCGTTCCTGCTCGGCGCGCGCGCGGTCGATCCCGCGATCACCGCCCAGGTCATCTTCACCGGCGAGTGGTCGCTCGCCGTGAAGGAGGCCGAGGCCACCAACGCGCTGGTCGATCAGGGCGCCGACGTCATCACCTGCCACGTCGACAGCCCCAAGGTGGTGGTGCAGACCGCCGCCGGCCGCGGCGCCTTCGTATGCGGCTATCACGCCAACCAGGCGCCGCTCGCGCCCGCCAAGTACCTCACCGGCGCGGAATGGAACTGGTCAACGGTCTACAAGATGTTCGTCGCCAAGCTCCAGGCCGGCGAGCCGCTGCCGAATTTCGTGCGCGGCGGCCTCGCCGAGAATTTCGTCAAGATGAGCGCGCTCGGCCCGGCGGTGAACGAGGCGGCGCGCAAGCAGTTCGAGGCCACCAAGGCCGAGATGATGAAAGGCGGCTTCGCCGTCATCAAGGGCCCGCTCAAGAGCAACAAGGGCGAGGTGGTGGCGAAGGCCGGCCAGTCGTTCCCCGAGACCGCCATCGAGCTCGAAAGCATGAACTACCTGGTCGAGGGCGTCATGGGCTCCACCTCCTGATCGCCGCCCGCAGGGCAGGACGGACAAGCCCATGGCCGAGATCACGAGCGGCTCCCTGGCGCCCGCGGCCCTCGCCGCGCCGCGGGCGCGGGGCATCCTGGAATGGATCGCCCGGCGCTCGGAGGCGCTGGTCATCCCGCTGGCGGCGCTGATCGCCGGCCTGGGGGTGTTCAGCCTCTTCCTTGCGGCGCTCGGCAAGTCGCCCGGGCAGTTCTTCGAGCTGATGTGGCGCGGCGGCTTCGGAAGCTGGTTCTCGCTGCAGAACTCGCTGCAGCGGGCCTCGCCGCTGCTGCTCGCCGCGCTCTGCGTGGCCTTGCCGGCGCGGCTCGGCCTCGTCGTCATCGGCGGCGAGGGCGCGATCGTGCTCGGCGGCACGGCGGCCGCGGCGGTGGGCTACTGGCTCACCGGCGCGCCGGCGTTCCTGGTCATCCCCGCGATGGGCCTCGCCGCCATGGCCATCGGCGCCCTGTGGATCGGCTCGATCGGCTGGCTGCGCCACGCCCGCGCGGTGAACGAGACCATCTCCAGCCTGCTGATGGCCTACATCGCCATCGCGCTGATGAACCACCTCGTCGAAGGCCCGCTGCGCGACCCGGCCTCGCTCAACAAGCCCTCGACCCATCCGCTCGCCGCCGCCTATCGCATCGGCAATATCCCCGGCACCGAGGTCCATTGGGGCCTGGTGCTCGGCATCATCGCCTGCGTGTTCTCCTGGGTGCTGATCGAGAAGACGCGCTGGGGCTTCGCCGCGCGCATCGCCGGCGGCAACGTGCGCGCCGCGCAGATCCAGGGTCTCGCCGTCGGCCCGCTGATCGTCGGCTTCACCGCGCTCGCCGGCAGCTTCGCTGGGCTCGCCGGCATGGTCGAGGTCGCGGCGGTGCAGGGCAGCGCCAACGCCTCGCTCGCCGCCGGCTACGGCTACACCGGAATCCTGGTGGCGTTCCTGGCGCGGCAGAACCCGCTCGCCATCATCCCGGTGTCGCTGCTGCTCGGCGGCATCGCCGCCGCCGGCGGGCTCATCCAGCGGCGCATGGACCTGCCCGACGCGACCGTGCTGGTGCTGCAGGGCATGCTGTTCATCACCATCCTGCTCAGCGACACGTTCTACGGCCGCTTCAAGATTTTCGATCCCGACCGCTGGAGCTGGGGCTGGAAGGAGCGAGCGTGACGGAGAGCGAACCCTGATGGAGAGCGACATCGGCCTGTGGGGCGTGCCCCTCGCCATGCTCGGCGGCGCGATCCGGGTATCGACGCCGTTCATCTTCGTGAGCCTCGGCGAATCCATCACCGAGCGTTCGGGCCGCATCAACCTCGGCCTCGAAGGCACGCTGGTGTTCGGCGCCATGACCGCCTACGCCATCGCGGTGGTGACCCGCTCGCCCTGGCTCGGCGTGCTCGGCGCGGCGGGGACCGGCCTGTGCTTCGGCCTGTTCCACGGCTGGATCTGCAAGTTCCCCAAGGTCAACGACATCGCCGTCGGCATCGCGCTGATGCTGTTCGGCACCGGGCTGGCGTTCTTCTTCGGCAAGCCGTTCATCCAGCCCTCGGCGCCCGGCCTGCCGGCGATCGCGTTTGGTTCGTGGTCGGACATCCCGCAGGTCCGCGCCGCGCTCAACGTCAACGTGCTGTTCCTGGTCGGCGCCGCGCTCGCCGTGATCCTGTGGTGGGGCTTCCACAACACCAGGCTCGGGCTCATCGTGCGCGTAGTCGGCGACAGTTCCGACGCCGCGCGCGCCATGGGCCTCAACCCGAACCTCGTGCGCCTCGTCGCCACCGGCGTCGGCGGCGCCTTCGCCGCCATCGGCGGGGCCTATCTCTCGCTTTATTATCCCGGAAGCTGGAACGAGCGCCTGTCCTCGGGCCAGGGCCTGATGGCGGTGGCGCTGGTGATCTTCGCGCGCTGGAACCCGCTCGGCTGCTTCGCCGCCGCGCTGCTGTTCGGCGGCGCCGGCGCGCTCGGCCCGGCGCTGCAATCGGTCGGCGTCACCAAGGGCTATTACCTGTTCTACGCAGCGCCCTATGTGCTCACGCTCGTCATCATGATCGCCACGGCGTCGCCGGGCCGCTCGCTCGCCGGCGCGCCGGGAGAGCTGTCGATAACGAAGTAAAGAAACGAAGGAGTGTGCCCATGAACGGCCTCGGCGGATTGAACAAATCGGACAACGGCGTGGTGATCGGCCTCGTGCAGCTCCAGTTGCCCAACACCGTGACCAGGGACGACCTCGCGCGCCAGACCCAGGTGATCGTCGATCTCGTCGGCAAGGCGCGGCGCAACCTGCCCGGCATGGACCTCGTCGTGTTTCCCGAATACGCGCTGCACGGCCTATCCATGGACACCAACCCCAGGATCATGTGCCGGCTCGACGGGCCGGAGGTCGCGGCCTTCAGGACGGCGTGCGCCGACAACCGCATCTGGGGCTGCTTCTCGATCATGGAGTTCAATCCCGGCGGCATGCCGTACAATTCCGGCATCGTCATCGACGACAAGGGCGAGCTGAAGCTCTATTACCGCAAGATGCACCCATGGGTGCCGGTCGAGCCCTGGGAGCCGGGCAACCTCGGCATTCCGGTGATCGACGGCCCGAAGGGCGCGAAGCTCGCGCTCATCATCTGCCACGACGGCATGTTCCCGGAGATGGCGCGCGAGTGCGCCTACAAGGGCGCGGAGATCATGATCCGCACCGCGGGCTACACCGCGCCGATCCGCGAGGCGTGGCGCTTCACCAACCAGTCCAACGCCTTTTGCAACCTGATGGTGACCGCCAACGTCTGCATGTGCGGCACCGACGGCACGTTCGATTCCATGGGCGAGGGGATGATCTGCAATTTCGACGGCACGATCATCGCGCACGGCGCGTCCGGCCGGCCCAACGAGATCATCACCGCCGAGGTGCGGCCCGACCTCGTGCGCGAGGCGCGGCGCGGCTGGGGCGTCGAGAACAACATCTACCAGCTCGGCCACCGCGGCTATGTCGCGGTCGCCGGCGGCGCGGGCGACGCGCCCTACACCTACATGCGCGACCTGGTCGCCGGGACATATCGCCTGCCGTGGGAGGACGAGGTGAAGGTGACGGACGGAACGTCCTGCGGCTTCGACAAGCCGGTGCGGCGCTACGGCGAGACGTTCAAGCTGGCGGGGGAGTGAGCATGGACGCCGTGACGGACGTCAAAGGGCATTATATCGACGCCGAGCCCTATCCGTGGCCCTACAACGGCGACCTGCGGCCGGACAACACCGCGCTCATCGTCATCGACATGCAGACCGATTTCTGCGGCAAGGGCGGCTATGTCGACAGCATGGGCTACGACCTGTCGCTGGTCCGCGCGCCCATCGAGCCCATCAAGGCGGTGCTCGCGGCCATGCGCGCCAAGGGCTACCACGTCATCCATACCCGCGAGGGCCATCGCCCGGACCTCGCCGACCTGCCGGCCAACAAGCGCTGGCGCTCGCGCCGCATCAACGCCGGCATCGGCGATCCCGGCCCCTGCGGCCGCATCCTGGTGCGCGGCGAGCCGGGCTGGGACATCATTCCCGAGCTCTATCCGAAGGAGGGCGAGCCGATCATCGACAAGCCCGGCAAGGGCTCGTTCTGCGCCACCGACCTCGAGCTGATCCTCAACCAGCGCGGCATCGCGAACATCGTGCTCGCCGGCATCACCACCGACGTGTGCGTGCACACGACGATGCGCGAGGCCAATGACCGCGGCTACGAATGCGTGCTGCTGGAGGACTGCTGCGGCGCCACCGACTACGGCAACCACCTCGCCGCCATCAAGATGATCAAGATGCAGGGCGGCGTGTTCGGCGCGGTATCCAATTCCAAGACTTTCGTCGCGCAACTGCCATGACCGGCACACCCGAAAGGAAAGCCGTCGGCGTCGAGACCGTGGGCATGACCATGCGCTTCGGCGCGTTCACCGCGCTCGACGACGTGTCCATCGAGGTGCCGGCCGGCTCGTTCCACGCGCTGCTCGGCGAGAACGGCGCCGGCAAGTCGACGCTCGTGAAGTGCATCATGGGCTTCTACCGCCCGACCGCGGGGCAGGTGATCGTCAACGGCCGCGAGGCGGAGATCGACAACCCGCGCGACGCCTCCGCGTTGGGGCTCGGCATGGTGTACCAGCATTTCACGCTGGTGCCCTCGCTCACCGGGGCGGAGAACCTCGTCATCTCGCGCGAGACTGTGCCGGCCGTGATCCACTGGAAGGACGAGCACGAGGCGCTCGCCGCGTTCATGGAGACGATGCCGTTCAAAGTCCCGCTCGACGCGCCGGTGAGCGGGCTCGCCGCCGGCGAGAAGCAGAAGCTCGAGATCGTCAAGCAGCTCTAC
>Ga0180221_1002150_pt1 | contig 11853 bp, 11 predicted proteins | sample eDN5th37CKraftMG_FD_151339 | JGI IMG/M metagenome (GOLD analysis project Ga0180221, IMG submission 151339) | Enriched Miracle-Growth compost microbial communities from Emeryville, California, USA - eDNA 5th pass 37_C Kraft MG (version 2) (version 2) ...
GATGCCTATAGCGCCAATTCGAAGTTCGACCCCGTCTATATTCGCGGCTTCCTCGCCGAACAGTTTCTCGACGGCCTGAAACTCCCCGTCGATCCCGGCCTGAACTGGGCCGCGCCGCGCGTCGAGCCCTACGGCCTCGAGCGCATCGAAGTGCTGAAGGGACCGTCCTCGGGCCTGTACGGCCAGACCAATCCCGGCGGCTTCGTCAACATGATCAGCAAGCGACCGCAGGACACGCCCCACTTCGAGGTCGAAGGTCAGTACGGCTCGTTCGACCGCTTCCAGGGCGCCTTCGACTTCGGCGGCCCGATCGATAAGGACGGTCACTTCCTCTATCGCATGGTCGGCCTCGCGCGCGACGCCGACAGCCAGATCGACTACCAGCAGGACAACAAGCTGTTCCTCGCGCCGAGCTTCACCTGGCGTCCGAACATCGACACCACGCTGACGGTGCAGGCCAACCTGCAGAAGATCGAGAACAAGGGTTACCAGCAATACGTCCCCGGCCAGGGCTCGCTGCTGTCCAATCCGGTCGCCGGCCGCCTTCCCTACAGCCGCTATTTCGGCGAGCCGTCGATGGACCGGGTCAAGGACGAACAGTTCATGTTCGGCTACCAGTTCGAGCATCGCATCAACGACGTATTCCAGTTCCGGCAAAACTTCCGCTACGCCAAGGTGAGCACGGATACGACCGCGTTCCGCAGCGAAGGGTTGCAGGCTGATCTGCGCACACTCGACCGCACGATGAACTACGTCGTCAACTCCGCCTATAATTTCACGCTCGACAACCACCTGCAGGCGGACTTCGTCACTGGCCCGTTCAAGCACAAGCTGCTGCTCGGCACCGATTACTCCTATCTCAAAGGCCATTCCGATTACCGCTCGACCCGCATCGCGCCGATCGACATCATCAACCCGGTCTACGGAGCGCCGGTGACGCCCGCCTCGGCTTTGGCGCCGTCGGCCCTGACCGACTCCGAGTTGAAGCAGCTCGGCGTCTATGTGCAGGATCAGATCAAGCTTGATCGCTTCACGCTGTCGCTGACCGGCCGCGAGGACCGGGCGAAAACCGATCTTGCGAGCTACGCCTTCTTTCCGGCGCCGGGCTTCCATCATGCCGACGACAGCGCCTTCACCGGCCGCGTCGGCCTGAACTATCTATTCGATTTCGGCCTGTCGCCTTTCGCCAATTACTCGACCTCGTTCCAGCCGGTCAGCGGTGCCGACCGTCTCGGCCAGCCCTACAAGCCGACCACCGGCGAGGGCTGGGAGACCGGCGTCAAGTATCAGCCAACCGGCATGAACATACTGTTCACCGCCGCCTATTTCGATCTCACGCAGCAGAACGTGCTGACCGCCGATCCGGTCAATCCGCTGTTTAGCATCCAGACCGGTGAGGTACGGATGCGCGGTTACGAATTCGAAATGCGCGGCAACGTCACCCGCGAATTGGAAATCATCGGCAGCCTCAGTCACCTCAATCCGAAGGTGACCGCGAGCAACAACGGCGACGCCGGGAAGACCGTCCCCTATGTGGCGCTCGATCAAGCCGCGCTATGGGGCAAATACACCTGGTACGACAGCACGCTCGCCGGCCTCAGCATCGGCGCGGGCGTGCGTTACGTCGGCAAGCTGTACGGCGATTCCGCCAACACCATCGTGGTCGACCCCTACACGCTGGTCGACGCCATGGTCAGCTACGACTTCGGCTATCTGCGGCCGGACATGAAGGGTTGGAAGGCGCAACTGAACGCCACCAACCTGTTCGACAAGTACTACGTCACCAACTGCTTCGGCGGCCTCGCTTATTGCACCTACGGTCAGGGACGCACGGTGATGCTGACGCTGAAATATTCATGGAAGCCGGACGGCAAGACAGTACAGTGAGCCGACAATGACAACGAACGCCCTTCGCCGCTGGTCCTGGGTGCACACCTGGTCGAGCCTGGTGTGCACGCTCTTCCTGCTGCTGCTGTGCGTCACCGGGCTGCCGCTCATCTTCCACGAGGAGCTGGACGACCTGTTGAGCGATCACGTGCCGGCCTCGGTCGCGACGCCCGGCGCGCCGAAGGCCAACCTCGACACGGTGGTCGCCAACGGCATGGCGAAAGCGCCCGGCGAGTTCCTGCAGTTCCTGATCTGGGACCGCGACGACCCGAACGTCATCTTCCTCAGCGTCGCCAAGGCGCCCGACGCGCCGTCGGACAAGAACCGCGCCATCCGGGTCGACGCCAACACCGGCGACTATCTGGACGCGCCGGATTTCCAGAGCGGCTTCATGTACATCATGCTGAAGCTGCACACCGACATGTTCGCCGGCCTGCCCGGCAAGCTGTTCCTCGGCCTGATGGGCATCCTGTTCTGCGCGGCGATCGTCTCGGGCGTGGTGCTTTACGCGCCGTCGATGCGCAAGCTCGACTTCGGCACCGTGCGGACGAAGCGCACGCGGCTGATCCGCTGGCTCGACCTGCACAACCTGCTCGGCGCCGTCACCATCGTCTGGGTGCTGGTGGTCGGCTTCACCGGCGTCATCAACACCTGGGCCGATCTCGTTCTCAAGCTCTGGCAATTCGACCAGCTCACCGAGATGGTCGGCCCGTTCAAGGACCAGCCGATTCCGCAGAAGATGGTCTCCGTGCAGCAGGCCACGCAGACGGCGCGCGAGAAGCTGCCGACCATGACGCCGCTGTTCATCGCCTATCCCGGCACCGCCTTCACCAGCCGGACCCACTACGCAATCTTCCTGCATGGCGACACGCCGATGACCTCGCGCCTGTTGCAGCCGGTCCTGATCGACGCCCGCGACGGCTCGTTCACCGACACCCGCGCGCTGCCGTGGTACGTCACCACGCTGCTGCTGTCGCAGCCGCTGCATTTCGGCGACTACGGCGGCATGCCGCTCAAGATCGTCTGGGCGCTGCTCGACATCGCCACCATCGTGGTGCTCGGCAGCGGCGTCTACCTCTGGGTGGCGCGGCGGCGGCGCACCCGCGCCGCCCTGCGCGTGGCACGGGCACAGGTGCCCGCCACATGACGCAGCCGGCGAAGCGTCGCCTGCGCACGCTGAAAGACATCTTCCTGATCCCCGCGTTGCTCGGCGTCGTCAGCGCCGCCGGGCTGGTGATCGCGCTGGTCGGCGACGGCCTCTACGACGCGGTGGGCTGGGCGCTGCTCGGCGTGCCGTGCGCGATCGCGCTGTGGCACCTGCTGCGGCCCGACACCCGCACCGGCCGCAACGCGCGCTGACGGCTTTTGTTATCGCGTTTTCTTCACGCGAACCGGTGCCCACTTCGCTTGAAAACGCTTTAGCCCCACTTGTGGAACACGAAGAACGCGCCGAGCGCGATCAGCGCGAAGCCGAAGCCCTGGCCCAGGGTGATCGGCTCCTTCAGGTAGAGATACGAAAAGCCGGCGAACACGACGAAGGTGATGACCTCCTGCATCGTCTTCAGTTGCGCGGCGCTGTAGACCGCGCTGCCGAAACGGTTGGCCGGCACCGCCATGCAATATTCGAAAAACGCCAGCCCCCAGCTGATGAGGATGACGGTGAACAGCGGCACCGCCTTGTACCGCAGGTGCCAGTACCAGGCCGCGGTCATGAAGAGGTTCGAGCAGAGCAGCAGAAAGATCGGCGTCAGGTAAGGCGAGGCGAGGATGGCGGGCATGGATCGGCCTGGAATGGGAAAGCGGAGCTTCCGGAATCGGCGAGGCATGGTAGCGCCCGCGGGGCGCCCGCGCGACCGGCGGCACCCGGTCCGAGTTGCATGTCACCGCGATCCACCGTGTTTTTGTCGACGCCTCACGGCGGCCCCAATCCCCGGCTGACATTGTGATAATCTTGTCGCAAATCCTGCGGCATTCGGACATTCAGGAGAGCGTGATGCGTCGTTCGCTCAGTGGCGTTGTGCTGCTGTCCCTTGTGACGGCTTTTGCCGGACCGGCGGCGGGGCAAAGCCAGCAGCAACAAGCCCCGCAGCAACCGCCGCCGGAACAGCAGCAACAGGCCGCCCCGGTCGCGCCCTACAGGCCGGTCATGCTGTCGATGCCGCAGCCGTTCAAGGACGCGGGCTTCGAAGCCTTCCGCGACAGGCTCGCCGACGCCGCGCGCAAGCGCGACCGCGCCGCCATGGCAAAGCTGACCGTCGCCAGGAATTTCTTCTGGGAGCGCGAGAACGGCGACGGCGCCGACCCGAAGAAGTCCGGCATCGACAATCTCTATACGGCGCTGGCGCTGACCAACAAGGACGCCGCCGGCTGGGACATGATCGTCGCCTTCGCCGGCGATCCGACGGTATCGCCCGCGCCGAACCGCAAGGACGCGATCTGCGCGCCGGGCGATCCGACCTTCGATCACAAGGCGTTCGGCGAGATGCTCGATGCCACCAGGACCGACATCTTCGAATGGGGCTACCCGGTCGAGACCGGCGTCACGGTGCGCGCCGCCGCCGCGACCACCTCGCCCCCGATCGAGAAGCTCGGCATGCATTTCATCCGCGTGCTGCCCGACGACTCGCCGGCCGCCGCCGTCGCCGCGGCGGTGAAGGTGGCGACGCCCTCGGGCAAGACCGGCTATATCCAGGCCGACACCATCGCCCCGCTCGGCAACGACCAGATTTGCTACGTCAAGGAGGGCAACGACTGGAAGGTAGTCGGCTATATCGGCGCCGGCGACCCGCAGTAGCGACCTCGCGGACTACCGACTCCGCGCAGCGCGCCTTCATACTCCGCTCATTCCCGCGAAAGCGGGAATCCAGAATAGGCCCCCGCTCCCTGCTCCGCCGAGGCGAGTTCGCGGGGGTGAGCGGAATTGGATGTAACCGCCGGGGCACGCTGTAACCCAATCGCAACGCTTGTCGCGTCAAATCCGGCGCGGCGATGACCCGCGCGACCGACACCGCGACGCTGACACCGAGCCGCGAGGCGCTGCGCGCGCTCGCCGTGCTCGGCGGCTTCGCGCTCGCCGCCACCGCCGCCGCCTATCTCTATGCCGTACAGTGGGACCACGCGATCCCGCGCGACGGCTCGACCCTCGTCGTCGGCCGCGACTTCCTGAACTTCTGGATGTATGGCCGCGCCGCCTGGCTGCCCGAGCCCGGCCGCTGGTATGACGTCGCCACCTATCAGCGTGAGCTCGCCGTGCTGCTCGGCGATGGCTATCCGGGACAGAACTGGTCCTATCCGCCGAGCGTGATGCTCATCGCCGCGCCGTTCGGCCTTGCCGGCTATCTGCCGGCGCTCGCGCTGTGGACGCTTGCCGGCCTCGCACTGTTTCTCGCCGTCGCCCGGCGGCGGCTCGACGACACCACGGCCTTCGTCGCGGTCGCGCTGTCGCCCGCCGTGATCTTCTGCCTGATCTCCGGCCAGAGCTCGCTCGTCACCGCGGCGATGCTGCTCGGCATCTTCGCATGGCTGGACCGCAAATCGGTCCTCGCCGGCGTGCTGATCGGCCTGCTGACGCTCAAGCCGCAGCTCGGCGTGCTGTTCCCGTTCTTCCTGATCGCCTCGGCGCGCTGGACGGTCTTCATCTCCGCCGCCGTCACGACGCTCGCGCTCGCCGGCATCACCACCGCGCTGTTCGGCACCGATGTCTGGCTCGCCTTCGTCACGCAGGGTCTGGCCGTTCAGAACATCGTGCTGGCGGACCCGCAGCGCATCGCCACGCCCTATTACCCGACGATCTTCATGAACCTGCGCGGCCTCGACCTGTCCTATGCGGCGGCGATGGCGGTGCAGTTTGTCTTCACCGCCGCCGCCATCGTGCTGGTCTGCTGGCTGGGGTTCGCGCGCCGTAGCGCGGACCGGCTCGAGACGATGGCGCTGTTCCTTGCCTGCTCGGTCGCCGCGGTGCCCTACATGCTGTCCTACGACACGCTCGCCCTGTGCGCCGCCGCCGTCGCGCTGCTCGCGACCGGCAGCCTCGACAGCCGCGGTCAGTGGCTGGTGCGCCTCGTCTACTGGCTGCCGCTGCTGCAGGTCGGCCTCGGCCAGCTGCACATTCCCGGCCCCGCGCTGATCGCGCCTTTATTTGCCGTTTATCTCGCGGCTCGTCTGCGCGCCGCCGCGCACTGAACCGATAACCCTGGCGGTAACGTTCAAATCACCGCGATGGGCGGGATTTCCGCATCCGTTTCGTCTATAGACGAAGCCGCCGCCACTTGCGGTTTTCAGTCCCGAGGCAAGCCCATGATCGACTTTTATACGCTGACCAGCCCGAACGCCCTCAAGGTGCTCGTGATGCTGGAAGAATGCCAGTTGCCCTACAAGATCCATTTCGTCGACGTGTGGAAGGGCGACCAGTTCACGCCCGAATACACCAGGATCAATCCGAACCAGAAGATCCCGGCGATCGTCGACAACGACGGCCCCGGCGGCACGCCCTATACGGTCATCGAGTCCGGCGCGATCCTGATGTATCTCGCCGACAAGGCCGGCAAGTTCCTGCCGAAGGATAAGCGCAAGTATTTCGACTGCATCCAGTGGTTGATGGTGCAGATGTCGGGCCTCGGACCGATGTCAGGGCAGAACGTGCATTTCTCGCGTTTCGCGCCGCCCGGCAACGACTACGCGCAGCAGCGCTACCGCACCGAGGTCAACCGCCTGTTCGATCTCTATGACAAGCGGCTCGCCGCGAACAAATACGTGGCCGGCGACGAATACACCATCGCCGACATCGCCGCCTATCCGTGGCTGCGCAACTGGGACTTCCTCGGCATCAAGATCGACTCGCGGCCGAACGTGAAGCGCTGGGTCGAGGAGATCAACCAGCGTCCCGCCGCCAAGAAGATGATGGACTACATCCCGACCGTGAAGTCGGCGCGCGATACCGCGACCGACGAGCAGAAGGATCGCTATTTCGGCCGCGGCAAGTTCGCCCGCGCCTGAACGCGACTTTCATATCGGGAAACGACGGGCGCGCTGCCGGTGGGCGGCGCGTTCGTTTTTTCAGGGCGCCGCAATTCGACGGCACACCCGCTGCTGCATGTCGCGCTCGCGCGCCCCACTCTTTTCACGCCGACAAGGTCCGCGCATACTCGAAGGAAGGCGACGCCCGCACGGCGCACGCCGGGAGAAGACGATGATCCGCGAAATCGCACAGATTGACGTGAAGCCCGGCATGGAAGCCGAATTCGAGGCCGGCGTAACAAAGGCCGTGCCGATATTCAGGCGCGCCAGGGGCTGCAATGGCGTGTCGCTCGAGCGCTCGCACGAGAAGCCGCAGCGTTACCGGCTGTTCGTGCTGTGGGAGACGCTCGAAAACCACACCGTGGACTTCCGCAACTCCGCTGATTTCCAGGAGTGGCGCAAGCTCGTTGGTCATTGCTTCGCCGCGCCGCCGGACGTCGAACACACCAGCGAAGCCGTCAAGGGCTTTTGAACGAACATCGAGTACCCCATCCATGAAACGCAGCACCGATCGCATCCTCACCACCCACACCGGCAGCCTGCCGCGCACCAAGCGCGTGGTCGACGCCCTGCTCGCCGAGCAGAAGGAGCCGGGCCAGCACAAGGCCGAGCTCAGCGCCGCGACGCGCGAGGGGGTCAAGCATGTGGTCGCCAGGCAGATCGAGGCCGGCATCGACGTCATCAATGACGGCGAGCAGGGCCGCACCGACTACACCGTGCATGTGCTCGACCGCCTGACCGGTTTCGCCGGCGACAATTCGCCGACCCGCGGCGTCACCGAGCCGGAGTTTCCGGAACTCTCGCAGATGCTGTCGTTCTTCGCCTCGCCGTTCCAGCACCGGCCGAAATGCTCCGGGCCGGTGGACTGGAAGGACTTTGCCGCCGCACAAGCCGACATCGACCTCGCCCGCGACACGATGAAGACTACAAAGGCCGAGGAGTTCTTCATGACCTCGCCCTCGCCCGGCCAGGTCGCGCGCTATCTCGCCAACGCCTATTACAAGACCGAAGAAGAGTATGTCTTCACGCTCGCGAATGTGATGAAGCGCGAATACAAGGCGATCGTCGATGCGGGCCTCATCCTCCAGCTCGACTGCCCCGATCTCGCGATGCTCCGCCATACGCTCTATCTCGACAAGAGCATCGAGGAATTCCGCAAGATCATTTCGGTCAACGTCGCCGCGCTCAACGAGGCGGTGAAGGACATCCCGGCCGACCGCATGCGCATGCACCTGTGCTGGGGCTCGACCATGGCGCCGCGCCACACCGACGTGCCGCTGAAGGACATCATCGACATCGTGCTGACCGCCAAGCCAATGGCGGTGTCGTTCCCCGCCGCCAATCCGCGCCACGAGCACGAGTGGAAGATCTGGAAGGACATCAAGCTGCCGGACGGCAAGTTCATCATCCCCGGCGTGATCGACTCGACGCACAACACCATCGAGCACCCCGAGGTGGTCTGCGACCGGCTGCTGAACTTCGCCAGCGTGGTTGGCCGCGAGAACGTGATGGGCGGCGTCGATTGCGGCTTCGGCACTTTTGCCGGCCGCGTCCAGGTCGACACCAAGATCGTCTGGATGAAGCTCGCCGCGCTGGCCGAAGGCGCGCGGCTCGCCTCGCAGCAGCTCTGGAAGAAGGCGGCCTAGCCGCCGCCCCCGCCTGTCCCCGCCCCCTGTTTTCCTGGCCTAGAGCCTTTCCGGCTTTGATGGAATCAAAGCCGGGGCTCTCGATTCTTGTTTTGTCGCGTTTTCTTCACGCGAACCGGCCGTCGCCGGACGAAGCCGGCTATGGCCGGCGAAGGCCGGTTTCCACTTCGCTTGAAAACGCTCTAGCGGCGCGCACTCCTATTGACAATATATTGTCTATATGACAATCTATCACCATGAGCGCCAGCGACAAGACCGGTCAGGATCTCGTCCCGCTGATCGTCGCCGATATCTTCGAGCTCGCCGGCCGCTTCCGCGATCAGGGCGAGGCGATCGCCCGCGCCGTCGGACAGACCCAGGCGCGCTGGCAGGTGATGAGCGCGGCCTCGACCGACCCGCGCACCGTGCCGCAGATCGCGCGCCGGCTCGGCGTCACGCGGCAGAACGTGCAGCGCATCGCGGATCTTCTGGTCGCGGAAAACTGGGCCACCTTCGAGACGAACCCCGACCACCGCGGCTCGCCTTTCCTCGTTCTCAACAAGCGCGGTCAGGCGGCGCTCGCCGAGATCACCAGGGCCGCCACGAAATCCCATGCCGCGCTCGCCAGACGGCTCGGCAACAGCGACACCGGCGCGCTTCATCGCGGTCTGCGCCGGCTGATCGCGGCCCTCGACGACCGCGACTAACCACGTGAGTACCACATGAACACCGCCACCATCTCAGACTGCATGACGGCAAGCTTCGCCGATACGCCCTTCCCCGTCGTCGTTCAGCGTCTCGCCGGCGCCGGCGTTTCGGCTTACACTGCCGACCTGATCGCGCTGCGCAAGACCTACTACGACGCCGACGCCGAAAGCTTCGACAAGCCGCTGCCGCTCGCCGACAGCCCGGCCGTTGCCGCGCGGTTCGACGGCGCCATGGTCGAGGCGACCGTGAAGGCGATCCAGCGCCGAGACATCGGCTATGCCGAATTCCTCCGCCGCATCATGCGTGCCGGTTGCGCCCGCTACAGCGTGTACTTCGGCGGCCGCAAGGCGGTCTATTTCGGCCGCGACGGCGACAGCTACACCGAGCCCTTCCCGGCCGCGAAGTAGCGCGCCACAGGCATCCACAACGACAAACGCCGGCGGAGCAATCCGCCGGCGTTTCGTTCTGAACTTGCGCGCTTTATTTCCCCGCCGCCCGTTCCTTCGGCGTCACGGTGAAGCTGCGCGGCCGGCCGAGCCGCAGCACCTCGACCTGCACCGCCTTGTCGATGCGGTTGCGGTCGAGGAGCCGCACCAGATCGTCGACGCCGGTCACCGGCTGGCCGTCGAGCCGCACCACGAGGTCGTGCGTCATCAGCCCGGCGTCGCTCGCCGGCCCGCCCTGCTCCACCAGCGTCAGCATCGCGCCGCGCGCATTGTCGATGCCGGCGGCGACCGCATGGCGGCGCGGCACCGGCACGGTCTGCGCTGCGACGCCGATATAGCCGCGCCGCACCCGGCCGTGCCGGATGATCTCGCTCACCACATGGTTCGCGGTGTTGGCGGCGACCGCGAAGCAGATGCCCTGCGCGCCCATGATGACGGCCGTGTTGATGCCGATCACCTCGCCGCGCGAGGAGACGAGCGGCCCGCCGGAATTGCCGGGGTTCAGCGCCGCGTCGGTCTGGATCACGTCCTCGATCATCCGCCCGGTGGTCGCGCGCAAGGAGCGGCCGAGCGCGGAGATCACCCCCGCCGTCACGGTCGATTCGAAGCCGAGCGGATTGCCGATCGCGATCGCCAGCTGGCCGCGCCGCAGCGACTTGGAGTCGCCGAGCGGCGCGAAAGCGAGGCTGCGCGCGGCGTCGGCGCGCAGCAGCGCGAGATCGGTGTCGGGGTCTATCCCCAGGAGCCGCGCCTCGGTGGTGCGGCCTTCGGTGTCGGTCAGCCGCACCTCGCGCGCGCCGTTGACGACATGCGCGTTGGTCAGCACCAGTCCGTCCGGCGCGATGACGACGCCGGAGCCGGTGCCGCCGCGCCTCGCGCCGCCCTCGCGGCTGCGGGTGTCGACCCGCATCACCGCCGGCCCGACCGCGTCGGCGACCGCGGTCACCGCCTGCGAATAGGCGTCGAGCAGCACGTCGTCGTTCGCCGGGGCGCGCAGCGGTTGCGCGGCGACGGGCTCGGACGGTTCGGAGTCGAGGGTATAGGCCAGCCTGGGAGCAAGCGTGGGCGCCAGCATGGAAACCTGCCTTGTTGGGATGCCCTTATGTATGGCGCGACGGCCTGATTGCCAGAGCGCGCCGGGCGGCCCCGTCGGCCCGCTATTGCAGCGGCGTCACCGTCACCACCTTGGTGTCGCGCTTGGAGAGCGAGGCGCCCGGCAGCGCGACGGACAGCGAGGAATGATCCTCGAGCGATCGCGTCATGCCGTCCTCCACGTTGAACACCGTCTCGGAACTGATATCGAACTTGATCGTCCGCAGGATGGCCGACATATCGGCCGGCGGCAGCTTACCGGCCGCGGAGAGGAACTTGTCGACCAGCGCCAGCGTGGCGGTGCGCATCGCCTCGTTGTCCATCTCGCGGCGCTGCACGACCTTGACCTTGCCGGTCGCGTCGTCCCAGCCGACCAGCCGCTTCACCAGCACGGATTTGATCGGCGCGCCGAACGGATTGGGCGCGGTATCCTCGTCGCGCCGCTCGACGCCGGGCTTGAGTCCGGTGTTGTGCCCCGCCGCCAGCAGCGGCAGTTCCTCCATATAGGTCACGGCGGCGTCGCGGCCGTCGAGCACCAGCATCTGTCCCATCATGTCCTTGACCGCGGCGGCGACGCGCGGATTGGTCTGGAAGGCCTGCGCGGTGCGCGCCGTCACCGTACGCATCGCCGATTTGACCTCCTCGAGATTCTCGATCGACACCGGCTTGCCGGCCGCGTCGATCTCGGCGCGCATCTCGATGTCCTTCACCGCGGCGAAGGCGCCGTTCATGATGTCGGCGACCGGACCGCCGCTCATGGTGATCTCGCGGTTGACGTAAACGATGCGGAAGCCCTGCGGCAGCTTCTCCGCGACGGTGAATTCGGAACGGGTCCGGATGGTCTGCGTCTTGTCGCGGCCGTCGCTGCCGGTCTCGCGGGTGTCGGTGCGCGACCGGATCAGCCAGCGGCTGCCGACCGGCGGATTGAACGGGCGCTCGGTCCAGGCGAGAGCATCACCTTGCGCGTTGCTTTGGGTGCTGTTCTGGGTTTGCGCCGCGGCCGGCGCGGTGACGAGCAAGGCGGCGAGACAGGCCGCCGGCAAGACCGCGCCGCCTCTCGCCGTCGCATACCGGCACCC
>Ga0180221_1002152_pt1 | contig 11852 bp, 13 predicted proteins | sample eDN5th37CKraftMG_FD_151339 | JGI IMG/M metagenome (GOLD analysis project Ga0180221, IMG submission 151339) | Enriched Miracle-Growth compost microbial communities from Emeryville, California, USA - eDNA 5th pass 37_C Kraft MG (version 2) (version 2) ...
CAGATCGCGGCCATCGGCCCGGACAGCCGGTCGATCTCGGCCAGCCAGTTGGCAAAGCGCAGATAGCGCATGCCGCCGCCATCGAAACGTCCGGGGCGTAGCGACAACGTGCCGCTGGTGATCAGACCGTCGGCGTCGCGCAACGCCCAGCCGGTGGTGGTGCCGAGGTCGAGGGCGAGAATCGGGCGATGATGCGCCATCATGACGGGCAGCGCGGGGATTGCGCTGCTGTTCTCAATGCGCTGAGTCGGTTCAGCCATGGGTGGTCTCCTTCTCGGGTTGGCTGCTGTGGTGGAGGACGACGGCGGTCATGTGCTTGGCGGTACGGGCCACCGTCGTCTGGTCGGGATCTTTGCGCTCACGGCTTGCGAGATGCCTTGCGGCGTAGAAAGCGATTGCGGCGTGCAACACCGGCGGCCGAGACGGCTCGCCCTGGACTATGATGGATTGAACAACGACGGTTGAGGTTGCCGACGGAGGTCTTGATGCCGGTGATGACCTCGAACGCGCGATCGCAATCTGCACAGTGGGACTGCCAGACGAGCAGCCAGGTCTGTTTTCCATCGCGTCGGACGTAGGGTCGGATTTCGAGCAGTTCGTATCGCTGTCCTTCGCGCAGCAGCACCGTGCCTACTTGTGGAGGATTGGAAAAGTTGAGTGCATGCACGACATGTCGCTGATTCATGGTTCACCTCTTACTGCTGACGGACGGAAGACACGCCGGACCTTCCCGAACCGGGCAGAGGGAGGAGGAGACGCCAGCGGCTACGCTGGGCGTCCTCCTCCCCACCCTGTAAGGGTGGGTTTCACCCCCACAACTTGAAAAGGTAGGCAAGTCTTTGTGATTGCTTGATAAAATCAAGTTGTGGAGGCGAGAAACGTTCAAGCCGTTCCCAACTTGAAGCTGCGTGTCACAGCGTGATGGTGCGCGGAAGATCAAAGGTAGTTGGGAAAGGCCTTCCCAACTTGCTGGCGCGCGAGCCTGCGAAATCGGCAGTGATGCAGCGCAGGTAGTTGGGAGAAAACTTCCCAACTCCCCCAACTTGAAGCTGCGCAATGCTGCGCAATACGGGACGCGGTGCCAGATGATCATTCGACACCCTCCGGATAGACCCATACGGTCGGGTTCTCGACCGGGAGCGCCGCGCCGCTTTGCGGACATTTGTAGATGGTCGGCAGCACAGGATTGAGAACGGGCACGATCTCACCCGTCTCCTCATCGGCGTCGGCTTCGCCGGTCGGAAACCTCATGCCCTCGACGCAGAGATAGCCAAATTTCGACCTTGAGGTGGGCAACCCGAACGGTGCGCCATCACGGACGAATTTGATGAAGCCCTTGGTCGCAAGCACGCTGATCCGCTCCCGGATCGTGTCCTTGCCGCCGAGCCCGGCCTTGTTCTCGAAGGCTTCAGCGAATTGCAAAGCGGTATAAAGATGGCCGGAACGGGCCTCATCGAAGAGGAGTTGCAGGATCACATCGCCTTTGCGCACACGTTCAGCATCGTGCTTGGCGCCTACTTCTGCACGTACCAGCCGCTCGTTCATCGGGTTGAGTTCGACCCATCGGCCGTTGACCTTGTCGACGAGTTTTGCCGGCAACGCCGGGCCATTGCGCAATTCGATTTCCAGTCGCCGTTGGGATGACTCTTCGTCAGGGCGGTGCAGGATAAGGCCGGTGGTGTAGAAGCCACGCAGGGCGCTGGCGCCGGAGAGCGCGAGGAACGGGTCGTCCTTCACCTGTTGCTTGGAGAGCTTCCTGGTGTGGTGGATAAGAACTACGCCGCAATCGGGATCGATATGATCGCGCAGGGCCTCGACGCGATCCTTGAGGAAGAACATCATGGCGGCATTGTCGTTTTCGCCGCCACCATCTGGGCCACCGTCGAACAGGTTGCGGATCGGGTCGATGCAGATGATGTCTACGGGTTCGGCCGGAAAAGCGCGTCGGATCGCTGCGGCGACACGCACGCTGCCCTCGGCATCGAGCAGCATCTGCAGCTTCGGCGTGGCAACGAGATTGTCGCGCGCGGCGGCCAGCATGTCGGACGGCAACCCGATCTGCTGCATGCGCTCACGCAGGTAGTGATACTGGATCTCCGCCTGCAGGTAGAAGATTCGCAGCGGCCGCGGCGGCGTGAAGCCAAGAAAGGGCACGCCCGCGGCCATGTGCACGAGCCAGGTGATCAACAGATCGCTCTTGCCGACCTTTGGTGCGCCGCCGAGCACCAGAAGGCCACCCGGCGTCAGCACGCGCGGCGCGATGATGTCGGCCGGCATTGGGGTGGTGTCGTCAAGCAGCGCGCCGAGCGTGAAGGTGGGAAGCTCGTTCGGCGCGGGTGCCGCGCTGTCGAGGCGGACCAGCGGGGGACCGTGCTTTTCGACATGGATGGACCAGAGCCGCTCCGACTCGCGCTTCAGCCGCTCCACCGGCCAGGCAGGCCGCAACATGGCGGCGTTGTATTCACAGATTGCCTGCCAGCCTTCGCCCTTCGACAGCCGGCCGTCGTGCACCATGCGGATGTAGTGGCCGATGGCGGCCGAGGCGCCCTCGAAGCGCGACCAGTCATCCTGCGCGCCCTCGCGCACCGGGGTCACCAGCACATCGGCGACGGCCGGCTTGTCAGTTACGGAAAAGTCAGGCTGGAGCGAGATGCCGGGCGCCGGCGGCATGTCGGCGACGGCCTCGATGAATTCCTCGAGATCGCGCTCGAGATCGGCATTGAGCTCGACGATGCGCACCTGCGTCTTGAGGCTGTTCTTGTAATAGACCGAGCCGGCCACCCGGATCGGCTGATGCGGCGATCGGAAATGTGTGTCGCCGCCGACCTTGGCGGCAATGTCACCACGCAAACGGCAGATGCGGGTGATATCGTGGCCTTCGGCCGGCTCGGTCAGCTTCCACCAGACATGGGCCTTGCGCTGTCCATCCGGTGTCACGCCGCCGCTTTCCACCACCATGGTGGGGGACCCGAGATGGCGCTCGAGATGGGCGCGCTTGGCGACGATGTCACCGGTGTCGATATCGACGACCACGGTCTGCATCTGCAGGATGTCGGCGGCCTTGGCCTGGCCCTTGGCGGCAACGGTACCGGGGATCACATAGACGGCGGCGCCTTCGCGGCCGGCCCAGCTGGCGAAGGTCGCCATCTTCTCGGCCACGGTGTTGTCGGCGTCGATCCAGATGTTGTGCGGGCGGCCATCGAATCCCTGACCCTTGTCGATGAAGCTGCGCACCGGGATCAGGCCTTCGCAGTAGCCGAACACCACCTCCATGAACTGCGCGATCTGCTCGGGGTCTGGCTCGTCGCCGAACACGTCAATCTGGCAGGGCGCGTCGTTGAAGTCGCGCCATGGATTGAAATGGACAATCTCGCCGCTGACGGGCGGCTTCGGGGAGCCGGTCATGTCGTCGTCATGCTCGTCGCTCATACGGGTTGCTCCCAGCAGTGCTTGGCCCATGGGCAGAAGCGGCATTCGAAGAAGTCAGAACTGGTGGCGATGCGCGGCAGCAGTTCGCCAGCATCGGTTGCCTGCAGGATCCGCACGGCGCGATCGCTGGCGGTCTGAGCGCGCCCGGCATCGAACGGCACCAGCTCGTGGTGGAGTTCGGCAGTATCCTTGTTGATGGCGGTGAACAGCGCCGGATTTGTCGCGATGCCGGGAACCTGCGGGTCCATATAGGCCTGATAGACCGCGATCTGGGCGGCATAGACCGGCTTCGACTTCGCCACGCCCTCCTTGACGCAGGCGCGCCAGTTCTTTGCGTTCATGGTCTTGCATTCCCACAGCGCGGGAACGGCGAGGCCAAAACCTTGTGGTCCGGCAGCAATGATGCCGTCGACATGACCGCGAATGCGTCCGCCTGCGACAGAAAAGCCGAACTGTTCGCCGTCGGGTCGGTTGCCCTTGCGCGTATAGAGATCGAAGCCGGCGGCGCGCAGCCACTGGATAGCCAGATCCTCGAGCTGGTGACCGATGGCGAAGATGCGCAGCGTCTGGCCGGTAAAGCCGGCGCCGTCGTCCTTGGGCGTCGCCGTAAACTCGAACTGCAGGGCGCGCTCGCAGGCAACACCGAGACGAGAGCCGCCAAGGTAATCGCGCGGCGGCGTGGCCTCGTTCTCGGCGACAAGTGCTGCATCGATGGCTGTGTTGATGTGGTCGGCGAAGCCCAGGCGGCGATTATAGTCCAGCATGATCGTCTCCCTCGTAGCGACGGTGCGCGCGCCCGTGGCAGATCGAGCACAGCCATTCGACAGCGAGTGGCTGCGAATAGTCGTGGTGGTGAGCTTCGAGTTCGGTCACACAGCCGCAGCGCTGGCACCAGACGGGCACGATGATCCGGCAGCTCAGAATCGCTTTCCTGACAATGCAGTGGGCACGGTGCTTTTCGGCATGCCGCGTGCGGTATCGGCGTTGTGCTTCGCGATGTCGCTTCGGATCCCTGCAGTTCTGAGCGTAGATTCGTTGGTACTCACGCCGGCAATCTCGACACCAGCTCTGTCGACCGTCCGCGCTCAGCTTCCGACGACCAAATTCGCCGAGGTCCTTTTCGACGCCACATTTTGTGCAGAGTTTCATCAGAACGGCACCTCCGGAACGAGGGTGGGATTGGCGGCGGTGTATTCCTGAAGTGCGTCCTGGAAACCGGTGGCGGTCACCTCGATCAGGGTCAGCACCTGCTGTTCGGAAAGATCGGCAAGCCGGGTCTGCCAGCCGATCTCCTCCATGATCTCGGCGACCGGCTTCATGGCGCTGCGGATCGCTGCCTGTTCGGCTTCGGTCGGGTCGATCATCATGCCGCCCTCGCCAGGTCCTGTCCGTCCGCGCCGAAGACCAGGCTGCGGATGGCATTGCGGTTGAACTGGAAGGAGAGCAGCGCCGAAGCCTGATAGCGGGTCAGCCCGAAATCGTGCCGGTAATCGGCCGGAAGGTACGCCAGCTGCCGGTCGGTGGGCGGTTGCGACAGCCAGCGCCGTGTCTTGTGGGCGCTCTCATCGGATTCGTGCTCGTTCAGCCAGTCGTCGGCGGCGGCCAGGGACACCATGCGCTCACCGATCGAGAGCAGGCGCGGCTCGATCCCTTTCGCCGCGCCGACCGCGTACCAGCGGCCATTGAGGAAAAAGACACCGGCCCACGCGGAGAAACCGTTGGCCATCAGTGCTGCATCGTCACCGAACAGGTCACACCACTGGAAGCTGGAGCGCTTGAGGAGATCGATCTCCGACATGACGAAATCGCCGAGCGGAACATTGCCGCCGTCGTCGCCGATGCTGTCGAAGACAAAACCGCAAAGCGGGCATTCCTGACAGCCGAGCGGGATGTCCGCCTCGCATTGCGGGCAGCATTTGGTCAGCGCTTCGCCGGATGCCTCGTGGCCGGCGAGATCGACCTCCTGCTCGAGAGAGCCATGCATCAGGCTGGCGGTGCCGAAATCGAGCACAACGCAGTCGGTCTTGACGACGCCCGGATGTTCGTTGGGATCGACGGTTCTCAAACCCCGACCGACCATCTGGATCATGGTCGACTTGTATGAGGACGGGCGCAACAGCACGACGCAGGAGGTCGGCGGGTGGTCCCAGCCTTCGGTCAGCACGGCGACATTGACGACGACCTGGACGTCGCCGGCAGCATAGGCGGCAAGCGCCGCCTGGCGCTCGCCATCAGCCATCTCGCCATGGACGAGAACGGCTGCGACACCGGCCTCGTTGAAGGCATCGGTGGCGCTGCGGGCATGGTCGACCGTCGAACAGAACACCACGGTCTGCCGCCCGGCGGCCTTCTCCTTCCAATGTCGGATGATGGCATCCATGACCGGCGCGCGGTTCATGATGCGCTCGACCTCGCCCATGTCGAAATCGCTGGCGGTCTTGCGCACCCTGGCCAGTTCGTCCTTCACGCCGACATCGATGACGAAGGTACGGGGCGGCACCAGATGGCCGGATCGGATCAACTCGCCGATGCGGATCTGATCGGAGACATTGGAGAAGACCTCGCGCAGGCCCTTGCGATCGCCGCGATTGGGCGTGGCGGTGACGCCGAAGATGCGGCAGGACGGATTGCGCTTCAGCGCGGCGTCGATGATGCGGCGGTAGCTGTCGGCGGTGGCGTGGTGTGCCTCATCGATGACCAGCAGGTCGAGCGCCGGCATGCTGGCGAGGTTGGTGCTGCGCGACAGCGTCGGCACCATGGCGAAGGTGACCCGGCCGCCCCAGGACTTTTGGCCGGCATCGACGATCGAGGTGGTGATGTCGGGGTTGACCCGGGTGAACTTCTCCCGATTCTGCGTGGTCAGTTCATCGCGATGGGCGAGCACAGCCGCCTTCGCATCGGTATCGCCGATCATCCGGCCGGCAACGGCCGACAACATGATGGTCTTGCCAGCGCCGGTGGGTGCCACACCCAACGTGTTGGCGTGGGTGTCGAGCGCGCGGACGCTGCGCTCGACGAATTGCTTCTGGCGAGGACGAAGCATCATGGCCGGATCCTCGCTCTACTGTGCCCAGGAGGGGCGGCCAGACGGCGCTGCGCCGTGCTGTTTGGCGGCGGCATAGGCATTGCCCTGTGCGGCTCCGGGCTGCGGCATTGCCGCGACCATCCCCATGATCGCGGCATAGTCCTTGTGGCTGGCGGTAACGGCGGAGCGGATCTCGTTCTTGTCGTCGCCGTTGGTGTCGGTGCCGATGTCGATGCGGGCGACGAATTCCAGCCCGTCGAGATCGGCAAATCCGGAAATGCGACGTGCAGCCTGTGCCGCCTCGCTCTGGTCCTTGTCGGAAAGGCCGCGGGCCGAGTTCAGCATGCCGCGGATCAGGCCGCGCCCCATATTGGCCCAGTCCGGACCCTTGGGGCTGTACAGCCCGATCAGGGTGAAGATCTTGCGGCGGGTATAGGGACCTTCGAGCACGGTGAACTCGCCATTGAGATAGACGGCGCCGGTCGAACCGCGCGTGGCATAGCCGCCGGTCCAGCCCTGCGACGGATCGTCGAAGCCGCCGGGGCGGATGGTGAGCCGCACCTTGGCGAGCGTGCCCTTGGGGATGAGGTTGGTGTTGGTCTGGGCATCGTTGAAATCGTTCCATGCCGACATGGGTCAGGCTCCTTGTTCTTGAACTGCATTGGCGGGCGGTTGGGTGGAAGCTGCTGATGCGGGCGCGGCGACAGTCAGTCGTGAGCCGCTGCGGATCTTGTCCATGAGCCGGCCGAGGTCGGGCGGCTCGATCATGTCGAGGCGGCCCGAGCGGTCCTTGGCCGGAAAGCCGTAAGGATTGAGCGTCTGGCAGACGAAGGCGCGGTAGGGAGCGCCGTCATCATCCCTCAGCTCGACCATGCTGATGACTTCGTCGACGATGCCGGGCAGCTCGAGCCCGGTCTTGGCGCCATCGATCTGCGGAACGAACTGCTTGCGATTGAAGTCGTCGAGCTTCTCGTCGAGGATGCCGACGAACCAGATGTTCTTCGAGCGCGTGTGCTGCAGATGGGTCAGCCAGGCGATCATCTCACGGCCATGCAGGCCATAGGCGCCGCGAATGTCGGGCTTGCCGGTCTTGTCGGAAAACGCCTCCGGCTGGCCCTTGGCCCATTGGAAGCAGAGCCGGCCGGCAACCGTGATCGAGTCGATGAACACCGTGTGGTAGCGGTCGAGCTGATCCGGAGCGCCGAGCCGGGTGACGACAGCGTCGTGATGCGCCTGGCTGTAGGGCTGGTCGTCGCGTAGTGCCGGGTTGGCGCCACCGATGAACACCGCGAAGTCGCGGCATTCGTCCCAGGTCCTGGGGCGGATCGTGTCACCGGCCCATCCCTCGATGGCGAGATCGCCGGCTTCCAGATCCATGAAAAGCGTGGTGGCGGGATCGAGCGTCCATAGCAGCGAGGTCTTGCCGATGCCGGACTTGCCGAAGATGCAGCCCTTGATGCTGCGGGGTGCCGCGAGACGCTGGTCGGCCAAGATGATGGGAAGCGCGCCGTTCATTGCCCGCCTCCGTTGAGCTCGAGTTTTACCTTGAGCGCCCCGGTCCTGACGGTGCGGGCGGGCGCGAAGGACTGTCGGATCGACTCGGGCCAGGCGGCGTATTTGCGCTCGGGCACCTTGAAGCTGACATCGACATATTCGGTGGGGTCGTCACCGGCGGCGCTGATGCGCTCGACCAGATCGGCAAGCTGTGCCTGATCCCAATCGACGCGCTTCGGCAGTTCGGCGATCACGGTGACCGCACCGTCCTCGAAGCGAACCGTTCCGGTGTCCTTGCTCGCTTCCATACGCGCCATGACGGCGCGGTCAGCGTATTTGAGCGCGATGGCGCCTTCGAGCCAGTCGCTGGTGGCCTTGGCGCTGCGCAGGGCTTCACTGGCCGCATCCTGCAGAAGGGCAAGTTGCTCGGGCGGCAGAGCAACGATTGCCGCGATCTGCATGGTGCGCAGATCACCGAGGGTGATGTGGTTGGGGATCGTCATCGCCGCACCCTCACGCCGAAGCCTGGTGGCGGTAGCTGGCAGTGCTCTGGCGGATCTGCTCGGCCTCGTAGGCTTCGACATCCTCGAGCCGGTAGACGACGCGGCCGCCGAGCTTGACGTATTGCGGGCCTTCACCCGTCCAGCGCCAGCGTTCGAGCGTGCGGTGCGAAATGTTCCAGCGAGCGGCGAGCTCGATCTGGGAGAGGTGTCTGGTAGCCATCTCGTTCTCCTTGGGGTCTGACGAAAACCTGCGGAGAGGATGGCGTAGGATGAGATTGGTGTCGTCGGGATCGGAAGTGGATCGTCAGGGGATCGGAATCACCGTCTGCTACGCGCAAAGGGGGATCGAGAGGGGGATGAGAAGGGGACGGGAGGGGATGTTGCCGGCATGCAGAAATGAAAACGCCCGACGAGCCCGGGCTTGCGGGAGGGGGGTCAGGAGAAACGGATATTGAGCCGATAGCGGCCGCGCTGATCGGACTGGATCAGCTTGCGCCATTCCGGCTGCCTCTTGAACAGGTCCGACAGGCGTGTGCAGGAGGAGCCGGCCTCGGCCAGCACCGCCTTGCCGGGCTGCCATGGAACGCCGCGCATGGCCGCCTCATGCAGGATGCGCACGACGCGCGCCTGGATCTGGCCGAGCACGAAGGTTCGCTCCCCGAGAACGATCTCGCTGAAATCGTGCCGTTGCTCGAAGACGATTCCGGATGTTCGCTGCGTGCCGCCCAGACCATGCCTGGCTTCGGCGCGGTCGCGCTCCTCGCGTCGGACGACCAACTCGTCCTTGCGGATCATGATCCCGTCCTCGGGTCGCAGCACGACGCAGTACCGATCCCTTGGCGCATCGAAGCGATCGATGCGCAGCGCGCCCTCGTGAAACAGCCGGTAGGCGTCATGGGTGCGCAGGTCCTGGAGCCCGTGAAAGGGAGCCTGGCTGTGGGGGATGCTGCACCACTGGCCCTCGTCGACCTCCTCGTAGCTGCCTTGCTCGAGGTGGACGCCATAGAGACGAACCGACACCTTCAGCAGGCCATTCTCGGCCAGATAGACCAGGTCCCGCTGCGGCACCTCCCAGCGCTCTTCCAGTTCCTCCAGCGCGAAATAATCCTTCTCGATGGTCGCCATGCCGCATCCCCGCTTGTGAATGTGTTCCTGTTATGTTCTATTTGCTTGACGCGGATGAATCAATCCTCTCTAATCCACAAATTCCACATACCGGACAAAACCATGAGCACCACGATTGCCGATAGACTGAGAGCCCGAGCCGAACAGATGGGGCTGAACGCGCGAGAGGTGGCCGAACAGGCGCGCGTCAACAGGTCCTTCGTCTACGACATCATGCGCGGACGCTCAGAACGCCCGAACATCGAAAAGCTCGACAAGGTTGCTGCGATCATCAAGGTCGATCGCAATTGGCTGCTGCATGGCAAGGGCGTGGTCGACGGCGATGAGCCGGACATGGAAGTGGCGGACCCCTTCGTGGCGATCCCCTCTGTCGCGGTGACCGCATCGATGGGTGGTGGCAAGATCGTCGCCGACGAAGTGGAAAACGGTGAACCCTACCATTTTAGAAACTCGTGGATCACGCATCGGCTGCGCGCCAACCCGGCAAACCTGCGCATCATGCATGTGGAGGGCGACAGCATGATGCCGACCCTGCACGACGGCGACGTCGTGCTCGTCGACCTTGCCCGCTGCATGCCGACACCGCCCGGCATCTTCGTGCTGTTCGACGGCATGGGTCTGGTGGCCAAGCGGCTGGAGCATATCCCGAACTCTGAGCCGCCGCGGGTGCGCATCATCTCCGACAACACGTTCTACAGCCCCTATGAGCGCACGGCCGAGGAGATCAGGATCATCGGGCGCATTCGCTGGTTCGGCCGGGAGATCTGATCTTGATCGTGTTCGAGGAAGTGGTCGATGACGATCCGGCGCTCGTGCACTCGCCAATGGTGCGGGCAATGGAAAAGACCTTCGCCTATATCTACGAGCACGGAGCGATCCCGCTGACGCCATCAAAAGCCTTCAAACGCAGCTTCGTCCACTGGGCGGCCGCCGAGTTCGAATGGCCGGGCTATCTGGAGGCCGACCTCTTCGCCATCAACAAGGTGCTGAACGAGATCGACTTCGGTCCGCTGATGGACCTGCACGACCTGATGATTGCCCTGAAGATCGGGCGTCACTCCAAGGGCCAGTTCACGCTGACCAAGGCGGGCCAGTCCCTGGTTGGTCATCCTGGCCGGCTGTTCGGCATCATCACGCCGTTCTATCTCTTCGAAGTGGACCACCTGCAATTTGCACGGCGGCCGGAACGATTGCCGGGCAATTGGGACATCTTCCTCAATGTGCTGAATGTCGAGGTCGAGAATGGCGCGACCGCAACGGAACTGCGCCACACGCTCTATGGGCCAAAGGGCGAGTCAGAACGCTTCGATATGATCCTCAGCAACCTCTATGTTCAGGTTCTGCGTCCGCTATGCTGGACGGGGCTGTTGCGAGAGGATCGCGTTGAGGGCGCGCGACGATTCGATGATGGCCTGTTCACCAAGACGTCACTGTGGCGCACGGCGCTGCGCCTGGACACCGACAGGGACGTGCGGCCGGCAACGCACCACTGAGCAGGCCGTGCCACCGCGTAACGTTATCGCCCTACTGCACCTTGTCGACGTTGCGCCGTGGTGGCAGGGAGGGACTTCACGGGCGGCGTCTGCGGCCCACCATATCCGGAACCGGCATGGTAACAGGCCGTAAGGCAGTCGTTGCCGTTGATGGGGCTTGTTGAATACGAGATGATGCGGTTTCCGTTGTCGCAGATGCAGGAATAGAGATAATGCTTACCAAGGGACGGCGAGGATGCCTGCACTTTCTCAATCCGGTAGGCCGATGCCGTAGTGGCGGTGGCAATGAGGGCTGCCAGCATGGCAGTGACTTGTACGACGCGCTTCATGTGTTCCTCCCGAGCCATAAGATGTGGGCAGTGTAGGTCGGGCAATCTGAACCGCCGCTGAACGAGCGCCATCCAGTACTCATGATTGCGTACTAACCTGACAAATAATTGATTGTGCTTGTGTTTTCATGATTTCCACGTACCGTTCGCTTATCAGGATTGATTGCGAACGGTCTCATGCACGACGTTTCCTCCGCCCCCAACCCCTTGTCGCCCGACCGCATGTCGGCGGATGAGCGGCTTGGCGAACTCGGCCAGATTCTCGCCATCGGGCTGAAGCGGGTTCTGTCCGAACAGTCCAGTCATTTATCTGCTGCCGGCAGAGAAAGTTCATTCGACATTCTCGCCCTCAAACGCCGTGTTGGTCGTCGCAAACCGAGCAACCGAGTTGGAGGGCAATGATGCCAGGAACAAAGAGAAAGACTGACGCTGCGCCATGGCAACCGGGCAACCG
>Ga0180221_1002157_pt1 | contig 11818 bp, 10 predicted proteins | sample eDN5th37CKraftMG_FD_151339 | JGI IMG/M metagenome (GOLD analysis project Ga0180221, IMG submission 151339) | Enriched Miracle-Growth compost microbial communities from Emeryville, California, USA - eDNA 5th pass 37_C Kraft MG (version 2) (version 2) ...
CCCGCCGGCGGTGGTCGTCTTGAACGACGCGCGACCGCAGGCTGTCAGCACGATGATCCGCAACCTCACCGATTCGCCGGTCGCGCAACTCGCCGCCATCCGGCATCAGGATGCTATCGAGACCGCGATGACCGCGCCGGCCGACCGGGCGATGGCGGCGGTCGCCGTCGCTCCCGCGGTTTCGGCGGCGACCGAGCGCCCACGGCTCCAGCTCGCCAGCATCGACGCCACCGCGCTGCCGGCGGAAGCGAGCCCCGCCGTGCTCGACACGCCGACGATCTTGTTGCCGCCGACATTGGCGTTGCTGCCGCCGCCGGCGCCGGGCGTGCCGCCGCCGTCGCCCATCGAGCGCCTGCATCTGGAAGGCAAGTCGCTGGCGCGCGCCGAGCGCTGCCTCGCCAACGCCATCTATTTCGAGGCGCGCGACCAGCCGTTCAGGGGCCAGGTCGCCGTGGCGCAGGTGGTGATGAACCGCGTCTTCTCCGGCTTCTATCCGCAGGACGTCTGCGGCGTCATCTACCAGAACGCCGACCGCCATCTCGCCTGCCAGTTCACCTTCGCCTGCGACGGCAAGCGCAAGGTGATCAACGAGCGCGGCGCCTGGGCGCGCGCCAACCGCATCGCCAAGGAGACGCTCGCCGGCAAGCTCTACGAGCCGGCCGTCGGCACCGCCACGCACTACCACGCGCTGTACGTGCACCCGAACTGGGTGCGCGAGATGCACAAGCTCGTGCGCTACGGCATCCACTCGTTCTACCGGCCGATTGCCTGGGGCAATGGCGCCGACGAGCCGGTGTGGTCGAAGCTGGCGATGAAGTCGAAGAAGAAAGACAACTAGGGCGCGGCCGCCGCCACGGCACTGACGTGTCATGGCCGGGCATAGCCCGCCGCAGACGGGCGTAAACGCGCTTTCGTCCCGGCCATCTCGCTTAGGGAGGCAAAGTCGTGCCAACCCGATCGGGATGCGCGGGACGAGCCCAAGCATGACAGCGGAGAGGGCGGTGCCGTCTCACGGCCCCAGCTTGAACAGCTTCACCGCATTGTCGCGGCCGATCTTCTGACGGTCGGCCTCGTCGATCTGCGCCCGGTCGAACCAGGTGCAGGCTTCGCCGACGTCCTCGAACGGCCAGTCGACCGAGAACATCACGCGCTCCGGCCCGAGCTCGGTCATCGCGTTGACGAGCGAGGGCGTGTGGAAGTTGCCCGACGTCGTGACGTGGAAGTGCTTGCGCATGTAATGGCCGACGCCGTGCTTGGCCGCATAGCGATGCGGCTCCTTCATCCAGCCGTTGCGGCCGTCGATGCGCCAGAGCTGCACCGGGATGCCTTCGCCGAGATGGCCGAGCACGATCTGGAGATTCGGGCACTCGTCGAACAGGCCCGAGCCGATCAGCCTGAGCGCGTGCACGGCGGTTTCGGCGGCGAAGGCCCAGTTCGGCCCGAGCAGCCAGTTGTGGCCCTCGTAGAAGCGGGTCCACGACGGCAGCGGATTGCGCGGATGCAGATAGAACGGCACGCCCAGCTTTTCGACCGCGCGCCAGAACGGCCGGTACTGCGGCAGGTCGTAATAGAGCGCGGTCTCGGGCGAGCCGGCCTGCGAGAAGCCGTTGACCAGCGCGCCGACGAAGCCGAGCTCCTCGACGCAGCGCCTGAGCTCTTCGCTCGCGGCGTCCGGATCCTGCATCGGCAGCGCGGCGAAGGCGGCGAAACGGTCCGGGCGCTTGCGCACCTCGCCGGCCAGCACGTCGTTGGCCTCGCGCGCAACCGCGATCGCGCGCTTGACGTCGTGGATCGCCTGCACCGCCGGTGCGTTCAGCGACAGGATCATCGTCGCGACGCCGTGCCTGTCCATCTCGGCGACGCGCATGTCCTGGATGTCGAGAAGGCGCGGGCCGAGCACGTCCCACACGCGTGCGCCGAACACTTGTGAATCGCCGAGCGTGGCCTCGATGGCGAAATGCTCCTCGAGCGCGATCTTGCCCTGCATTGCGTGTCCCCGCAGTCGATGACTGCCCGCATCATGCAATGCGGCCGCTGCGGCTGTCAGCAAAGGCGCAATAAAAAAGCCGCCCGGGAGCGAGCGGCACTTTCACCTGATGAAGGCGGTTCGCCTTCGCTCCTGCGGGACGACTTTCGCCTGAAGGCGAAAGTTGGTGGAGCCAGGCGGGATCGAACCGCCGACCTCCTGCATGCCATGCAGGCGCTCTCCCAGCTGAGCTATGGCCCCTAACCTTGGGAGCGGGATCACTAGTCGGTTCTGGCGCGAAATGCAAAGGCAAGTTTGGGGCGAAGCGTTAACCCCGGATGCCCGGCGCGCGAACCGATCCCGCCGGAAATCAGCTCTCCTCTTCCTTCTCGATCGACTCGCCGATGATGTCGGTGACGTCGTCGCTGCCTTCCTCTTCTTCCTCGATGAAGGCGGCATCGTCGAGGCTCTCGTCGTCGATCTCGACGTCCTCGTCGTCGGCGGCATCGGGCTCGGCGCCGGCGGTCACCGGCTTCTTCTTGCCCTGCTGCTCGGCCTCGGCGTCCTCGAGCGAAACGAGTTCGGCCTCCGCGGCCTCCGGCGCGACCTCGACCTCCTCCGTCGCCGCCGCGCGCTGGGAGGCGGTCTCCGGCCGCGACCGGCTGACCGGCGCGGCGATCGGGACGATCTTGCCGGTGTAGGGGGAGATCACGGGCGTCTTGTTCAGGTCGTAGAATTTACGGCCCGTGTCGGGGCAGACGCGCTTGGTGCCGAGCTCGGATTTGGCCACAGTCGAAGTTCCTCGGGTCGCCGGAATGGTGCTTCACTTGGCTAGTTGAAGCGGCGCTGTCAATAGCGCCGGCGGAGACCGGGCGGCCCGTGACGCAGGCGGCAGGTGGTGGTAGGAGGGCCGCGTTTCCTTCAGGACCGACCGCTCGTGACCTCATCCGAACTGACGCCCCTCTCCGCCAGCCGTGGCGACCCCCTGTCCGGCCGCATCCGCGTCCCCGGCGACAAGTCGATCTCCCACCGCGCTCTGATCCTCGCCGCCATGACGGTGGGGGAGAGCACCGTCGCCGGTCTGCTCGAGGGCGAGGACGTGATCAATACGGCGCAGGCCATGCGCGAGCTCGGCGCCAGGCTGATCCGCGGCGAGGACGGCATCTGGCGCATCCACGGGGTCGGGGTCGGCGGCTTCGCCGCGCCGGCAAAGCCCCTCGACTTCGGCAATTCCGGCACCGGCTGCCGGCTGGTGCTGGGCGCGGTGGCCGGCTGCCCGATCATGGCGACCTTCGACGGCGATGCCTCCCTGCGCAAGCGGCCGATGCGGCGCGTGCTCGATCCGCTGGAGCGGATGGGCGCGCGGGTCATCGAGCAGGCCGAGGGCGGCCGCCTGCCGCTGACCATCCAGGGCGCGCGCGACGCGATCCCGATCGAATACGAGTTGCCGGTGCCGTCGGCGCAGCTCAAGTCCGCGGTGCTGCTGGCGGGGCTTGCCGCGCCGGGCGAGACGATCGTGATCGAGGACGAAGCGAGCCGCGATCACACCGAGCGCATGCTCAAGCATTTCGGCGCGAAGATCGTGTCGAAGCCGCACGGCCAGCATGGCCGCCGCATCGTCCTGCAGGGCCAGCCGGAGCTCGAACCGGTGAACGTCGTGGTGCCGGCAGACCCGTCCTCGGCGGCGTTCCCGCTGGTCGCGGCGCTGATCGTTCCGGGCTCGGAGCTGGTGCTCGAGAACGTGATGACCAATCCGCTGCGCACCGGGCTGTTCACCACCTTGCGCGAGATGGGCGCGACCATCGAGACCGTCGCGACGCGCGACGACGGCGAGGAGGTCGCCGATCTGCGCGTCGTCGCCTCGAAGCTGAAGGGTGTCGAGGTGCCGCCGGAGCGTGCGCCCTCGATGATCGACGAGTATCCGATCCTGGCGGTGGCCGCGGCGTTCGCCCACGGCACGACGCGCATGCGCGGCCTGCAGGAGCTGCGCGTGAAGGAGAGCGATCGCCTGGAAGCGACCGCGGCGATGCTGCGCAACAACGGCATTGCCGTCGAGATCGATGGCGACGACCTCGTCGTGCACGGCAAGGGCACGGTGGCGGGCGGCGGCGAGGTGGCGACGCACATGGATCACCGCATCGCCATGTCGGCGCTGGTGATGGGCCTCGCCTCGGAGCAGCCGGTGCGGATCGACGATTCGGCCTTCATCGCCACCAGTTTCCCCGGCTTCGTCGAGCAGATGCGCGGGCTGGGCGCGGATTTGTCTTAGCTGTGGAGACAAAGATGATTGTTGACGATGCAACGTGGACCGCAGTTTTCGAGAAGGACAACGGTCACTGCCGCTACTGCGGGTTTGACCTCGGCGCGAGCTTGGATAGCTTCTTTGTCGCTACTGTCGACCACGTCGTAGCTCGTGCAGCAGGGGGAGAGAACCATTTAGAAAACCTCGTATTAGCGTGCAAGCCTTGCAACGAATTTCTCTCGCGAGCCGGTCACTTGACGACGATCGAGGCTCGAAAAGAGCACGTCTTGAAGCGTCGGGCAGAGCGACGAATGGTATTCGAGAAATATTGGCAAGTTTGGTGCGACTCTCGTCCAAAGTCCGCACCATGATCATCGCCATCGATGGGCCCGCCGCCTCCGGCAAGGGGACGCTCGGCAAGAGGCTCGCCGCCCATTACGGCTTGCGCCATCTCGATACCGGCCTGCTCTATCGCGCGGTGGCCAAGACCGTGCTCGACGCCGGCAAGGAGCCGACCGACGAGAATGCGGCGCTGGCGGCGGCGCTCACGCTCGACCCGACCCGCTTCGACGAGGCGGCGCTGAAGGGGCCCGCGGTCGGCGAAGCCGCCTCCATCGTCTCCGCCATGCCGCAGGTGCGGGCGGCTCTGCTCGCCTTCCAGCGCGAATTCGCCGCGGCCCCGCCCGGCGCCGTGCTCGACGGCCGCGACATCGGCACCGTCATCTGCCCGGACGCCGACGTGAAAATCTTCGTCACCGCCTCGCCGGAGGTGCGCGCCCGCCGCCGCGCGCTCGAATTCGCCAATGCCGGCAAGCCGATGGACGAGGCCGCCGTGCTCGCCGACATCAAGGCGCGGGACGCGCGCGACATGAACCGCGCCGCCGCCCCCCTGAAGCAAGCAGCGGATGCGCACTTGCTCGATACGTCCGGGATGGATATATCCAACGTTATCCGGGCCGCCATCGATCTCGTCGAGGCCACCCGAGCGGGCCGAGGGCGCGGCTGAAACGCCCCTCGTTGTTGGAGGACAAAGCCCCGCTCGCGTTTCGACGACAGGCAGCCGGACAAGAACCCTCGTTCAAAAGCACGGTATTTGCGCCGGCTCTCCGGGATTCCGGAGGCCGCTTTCGGTCTTGCGGGGCCGAAGGCCCGCGCTTCTGAACGCCATTCCAACCCCGCCGGCGCCCGCTGACAGGAGATTTCATGGCCACCGCTACAGCAACCGCCCCCTCGCGTGAAGATTTCGCCGCGATGCTCGAGGAGTCCTTCAACCACGGCAGCCCGCAGGAAGGCACCGTCGTCAAGGGCAAGGTCGTCGGCATCGAGAAGGACCTCGCCGTCATCGACGTCGGCGCCAAGACCGAAGGCCGCGTCGCGCTGCGTGAGTTCGCCGCGCCGGGCCGTCCGTCCGAGATCAAGGTCGGCGACACCGTCGAGGTCTACCTTGAGCGCGTCGAGAATGCGCTCGGCGAGGCCGTGCTGTCGCGCGACAAGGCGCGCCGCGAGGAGAGCTGGGGCAAGCTGGAGAAGGCCTTCAACGACAACCAGAAGGTCCAGGGCGTCATCTTCAACCAGGTCAAGGGCGGCTTCACCGTCGACCTCGACGGCGCCGTCGCCTTCCTGCCGCGCTCGCAGGTCGACATCCGTCCGATCCGCGACGTCACGCCGCTGATGAACTCGCCGCAGCAGTTCCAGATCCTCAAGATGGATCGCCGCCGCGGCAACATCGTCGTGTCGCGCCGCACCGTGCTCGAAGAGACCCGCGCCGAGCAGCGCCAGGAGCTGGTGCAGAACCTCGAAGAGGGTCAGGTCATCGACGGCGTGGTCAAGAACATCACCGACTACGGTGCGTTCGTCGACCTCGGCGGCATCGACGGCCTGCTGCACGTCACCGACATCGCCTGGCGCCGCGTCAATCACCCGACCGAGGTGCTCAACATCGGCCAGCAGGTGAAGGTCAAGATCATCAAGATCAACCACGAGACGCACCGCATCTCGCTCGGCATGAAGCAGCTGCTCGACGATCCGTGGCAGGGCATCGAGGCCAAGTATCCGGTGCAGGCGCGCTTCAAGGGCCGCGTCACCAACATCACCGACTACGGCGCCTTCGTGGAGCTGGAGCCGGGCATCGAGGGCCTCATCCACGTCTCCGAGATGTCGTGGACCAAGAAGAACGTCCACCCGGGCAAGATCGTCTCCACCTCGCAGGAAGTGGAAGTGCAGATCCTCGAGGTCGATCCGGTCAAGCGCCGCATCTCGCTCGGCCTCAAGCAGACCATGCGCAATCCGTGGGAGGTCTTCGTCGAGAAGCATCCGCCGGGCTCGGTGGTCGAGGGCGAGGTCAAGAACAAGACCGAGTTCGGCCTGTTCCTGGGCCTCGACGGCGACGTCGACGGCATGGTCCACCTCTCCGACCTCGACTGGAAGCGTCCGGGCGAGCAGGTGATCGACGAGTACAAGAAGGGCGACATGGTGCAGGCGCAGGTTCTCGACGTCGACGTCGAGAAGGAGCGCATCTCGCTCGGCATCAAGCAGCTTGCCGGCGACCCGATGGCGTCCGGCGCGGCCGGCGAGATGAAGAAGGGCTCGGTGGTCACCTGTGAGGTCACCGACGTCAAGGAAGCCGGCATCGACGTCAAGATCACCGGCACCGACCTCGTCACCTTCATCAAGCGCGCCGATCTCGCGCGCGATCGCGCCGAGCAGCGCCCCGAGCGCTTCGCGGTCGGTCAGAAGGTCGACGCCCGCGTCACCCAGTTCGACCGCAAGACGCACAAGCTCGCCGTCTCCATCAAGGCGCTGGAAGTCGCCGAGGAGAAGGAAGCTCTGGCGCAGTACGGCTCGGCCGACTCGGGCGCTTCGCTCGGCGACATTCTCGGCGCCGCGCTCAAGCAGCGCGCCGGCGAGGCCGAGAAGTCGGACGAGTGAGCCGCCGTTCAGCCTCCTGAAGGCTGCGACAATCGACCCCCGGGGCATGCCCCGGGGGTCTTTTTTTGTGACATGATCGTGCCAACAATGACGGCGAAAGCTGAAGGCCCGAGGAAAAGGACCTGCCGCCATGTCGCTCGATGCCGATGCCATCGTCGATCGCCGCCGCCTGCGGCGGAAGCTGACCTTCTGGCGCGTCACCGCGGTGCTGATCGTGCTGCTGGCGATCGCCGGCGCCGTCTACGCCGTCGGTCCGGCGCGCTTCGCCACGCCCGGCGACTATGTCGCCCGCATCCGCATCCAGGGGCTGATCCGCAACAACCAGGACCGGGTCGAGGCGCTGAACCGGATCGCGCGTTCGCACGCGCGCGCCGTGATCGTGCACATCGACAGCCCCGGCGGCACCACCGCCGGCTCGCAGCAGCTCTACGATTCGCTGCGCGACCTGCAGGCGAAGAAGCCGATGGTGGTGGTGGTCGACGGGCTCGCCGCCTCCGGCGCCTATATCGCCGCTTTGTCCTCCGACCACATCGTCGCCGAAGATACCTCGCTGGTCGGCTCGATCGGCGTGCTGTTCCAGTTTCCGAACTTTACCGACGCGCTCAAAACCGTCGGTATCAAGGTGGAATCCATCAAGTCGTCGCCGCTGAAGGCGGCGCCGAACGGCTTCGAGCCGACGAGCCCCGAGGCCCGCGCAGCGATCGAATCGATCGTTCTGGACAGCTATGGCTGGTTCAAGGGCCTGGTTCAGGCGCGCCGGAACATGACCGAAGAGCAGATCGCCGCAGTGGCCGATGGTCGCGTTTTCACCGGGCGGCAAGCGGTGCCGCTGAAGCTGATCGACGATATTGGCAACGAGAAAACCGCGCTCGCATGGCTGGAGAAGGAGAAGAAGGTCCCCGCGAACACTCCGGTGCGCACGATCTCGCTCGAACCGCGCTTCAGCGAGCTGTCGTTCCTGCACGTCGCCGCCTGGGGCTTCGATGCAATGGGGCTGTCGACCGTTGCGCGCTGGCTACAGGAATGGGGCGGCGCCACGGCCGTCGAGAGACTAAATCTTGACGGTCTGCTGGCCCTTTGGCACCCTCCGACCTCTCAGTGAACTCGAGTGGGCGAGCGGCCATATGATCAAGTCCGAACTGGTCCAGCGTATCGCCGCCCAAAATCCGCACCTGTACCAGCGCGACGTCGAGAACATCGTCAACGCCATCCTCGGCGAGATCACCGCGGCTATGGCCCGCGGCGACCGCGTCGAACTGCGGGGCTTCGGCGCTTTCTCGGTCAAGCACCGGCCGGCGCGCACCGGGCGCAATCCGCGCACCGGCGCCCATGTCTCGGTCGAGCAGAAGTCGGTGCCGTTCTTCAAGACCGGCAAGGAAATGCGCGAGCGGCTCAACAAGGCCGACGGCGCTGCCGAGCCCATCGAGCACGGTCAGTCCGAAGCGCACGGGTAAGGCGGACGCGCGCTTGTGCGCGCGGCGGGCGGCCCTAAATTGCAGGCATAAGATGCATTCGGGCCGCGGCACACCGGCCCTGGCGAGGCATTCCGGATGGTTCGCAAGATCGTCACCGCCGTCATCGTCGTCCCGCTGGCGATCGTCATTATCGCCTTCGCGGTCGCCAACCGGCAGGTCGTGACGGTCTCGTTCGACCCGTTCTCCGCCGCCCATCCGGCCTATGCCGCCAGCCTGCCGCTGTTCGTGCTGATCTTCGTGCTGGTGATCCTGGGCGTGATCATCGGTGGCGCTGCCGCCTGGCTGCGCCAGGCGGCCTGGCGGCGCACCGCCCGCCGGCTGGATGCCGATGTGCGGGCGCTGCATCAGGAACTCGAGGCCATGCGCCGCCGCGCCGCCGAGGAGGAGGCCCGGCAAACGGCTGCGGCCCGGGCCGATCTGGCGGCCATTCCGCCGCCGGCCGCGAGCGCCCCCGCCGCTTTGCGATAGCGGCGATAAGGCGCTAGAAGGCGCCCCATAATGGCATTGACCGTCAAAATCTGCGGGCTGACCGCCCCCGATACGCTCGAGGTCGCGCTCGAGGCGGGGGCTAACTACGTCGGCTTCGTGTTCTTTCCGCCGAGCCCGCGCAATCTCGGGCTGGAGGCCGCGCGCGTGCTCGGCGCCCAGGTGAAGGGCCGCGCCGGCAAGGTCGCGCTCACGGTCGACGCCAATGACGATTTCCTCGCCGCCATCGTCGCCGCATTGAAGCCGGACATGCTGCAGCTCCACGGCAAGGAGACGACCGACCGCGTCGTCGCCGTGCGCACGCGCTTCGGCCTGCCGGTGATGAAGGCGCTGCCGATTGCGACGCGCGCCGATCTCGCGGCCATCCGGCCTTATGCGGCGGTCGCCGACCGGCTTTTGTTCGACGCGCGGCCGCCGGCCGACGCGACGCGGCCGGGCGGGCTCGGCAAGGCGTTCGATTGGACCCTGCTCAAGGGCGTCGATGCCGGCGTGCCGTGGATGCTGTCCGGCGGGCTGGATCCCGCCAACGTCATCGAGGCGATCGCCGTCTCGGGCGCGCGCGGTGTCGATGTGTCCTCCGGCGTCGAGCGCGCGCCCGGCGAGAAGGACGCGGGCATGATCCGCGCCTTCATCCGCGCCGTGCGCGAGGCCGAAGCGCCGCTCGATCTGTCGAAAGAGTCGATCGTATGAGCGCGCATCGTGAACGCGCTCGTCGCGCGCGCGGCGGAATGACTGTAGAGGTAAGCGTATGAGCGTCCAGCAGCAGCCCAATTCCTTCCGCACCGGTCCCGACGAGCGCGGGCACTTCGGCATCTATGGCGGCCGCTTCGTCGCCGAGACGCTGATGCCGCTGATCCTCGAGCTCGAGCGCGCCTACAACGAGGCCAAGGCCGATCCGGCGTTCAAGAAGGAGATGGACGGCCATCTTGCGACCTATGTCGGCCGGCCCTCGCCGCTCTATTACGCCGAGCGGCTGACCGAGCATTTGCGAAAGACGGCCTCCGGCGCTTCGGCGGGCGGCGCGAAAATCTATTTCAAGCGCGAGGAGCTCAACCACACCGGCGCGCACAAGGTGAACAACGTCCTCGGCCAGATCATGCTGGCCAAGCGCATGGGCAAGACGCGCATCATCGCCGAGACCGGCGCCGGCATGCACGGCGTCGCCACCGCGACGCTCTGCGCCAAGTTCGGCCTGCCCTGCATCGTCTACATGGGCGCGGTCGACGTCGAGCGGCAGAAGCCGAACGTGCTGCGCATGGAAATGCTGGGCGCCGAGGTGCGCGCGGTCACGTCCGGCTCGAAGACGCTCAAGGACGCGATGAACGAGGCGCTGCGCGACTGGGTGACCAACGTCGCCGACACGTTCTACTGCATCGGCACCGTCGCCGGCCCGCATCCCTATCCGGCGCTGGTGCGCGACTTCCAGTCGGTCATCGGCCGCGAGACGCGCGAGCAGATCCAACAGGCCGAAGGCCGCCTTCCCGATTCGCTCGTCGCCTGCATCGGCGGCGGCTCGAACGCGATGGGCCTGTTCCATCCGTTCCTCGACGACCGCGGCATCGAGATCTACGGCGTCGAGGCGGCCGGTCACGGCATTCCGAGCGGCCAGCACGCGGCGTCGATCGCCGGCGGCCGGCCCGGCGTGCTGCACGGCAACCGCACCTATCTGCTGATGGATGCCGACGGCCAGATCATGGAGGCGCATTCGATCTCGGCCGGTCTCGACTATCCCGGCATCGGGCCCGAGCACGCCTGGCTCAGCGATGTCGGCCGCGTGACCTTCCTCTCCGCCACCGACGCGGAAGCGGTCGCGGCCTTCCAGTTGTGCAGCCGGCTCGAAGGCATCATCCCGGCGCTCGAGCCGGCGCATGCGCTCGCCAAGGTGTTCGAACTGGCGCCGCAGAAGCCCAAGGATCACCTGATGGTGGTCAACGTCTCCGGCCGCGGCGACAAGGACCTCGCCAGCGTCGAGGCCTGGCTGGAAGCGCATCGATGAGCGTGCTTGGGCACGGCCACCTCTCCCGAGGCACCGCCTGTTCCCTCCCCCCTTGTGGGGGAGGGTTAGGGAGGGGGGTCTCTTTCTCAATTTCATCGCAACATATCACCCCCCTCCCGCCCTTCGTCGCTGACGCGTCGACGGGCGACCTCCTCCGCAAGGGGGAGGTGAAGCGAGTGTGCGGCGCGCGCGGATCAGAGCATGACCACGAGAATTGAAAAACGCTTCGCCAGGCTGAAGGCCGAGGGCCGCGCGGCGCTGATGACCTTCACGATGGCCGGCGATCCGGACACCGCGACGTCGCTCGCCATCATCAAGGCGCTGCCGAAGGCCGGCGCCGATCTCATCGAGATCGGCATGCCGTTCACCGATCCGATGGCGGACGGTCCGGCGATCCAGGCGTCCGGCGTGCGCGCGCTCGCCGCCGGGCAGACCATGATCAAGACGCTCGGCATGGTGCGCGACTTCCGCGCCGGCGACGACGACACGCCCATCGTGCTGATGGGCTACTACAATCCGATCTACATCTACGGCGTCGACCGGTTCCTCGCCGACGCGAAGGCCGCCGGCGTCGACGGGCTCATCGTCGTCGACTTGCCGCCGGAGGAGGACGAGGAGCTCTGCATCCCGGCGCTCAAGGCCGGGCTGAACTTCATCCGCCTCGCCACGCCGACCACCGACGACAGGCGCCTGCCGACCGTGCTGAACAACACCTCCGGCTTCGT
>Ga0180221_1002159_pt1 | contig 11810 bp, 9 predicted proteins | sample eDN5th37CKraftMG_FD_151339 | JGI IMG/M metagenome (GOLD analysis project Ga0180221, IMG submission 151339) | Enriched Miracle-Growth compost microbial communities from Emeryville, California, USA - eDNA 5th pass 37_C Kraft MG (version 2) (version 2) ...
CGCGACCTCGACGAGCTGCCCTCGGGCCGGCGGCCGCCCCGCCTCGTCGTCGTGGTCGACGAGCTGCGCGCGCTCGTCGACGACCTGCCCGGCGCCGCGGCGGACCTCGCCCGGCTCGCCGCCCAGGGACGCGCGCTCGGGGTCCACCTCGTCCTCGCCACGCAGCGCCCCGCGGGCGCGGTCGGCGCCGACCTGCGCGCCAACCTCGGCACCCGGGTCGCGCTGCGGGTGCGCGACCGCGACGACTCGGCGGACGTCCTGGACAGCGACGCCGCCGCGCACATCGCACGCCGGCACCCGGGGCGAGCGGTGCTCCGGCGGCCGGGAGGGCCCCTGGAGCACCTGCAGGTGGCGCGGACGCTGGCGGCACCTGCGCGTGCCGGCGTGCGGCTCGCGCCGCCGTGGCCGTCCGGGGCGTGGGTGCCCCGCGGGGCGCGGCCCACCCCCGCCGACGACCTCGCCGCCTGGGTCGGCGCCGCGCGCACCGCCGCGCACGGGCGGCGGCCGGACGTGCCGTGGGTCGGCGAGCTGCCGGCACGTGTCGGCGTGGACGAGCTCGAGGGCGAGCCCGAGCGCCAGCTCGAGGGCGCGGGCACCACCGCCGAGGACGGCGGGCGCGAGGGTGTCGTTCTCGCGTGGGCGGACCGTCCCGAGCTCCAGCGCAGGGACGTCGTGCGCTGGGTGCCCGAGCGTGCGCACCTCCTGGTCGTGGGCTCCCCCGGCTCCGGTCGCACGACCGCGCTCGTCTCGGCCGGGGCCCAGGCGCTCGCGCACGGACGGCACGTCCACGCGATCGGGCTGCCCGAGGACGCCGTCGCCTCCCTCGCCGCCCACGACGCGGGCCCGCCGTGGCGCGGCGCGCTGGGGTCGTGCCTGCCGGTCGACCAGGCCCGGGCGGCGACGCGCCTGCTGCGCCTGCTCTCGGCGGCACCGCCGGACCGGCGGCCGCTCCTGCTCGTCGACGGCCTCGGCGCCCTCCTCGACGCGCTCGCGTCGACAGCACGCGGCGGCGGCGTGGACGTCCTCGCGGCCGTGCTGCGCGGCGGCCGCGGGCCGGTCGTCGCCGCGACGACGGACGGCCGGGCGGGGACGTCGACGCTCGCGAGCGCGTTCGCGGACCGGCTGGTCCTGCGCACGGCCGGGCCGGAGGAGGACGCGCTGCTCGGGGTCCCGGCGGACCTGCGCACCGCTCGGTCGGTCCCCGGTCGCGCGGTGCTCGTCCGCGAGGGCGCGGCGGTGCTCTGCCAGGTGGCGCTCCCGCCCGCCCCCCGCCGCGCGTCGGCCCCCGTGCGCGGGACCCGTCCGGTGCTCGTGCGGCGCCTCCCCGACCGCTGCGAGCCGCGCGGGGCCGCGGCGCGCGGGGCCGCGGCCGTCCCGGTGGGGATCGGGGGCGACGACGCGCGGGTGCTGCACGCCGACCTGACCGCCGGGCTGCTCGTCGCGGGACCACCGGGCTCCGGACGGACCTCCGCGCTGCTGGCCCTGACGGAGGCGCTGCGCCGCGGCGGCGTGCCGGTCGCCGGGCCCGGCAAGTACGGGACCGACGGGCCGGCGGCGGCCCCAGCCGTCGTGGTCGTCGACGACGCCGACGAGCTCGAGCGCACGACGCCCGGCGCCGTCGACCGGCTGCTCGCCGCCCACCCCGGCGCGGCGCCCCTCGTCGCGACGACGTCCGCGAGCGCCGCCACCGCGTTCCAGGGCACCGTGCGGGCGCTGGCCGCCGCGCGCCGGCTGCTCGTCCTCGACCCGCTCGACCCCGACTCGGCCTCGCTCGTGGGTCCGCGCGCGTCCGCGTGCGCCGACGTCGGCACCGCACCGCCCGGTCGCGGGGTGCTCCTGCAGCGGCGAGCCGTCGAGCCCGTGCAGGTGTTCGCGCCGGCAGGTGAGGGCCGGTGAGGGCAGGGCCGGGCGGTGTCGTCAGCCCTCGTCGGCGTCCGGGCGCTCGGGCACGGTCGCGGCGACGACGGGCGGGAGCAGCAGCCCCACGCCGACCACGACGGCGACGACCAGGACGGCGACGCCCCACACGGTCACCTGCGACGAGAGCCAGCCGACCGACAGGACCACGAGGAGCACCTGCCACACCATGACGACCGAGCGCGCCCAGCGCCGGCCGCGCCACAGCCCGCGCGCGCCCAGAGCCAGCAGCACGGCGACGCCCAGACCGAACGCGGCGAGGAACGTCGATGCTCCCGGCAGCTGCGCACGTCCCGTTACCACATCAGTGAGCCACGCCACGCCAAGCCCGGCGAACGCGGCGGCCTCCAGCAGCGTCAGGGCACAGATCGCGACAAGCGGGACAGGGCGTCGTGGGCTCACCCGCGAGAGCCTAGGAGATGGCGGACGGCCACCCCACCCGCCGGGGTGCGGCGCCCCGACCTGCAGGTTCACGGACGCCGGACGGCGCCGCGCTGACCTGGACGTTCGTTCGGGAGTGTGACGGGGACCACCACCCACGCCGTGCACAGGCCGCCCTCGGCGGCCGCACAGGTGTGACCAACGCCTCAGCCGTTACGGCATCGAAACGTCGTCGTAACCCTTGTGCCGGCCCCTCGCCGGTGTGACGCTTGATGCAGCACGTCCCCCACCCCACAGATCACACGTGGTCACGCACGCCCGCAGACCCGGGCGCGGGCCGTCGTGTGCCAAGGAGCGAAGCACATGGATTGGCGCCACCGCGCAGCATGCCTCGACGAGGACCCGGAGCTGTTCTTCCCGATCGGCAACACCGGGCCGGCTCTGCTGCAGATCGACGAGGCGAAGGCCGTCTGCCGACGCTGCGACGTCGTGGACACCTGCCTCAAGTGGGCGATCGAGACCGGGCAGGACGCCGGCGTCTGGGGCGGCATGTCCGAGGACGAGCGGCGCGCCCTCAAGCGCCGCACCGCGCGCCAGCGCCGCGCAGGCTGAGCGCACGCTCCACGGGCTGACGACCCCGCACCACGTCACCGACGGACCGGACCGCCTCGCCGCGGCCGGTCCGTCGTCATGTGCAGGGCCGCCAGGCAGGGCCGCCCAGGCAGGGCTGCCCAGGCAGGGCCGCCAGGAAGATCGCACGGGACGCACGGCGACGCGCCTGGACCTCGACCGGACGGCGGCCGGCGTCAGCCGTGGAGCGGCCCGGGCACCTCGCGCGACCCGCCCGGGCGCGGCGCACCAGGCGTGGTCGGTTCAGAGCGCCGCGGCGTCGCGCAGCGAGGCCAGCCGCGCCTCGACGACGACGAGCGTGCCGCCGCCCTCGCGGGCGCCCCACTCGATCGAGCCGTCGAGCTCGTTGGCCACGAGCGTCGAGACGATCTGCGTGCCCAGCCCGGTGCCGGCGCCGCGGTCCGCGGGCAGCCCGGCGCCGTCGTCGGCCACCTCGACCCGGAGCCGGTCGCCGTCGCGCTCGGCGACGACCTCGACCGTGCCGCTCTCCCGGCCCTCGAAGCCGTGCTCGACGGCGTTCGTCACGAGCTCGGTCAGGACGAGAGCCAGCGCCGTCGCGTCCTCCGCGGGCACCGAGCCGAACGTGCCCTTCACGATCGTGCGCACGTGCGCACCGGCCGTCGCGACGTCCGCCGCCAGCCGCAGGCTCCGACCGACCACGTCGTCGAACGGGACCGTCTCGTCGATCGTCTGCGACAGGGTCTCGTGCACGAGCGCGATGGTCGCGACCCGCCGCATCGCCTCGGCGAGGGCGTCCCGCGCCTCGGGCGAGCTCATCCGCCGCGACTGCAGCCGCAGCAGGGCGGCGACCGTCTGCAGGTTGTTCTTCACGCGGTGGTGGATCTCGCGGATCGTCGCGTCCTTGGTGATGAGCTCGCGCTCGCGCCGGCGCAGCTCGGAGACGTCGCGGCACAGCAGCACCGCCCCGATGCGCTGCCCGTCCTCGGTGAGCGGGACGGCGCGCAGGGACAGCGCGACGCCGTGGGACTCGACGTCGGTACGCCAGGGCGCCCGGCCCATGAGCACCAGCGGCATCGACTCGTCGACCGTGGAGCTCTGCTCGACCAGGTCGGTGGTGACCTCGACGAGCGAGCGGCCCGTGAGGTCGCCGAGCGCGCCCAGCCGGTGGAAGCAGGACAGCGCGTTGGGGCTGGCGTAGATGACCTCGCCCTCCGCGTTGAGCCGGACCAGCCCGTCGCCGACGCGCGGCGCGCCACGGCGCGGGCCGGTGGGCGCGTCGGGCACAGGGAACTCGCCGCGGGCGATCATCCCGAAGATGTCGTCGGCGGCCTCGACGTAGTTGAGCTCGAGCCGGCTGGGCGTGCGCGCGCCTCCGAGGTTCGTCTGGCGCGCGACGACGGCGATCGCCCGGCCCTCGCGGACCACGGGCACGGCCTCCTCGCGCACCGCGTACGAGCCGAACCAGCGCGGCTCGCGCGAGCGCTGCGCGCGCTTCTCCTCGAGCGCCCTGCGCAGCTGCGGGCGCTGCCCCTCGGGGGCGAGCGAGCCCACGACGTCGTCGTAGTGGACCGTCGCGCCCGTGGACGGCCGGCTCTGGGCGATGGCGACGAACTCGCCGTCGTCGCGCGGCAGCCACAGGACGAGGTCGGCGAACGCGAGGTCGGACGCGACCTGCCAGTCCCCGACGAGCAGGTGGAGCCACTCCACGTCGGCGGCATCGAGCTGGGCGTGACGGCCGACGAGCGCGCTCAGGGTGGACACCGCCCCAGGGTAGGCGCCCCGGCCGCTCCTGCGTGCGCGCGTCCGGGTAGCCTCGCAGGCGGCACCGTCGCCCCGCCGGACCCCCGGCCGGGGCCCCGGCGGCCGCCGTCCCGCCCCGTCATCTCGGAGGAGCCGTGCACCTCGTCGTCGAGCACGACCTGCCGGCGGACGTCGCCACGGCGGCCGCGCTGCTGACCGACCAGGCCTTCCTCGAGCAGCGCGCCCGCGCCGTCGCGGCGGGTGACGCGGAGGTCGACGTGACGCCGGGCGCGGGTGCACAGGTCACGGTGACGACGCGGCGGGCGCTGCCGACCGACCAGATCCCCCAGCAGCTGCGCCGGTTCGTGGGCGACCGCGTCGAGGCCCGGCAGGTGGAGGCCTGGCAGCAGCCCGAGCCCGACGGCTCACGGCGCGCCACGGTCGTGCTCGAGATCGTCGGCGCGGCCGTCCGGCTGACCGGGACGGCGCGCCTGGCGCCGACCTCGGGAGGCGCTCGGCTGCGGTACGAGGGCGAGCTGCACGCGGGCGTCCCCGTCTTCGGCCCGGTGATCGAGCAGGCCGCGGCCGACGCGATCCGGAGCACGCTCGCGGACGAGCACCGGGTGACGCACCGCTGGCTCACCCGGCCGGACGGGTCGCGGACGGGTCACGACGGATAACGATTCCGTAACACGGAGCGGGTGAAGCGAGCCTCTGACCTGCGACGACACCGCGTGGGATCGCTACCACGACGTCCTCGTCCTTGACACCGCCCACCCCCGGGGACATTGTTCAGGCCAGCGCATGGGAACGCTCCCGCAACTGCGGAGGGGAGCGCTCCCATGCCGGGTCCACAGGCCCGAACGGCGGAAGCCCGCAGTGCGGAGGGCGGAGGCCGACCAGGTACGGCGATGTCGCCGTCCGACTGACAAGGGAGTCACAGTGCGCACCACCACTCGCAAGTTCATCGCCGCCACGGCGGGGGTCGCGAGCATCGCCCTGCTCGCGACGGCCTGCTCCTCCGGCGGCGGCACCGAGCCCGAGAAGAGCGCCGACCCGAACGCGAAGATCACGCTGACGGTCGCGACCTTCAACGACTTCGGGTACACGGACGAGCTCCTCGCCGAGTACACCAAGCTGCACCCGAACATCACGGTGAAGCAGACGAAGGCCGCGAAGTCCGACGACGCGCGCCAGAACCTCACCACCAAGATCGCCGCGGGCGGTGCCGGCCTCGCCGACATCGAGGCGATCGAGAACGACTGGCTGGTCGAGCTCCTGCAGGTCTCGGACAAGTTCCTCGACCTGAAGGACCCGGCGGTCGACGGCCGCTGGCCCGACTGGAAGAACGCCGCCGCGACGTCGACCGACGGCCGTCTCATCGGCTACGGCACCGACATCGGCCCGGAGGGCATCTGCTACCGGACCGACCTGTTCGAGAAGGCCGGCCTGCCGACCGACCGCGAGAAGGTCGCCGAGCTCATCGGCGGCGACTCCGCCACGTGGGACTCCTACTTCGCCGCGGGCAAGGACTTCGTCAAGGAGACGGGCATCGCCTGGTACGACTCGGCCGGCGCGCTCTGGCAGGGCATGGTGAACCAGCTCGAGTACCCGTACGAGAACGAGGACGGCTCGGTCAAGCCGCTCGCCGAGAACACCGACATCAAGGACCTCTACAACCAGGTCCTCAAGGCGTCGGTCGACGACAAGCTCTCCGCCGGCCTCGCGCAGTGGGAGCAGGACTGGACCGCCGCGTTCACGCAGGACAAGTTCGCCACGATGCTCTGCCCGGCCTGGATGACCGGCCCCATCAAGCAGAACGCGGGTGACGCGGGCGAGGGCAAGTGGGACGTCGCCGACGTCTTCCCCGGTGGCGGCGGCAACTGGGGCGGCTCGTGGCTGACCGTCCCGGCCTCCGGCAAGAACACCGCCGCGGCGAAGGAGCTGGCCGCGTGGCTGACCGCTCCTGAGCAGCAGATCAAGGCGTTCGAGAACGCCGGTACGTTCCCGAGCCAGCTCGAGGCGCAGAAGTCGCAGACGCTCCTCGACTCGAAGAACGAGTACTTCAACAACGCTCCGGTCGGCCAGATCTTCTCGAACCGTGCCGCCGCGATCACCGTGTCCTCGTTCCGTGGCCCGAACTACTTCAAGATCGGCCAGACGATCACCGACGCGCTGCGCCGCGTGGACGTCGACAAGAGCCAGGACGCCGCAGCCGGTTGGGACCAGGCCGTGAAGGACTTCAACGCCCTGGGGCTGTGAGTCCGACCGCCTGACGGTCCGTAGGACCCACAGGGGGTGGGGGCGGCTCCGCGTCGCCCCCACCCTCCGTCAGGCCACCAGCTCGATCCGGTACCCGGGCAAGCAGCGCCGCGCGCCCTGACCGGCAGGATCGCCCGACCACCCGAGGTTCGCCATGTCGCTCAAGTCGCCCGCGCCGCCGGCGCCCGCCCCCGAGGCCCCCTACCGCGCGCCACGACGCGTCGGGTTCTCCCAGACGCTCAGCCGCTGGGACGTCAAGGTCTCGCCCTACCTCTACATCTCCCCCTTCTTCATCCTGTTCGCGATCACGGGCCTGTTCCCGCTCGTGTACACGGCCGTCGTCTCGCTCCACCAGTGGACGCTCCTGGGTGGCCAGGGCGACTTCGTCGGCTTCCAGAACTACATCGACGTGTTCAACCAGCCGAACTTCTGGAAGTCGCTGCGCAACACGTTCTCGATCTTCCTGTTCTCCTCGGTCCCGCAGGTGCTCGTCGCGATCGCCCTCGCCGCCCTGCTCGACCAGAACCTGCGCGCCCGCACCTTCTGGCGCATGGGCGTCCTCCTGCCCTACGTGGTGGCGCCGGTCGCCGTCGGCCTCATCTTCGGGCGCCTGTTCGCCGACCAGTCCGGCCTCATCAACGCCTGGCTCGGCGCCGTGGGCATCGACCCCGTCAAGTGGCACGTGGACGTCATCCCCAGCCACATCGCGATCGCCTCGATGGTCAACTTCCGCTGGACCGGCTACAACGCGCTGATCTTCCTGGCCGCGATGCAGGCCGTGCCGCGCGAGCTCTACGAGGCCGCGATCATCGACGGCGCAGGTCGCCTGCGCCAGTTCTTCTCGGTGACCGTCCCCCAGATCCGCTCGACGATCATCTTCGTCATCATCACGTCGACGATCGGCGGCCTGCAGATCTTCGACGAGCCCCGCGTCTTCGACGAGTACGGCACCGGCGGCGCCGACAAGCAGTGGCTCACCACCACGCTGTACCTGTACGACCTCGGCTGGGGCACGCAGGCGAACTTCGGCCGCGCGGCCGCGGTGGCCTGGCTCCTGTTCATCGTCATCATCGCCATCGGGTTCGCGAACTTCGCGATCACGCGCCGGATCTCGTCGGGTGACGTGCCGAAGCAGACCCGTTCCCAGCGCCGGGCCTACGCCCGGGCGAACGCCGCGAGGAGGATCCGATGAGCTCCATCGGCGTCACCCAGCAGACCGCCGGCAGGGGCGCCGCCCGTGCCGCCTCGAAGAAGCGCAACCGCAAGCTCGTCGGCGGCTACGACCGTCGGCCGCGGTGGGTCACGTACGCGATCCTCGGCGTGGCCGTGGTCATCGGCATCCTGCCGCTGTACTACACGCTCATCATCGGCTCGTCGACGCCGGGCGAGATCGCCGCGAACCCGCTCCCGCAGCTGTTCCCGGACGCGAGCCTGTTCACGAACTTCTCGGCCGTCATCAACTCGACCGCCTTCTCGTTCTGGAAGGCGTTCGGCAACTCCGTGATCATCGCGGTGGTCACGTCGCTGTCGATCGTCCTGTTCTCGACGCTCGCCGGGTTCTCGTTCGCGAAGCTCCGGTTCCGCGGCCGCGGTCCTCTGCTGCTCTTCGTCATCGCGACGATGGCCGTCCCGACGCAGCTCGGCGTCGTGCCGCTGTACATCGTCATGAGCCAGCTCAACTGGATCGGCCAGCTGCAGGCCGTGATCGTGCCGGGCCTCATCACGGCGTTCGGCGTGTTCTGGATGACGCAGTACCTCGAGTCCGCGCTCCCCTACGAGCTCATCGAGGCCGCTCGCGTCGACGGCGCGTCGCTGTTCCGCACCTTCTGGTCGATCGCCCTCCCGGCGGCTCGGCCGGCGGCGGTCATGCTCGCGCTGTTCTCGTTCGTGCAGCAGTGGACGAACTTCTTCTGGCCGTCCATCGTCCTGAACCAGAACAACCCGACGCTGCCGCTCGCGGTGCGCCTGCTGCAGGCGAACTACTTCGTGGACTACACGCTCGTCCTGGCCGGCGTGTTCCTCGTGACGCTGCCGCTGCTGGTCCTGTTCATGTTCGCCGGCCGCCAGCTGGTCGCGGGCATCATGTCCGGGGCCGTCAAGGGCTGAGCAGCTGTCCCCTCGGGGGCGGAGGTACGCCTTCGCCCCCGAGGGCCACCTGGCGCTAGCGTTCGCGTGCCGGGTCCGTCAGGGAGGGGAAAACCCGTGGTGGAGACCACCCACGAGCCGCCGGTGCGTACCAACGCGCCGACCCTCGAGCAGGTCGCCGAGCGCGCCGGCGTGTCCCGGTCGACCGCGTCCCGCGCGATCAACGGCGGGCTGCGCGTCTCGCCCGAGGCGCAGGCGGCGGTCGACGCGGCCGTCGCCGACCTGGGGTACACGCCCAACCGGGCGGCCCGCTCGCTCGTCACGCGGCGCACGGACTCGATCGCGCTCGTCATCCCCGAGCCCGACGAGCGCGTCCTGTCCGACCCCTTCTTCGCCGGCATGCTCAACGGCCTGTCGAGCTCCCTGGCCGACTCCGACATCCAGGTCGTCCTCGTCATCGCCCGGCCGGGCGACAGCCAGCGCACCGTGCGGTACCTGCGCAACGGCCACGTCGACGGCGCGATCGTCGTCTCCCACCACCGCGCGGACGACCTCGACGAGACGCTCATGACGTCGCGGCTGCCCAACGTCTTCGTGGGCCGGCCCTACTCGCGCGAGTCGTCGCACGTGCACTACGTCGACACCGACAACTTCGAGGGCGGCCGCCTGGCCACCCAGCACCTGGTCGAGCGCGGCTGCCGGCGCATCGGGACCATCGCCGGCCCGGTCGACATGTCCGCCGGCGTGGACCGGCTCGACGGCTGGCGCTCGGCGCTGCAGGCGGCCGGGCTGCCGGACGACGCGGTCGCCCACGGCGACTTCTCGATCGAGTCCGGTGCGCGTGCGGCCCGCGAGCTGCTCGCGGCCCACCCGGACCTCGACGGCATCTTCGTCGCATCCGACCTCATGGCCACCGGCGCGCTGGGCGTGCTGGCGGAGCACGGCCGCTCGGTGCCGGACGACGTCGCCGTCGTCGGCTACGACAACATCGGCGTGGCCGCGACCACGACTCCCCCGCTCACCACCGTCATCCAGCCCGTCGCGGCGATGGCACGGGCGGCGGGCTCGCGGCTCATGGCGCTGCTGCAGGGCGAGCGGATCCCCGACGAGCCGCTGATCTTCGCCCCGGAGCTCGTCCGCCGCGCGTCGGCCTGACGCGGCTCGTCGCGGGAGCCTTCGCCGCCCGCCCCGACGGGAGCGGCCGCCCGGGACGGGTGACCGGCCCCGGCCCCGGTGCCAGCCCCGTCTCGCTCGCCCGTCCGACGTGACGAGGCGTGGACGTTCCCGACTCACGTACTGGTCCACCGAGGCACCCGCGGCCGCGGGTGGCAAGGTGTGTGTGGCGCACGCCACGGCAACGGAGCCGTGGCGGCGTCTCGACTCGGGGGCTCCCGGAGGGACCAGGAGGACGCATGGCGCAGGACACCGGCCGGTCACCGCTCACGACGGCGCAGGCGCAGCTCGCGACCGCCGTCGAGATCCTCGGCTACGAGGAGGGCATGCACCGCATGCTCGCGACGCCCCGGCGCGAGATGAACGTGGCGGTGCCGCTGCGCCGCGACTCCGGTGAGATCGAGCTCTTCCACGGCTACCGGGTGCAGCACAACATCTCGCGGGGCCCGGGCAAGGGCGGCCTGCGCTACTCCCCCTCTGTCGACGCCGACGAGGTGCGCGCGCTGGCGATGTGGATGACGTGGAAGTGCGCCGTCGTCGACGTGCCCTACGGCGGCGCGAAGGGCGGCGTGACGATCGACCCGAAGCGGTACTCGTCCGCCGAGCTCGAGCGCGTCACGCGCCGGTTCACCTCGGAGATCATGCCGATCATCGGCCCCGAGCGGGACATCATGGCGCCCGACATCGGCACCGACGAGCAGACGATGGCGTGGGTCATGGACACCTACTCCGTCAACCTCGGCTACACGATCCCGGCGGTGACGACGGGCAAGCCGCTGCAGGTCGGCGGCTCGCTCGGCCGGGCCACGGCGACGTCGCGCGGCGTCGTGCACTCGGCGCAGGCCGCGCTGGCGGACGCCGGCGTGCAGCTCTCCGAGGTGACGGCGGCCGTCCAGGGGTTCGGCAAGGTCGGCTCGCACGCCGCACGGTTCCTGCACGAGGCGGGCGCGCGGGTCGTCGCCGTGAGCGATGAGCTCGGCGGCGTGCACGACGCCGACGGGCTCGACGTCAACGCGCTGCTGCGACACGTCGCGACGACGGGCACGGTCACGGGCTTCGAGGACGGCGAGCCGATCGACAACGACGCGCTGCTCGCGCTCGACGTCGACGTGCTCGTCCCCGCCGCCGTCGAGGGCGTCCTCGACGAGGAGACCGCCGGCCGCGTCAAGGCACGCTGGGTCGTCGAGGGCGCGAACGGCCCGACGACCACGGCCGGCGACCGGGTGCTGGCCGACCGCGGCGTCGTCGTCGTGCCCGACATCCTCGCGAACGCCGGCGGCGTCGTCGTCTCCTACTTCGAGTGGGTGCAGGCGAACCAGGCGTACTGGTGGACGGAGAAGGAGATCGCCGAGCGCCTCGAGCACCGGATGATGACGGCCTACCAGGCCGTCGCCGCCACGGCTCGCGCCGAGGGCATCACGCTGCGGGACGCGGCGCTCACGATCGGGGTCCGGCGGGTCGCCGAGGCGCACCAGATCCGCGGGCTCTACCCCTGACGGAACCCTGCGAGACCTGGCAGGACCTCACACGTCCGGGCAGGTCCTGACCACCCTGACGGACCCGGCCGGGGGCCGCTGCGAGGCCCCCGGCCGTCAGGCCGGCTCCGCGCCGGCGGACGGGTCGCGGCGCAGGGTCAGGGTCGCTCCCCCGGCGCGGAGCTC
>Ga0180221_1002160_pt1 | contig 11806 bp, 7 predicted proteins | sample eDN5th37CKraftMG_FD_151339 | JGI IMG/M metagenome (GOLD analysis project Ga0180221, IMG submission 151339) | Enriched Miracle-Growth compost microbial communities from Emeryville, California, USA - eDNA 5th pass 37_C Kraft MG (version 2) (version 2) ...
CGGGCCGCACATGCTGCGCTGGCAGCGGCTCACCGCGCTCTATCTGCAGGAACCGCTGGAGGCGCTGCAGCAACAGGTCCACGCCCTGGCCGTGGAGAGCGCCCGCAAGGACGCCGACGCCCGCTACTGGCACCCGGCCCAGGCGCTGCTCTGGCCCTGGGACAGCCAACGCTGGCTGCCGTGCCACGCGCCCGCGTCCGAGCCCGCGGCGACGAACGCGCCCGCCCCTGCCGCCGGCAACCCCGAACAATGGCGCCGGCTGTGCGCCGAGCTGCTGCGCACGCCCAGTCCTTTCGGCAACCTGGTGCCGCTGCTGGAATGCGCCAGCGAAGCCCTGCACGCCTGCGGCCTGGGCCGCGCCGTGCTGCTGCTCGCCGACCGCCAGCAAAACCTGCTGCAGGCCCGCCGCAGCTTCGGCCTGGCCCCCGCGGAGCAGAACCTGCAACTGCCGGTGGCCGGCAGCCAGTTGCTGCGCCGCCTGCTGGAACGCCCGGCGCGCCTGCACCTCACCCCGGCCAACATGGCCGAGTACTCCGCGCTGCTGCCCGGCCGCCTGAAGGCGGCGTTGCCCGGCAACCACCTGCTGCTGCGCTCCCTGGCCCGCGGCCCGCGCGTGGTGATGCTGGTGGTCGCCGACCGCAACGGCCACCCCATCGGCGAGGTCCAGGGCCAGGCCTTCGACAAAACCTGCCAGTGCATCGAGCGCGCCCTGCAGCAATTCGGCGCACCTGCGGCCCAGTGACACGCCCTGAAGCGATTGCCCGCCAGCGCCCCGCGCTTTTTCGTTAAACTGCGGGGTTTCGCGGGTAGCCCAGGGCGCCAGCTCACGCCATCCCGTCCCCCGCACCCGCCCTCAGGGAGATGCCGACATGTCCGCCTTTTCCGACCTGCCCCTGGTGATAGAACCGGCCGAGCTGGCCGCCCGCCTCGACGCTCCCGAACTGATCCTGGTCGACCTGACCAGCCCGGCGCGCTACGCCGAGGGCCACCTGCCCGGCGCCCGCTTCGTCGCCCCCGCGCGCACCCAGTGGGGCCAACCGCCGGCGCCCGGCCTGCTGCCGGCCAAGGCCGACCTGGAAGCGCTGTTCGGAGAACTGGGGCACAACCCGGACGCCGTCTACGTGGTGTACGACGACGAAGGCGGCGGCTGGGCCGGGCGCTTCATCTGGCTGCTGGACGTCATCGGCCACCAGCGCTACCACTACCTGGACGGCGGCCTGCACGCCTGGCTGGCCGAGGGCCGCGAGCTGAGCCAGGCGGTTCCGGCGCCGGCCGGCGGCCCGTTGCCGCTGACGCTGCACGACGAACCCACCGCCACCCGCGAATACCTGCAGAGCCGCCTGGGCGCCGCCGACCTGGCCGTCTGGGACGCGCGCAACCCCAGCGAATACAGCGGCCAGAAGGTGCTGGCGGCCAAGGCCGGACACATCCCCGGCGCGGTCAACTTCGAGTGGACCGCCGGCATGGACGCAGGCCGCGCCCTGCGCATCCGCACCGACATGGCGCAAATCCTTCGCGACCTGGGCATCACCCCGGACAAGGAAGTGATCACCCACTGCCAGACCCACCACCGTTCCGGCTTCACCTACCTGGTGGCCAAGGCCCTCGGCTACCCGCGGGTCAAGGGCTACGCCGGCTCCTGGTCGGAATGGGGCAACCACCCCGACACCCCCGTAGAGGTTTAAGGAATGTCGTTCAAAGATCGTCTGTTCATCCTCGGCCAGTACCTGCTGCCGCATCACCTGCTGTCGCGCCTGATCGGCTGCGCGGCCGAATGCCGCGCCGCCTGGTTCAAGAACCGCCTGATCGGCTGGTTCGCCCGCCGCTACCAGGTCGACATGCGCGAGGCGCTGGTGGAAGACCTGCAGGCCTACGAGCACTTCAACGCCTTCTTCACCCGCGCCCTGAAGGACGGCGCGCGGCCGCTGGACGAAACGCCCGGCGGCGTGCTCTGCCCGGCCGACGGCGCCATCAGCCAGCTCGGCCCGATCGAGCACGGGCGCATCTTCCAGGCCAAGGGCCACAGCTTCAGCCTGACCGCGCTGCTGGGCGGCGACGCCGAGCGCGCCGCGCCCTTCATGGGCGGCAGCTTCGCCACCGTCTACCTCTCGCCCAAGGACTACCACCGCGTGCACATGCCGCTGGCCGGCACCCTGCGCGAGATGGTCTACGTGCCCGGCCGGCTGTTCTCGGTGAACCAGCTCACCGCCGAGCAGGTGCCGGAACTCTTCGCCCGCAACGAGCGGGTGGTCTGCCTGTTCGACACCGAACGCGGGCCCATGGCCGTGGTGCTGGTGGGCGCGATGATCGTCGCCTCGGTGGAAACCGTCTGGGCCGGCCTGGTCACGCCGCCGAAGCGCGAGCTGAAGGCCTTCGCCTACGACGAAGCGGCCCGCCAGCCCATCCACCTGGAAAAAGGCGCGGAACTGGGGCGCTTCAAACTGGGCTCCACCGCCATAGTGCTGTTCGGCCCCGAGCAGGTCGCCTGGGCCGAACAACTGGCCGCCGGCAGCCCGGTGCGCATGGGCCAGCTGCTGGGCAACGCCAGCCAGGCGTGAGCCGGCGCAGGCCGGGCAGCCTGTATCCGGCCTGTTACCCGAAAGCCAACGGCAGGCCCGCTCCCCAACCAGGGAACGGGCTGCCTTCTCAGGTGGATACTGCTAGAGTTTGGAAAAAACCGGCGCCCAAGACCGGCACAACGGTCCAGCGAACGGCCCAGATCGTGGAGCACCTCATCCGACCATGGACAATACGAGTCCCCAGCAATTGCTGCGCGTTCCCACCCCGACGCAGGAAAGCCTGAGCTTCTGCAACGTCACTGCGCGCGACATCAAATACTGGCTGGACCACCTGCCCAAGGCCAACCTCGGCGAGACCGCGCGCCAGCTCTACCAGGGCCTGATCGAGCTGAACCAGTTGAAGCTCCCGGTGGAGGCCCGCCTGCAGCTGCTGGAGCTGTTCCGCCCGGAAGTCCAGTCGGTCTGCCACAACCTCGAACGCCACTTCCTCAACCACTCCATCGTCCTCGACGAGCGCCCGCGCAAGGTCGCCAACCTCTGCCAGGCCCTGCAGAACCACCTGGCCGTCGGCTACAAGCTGGTGGTGGTGCGCGAGGCGCCGCGCTTCACCCGCGAACGCGCGCAAATCCTCACCCTCGCCCTGCAACGGGCGATCCGCAGCCTGTGCGGCCCGCTGATCCGCGCCCAGCAGCTCTACTGCCCGGTGCCGGAAAGCCTGTGGCTGGAGCTGCACCAGCTCTACCAACTGGCGCGCAGCAAGGGCGTGCAGGCCCTGGCGGTCCGCGACGACCTGGCCAAGCAGGGCAACACCCTGACCGTGGAGCAGGCCTACCTGGTGGCCCTGCTGCTGGGCTGCGCCCGCTGCAACCAGATGCGCCAGGCCGGCATCGCCCAATTGGCCGATGCCCTGGAGGCCTGGGGTTCATTGGTGCGCCTGCAGGAAGCCGACCTGCCGTCCAGCCTGTTCGTGGTCGCCCCGCAGGTGGACGGCCCGCCGCGCTACCGTTCGCTGTACAAGGCCGGCGACCTGCACAACGGCCTGGGCATGGACCCGCAGCGCCTGGTGGCGGCGATCAAGGAGTACATGAACGCCCCCGCCGAGCAACGCGACAAGCTGCCACTCAAGGGGGGCGAGCGCATCAGCGTCGACCTGCTGCAGCACCTGGCCAGCGCCTGGGGCGACATCGCCGAGCGCAGCTTCCAGCGCACCTCCGGCCAGGGCCAGCTGACCCTCTGCATCGGCATGAGCGCGCTGCACTACTACCTGTCCGGCCGGCGCCCGTTCGCCGACCTGCTCAAGCTGCCCGAACCGGTGCAGGCGACCTTCCAGGCGGAAGTGAACGACGCCTGGGCCAATGCCTTCGACGCGCAGAAGGTCACCGACTGGCAACCGGGCATGCCGCTGGAGGAAATCGAATACCAGCCGCTGCGGACGGCGGAACAGGGCTCGGCCGACGCCGCCGAATCGGCGACCTGCGACGAGTACCCGGTCTTCGCCCTGCCCATCGTCAACCACAGCCCAGGCGGCTATTGCCTGACCTGGCCGAAGGAAATCCCCAGCCAGCTGCAGGCCGGCGAGCTGCTCGGCATCCAGGACGCGCCGGGCCAGGGCTGGAGCATCGCGGTGGTGCGCTGGATCCGCCAGGTCCGCGGCGGCGGCACGCAGATGGGCATCGAGCTGATCGCCCCCATCGCCCAGCCCTGCGGCCTGCAACTGCTGCGCAAGTCGGAGCAGAGCAGCCACTACCTGCGCGCCCTGCTGCTGCCGGAAATCGCCGCCATCTCGCGGCCGGCGACGCTGATCTCGCCGCGGCTGCCGTTCCAGGAAGGCAGCCGCGTGCAGATCAACCTGCATGGCGAGGAACGCCGCGCCACCCTGACACGCAAGCTCACCGCCACCGGCAGTTTCAGCCAGTTCGAATACAGTACCCAGGAGCGTCCGAAGGGCGCCGACGATAAGCCCGTCACAGGAGCGAACGGCCACACGGGACACGGGGAGGAAGACTTTGACTCACTCTGGAAGTCGCTGTAGATTCGGCCGCACTCCATTCGTCGCCTCCTGGCTGCCGTCCGGCGCGCCATAAGCAGCTCTTCATGGCCAATGAAAAGAAAACCGTCCGCCTGCTGATCCTGGAAGACTCGCAGAACGAGGCCGAACGTCTGGTCAGCCTGTTCCGCAACGCCGGGCGTGCGACCCGCGTCCACCGCGTGACCTCCAGCGAAGACCTCGGCGAAGCCCTGCAACAGACCTGGGACCTGCTGATCGCCGCCCCGCAAAGCAGTGCGCTGGCGCCGGAGGAGGCCCTGGCCAACCTGCGCCGCCAGGCCAAGGACATCCCCTTCATCCAGTTGGTCGAAGGCAACGATTCCGACAGCATCACCGAGGCCCTGGCCCTCGGCGCCCAGGACGCCCTGCCCCAGGGCGAGGACGAGCGCCTGGTGCTGGTGGCCAACCGCGAACTCGCCGCCCTGGAGGAACGCCGCGCCCGGCGCACCGCCGAGGTCGCCCTGCGCGAGGCGGAAAAGCGCTGCCAGCTGCTGCTGGACAGCTCGGTGGACGCCATCACCTACGTCCACGACGGCATGCACATCTACGCCAACCGCGCCTACGTCGCGATGTTCGGCTACGAGGACGCCGAGGAACTGGAAGGCCTGCCGATGATCGACCTGATCGCCGCCGCCGACCAGGCCACCTTCAAGGACTTCCTCAAGGGCTACCAGCACGGCGAGGGCGACAACGAACTGCTGTGCGACGGCGTGCGCGTCGACGGCCAGAGGTTCCGCGCGCGCATGGGCTTCTCGCCGGCCACCTACGACGGCGAACCGTGCATCCAGGTGGTGATCCGCGCCGAGCAGGACAACAGCGAGCTGCAGGAGAAGCTGCGCGAGGTCAGCAGCCAGGACCTAGTCACCGGCCTGTTCAACCGCGCCCACTTCCTCGACCTGATGGATGCCGCCGTGGAGCGCGCCGTCACCGCCGGCCAGCCGGCCACCCTCGCCTACCTGCTGCTCGACCGCGCGCAGCACCTGCAGCTGAGCCTGGGCATCGCCAGCATCGACCTGCTGCTGGCCGACCTCGCCCACCTGCTGCGCGAGCACTTCCCCGAGAGCGTGCAGCTGGCCCGCTTCAGCGACGATGCCTTCAGCGTGCTGCTCGACGGCCAGACGCCGGAGCAGAGCAAGGCCCTGTTCGCCAGCCTGCTGAAGAAGGTCGAGGGCCACCTGTTCGACATCCACGGGCGCACCGCCCAGGTCACCCTGTCGATCGGCTGCGCCGGGCTCGACGAGAAGACCAGCCGCGCCCAGGACGTCATCGACCGCGCCCATCGCTGCGCCGACGAAATCGCCCAGGCCGAGGGCAACGGCATCAAGCTCTACGACCCGGCCGACGAACTGGCCGCCGCCGCCAACCGCGGCGACCTGCTGGCGATCATCCAGCAGGCGCTGGAGAAGAATGCCTTCCGCCTGCTGTTCCAGCCGATCATCAGCCTGCGCGGCGACAGCCACGAGCTGTACGAAGTACTGCTGCGCCTGCTCAACCCGCAGGGCGAGGAAGTGCCCGCCGCCGACTTCTTCGGCGCGGCCAAGGCCGGCGGCCTGGCCGAGCGCATCGACCGCTGGGTGCTGCTCAACTCCATCAAGCTGCTCGCCGAGCACCGCGCCAAGGGCCACAACACCAAGCTCTTCGTGCACCTGTCCGGCCCCAGCCTGCAGGACGCCGGGCTGCTGCCCTGGCTGGCGGTGGCGCTGAAGGCCGCGCGCCTGCCGGCCGACTCGCTGATCCTGCAGGTCAGCGAAACCGACGCCGTGGCCCACCTCAAGCAGGCCAAGGCCCTGAGCCAGGGCCTCGCCGAACTGCACTGCCAGGTCGCCCTCGGCCAGTTCGGCTGCGCGCTGAACCCGTTCAACACGCTCAAGCACATGAACGTCGACTTCGTGAAGATCGACGGCTCCTACGTGCAGGACCTCAGCCGTCCGGAGAACCAGGAAAACCTGCGCACCCTGATGGCCAGCCTGCACGCCCAGGCCAAGCTGACCATAGTGCCCATGGTGGAGAGCGCCACGGCCCTGGCCACCCTCTGGCAGGCCGGCGCCAACTACATCCAGGGCCGCTACCTGCAGGGCCCGAGCCAGGCGATGGATTACGACTTCTCTTCGGAGGAGTGATCCGCTCAAACACGCCCCCCGTAGGATGGGTTGAGCGGAGCGATACCCATCACCACGGCCGCATGGGTTTCGTAAACTCAACCCATCCTACGAAAGGCGCCTCGGCGCACGGATTCATTTGTAGGAGCGGGCCCTGCCCGCGAATCGCGCGCAGGGCGCGCTCCTACAGGTCGACACCAAGCTCCGTAGCGGGTAATCGGTAGGGCGCATAACCGTTCGCGGTTATCCGCCGATACTCCTGTGCCTTCCGGCAAACGTAGGATGGGTTGAGCGAAGCGATACCCATCACCACGGCCGCATGGGTTTCGTAAACTCAACCCATCCTACGAAAGACACATCGGCGCACAGATTCACTTGTAGGAGCGGGCCCTGCCCGCGAATCGCGCGCAGGGCGCGCTCCTACAGGTCGACACCGAGCTCCGTGGCGGGTGATCGGTAGGGCGCATAACGTTCGCGGTTATCCGCCGATACTCCTGTGCCTTCCGACAAACGTAGGATGGGTTGAGCGAAGCGATACCCATCACCACGGCCGCATGGGTTTCGTAAACTCAACCCATCCTACGAAAGACACGTCGGCGCACAGATTCACTTGTAGGAGCGGGCCCTGCCCGCGAATCGCGCGCAGGGCGCGCTCCTACAGGTCGACACCAAGCTCCGTAGCGAGTAATCGGTAGGGCGCATAACCGTTCGCGGTTATCCGCCGATACACCAACAGCCGGAAGCAGCGGACACCGCCATGGGCACGGCATTTCCCGTAGGAGCGGATTCATCCGCGATCCGGCCGCGTCTCAGCGCCCGTCCACGCCCTCGCGGTCGCGGAAGCCCAGCAGGTAGAGGATGCCGTCCAGGCCCAGGGTGGAGATGGCCTGCTTGGCCGACTGCTTGACCAGCGGCTTGGCGCGGAAGGCCACGCCCAGGCCGGCCAGGCCGAGCATCGGCAGGTCGTTGGCGCCGTCGCCCACGGCGATGGTCTGCTCCAGCTGCAGGCCTTCCTTCGCCGCCAGTTCGCGCAGCAGGTCGGCCTTGCGCTGGGCGTCGACGATCGGCTCGATGGCCACGCCGGTGACCTTGCCGTCGACGATCTCCAGCTCGTTGGCGAAGACGTAGTCGATGCCCAGCTTCGCCTGCAGCTGGCGGGCGAAATAGGTGAAGCCGCCGGAGAGGATGGCGGTCTTGTAGCCCAGGCGCTTGAGCTCGGCGAACAGCGTCTCGGCGCCCTCGGTCAGGCGCAGCGAGGCGCCGATTTCCTCGAGCACGTCCTCGGACAGGCCCTTGAGCAGCGCCAGGCGCTCCTTGAAGCTGGCGCGGAAGTCCAGCTCGCCGCGCATCGCCCGCTCGGTGATTTCCGACACCTGCTCGCCGACGCCGGCGGCCTTGGCCAGCTCGTCGATGACCTCGGCCTCGATCAGCGTCGAGTCCATGTCGAACACCGCCAGGCGGCGGTTGCGGCGGTACAGCGAGTCGCGCTGGAAGGCGATGTCGACGTTCAGCTCCTGGGCCACGCTGAGGAATTCGGCGCGCAGAGCCACCGGGTCGGCTGGCTCGCCGCGCACGGAGAACTCGATGCAGCCCTTGCCGCGCTCGGCCGGCATGTCCAGCGGCATGCGCCCGGACAGGCGGTCGATGTGGTCGATGTTCAGCCCGTACTTGGCGGTGATCGAGCTGACCCGCTGCAACTGCTCGGCGGTCACCCGGCGCGTCAGCAGGGTGACGATCTGGCGTGGCTTGCCCTGGCCGCCGACCCATTGCTGGTAGTCGGCCTCGGAAACGGGGGTGAAGCGCACCTGCTGGTCGAGCTCGTAGGCGGTGAAGAGCACGTCCTTGAGGACCGCGGAGGCCCGCTCGGTGTCGGGAATCTCCACCAGGATGCCGAAGGACAGGGTGTCGTGGATCACCGCCTGGCCGATGTCGAGGATGTTCACCCCGCCCTGGGCCAGCACGCCGGTGATGGCGGCGGTGAGACCGGGGCGGTCTTCCCCGGTGATGTTGATCAGGACGATTTCGCGCAAGGCGCAGTCTCCGCCATGGAAAAAGCGCACATTCTAGCGCCTTTCTCGGCCGCCGCCTCGCCCGCCGGCGGCACAACCGCCGATCGGATCGTCCGTGCCGTCCGGATCACGGACGGACCGGCGCTTTGCCCGCTTCCGGGGCGCCGTTATACTGCCGGGACTGTCCTTCATAGAAGACCGAGCCCGCTGTGACCCGGCCCACGTCCGTCAAGCCCGATAATTTCTTCCTGTTGCTGTACCACGCCCTGCGCCAGCGCCGGGTGCCCATCGCCCTGCGCATCGCCATCCACAGCCTGGTGCTGGTGGCGGCGGCGCTGCTGATCTACGCCTGGGTGATGGGCATGCAGTTCAAGCAGGCCATGCACCAGCAGGCCGACGCCGTGGGCCAGAGCCTGACCACCCAGACCGCGGCCTCGGCCACCGAGCTGCTGGTGTCCAATGACATCCTCAGCCTCAACGTGCTGCTGGGCAACCTGACCAAGAACCCGCTGGTGGCCCACGCCGCCATCTACAGCGCCGACGGCCGCACCCTGGCCGAGGCCGGCTCGCGGCCCAAGCAGGGCCTGCTGGGCGACAGCGAGGGCGTCTACTCGACGCAGATCACCTTCCAGGAGGTCATGGCCGGCCAGCTGCGCATCAGCCTGGACATGGAGCAGTTCCAGCAGCCGATGATGGTCAGCCTGCAGAGCATGGGCCTGATCAGCCTGATCCTGCTGCTGCTCACCCTGACCCTCAGCCTGCGCCTGGGCCGCCACATCTCCACCCCGCTGCTGCAGCTGCGCGTGTGGCTGCGCGACCCGGACGACCCCGCCCCCGGCGCCGGCCTGCAGAACGAGATCGGCGACCTGGCCCGCCAGCTCCAGGCACGCCTGGTGCCGGAGAAGCCGCCGGCCCCCGAGCCCGCTCCCGCGCCGCGCAAGCCCGCGCCCAAGGCGGCCGCGCCGACCCTGGCGAAAGCCGCGGAGAAGCCGGCCAAGCCCCTCGCCGACGACATCGCCAGCGAGCCGGAGGACGAACGCGAACCCCGCCTCGACCTGCCGCGCGACGAGCACGAGTTCGACGAGAACATCTTCGCCGAGGACGAACTGCACGACGAAACGCCTGTGGCCGCTGAGGCGTTCGCCGAGGACTTCTCCGAAGAAGCCGCCGAAATCGCCGAAGAGCCCGAGGAAGAACCCGAGCCACAGCTGCCCAACCCCTGCGCCGTGCTGGCCGTGCAACTGGGCAACCAGGAACAGCTGCGGCGCCTGCCGCGCAGCCGCCTGGTGGACCTGCTGGAGCGCTACCGCGACTGCCTGGAACAGGCCGCACGGCTGTACAAGGGCCAGCTGTTCACCCTCAGCGACGGCGGCAGCCTGATCCTCTTCCACGCCCGCGACGACGACGACTACCTCACCCATGCCCTGTGCTGCGGCGAGCTGATGCGCGCCCTCGGCCACGCCCTGCAGATCGAGGTGGTGGACAGCGGCATTACCCTGCAGCTGCAACTGGGCCTGACCCAGGGCGACGAGCTGGCGGAACTGGCCCAGGCCGAGCTGCTGCAGGAAGGCGCCGTGCAGAACGCCCTGAACCTCAGCCAGCACAGCCGCAACCTGCTGCTGATCGAGCGCGCCATCGCCGAGGACGAGCAGGTGCGCCAGCGCGCCCGCGTCCGCGCCATCGCCAACCCGGCCGAGGCCAGTTGCGTGGAATGGCTGAAGGAACCCTACCCGTCGATGCTGGAACGCCAGCTCACCCGCATGCGCGCCCTGCGCACTTCCTGACCGCGCTGCCGGCCGCCCATCGGGCGGCCGGCCTCCTTCTGCAACCTGCTATCGAGCGGTCTCAGGGCAGGTACAGCAGCACATGGGGCTCGTGGTCGAAGTCGGCGGCCACCAGCGGCTTCAGGCCGGCCAGGGCCGCCGGTTGCACGGCCCGCAGGCGCGCCGCCGACATCACCAGGTAGAGCGGACCACGCAGGCCCTGCAGTTGGCTGTCCTGATCGATGAAGCGTGGCGCCAGGTCGTGGTCGAGGTTGACCAGGTACTTGATCGCCTTGGCGTCCTTGCCCAGGCCGACGAAAGCCACCGGCGCCGGGTTGGCGGCCACGGCCGCGTCGGCAGCCAGGGTGAAGGCGCGGGTGCCGTACAGCCCGCGCTCCATGGGTTCGAAGGCGAGGATATAGGCCGCCCACAACGCCAGCACGGCGCAGCCGGCCAGTCCCAAAGCCCGCAGCCGCCGGTGGCGCAGCAGCCACAGGGCCGAGCCCTGCAGGAGCAGCAACAGCGCCAGGGTGACGTACAGGGCGAGCTGGTAACCCTGCAAGGCTCCGCCCAGACGCCGCCAGGCGAGCACCAGTGCCAACGCCAGCAACCCGGGCAGAACCAACCAGACGCACTGCATCACCCAGCGCAACGCCGAAGCCAGGCGGCTGCCGGTCACGTGAAAGGGATAGGCGGCGATTATCGCCATGTAGGGCGCCGCCGCCAGGATGTAGCGGGCCTTCTTCGCCTGCGGTACGGAAAGCCCGAGCATCACCAGCAACGCCGCCAGAACGCAGGCCCAGAGCAGTATCCGCGTGCCCTCCGCCTCTCCCCTTCCGCGCGCACCGGGCAGCAGCAACAGCACCGGCAGGGGAACGCCAGGGCGTAATTGCCGGGCGCACTGAGGAAGTAATAGAACGGCGAACTGGCCCCGGCGCTGCCGTCGATGCGACCGATGACCTGCATCTGCAGCACCTCCCGGACGAAACCGGGGCCGCCGCTCAGCTCGGCGGCGCCCAGCAGGGCCAGGCAGCAGAACACCAGCAGGGCCGCGGCGAACGGCCCGAAGACCAGCAGCCGGCGCCAGTCCCGCGCCGCCAGCCAGCAGGCGCAGACCGTTGCAGCGGGAATCACCAGGCCCAGCGGGCCACGGACCAGGAAACCGCCCAGCAGCAGCGCCCCCAGCTTTGCCAGCAGGGGCGGTAGCGGACGTTCACGATCGCGATAGGCGAGGTAGAAGGCGCCCAGGGCCAGCGCCGCGACCATCTGGTCCAGCGAGACCGCGCGGGTCTCGCTGACGAAGGTCGCGGTGAGCAGCAACAGCGCCACGGCGAGCAGCGCCCAACGCGGCGAGATCGGCTCCAGCAGG
>Ga0180221_1002161_pt1 | contig 11804 bp, 8 predicted proteins | sample eDN5th37CKraftMG_FD_151339 | JGI IMG/M metagenome (GOLD analysis project Ga0180221, IMG submission 151339) | Enriched Miracle-Growth compost microbial communities from Emeryville, California, USA - eDNA 5th pass 37_C Kraft MG (version 2) (version 2) ...
GATCGCACAAAGGCGATCGTCTCGTCGCCACCCACCCGGCGCAGGCCAAGCTGGCAATCTCCACGGTCGAGATCGGGACGGACAAGGCGATCGTGCTGCGCGCAGCCGACGGCAGCGTGCTGTTCGGCGCCGATCCGGCGGCGCGGCTCACCTCCGTCGCCAAGAATGCCGTTCTGCCCGAACTGACGCTTCAGGGCGCGCCCGCCAGTCCGCTCCAGGCGACGCGAAATACCGTGAATAATGGAGTGCCGTCCGACGCGCCGCAGGCCGGGGACACCCGCCGCCCCGACGACATCCCCCAGCCGCGCCCGGCAGGTTGCGATCCCGCGTTCAGCCCGGTGGCCGCTCCGGGGCTCGACCACATCTTCGGCCGCTGCGTCACCGCCATTCCCGGCAACACGAAGGTGGCCTGGGCGCAATGACGCAAGGCCGCGGCGGTTGGAACGATTAGCGCCGACCGGAATTGTAACGTTGCGTCGGTGCGACGCGTCATGGTTGATGTGCCTGGGGGTCGACCCATCCCCCCAGCCCCCCGTAAGGCCGCTCCCGGGCACATCCCATGCGCCGCGCCGGCGTTGATATTTGCGATCCCCGCGAACGCGTCTCCCGAAATTCGCTTTTCATGAATCGAACGCGTCGCGCGCTCACCAAGGCGTGTGCAAGCGCGAGCGTGGCGTTGAAACTTTTCCTCTGTCTCTCGCCTTGATTCGCCGAGCGGGACATCTCCCCTGGAGGACAGTGCGATGCGTTCAACGGCGACGTATGGCGAGCGGACAGTGGCGACACTCATCGGACTTTGCATGGCGGGCTGGGTTTCCGCCGCAGCGGCCCAGCCTTTCGCCATGGCCGAGCCTGCTGATTTGTCGGCCATGCCGCCGCTTGACTCTTCCGCGACCGAGCCGGCGGTGAACGAGCCGGATGCCGCGATGCCGCCGGTGCGCGACGACGACGCGGCGCTCCCCGAGAATCTGCGCCGCCAGATTGTCGCCTATCCGACGCGCGAGCCGGCCGGCACCATCATCATCGATACGCCGCACGCCTATCTCTACTACGTGCTCGGCGGCGGCCGCGCGATGCGTTACGGCATCGGCGTGGGCCGCGACGGCTTTCGCTGGTCCGGCACCGAGACCATCTCGCGCATGGCCGAATGGCCCGACTGGTATCCGCCGCCGGAGATGATCCGCCGCCAGCCCTATCTGCCGCGCTTCATGGCGGGCGGCGAAACCAACCCGCTGGGCGCCCGCGCGCTTTATCTCGGTCATACCGAATATCGCATCCACGGCACCAACGACCCGTCCACCATCGGCAAGCGCGTGTCGTCGGGCTGTATCCGTCTGACCAACGCCGATATTGCGGACCTTTATTCGCGCGTCGGCGTCGGGACCAAGGTCGTCGTGCTGCCGGACCTCTCCCATCGCGTCGCGACGCGCTGACGGGCTATTTCGGCATGGCGTCGACGACGCGCATGGTCAGCGGGTCGATCAGCACGACCTGATCCTTGACCATCGTGTACTTGAGGTTCTTCGCCTCCGGCGCGCGATCCAGCGCACTGTCGGGAATGGGATAGAGCTCGATCGAAGGCGGCGCCATGGCGCCGGCTTTGGGCTCGAACGCGATGGGCGGCGTGACCGGCTTGCCCTGTTGCCGGATCGAGTCGGCGATGAGGGTCTTCTGCTCGGGTGTGAGATGGATTTCCGAGGCCTCGCCCTGGCTGGCGATGGGTGCGTTGGCTCCCGGCGTCCCGCCGGTACCGGGAAGCGTCTGAGCTGCCGCGGCAACGGTCGTCGCAACGGCCATGCCCGTGACGAGCAGTGTTTTCACCATTCGTCCTCCTTTGAGCGATTTGGATCAGGCGTGAACGCCGGATGCGCCTGGCTGTTCCGCAAAGCGAAAATAGCGGAACCAGGCCGCGCATCGGCCGTTTCATGTTACAGGCGCCCGCATCTGGCAGCTGGGGAAGCATGGCCAAAGACAATTCGACGTCGTCCTCGCCGATCAGTCATGGTGCCAGCCGTCTGCCGGCGGTAACGGTGGACAGCTATAACGCCGAAATACGGGACGAGGAGGGCTTCATCGGCGACCGGGCCAACAAGTCGGCGTTCCGCACGCTGCTCGACGACTGGCGCAAGATGCTGCGCAAGCTCGGCGACGATCCGTTCGGCGAGACGCCAAGCGAAGAGATCTCCAAGACGGCGCTCGACAAAGTCCTCATGAGCGGCGACGCGGAAGCCGCCGCCGTCATCCAGAGCGCCATCGAGGAATTCGCCAAGGAACTGACTTATGTCATCCGCCGCTTTCTCAAGCTCAAGGACTGGCAGGATACCGAGCGGCTCGTGATCGGAGGCGGTTTCCGGGGCGGGCGCATCGGCGAGCTCGCCATCGGCCGCGCCTCCGTCATGCTCAAGGCCGGAGACGTCGACCTCGACATCGTGCCCATTCGCGCCGACCCGGACGAGGCCGGGCTCATCGGCGCGATCCATCTCGCGCCGTCATGGATCTTCAATGCCCACGAGGCGATCATCGGCGTGGACATCGGCGGAACCAACATCCGCGCTGGCCTCGTGGCGCTCAACGCGAAGCGGGCCAAGAACCTCTCGAAGGCCGAGGTCCTGAAATCCGACCTGTGGCGCCACGCCGACGACAAGCCGAAGCGCGACTCCGCGGTGGACCGCCTGATCGACATGCTGGAGAAGCTGATCGACAGGGCGAAGAAGGAGAAGATCGCCCTTGCCCCCTTCATCGGGATCGGCTGCCCGGGCCGCATCGAGGCGGACGGCTCGATCGAGACCGGTGCGCAGAACCTGCCCGGAAACTGGGAGGCGAAGACCTTCAACCTGCCATCCTGCATCGTCGGGGCCATTCCGAGGATCGGCGGTCACGACACGCTGGTGGTGATGCACAACGACGCCGTGGTGCAGGGCCTGAGCGAAGTCCCGTTCATGCAGGACGTGGAGCACTGGGGCATCTTCACGATCGGCACCGGGCTCGGAAACGCCCGCTTCACGAACCGGCGCGACGATTAGGGCGTCGTGCCCATGGCGAGGATTTCGAGCCAGCGGCGGACGTCGCGCGGCTCGCCGAAATGGCCGCGCACGCCCGGAATGCGGCGGCCGACCGAGAAGCCGATGCCGCCCAGTTCGGCGATGACCGGGAACACGGGCTCGTCGGTGGTGTCGTCGCCGAGGAAGACCGGCCGCCGCCCGTTGAACGGCCGCCGCTTCATGATCTCGCGCACCGCCGTGGCCTTGTTGAAGCCGACCTGCTTCACCTCGACGACGGACTTTCCCTCGAGCAGTTCGAGCGGCATGTCCAGTTCGTCGCGCACCACCGCGGCCGCCTTGCGGACGTAGCTCTCCTGGTCCGGCGCCAGGCGATAGTGCAGGGCGATCGAGTGCGACTTGTCCTCGACGATGATGCCGGGGCTTTCTTCCGCAATGGCCGCGAAGCGACGTTTCACCGCCGCCGGCAGCGGGGCGAGGCCGACGGGCTCGACCGACTCCGCCGGATCGAGCCGGAATTCCGCGCCGTGGCCGCCGACGGCCGGCAGCGCCAGCGGCGCGAACATCAGGTCGAGCTCGGAGACCGGGCGCCCGCTGACGAAGGCGACGGCGCCGCCGAGGCGCTTGTGGAGCGCGGCGAGCGACAGGCGCAGGTCGCGCGGCACGAACACCTCGCGCGGCGTCGGCGCGAGATCGACCAGCGTCCCGTCCACGTCGAGCAGCAGTGCGCAGGCCTCGAGCGGATAGGGCAGGCGCGGCGATGGCGACTCGTCACTCATGATCCACCCACGACAGCGGCCGCGCCACCGCCTCCAGCGACTTGCCTTCCGCGTCGACGCCGTAGCGCGCCTGCGCGGCGGCGGCGGCGATCATGGCCGCGGCGCCGATCAGGTAGCCCGCAAAGACACCGGGGCGCGAGCCGGTGTCGATGAGCAGGCCGAACAGCCACGGCGCGGCGACGCCGCCCAGCGCGGTGCCGATGGCGTAGAAGAAGGCGATGGTGAGCGCGCGGATTTCGAGCGGAAAGCACTCGCTCACCGTGAGATAGGCGGAGCTCGCCGCCGCCGACGCGACGAAGAACACCACCATCCACGCGACGGTCTGCCCGGTCGCCGACAGCGCTTCGATGCTGAACAGCCAGCCGGCGGCGGCGAGCAGCACCCCGGAGAGGCCGTAGGTCAGGGAGATCATGACGCGCCGGCCGAGCGTGTCGAACAGGCGGCCGAGCAGCAGCGGTCCGAGGAAATTTCCCGCGGCGAAGGGCAGGAGATACCAGCCGACCTGGTCGGCGGGCACTCCGTAGAAATCGGTGAGCACGAGCGCATAGGTGAAGAAGATAGCGTTGTAGAAGAACGCCTGCGCCGCCATTAGCGCAAGCCCGACGAGCGTGCGCCGGCCGTGGGTCTTGAACAACGTCTCGAACACCTCCGACAGCGGCGTGAAGCGCTGCGGCCGGATCGCCTGCGCGGGGCCGGGCGGCTGCTGCGGCACGCCGACGCGGCGCTCGATGCCGGCGACGATCGCCTCGGCCTCCTCGCCGCGGCCATGGGCGACGAGCCAGCGCGGGCTTTCCGGGATCCACAAGCGCATGAAGATGATGACGAGGCTGATGACGGAGCCGGACAGGAAGGCGAGCCGCCAGCCGAGGTCCGGGCCGACATGTTGCGGGTCGAGCAGCAGCACCGAGCCCGCGGCGCCCGCCGCCGCGCCGAGCCAGAAGCTGCCGTTGATGGCGAGGTCGGTATGGCCGCGCACGCGCGCCGGGACGAGCTCCTGGATCGTGGAGTTGATCGCGGCGTATTCGCCACCGATGCCCGCGCCGGTGAAGAAGCGGAAGGTGGCGAAGCTTGCGATGTCCCAGGAGGCGGCCGTGGCGGCGGTGGCGACGAGATAGATCGCGAGCGTGATGAAGAACAGCCTCTTGCGGCCGCAGCGGTCGGTCAGCCAGCCGAAGAACGCGGCGCCGAGCACCGCGCCGGCGAGATAGGCGCTGCTGGCGAGGCCGACCTCGGCGTTGGTGAAGCGGAGCGTGGGGCTCTCCTTCAGCGCGCCGGCGAGCGAGCCGACCAGCGTCACCTCGAGGCCGTCGAGGATCCAGGTGACGCCGAGCGCGACGACGACGAGCGTGTGAAACCGGCTCCACGGCAGGCGGTCGAGCCGCGCGGCGACCGTGCTGGCGACCGTGGGCCCGCTCATGCCGCCCTCGCGCGCAGCACGGCGACGGGCGCGGCGGCGAACAGGTCCGACAATGCGGCCGAGGGCAGCGGCCCGCCGAGCGCGTTCTCCGTCAGGCGCAAGCCGTCGAGCGCGATCGATCCCTGCCAGTCGCCGGCCTGCGGCCAGCGCCGCCCGCCGTCGGTGAGCGATGCGAAGTGCCGTCCCACGGCGACGATGACGGCGTCGTCGCGATCGACCCGCGCGAAGGCGACGACGTGGCCGCGATGCTCGCCGGCCACGCCGAGCGGCCGGTGGGCGCCGAGCGCGAACAGCCGCGGCAGCGCCGCGCGCAGGGCGAGCAGCCGTCGCGTCAGCGCCATCTTGACCCTCCCGTCGCGCCGCTCCTGCGCCAGCGCCGGAGCATCGCCGATGCCGTCCAGCATCGTCCGCCGCGCGGCGAAATCGACCGGCCGGCGGTTATCGGGGTCGACCAGCGCCGTGTCCCATAATTCGGTGCCCTGGTAGAAGTCGGGCACGCCGGGAATGGTCGCCTTCAGCACGAGCTGCGACAGACTGTTGAGCGCGCCGATCAGGCCGGCGCGGACGACGAAGCCGGAGAACGCGGCGATGAATTCGCCGGACTTGCCGGCGTCGAGAACGCTTGCCACGAAATCCCTCAGCGCCGTCTCGTAGGCGTCGTCCGGGTTGACCCAGCTCGTCTCCTGCTTGCCTTCGCGCGCGGCCTTCACGGCATAGGCCTGCATCCGCTCGACGAAGGCGGCGTCGGGCCCGCCGTCGGGCCACGCGCCGAGGAGCGCCTGGTAAAGCATGTATTCGTGGGCGCGGGAGGGCGCGCGGCGGCGGCCCGGCGCGACGAGGCCCGCGTTGAGGGCGGTGAAGCCGCGCACGGCCTCCGCCCAGTCCTGCGCCAGCTCGGCGAGCGCGAGGATGCGCATGCGCGCGTCCTCGCCGCGCTTGGTGTCGTGGGTCGCGCTGGCGGTCATGGCGTGCGGCGTCTCGCGCGCGCGGGCCGCCATCAGCGCATGGAAGTCCTCGACGGCCAGGGCGGGCTGCGAGGGATCGTTGCCGACCTCGTTGAGCGCGAGCAGGCGGTGATAGCGATAGAACGCGGTGTCCTCGACCGCCTTGGCTGTCACCGGCCCGGTGAACTGCTGCACCTTGGCCGCGAAGCGGGAGACGCGCGCGCTGGAATAGCCGATGCGCCCGGGCGCGACGAGGTCGAGGGTGAGCGCGTCCTGCAGGAAGTCGAAGATGGCGGCGTCGGGGCCGTACCAGCGCTCGCGCGCGGAGGCGATGGCGCGGGCGATGATGCCGCGGTCGTGGTCGGAGACCACGCCGCGCGCGATGTAGGTGCGATAGACCGGAAAGCGCACGACGAACAGCTCGAACGCGGCGCGCAGCCGGTCGAAGGTGTAGTCGCGGCTCGGCCAGTGGCCCGCGGCGATGCGCGCCAGGAGGCGGACCAGCACGGTGAACTCGCTCGCCATCGAGGCTTCGATCATCCGCGTGCGGCCGTCCTCCACCATCTGCTCGAAGTTGCGGCTCGGCGCGGCCTGGGTCTGCCACGTCTGCTCAAGCGCGGAGAGCCCGCCGCCGTCGAGCAGCACGCGCATGATCGCCGCCAGCGCATCGTAGCCGGTGGTGCCGGCGATGCCGGGCAGCCGCGGCAGGGGCTCGCCCGGCGCGAGGATTTTCTCCACCACCACGTAGAGGGGCGCCGCGCGCTTCGGCCGGCTGTGGCGAATCAGCCGCTGCAGCCTGAGGCAATACTGCGCGGGATCGTAGAGCCCGTCGATGTGGTCGAGGCGCAGCCCGTGCAGCGTCCCGGCGGCGATGAGCTCGGCGACCTTGCGGTGGACCATACGGAAGGTGTGGAAGTCCTCGACGCGAATGCCGGCGAGGTCGTTGATGTCGAAGAAGCGGCGGTAGTTGATCTCGCTGATGGAGACGCGCCAGTGCGCCACGCGGTAGTGCTGGCGCTCCAGCAGCCGGTGCAGCATGACCACGCGGGCGCGGTCGCCGGCGTCGGGGCGGTAGGCGTCGAGCCCCGCTTCGATCACCGCGCCGCCGCCGGGCACCGCGGCGATGGCCGCCTTCAGCGCCGGCGCCTCGCGATAAGTCGGCCGGCGCGGGTCCGCGTATTGCCGCGCGATGGCGAGCAGCGCGCGGCCCGCCTCGCTGTCGGCGGCGCCGGCATGGGCGACGGCCGCGCGCAGGATTTCGGGGTAGCGGCTCGGCCGCACCGGCAGCTTGTGGTCGTAGTACCAGAACGCGAAGCTGCCGGCGGCGGCATCGTAGGCGAGCCGGATCTCGCCCCGCTCCAGGGCCTCGCCGTAGGGCTCGCCGAGGATCGGGAGGAGCAGGCCGCCGCCCGGCCGGTAAGGCAGCGTTTCCCAGTCGATGTCGAAGCATGGCGCGTAGGGCGAGCGCGGCCCCCATTCGAGCACGTCGAGCCACCAGGCGTTGTCGGCGTGGCCGACGCCCATGTGGTTGGGCACGAAATCGAGGATCAGCCCCATGTCGTGGCGGGCCAGCGCCTCCGACAGTAGCGCGAAGCCGTCCTCGCCACCGAATTCGGGATTGAGCGCGTTGTGGTCGATGATGTCGTAGCCGTGGGTCGAGCCGGCGCGCGCCTTCAGGAACGGCGAGGCATAGAGATGGCTGATGCCCAGCGCATGGAGGTAGGGAACGATCGCGGCGGCGTCGGCGAAGCCGAACTTGGCCGTGAGCTGCAGGCGGTAGGTGGCGCGCGGCACCGCGGGAGGCACGTCAGCCCTCCCATGTCCACGTCACCGACCACGGCGGCATCGGGCCGGGCGGCAGCCCGTTCCAGATGACGCGCCCCGGCGGCCGCTCGGCGGCAGCGGGCTCGTCGCCGAGATTGGCGACGAGATGCAGCGTGCCGCCGTCGAGACGCCAGTCGGCGCGGATCAGCCGCCGCTCGTGCCGGGCGTTCGCGCTCCATGATTCGAGATTCGCAAGCCGCGGCACGATCTCGGCCTGCCGGATGTGGAGCAGCCGGCTCACGTAGTCGCGCCGCTTGCTGGACGCGGGGCGGTTGAGAACGGCGGCCTCGTAAGTGAGCTCGGAGATCGGGTCGTGCGGCTCGACGTCGCCGCGATAGGCGAACTCGCGGCGGCGGCCTTCGCGCACGGCCGCGGCAAGCTCCCCCTTGAAATCACAGAAAAACGGGAACGGCTTGGTCTCGCCCCAGTCCTCGCCCTGAAACATCAGCGGCGGCATTGGCGCGAGCAGCAGCACCGCGAGGGCGGCCTCGATGGCCGCCGCGGGCGCCAGCGTCTCCAGCCGCTCGCCGCGGGCGCGGTTGCCGATCTGGTCATGGTTCTGGAGGAACGACACGAACGCGGTCGGCGGCAGGTGGCCGCTCGGCTCGCCCCGCGGCCGGCCGCGATGGATCGAGGCCTCGCCCTGGTAGGCGAAGCCGGAGGCGAGCACGCGGGCGAGATGGCCGAGCCATTCCTGGGCGTAGTCGCGATAGTAGCCGTGGTGCTCGCCGGTGAGCAGCACGTGCCAGGCGTGATGGTAGTCGTCGTTCCATTGGGCGCGATATTTGCCGGCGGGCGGATCGGTGAGGGGATCGAGCAGCGCGGCGTTGTTGTCGTCGTTCTCCAGCACGAGGTGGATGTGCCGCCCGCTCTCGGCCGCGAACGCGCCTGCGGCCTCGCTGATGGCCTGCAGGATCGACGGCTCGCCGCGCCTCGCGATGGCGTGCACCGCGTCGAGCCGCAGGCCGTCGAAGCGATAGTCCCGCAGCCAATGAAGCACGTTCTCGACCGCGAAGGCGCGCACCTCCGGTACGCCGTAGTCGATGGCCGCGCCCCACGGGGTCTGCGCCCCGGCATCGAAGAACGACGGCGCGTAGCGGCCGAGGAAGTTCCCCTCGGGACCGAAGTGGTTGTAGACCACGTCGAGGAACACCATGAGCCCGAGGCCGTGGGCGGCGTCGATCAGCGCCTTGAGGTCTTCGGGGCGGCCGTAGGCGCTGTCGGGCGCGAACCACAGCGCGCCGTCGTAGCCCCAGTTCCAGCGCCCGGAGCTGTCGGCGAGCGGCATCAGCTCGATGGCCGTGAAGCCGGTGTCGGCGATCGCCTTGAGTTCGGGAATCGCGGCGCGGAACGTGCCGCCGGGCGTCAGCGTGCCGATGTGCAGTTCGAGGATCGATGCCTCGTGCCACGGCCGGCCGCGCCAGTCCTCGTGCGTCCAGGGATAGCGGTGGTCGATGACCTCGCTCGGTCCCAGCACGTCCTCGGGCTGGAACGCGGACGCGGGGTCGGGCACGTCGGTGTCGCCATCGATGCGGAACTTGTAGCGCGTGCCCGGCCCGGCCTCGGACAACACACGCTCGTACCAGCCGCCGCCCACGGCCTGCATCGGGAAGGCGCGCGGCGCGAGGATGTCCACCGACTTCGCCGCGGGCGCCCACAGGCGGAACAGCGTCCCGCCGCCAGGCGCCGGCCGCGGGCCGAACAGCACCGCGGCGCTCATGGCGCGCCCGCGAATACGGCGATGGATCGCCGCGCCGCCAGACGCTTCGCGCCGGCGTGGAACAGCTTGTCGCCGGCGTCGGACGGATCGGTGCAGAGCACTTCCGACCAGCTCCGCCAGTTTGCGAATTCCGGAAAGGTGAATTCGACATCCACCTCCCCTCCGTTCATGACGACGAACAGCGGCGCACCGTGCTCGTCGACCGGGGCCAGCACGTAAGACAGAAAGTGCGCCTCCGGAAACTGCCAGTCTTTCTCCTGCATCTCGGTAGCGGCGGGCGTGAGCCAGAGAATGTCGGGCGGCTTGCCGCCCTCCCTGCCGTCGAGCCAGTGATGCGGCTGAAGCTGCTTGAACTGGCGGCGCAGCGCAATGAGCCGCGACACCAGGCCGGTCATGTCCTCGCCGGCCTTGCCGAGGCCCGTCCAATCGATCCAGCCCACCTCATTGTCCTGGCAATAGGCATTGTTATTGCCGTACTGGCTGTTGCTCACCTCGTCGCCGGCGAGCAGCAGCGGCACGCCGCGCGCCAGCAGCAGCGAGGCCAGCATGTTGCGGCGCGCTCGGCGGCGCAGCTCGAGGATGGCGGCGTCCTCAGTCGGGCCCTCGACGCCCCAGTTCGCGCTTTCGTTGTCGTCGGAGCCGTCGCGGTTGTTCTCGCCGTTGGCTTCGTTGTGCTTCTGGGCATAGCTCGTGACGTCGGCCAGCGTGAAGCCGTCGTGTACGGTGATGAAGTTGATGCTGGAGCGCGGCGCGCGGCCGCGGTGGCGGAAGATGTCGGCGGAGCCGGTCATGCGGCCGGCCACCTCGCCGATCATGTTGGGCTCGCCGCGCCAGTAGCGCCGCATGGCGTGACGGAACTTGTCGTTCCACTCCGACCAGCCCGGCGGGAACGCGCCGACCTGGTAGCCGCCGAGCCCCACGTCCCACGGCTCGGCGATCAGCTTGACGCGGCTCAGCACCGGGTCCTGCGCCACCGCCGCGAAGAAGCCGACCTTCGGGTCGAAGCCGTTGGGGCCGCGGCCGAGCGTGGTGGCGAGATCGAAGCGGAAGCCGTCGACGTGGCATTGCTCGACCCAGTAGCGCAGCGAGTCCATCACCATCTGGAGGACGCGGGGGTGGGTGAGGTTGAGCGAGTTGCCGGTGCCGGTGAAGTCGTCGTAGTAGCGCGGCGCGTCCGGCTTCAGCCAGTAGTAGGACGCGTTGTCGATGCCGCGGAACGACAGCGTCGGGCCGAGCTCGTTGCCTTCGGCGGTGTGGTTGTAGACCACGTCGAGGATGACCTCGAAGCCGGCCTCGTGAAGCTGCAGCACCGTCCATTTGAAAGCGTTGAGCGGGTCGTCCATCCCGTAGCGCCGCTCCGGCGCGAAGAAGCCGAGCGTGTTGTAGCCCCAGTAGTTCTTGAGGCCGCGCTGGACGAGGTAGCGGTCGTCGAGGAAGGCGTGAATCGGCAGGAGCTCGACGGTGGTGACGCCGAGCGTCTGCAGGTGGCGGACGATCTCGGGCGAGGCGAGCGCGCGATAGGTGCCGCGCAGGTTCGGCCGCAGGTCGGCGCGCGCGGCTGTGAGGCCCTTGACGTGGGTCTCGTAGATGACGGTCTCGTGCCAGGGCGTCTCCGGCGCGCGATCGCGGCCCCAGGTGAAGGCGTCGTCCACCACCACGCCCTTGACCATGCCGCGGGCGTTGTCGCGCTTGTCGAAGGTGAGGTCGGCCTTGCTGCCGCGGACGTGGTAGCCGAAATGGGCGTCGCTCCAGACGAACGTGCCGGCGAGCTTCTTGGCGTAGGGATCGAGCAGCAGCTTGTACGGGTTGAAGCGATGGCCCTCCTCGGGGGCGTAGGGGCCATGGACCCGGTAGCCGTAGAGCTGGCCCGGCGCGATGTCGGGGAAATAGCCGTGCCAGACGTCGTCGGAGCGCTCGGGCAGCGGGACGCGCTCGGTCTCGCGCCGGCCGCCGGGATCGAACAGGCACAACTCGACCTTCTCGGCATTGGCCGAGAACAGCGCGAAATTGGTGCCGCGCCCGTCCCAGGTGGCGCCGAGGCGGTGAGGCGTGCCTTCACGAATGCGCATCAGGTCTCCGGTACAAGCATCAGCCCGGCGAGCGGCGGCAGGGTGAGGGCGA
>Ga0180221_1002162_pt1 | contig 11804 bp, 10 predicted proteins | sample eDN5th37CKraftMG_FD_151339 | JGI IMG/M metagenome (GOLD analysis project Ga0180221, IMG submission 151339) | Enriched Miracle-Growth compost microbial communities from Emeryville, California, USA - eDNA 5th pass 37_C Kraft MG (version 2) (version 2) ...
CCTCCGCGAAGTCGTACAGAAGCGTTCCGGCCACCTGTACGCCATCGGCGCCGTTTCGCCGGGACGACTGCACAATGGTGCGATGACGTACCGGGTACTGCGGCTTGCGCTGTCGCTGGTCGCTTTCGTGTGCCTCCGGCCGAAGGTGACGGGGCGGAACAACATCCCCCGGACCGGGCCGGTGATCCTCGCGAGCAACCACCTGTCGTTCATCGACTCGATCCTCATCCCGCTGGTCGCCCCACGGCAGGTGACCTTCATGGCGAAGGCCGAGTACTTCACCGGGCGCGGCCTCAAGGGCCGGCTCTCGCGCTGGTTCTTCACCACGATGGGGCACATCCCCGTGCAGCGGGACGACCCCCGCGCCGGGATCCGGTCGCTCGAGGACGCGCTCGTCGTCCTGGAGCGGGGCGACGTCTTCGGCATCTACCCCGAGGGCACGCGGTCGCGCGACGGCAAGCTCCACAAGGGCCACACGGGCGTCGCGTGGCTCGCGCTGTCGGGCCACGCCCCGATCGTCCCGGTCGCCCTGGTCAACACGGACAAGGTCCAGCCCGCCGACGCGAAGATGGTGCGCCTGCCGCGCGGCCACCGCGTCGAGATCCACTTCGGCCGGCCCATCGACCCGTCGCACCAGCTCACGTCGGCGCAGCGTCCGGCGCAGGCGCGCCGCGAGCTCACCGACTCGGTCATGACGAGCATCCACGCGATGAGCGGCCAGGAGCTCGCGGCCTGATGATCCTCCGCCTGGGCGAGCGGGTCCCCGACGTCGCGGGCACGGCCTGGGTGGCCGACGCCGCGACCGTCGTGGGGTCCGTGACGCTCGGGGAGCATGTGGGCGTGTTCTACGGTGCCGTGCTGCGCGGCGACATGCAGCCGATCGTCGTCGGGGACCGCTCGAACCTCCAGGACGGCGTCGTCGTGCACACCGACCCCGGGTTCCCGGTGACGGTCGGGACGGGCGTGTCGGTCGGGCACAACGCCGTCCTGCACGGGTGCACCATCGAGGACGACGTCCTCGTCGGCATGGGTGCGACCGTGCTCAACGGCGCGCGCGTCGGTGCCGGCAGCCTCGTCGGAGCGAACGCGCTCGTCCCCGAGGGGGCGCAGATCCCGCCCGGGTCGCTCGTCGTCGGGGTGCCCGCGAAGGTGCGGCGCGAGCTCACCGAGGAGGAGCGCCGGCACGTCCGCGCCAACGCCGACGCGTACGTCGAGCTCACCCGCAGCCACGCGCAGGACGCGCGCCCGCTCGAGGCCTGACGCCGCGCGCGCCCGCGCGTGCCGGAGGCCCGCCGGTCGCGAGGCTCGCCGGGTGCTGACCCGTCGCCGCGTCGACCGTTCGCCTTCGTGTGCGAAGGTGGAGGCGACACCCCGAGGATGCCCCCGAGGAGCCGCCCGTGCCCGCCCCCGTCAACGCGCCGACGACGACGCGCCCCCACGTCGCCGCGCGCATCGAGGACCGCTTCTTCGGGGCCCTCGGTGGTCGGCTGTGCCGGCAGAAGGGCTGGTCGCCGCACGTCGAGGCGTACACGGGCTACGGGTGCGGCGACTGGGTGCGCGTCCTGGCGCGCGCCGTCCTCGCGCCGCGCGACCCCCACCCGACGCCGGCCCACGACCGGCGTGGCTGGCGCAGCTACCTGTCGGTCCCGGCCCCGGGCGAGGTGCTGCGGGTCGCCGTCGGCGGGGCGCACGCCGTCCTCGTCGCGGACCGCGCCGGCTACATCGACGCGCGGCTCGACCTCCCGGCCCCGCTCGCCGCAGGCTGGCACGCGGCGTCGGTGACCACCGAGGACGGGCGGGTCGCGTCGTGCCCGTTGCTGGTCGTCGGTGAGGACGTGACGTTCGGGGTGATGAGCGACATCGACGACACCGTCGTCGACACGCGCCTGCCGCGCCCGCTCATCGCGTTCTGGAACACGTTCGTCCTGCACCCGCGCGCTCGCCGCGAGGTGCCGGGCATGGCCGATCTCTACGCGCGGCTGCGCGCCCGGTACCCGGACGCGCCGTTCGTCTACCTCTCGACGGGCGCGTGGAACACGGCCGGGACGCTGCGCCGGTTCCTCGACGTGCACGGGTTCCCTCCCGGCCCGCTCCTGCTCACGGACTGGGGCCCGACGCACACCGGCTGGTTCCGCAGCGGCGCCGCGCACAAGCAGGCGCAGCTCGAGCGGCTGTTCGCGGAGCTGCCGGGCGTCCGCTGGCTCCTCGTGGGAGACGACGGCCAGCACGACCCGGCGATCTACGACCGGGCAGCGCGCGAGCACCCGGCGCACGTGGCCGCCGTCGCGATCCGGCAGCTCACCCCGACGCAGCAGGTCCTGTCGCACGGCCTCCCCGTACCGCTGCCCCCGCCCCGCGGCTCGGAGCCGTGGCAGGTCCCCTGGCGCACGCCCGACGGCGCGGCGCTGCCCGCCGACGGGGCCGCCGCGTCCGCCGCGGGGAGCGTCCCCGAGGTGCGCGGCCCCGACGGAGAGGCCCTCCGGCGGGCGCTGCTCGGCACGGTGCGCTGATCCCGGCTGCCGGCTGGATCCTGCGGTCCGCCCGGCCGGAGCGAGTCCGGCACCCGACCGGTTGAACCATCCGGGTCCCTGTCTCGTCGTCGGGGTGTCGGCCCGTCCGGGCCGGCGCGAGACTGGACGGATGGGACGACCGTGGCCGCAGACGAGCCGCGCCCTCGGCGCAGGCACCCACGCCGCACCCTGGCCTTCTGGGGCGCGGGCGTCGTCGTGCTGCTGGTCGTCGCGGCGTTCGTGGGGCCGGCGGTGTACGCGGCGCTGGTGAACCGTCACGCCGACCCCGCCCCCACGCTGAGCGCCGGCGCGTCGGTGGGTGCCGCGGGGCCGCTGGCGGACGGCCGCTGGACCGTGGGCGCCGGGTCCTTCGCGGGCTACCGCGTGCACGAGGTGCTCCAGGGCCACGGCGCGACCGTCACCGGCCGCACCGACCAGGTGTCGGGGCAGGTCGCGGTGTCGCGCGGCCGTGTGACGGCGGGGACGGTCACGGTGCAGGTCGCGTCGATCCGCACGGACGAGCCGCCGCGTGACTCCTACTTCCGCTCGACGGCGCTCGAGACGTCGAGGTTCCCGACCGCCACCTTCACGCTCACGGCCGCCGCGCCGGCGTCCTCGGGGTCGGTGACGTTGCCCGGGCGCCTCACGGTGCACGGCGTGACACGGGACGTGCGCGTCCCCGCGCAGGCCGCGACTGGGCACGACGGGGCGGACCTCGTGGCGAGCCTGCCCGTGACCTGGGCGGACTACGGCGTGAGCGCGCCCCGGCTGCCGTTCGTGACCGTCGACGACCACGGCGCGATCGAGCTCGAGCTGCACCTCGTGAGGGCCTCGTGACCGCCGCCCCGGACACCCGGCTGCGTGCGCTCCACGACGCCCACGCGGGCGCGCTCTACCGGTTCGCCCTGCGGCTCACGGGTGACGAGGGGCTCGCGCAGGACGTCGTGCAGGAGACCCTCGTGCGGGCCTGGCGGCACCCCGAGGTGCTGGCGCGCGGGGACGACCAGGTGCGGGCGTGGCTCTTCACGGTCGCTCGGCACCTCGTCGTCGACGACCGGCGCAGCGCGCGCCACCGCCACGAGGCCGCCGTCGGGGAGCCCGGGGTCGTCGAGCGGCTCGACCGCGCGCCCGCGACGCCGGACGACACCCAGTCGGTGCTCGACGCCTGGCTGGTCGGCGACGCCCTCGCGACCCTCTCGGCGGAGCACCGCGCCGTCGTCGTCGGGGCGTACTACGGCGGGCGGAGCGTCGCCGAGCTCGCCGCCGAGCACGGCATCCCGGCCGGGACGGTCAAGTCCCGGCTGCACTACGGTCTGCGCGCCCTGCGGCTCGCGCTCCAGGAGAGGGGGGTCACGTCATGACCGAGGCCCGCACGCCCGACGACGTCGCCGCCGAGCACGAGCGCGTCGCCGACTGGGACGCCGCCTACGTGCTGGGCGCGCTCGACGCCGAGGACCGCCGGGCGTTCGAACGGCACGTCGCCGTCTGCGACCGGTGCCGTGAGGCCGTCGCCGACCTCGCCGGCATGCCCGGCCTGCTCGCGCTCGTACCCGCGGACGAGGTTCCGGGCTTCGTCGAGCCGGCCGCGAGCGACGGGGCCGCGGAAGCGGCGCCGGCGGACGTCGTGGACCTCGGCGCCGTGGCCTCGCGGCTGCGTCGCGGGCAGGTGCGGCGACGCTGGACGGCCGCGGCCGTCGCCGCGGGGCTGCTCCTCGTGGGCGGGGGCGCGGGCTGGGCGGCGTCGTCGGCGGCCGGGCCCGACGGCGGCGCGTCGGTGAGCGCGTCCGCGACCACCGTGGACCTCGCTCCGGTCGGGGGCTCCGGCGTGACCGCACGGCTCAGCCTGGACCCGGTCGCGTGGGGCACGCGCGTCTCGTGGTCGTGCCGGTACCCGAGCGACGCCGGGCCGGCGTCCACGACCAGCGGCCCGTACGAGGCCGCGACGCCCGCCGAGACGACGTACGCGCTCGTGCTCGTGGACCGGTCCGGGCACGCGACGACGGTCGGGACGTGGGCGGCGACGGGGACCGGGGCGAGCGGGCTGCACGCCTCGACGTCGGTCCCGAAGGGGGACGTGGCGAGCGTCGAGATCCGCCTGGGCGACGTCGCCGTGGCGCGCGCGGACGCCTGACGGCGAGACGGGTGCGGGCCCGGTCGCACCGTGGAGGCGACCGGGCCCGCGTGCGCGTCCGGGAAGGACCCGCGAGCGCGCCCCGAAGGAGGGGGACGGGGCGCGCAGTCTGTCCTGCCGTCAGGCGGCTCGACGGCGTCGGAGGACGAGGAGCGTCGCGCCGGCGGCGACCAGGACAACGGCCGCGACGGCGAAGGGCACGACGTTCGCGCCGGTCTCGGCGAGCGCGCCCTCGCCCTGGGCGTCGGGGGCGTCGCTCGGCGTGGCCGTGCCTCCCGCCGCGAGCACGACCGTCGTGCCGCTCGGCGACGGCGACGCGGCCTCGGCGGGCGTGGTGGCGTCGACCGCCTCGCCCGAGGTCGGGGCCGGGGACTGGTCGCTGCTCGGGGTGTCCGTGTCCGTGGGCTGCGACGGCTGCTCGGACGGCACGACCGCCTCGCTGGGCGTGGTGCTCGTCGGCGTGCTGCTCGGGGTGGCGGTGGGGGTCGGAGTGCCCTCGGGGGTGCAGGTCAGCACGTCCGAGCCCGTGAAGGGGTAGGCGTGGAACTCGGCGCCGCCGCCGGTGTGGACGAGGTCGCCTGCGACCCAGGTGCGCCCGTTGAGGCCGGGGACCTCGACGGTGGTCGTCCCGCTGCCCTTCGGCACGAGGACGGAGCCCACCCACTGCGCGGACCCGGCGACGTCGGGGGAGGCGTCGTCGAGCACGTTCCAGACGGTGCGCGACGCGTACGAGGCCAGTCCCGCGCGGTCGCCGTTCTGGTCGAACGCGTGGGCCGCGCCCTCGCGCCACATGCCGTTCACGTTGGTCCGGACGTCGCCGCCGACGTTCACGACGATCGTGGCGTCGTCGGGCACGTCGACGAACTTCACGCTCACGGACCGCGTCGCGCTGCCGAGCTTGCCGCCGTCGAGGGAGAACACCTGCGTACCGGACGTGCCGTCACCGCGGAGCACGAGGAACGTGCCGTCGTCGGTCACGGTGCCCGTCGTCCGCTCGCCGGCGAGCCGCTGCGACTCGGTCCGCAGCGTCGAGGTCAGGCCGTCGAACCCGGCGAGCGCGCCCGCCTGGCCGAGCCCGTCGTGCGCGGTGCCCTCGGCGAGCGCGCCGTCGAGCGTCCCGCCTACGGCCGCCTGGCCGTCGAGGCCGTGGCCCACGGCGACGAACGGCGCGCCGCTGACGTCGCCGCCGACGCGGAGCATGACCGAGCCCTTCGACGGCGCGACGAGCGAGCCCGCGCCGGCGACGCCGACGTTGTAGTGCGCATCCGTGGAGAGGTCGCCGCCGACCACCACGACCCCCTCGGCCTCGGCCGCGCCGCGCACGGTGAGGTGGCCGCCCGCGTACACGTTGACCGTGTTGTCGACCGCGACCGGTGCGCCGCTGGAGAGCTCCGGCGTCGTGCACGTGTCGGTCGCGGAGGCGGCGGGGGCGAGAGCGAACGCGCCCGCGCTCGCGAGGGCCAGGGCGGCGGTGCCGCGGGCGACGCGGCGGCGGGAGGCGCCGTCGGTCCGGTCGGCGGGGCGGCGCTGCGGGCGGTGGATCACGGATCTCCTCCGGTGGTGGTCCGTCGGGTCCCTCGGCGACCCGTCGATGCAGGTCGGCGGTCCCTTCGGCGGTGGCGGGACTGGCTCGGCGCAGTGGACGCTACCGGTTCAGCAGCGACGCGTACAAATCCATCCGCTAGAGTTCACCCCTTCTGCCGGAACCGGGTGGTTCGGCCGGGTCTTCGCGGTGGTGTCAGGCGGTCGCGGGAAGGGTCCCGGCGCTGTCCGCGGCGCGCGCGAGGACCACGGGGCAGGTCGCCAGATGGTCATCGACGAGGCCGCAGGCCTGCATCGTCGCGTACGCGGTGACGGGCCCGACGAACACGAAGCCCGCCTTCTTCAGCGCCTTCGAGAGCGTGAGCGACTCGGGCGTCTTCGGCGGGACCTCGGTCCAGCTCGCCGGTCGCGTCGCGCGCGGCTCGGGCGCGAACGACCACACGAGCTCGTCGAGCGAGCCGCCGGCGTCGTGCAGCGCGACGAGCGCGCGGGCGTTCGTGATCGTCGCGTCGATCTTCTGGCGGTTCCGGATGATCGACGCGTCCTGGAGGAGGCGCTCGACGTCGTCGGGCCCGTAGGCGGCGACCTTCTCCGCGTCGAAGCCTGCGAACGCCGACCGGAACGCCTCACGCTTGCGCAGCACCGTGATCCACGCGAGGCCCGACTGGAAGCCCTCGAGCGCGAGCCGCTCGAGCAGCGCGGACTCGCCGTGCACCGGCACGCCCCACTCGGTGTCGTGGTACTCCTCGTAGAGGGGATCCCCGTCGCCGAAGCACCGGGCGGGGACGGTCTGGGCATCGAGGCTCGTCGCGGTCATGGCCCCAGCGTGCCCCACGCCGCCGACGCACCGCGCGTGAGGTGCGCGCTCTGTGGACGACAGGCTCGTCGGACGCGTCGGGGGTGGGCGTCGAGCGAGGCGTCGGGCGGGTTCACGGAGGCTCTCGTCAGGCGTCGAGCGCGCACCGGAAGCCGATGTGCGTGGCCGACGTGTCGTCCGCCTGCGGCGAGCGCGCGGCCGGGCGGAAGCGCAGGCAGTAGTCCGGCGAGCACAGGTAGGAGCCGCCCTTGAGCACGCGACGGGGCACCTCGGAGCCTGGCTCCGCGCTGGCCGCCGCGAGAAGGTTGGTCCGCCGGCCCGCGTCGACGGGGGCGGTCCCGGGTGGATGGTGACGGGCTGCGTAGAACGTGCTGGTCCACTCCCAGACGTTCCCGATCATGTCGAAGAGCGCGTAGCCGTTCGCGGGGAAGGACCCGACCGGGGCGGTCGTCGCGCCGTACGGACCGTCGTTCCGGTAGGGAAACCGCCCGACCCAGGTGTGCGCCTGGGGGACGCCGCCCGGGAACGGTTCGTCCCCCCAGGCGAAAGGCGCCGCGTCGGTCCGGCCCCCGCGGGACGCGTACTCGTGCTCGGCCTCGGTCGGGAGCCGTTTGCCCGCCCACCGGGCGTACGCCGCGGCGTCCGCGTAGGCCACCTGGACGACCGGGTGGTCCTCGCGGTCCTCGATCGACGATCCCGGGCCCTCGGGCCGGCGCCAGGACGCCCCCGGCTGCCAGCGCCACCACTGGCCCCAGTCCGTCAGGTCGACCGGGCCGTCGGTCGCGGTGAAGACCAGGGCGCCCGGGGCCAGGTCGGCGGGTGCGAGCTCGGGGTACAAGGCGGCGTCGAGCGGGCGCTCCGCGACCGTCACGTAGCCCGTGTCCTCGACGAACCGGCGGAAGTCGTCGTTGGTGACCTCGAACCGGTCGAGGTGGAAAGGCTCGACGACCCGCTCGTGCACCGGGCTCTCGTCGGGGTAGAAGTCCGTGCTGCCCATCAGGAACGTGCCGCCGGGGATCTCGACCATCCCCGGCCGGCGGTCGCTCACGGCCTGCCGGCCGCGTCGGGCGTCACGCCGCCGAACCGGCGGGCGCGGGGACGTACTCGACGTGCACCGCGTCGATCCGGCCCTCGAGGGCGAACGGCATCCGGTCCGCGTACTGCCGTGAGACGGCGCCGCCGTACGCCCGCCCGACGTCGAGGCAGTCGTTCGCGGAGAACAGCAGCGCTGCGCTCACCGGGACGGTGCCGGAGCCGACGTCCTCGCCGTCGACCCGGAGCACCACCCGCAGCGGGCCGCCCGGACGGGGCTCGACGTAGCTGGTCGCGACCTCGATCGTGTGGGCGCCCGCCGTGACCGTGGACGCCGACCGGACGACCGTCCGCTGCACGAGGAACAGGTTGTACTCGTAGGTGAGCACGCCGTCGAGCAGGAAGCACGTGAGGCCGCCCCCGGCGCCGCCGAGCTTGTAGAGCACGCCGTTCGCGGCGTCGGCCAGCGTGACGGTCATGGTCACGACGTTGGGCCGGTTCCCGAGCGCCGGCGCGCAGAACTCGGGCACGCGCACCGTGTCTCCCGAGAAGTCCCACGCCGTGTAGGGCGGGGAGATGCGGTCCTCGGGGTGCATCACGGGCACCCAGAGGCCGCCGCCGATCGGGAGGGCGTCGTTGCGGGCCGCCTCGATCGCGAAGAGCTCCTTGAGCTGCGCCAGCTTCTCCGGGTTCTCGGCGGCGAGGTCGCGCGCCTGGCTCCAGTCCTCGTCGAGGTGGTAGAGCTCCCACGGGTCGTCGTCCGGGGTCCACGTGCGGATGGCCGGGTCGACGCCCGGCACCCACGGCAGGCGTGGGCCCAGGGCGGACGCCATCCACCCGTCGGCGTAGATGGAACGGCTTCCCATGACCTCGAAGTACTGGGTCCGGTGCTGTCCCGGTGCGTCGGGGTCGTCGATCGAGTAGGCGAAGCTCACGCCGTCCATCGGGTCCTGCGGGATCCCGTTCACGGTCTCCGGGGCGGAGATCCCGAGGATCTCGTAGATCGTCGGCACGAGGTCGACGACGTGGTGGAACTGGGTGCGCGGGCGGGAGTCCGCGGCGATGCGGGCAGGCCAGCTCACGAACATGGGGTTGCGGGTCCCGCCGAGGTGCGAGGCGAGGAGCTTCATGCCCTGGTAGGGGGAGGACCCTGCCCAGGCCCAGGCCGCGTGGTACTGGTTGTCCGTGGCGGGGCTGCCCAGGACGTCGAGGCCGCCGAGCTCCTCGAGCGCCGCGATGTGCTGCTCGACGGTCGTCGGGATGCCGTTCTGGGCGAGCAGCTCGCTGATCGTCCCGTTCTGACCTTCGCCGGAGGACCCGTTGTCGCCCCAGACGTAGACGACGATCGTGTTGTCCCCGTACCCCAGCCGCTCCACCTCGTCCAGCAGGCGGCCGGCCTGGACGTCCGCGTGCTCCCCGAACCCCGCGGCCACCTCCATGAGCCGCGCCTGGAACGCCTTCTGGTCGTCGGGGATGTCGTCCCACGCGGCCAGGCCCTCCGGCCGGGGCGTGAGCTCGGCGTCCTGCGGGACCCAGCCCGCCTCCTTCGCCCCGGCGAGCGCACGTTCCCGGTAGACGTCCCAGCCGTCGTCGAACGCTCCCGCGTACCGGTCGGCCCACTCCTTCATGATGTGATGGGGCCCGTGGAGCGCCCCCGTCGCCCAGTACACGAAGAACGGGCGGTCGGGGGCGTTCGCCTTGTGGTCGCGCAGCCAGTGCATCGCGTCGTCGGCGATGTCCTCGCTGAGGTGGTACCCCTCCTCGGGCGTCTTCGGCGGCAGCACGTGGGCTCGTGTTCCGGACGAGGTGCGGTTCGTACTGCGACGCCTCGCCTGCGAGGAAGCCGTAGAAGTACTCGAACCCGTAGCCGGTCGGCCAGCGGTCGAACGGGCCGGCGGCCGTTGTCTCCTCCGCCGGGGTGTTGTGCCACTTGCCCCACGCGCCCGTCGCGTACCCGTACTGCTTGAGCACCTCGGCGATCGTCGCGCTGCTCTTGGGGATGTGGCCCGAGTAGCCGTCCCAGTCGTTGGCGAGCTCCGCGATCTGCCCGTACCCGACGCGGTGATGATTGCGTCCCGTCAGGAGCGAGGCCCGGGTCGGCGAGCACATCGCCGTCGTGTGGAACCGGTTGTAGCCCACGCCGTTCGCACGGACGCGGTCGAGCGTGGGCGTCCGCACCGCCCCTCCGAGCGTCGTGGGGAGCGCCGGCCCGGCGTCGTCGATGAGGATCACGACGACGTTCGGCGCGTCCGTGGGCAGGCGGCGCTCGGGCGGCCGGGGCGAGTACGTGGACTCGGCGACCGTCCGGCCGGCGACGCTGCCCGATCGACGCGGCGGGAACGGGAGGGAACGCTCCGCAGGGAGCGGAGGTCCGACGATCGTGCGGCGCGGCTCGTCACTCATCCCGAGTCTCCCTCGGCCGGCGGCGTTCTCGCCGCGACGTGGTGTCCAGGTCAGGTCGTGGGACCACCCACTGGTCGGCCCCGGGGAACGCCTTCACGCTAGGGGCGCCGCACGGACCCCTCAACAGGGGGACGGAATCTCACCCGGCTCGGCTCCGCCGCCGGCGGCCGGGCTGAGAGAAGCCCCTAGCCTGGGCTCGGCGCTCGTCGACGCCGCGTGTCGTGCCGCTGGTCGACGGCGGGAGAGAGGAGCGCGCCATGGCCCGTTCCGGCGCGACCGGCCCGCCGACGCTCGGCGCGTTCCGCGCCGGTCTCCAGCCCCGGCTCGCGGCGGGCATCGATCGCGGGCTGTCCGCCCACGGGCGTGTCTGGAGGCTCGCGGCCGGTCGCGAGCCCGTTCACGTCACCGTGCTGCGCGTCGGACGGTGGGTCCTGACGGGGGACCTCGCAGCGCCCGTCGGTCGTCCCGCACGGTGGTCCCGGGCGCTCGCGCGCCTCCCCGGGGTGCGGCTCGAAGACCTGACCCTGCGCGAGGTCGCAGCCCGGGGCCTCTCGCTCGCGTGAGACCCCGCGCACCCGGGCGGGTCAGGAGTAGAGCGACTCGATCAGGTCGGCGTTCTTCTCGATCACGGGCTTGCGGCGCAGCTTGAGCGACGGCGTGAGCTCGTTGGACTCGACGGTGATCTCGCGGGGGAGGATCGCGAACTTCTTGACCTGCTCCCAGCGCGCGAACCCGGCGTTCGTCCGGTCGACGGCGGCCTGCACCTCCGCGCGGACCTCGGGCGACGCGACGAGCTCCTCGTACGTCCCGCTGAGCCCCTTGGTCTTCGCCCAGCCGACGAGCGCCTCGGAGTCGATGCTGACGAGCGCCACGCAGTACGACCGCCCCGCCCCGACGACGACGGCCTGCCCCACGATCGTGCTGTTCGACGACAGCGACACCTCGACGAGCCCCGGCGCGACGTACTTGCCGTTCGACGTCTTGAAGAGGTCCTTCTTGCGGTCGACGATCTTGAGGTACCTGTCCTCGACGATCTCGCCGATGTCCCCGGTGTGGAACCAGCCGTCCTCGATGGCCTCGGCGGTGGCCTCGGGGTTGTTGAAGTACCCCGGCGTGACGGCCGGACCGCGGGCGAGGATCTCGCCGTCGGACGCGAGCTTGATCTCGTGGCCGGGCAGGACGGGCCCGACGGTCCCGAAGCGCGAGTCGCCGGGCAGGTTCACGGTGATCGCGGCGGACGTCTCGGTGAGGCCGTAGCCCTCGAGGATCGGGAGCCCGGCGGCCTCGAAGAACTCGAGGATCTCGCGCGACAGCGGCGCGGACCCGGAGATGAAGTACTGGAGCTGACCGCCGAACCGCTTGCGGACCT
>Ga0180221_1002163_pt1 | contig 11802 bp, 9 predicted proteins | sample eDN5th37CKraftMG_FD_151339 | JGI IMG/M metagenome (GOLD analysis project Ga0180221, IMG submission 151339) | Enriched Miracle-Growth compost microbial communities from Emeryville, California, USA - eDNA 5th pass 37_C Kraft MG (version 2) (version 2) ...
CCGGATTGGAATCGCCCCATATCACGCTGACGGGCAGGTCGTCAGGGCGATGCTTTTCCAGATGGTCCAGCCCGGCATCGATGATGGCGTGAGCGTCGTCGCCCAGCACGTCGTTCCGCCATGCGCGCAGCCAGCCGAGATATTGATCGAGGCCGGTCGCGCCGTAATCGGGGCGATCGAGAAAGGCGAAGCCTTCGCGCCAATCAAGCCGTCCGATGCGGCCAAGGACCGACAGCGCGCCTTCCCACAAGCGGGTGCGGGCTTCCGGCGCCAGTTCCTTGACCCAGCCCGCCACCAGATAGCTGGGCGATTGCGGGAAACCACGCCCGGGCGCCCGCTCCATCGCCATGAAGGAGCAGCCCGCAACGCTTTGATCCGTTTCGACGCCGATAATCCGGGGTGCTGGAATATCATGGCGAACCAGCGCGCTGGCTACCCGCGCCTGCTCCGCGATATCGGTGCCCAGAAAGATTTCCATGCCGGGATGCTCGAAACGCATCACGATTTCCCGGCTCGCACCGGATTCGGATCGTAGCGTCGCGATGATCGTGCGCGCGGAAAAGCCGTTGGCGCTTGCGGCGACGCTGGTGACTTCCGCCGCCGGATCGTTCAGCCACGCGCGCAATCGCGGGAGGGCCAGCGCTGCGAGCGCCTGTCCATCCTGTTCCATCATCAGACGATCTCTCCTTAGCCGGGCGGGAGGTAATGGCATTTAGCGGTGGACGTCAATAATCGATAATCGCTAAGAGTGGATGTGAAGACAGCATATGGGAGAGGGCGATGGCTGAAAATGCGGTCCCGTCATTGAGTTCGAAAATATTGAGCGCCTATGTGCTGCCTGGGCGTACGCTCGATCCGGGCCGGATCTTGCAGGAAGCGAAGGCGGCGCGGTCGGCCGGCTTGGGCGGAGTGTGGATATCCGAGCGGTTCGCGCTGAAGGAGCCCGCCATACTTTCGGGGATGCTGGCGGCATCGGCTCCCGGCCTGCGCATCGGTGGCACCCTGTATGCCCATCTGCGCCACCCGATCGTCACCGCAAGCATTGCGAACCTGATGCAGGCGCTGACCGGAAACCGTTTCATCCTGCTGCTGGCAAGGGCGGTCCCAGCCTATTTCAACGGCTATGACGTGCCGGCGCTCACCTTCGATCGGCTGCGCGATTATATCGGCATATTCAGGTCGCTAATGGCAGGTGAGCAGCTCGATTATGACGGAATATTGGGAAATTATAACGGATTGAAGCTCACCGATCGATATGACGGGCCGCCGCCGCCGATCATGTTCACTGCGGTAGGCCCCAAGGCGCTGGCCTTTGCCGGGCGCCATTGCGATGGCGTGCTTCTGCATCCCTTGCTCACGGTCGATGCGGTCGGCCGGTCCGCATCGATCGTTCGCGAGGCGGCGCGCGAGGCTGGCCGCGATCCCGCTTCGGTGCGCGTGGTGGCTAATGTGGTCGTCGCCCCCGATCTTCCGCCGGAGGAGGAAGCCGCGGTGGTGGGCGGCCGGGCCGTCACCTATCTGCAATCGAAATCCATGGGTCCGCTGCTGGCGGGGGTGAATGGGTGGGACCCTGCCGGGCTGGAGCAGCTTCGCGCTCATCCGAGCCTTGCCCGCTTTGGCGATCGCAGCGTTTCGGAAGAAATGATGCGCGATCAGTTGGTGGAAGCCAGTCGGGCGATACCCGCCGAATGGCTGGCGGCGGGCACCGCCGCCGGCACGGCTGCGCAGGTGGCTGCAAGATTGTGCGAATATCTGTCGGCCGGCGCCGATGAAATCCTGCTGCACGGCAGCACGGCCGACAAATTGGGCGGGCTTGTCCCCGCAATGGAAAAGCTGCTGCCCGGCTGTCTGGCAGCTAAAGCTAATTGAAGGGGCCGCAAAAGATGACCGAGTTCGAAAACAGGATCGCCCTCGTCACGGGAGCGGCCTCCGGCATAGGCCGTAGCTGCGCGCTCACGCTTGCGCGCGGGGGCGCCGCCGTGATCCTCGTCGATCAATCCGAGGCGGCCGGGCAGGAGGCGGCGGCCGAAGCGCGGGCGCTGGGCGCGCGGGCGGCTTTTATTGCCGCGGACGTATCCAACTCTGACGATGTCGCGGCGGTCGAGGCTTTGGCGAGGCGCGACTTCGGTGGCCTCGATCTTGCCGTCAATGCTGCGGGCGTGCCGGGGCGCATGTCCTCGACCATGGATATCGACGAAGCCGACATGGACCGCACCTATGCGGTGAATGTGCGCGGCTTGTGGCTGTGCATGCGATTGGAGCTTCGGATGATGATCGAACGCGGCGGCGGCTCGATCGTCAACATCTCCTCCGGCGGGGGCCTTCAGGCAGCACCCGGCCTGCCGGGCTATTCCGCGTCGAAACATGCGGTGATCGGCCTTACCAAGACGGCGGCGATTGAATATGCCCGGCAGAATATCCGGGTGAACGCGGTCTGCCCCGGCGCGGTCCGCACGCCGATGATGGAGATCGCCATACAGGACCCCGAACGGGCGGCGCGTATCATGCGGGGGCCGATGGGACGGCTCGCGGAACCCCAGGAGATTGCGGATGCCGTTGCGTGGCTCTGCTCCGAACGCGCGTCGTTCGTCACGGGCGTGCCGCTGCCGGTGGATGGCGGGATCGCGGCAAGCTGATGGCCGATGCCATAGCCACGCAGGCCCCGCCGCATCCCCACGCTCCCGCCATCGGCACGGCCGTTCGGATGGTGCCGCTTTTCCTGCTCTGCTACATTGTTGCGCAGGCGGACAAGCAGGCGTTCGGCCTTACGCTGGCGGCCATTCAGCGCGACATAGGCATCACCGATACGCAGATCGGCCTGATCCAGGGGGCGGTGTTCGCCATCGCCTTTTCGCTCGGCGGATTGCCGATGGGCTGGCTGGTCGATCGCTGGAACCGGGTTCACCTGGCCGCCATATGCGTCACCATATGGAGCATGGCGACGGCCTTGTCCGGGCTTGCGCGAAGCTTCGAGGAGCTTGTGCTGCTGCGCGCCGTCACCGCCTTCTTCGAGGCGGGCCTGGCGCCGGCGGCTTTCTCGCTCTTCCGCGATTCGCTGGGCCGGGGGAGAACGGCGAGAGCCAGCGCAACCTATATGCTGGCGCCGTTTCTGGGCGCGGGGTTGGCGATGATCGGAGGGGCGGGCGTCGGCCATTTCCTGCCTCACTGGCCGCTTATGGCGCGCTTCGGATGGACCGATACCTGGCGACTGATATTCCTGATGATCGGGATGCCGGGCGTGGTCCTTGGGCTTGCCCTGCCGTTCCTGCTGCGCGACCGGCGCGCACCCGTGGCTCGCGGGGGCACCCCTGCCCATCGATGGGGGCCGTTGTTTGCGGCATTGTTCGCCCGCCCCGGCTTCCTGCGTAACTATCAGCTCGGCATGGCGATGTTCGTCCTGTTCCTGTCCGGCTACATCGCATGGTTTCCCACTCATCTGATCCGTAGCCTTGGCTACAGCCTGGTGACGACGGGCGCGCTTGCGGGGACCGTTTACATGATAGCCGGCATCGCGGGCACGGTCTTCACCATCAGCCGGATGACGTCGCCTGTGGAACTGGGGCAGGTGGTGTCGTGGCTGGCCCGATCGGTCGCTTTGTTGATACCTGTGGCGTTGCTTCTGCCGCTTATGCCGTGGATGTGGCTTATCCTGCCGCTCTATGCGCTGTTCGCCTTCCTCACCGCGACTGTCCTTGCGGTTATGGTGGTGCCCTTGCAGCTCGTATTGGCGTCGGAGGTGCAGGGGCGGGCGATCGGCGTGTTCACGCTCGTGGTTACCGGAATCGCTGGCAGCCTTGGGCCGCTGCTGATCGGCGCCATCACCAATCTGACGGTGGCTTCGCTTGGGCTCGCTTTGCTGCTGGTCGGCCTGTCGGGCATTTCCGGCGCGGCCTGGATGATGCGCCGGGCACTTGCCTCGGCGTTGATCGAATCCCGGTCCTGATTGTCATGTCCTGAAGGCCGCATAACGAGCGAGCCGCGCAGCCGATGGATCGCGAAACCCGGCAGGGCCTCCGGCGCTTCGATCACCTCCATTACCGTAATGGCGGATGGAGATTTACGGCATGTTTCAACGCCGCTATCGCTAGATAGTAATCGAAATCCGGCATCTTTCGTCCATAAAGCCGCTTAAGCCCCGCAATGGCCCCGGCTTCAAGGGGAATCCCGGCCAGCCTAGCATCGATCTCCGGGTTCATCAGGAAGAAAGACTGGCCCAGCGGCGCGGGATCGCTTTCGGCCATGAAGATGCGGGGCACTTTACGCCGGGCACGCGCCCGGCGGCCTCCATCACGCGATATTGATGGAAGACATCCGCCAGCAGAGGGCGGGCGATGTCCCGCTGCATCAGCGCGACCAGATGCCGCTCGCAGGCGCCCCCACCTTCTCTCCGCCGCGCGGTGAACAGGATCGTCCTGCTGCTGGAAAAACCCCGCTTCGGTTCCACGACATCCTTGATGGAGCGGCCGGTTGCGCTCGGCATATGATCGCTGCGCAGGCTCGCCGTCAGGTCCGCGGCATCGGATGCCGTCGGCTCGTTCTTCATTCGGGATGATGCCTTCGCAAGGAGAGGAGGGCGTGCCGGTTCATTCGAGACCGATCCATCCGTCCACGTCGGTCGTGCCGTCAAGGCCGGCGGCCCTGGTCCGCTCCGCCGTCAGATCTAGCGCCATCCGGTGGTGATCTTCGCCGGGTTGCAGGAATCTGGGGCGCCCGCTCGGCCCCCCGTAATCGCGCCTTCCGCGATGATGGTGGAGGCGGCGAGCCCCTGTGCGTCTCGTCGCGCGACCAGGGCGAAATCATCATGGACTTGCCCATCCTGTAGAACATCGCCTTGCCCTTATAGAAGGCCGGACACCTATGAGCGATGCTTGTAATTTTTGAGGACTCTGTCTCGTGACTTCCGACTTTATCGACGATCTTCCAATGCTTACGGCGGAACTCGTCCTTGCCTATGCAAGCAGTAAGGATTGACCGCGGCGATCTGCCCACGCTCTTTTCCAGTTTTTCATCATGGCTGGCGGGGCTCGGCAAGGAGCAGATGCCCCAGCCCGAGTCGCAACAGCCTGCGGTTCCGATACGTTCGTCGGTGAAGCCGGATTATCTCATCTGCCTGAAGATAGGTGAAAGCTGAAAATGCTGAAGCGCTATCTCCGGGCGCGCTATGGGATGGCTCCCACGCAATCGCAGATAGCGATATCGCCTATTCCTCTGCTGTGCCCTTCCTGCTGGTGCATCTAGGCTGCGTCGCGGCGATCTGGACCGGCGTGACCTGGCAAGCGCTCGCGCTTTGCATTAGTCTCTACTGGCTGCGCATGTTCGCGGTCACCGCCGGCTACCATTGCTATCTTTATTCGGATACGCTCGTTGACATCCATTCGCCAAGCCGCCCGGCACGGCTCGAGACACGCGTGAGCCGGGCACCGGCCGGAAGACCCGACCGGTTCTCCATCAGCCCATGGCCGATGAAGCAGAGTTTCGCCTCACATGCCCGGGCCTTCTTGTGGAGCATCGCATCGGGACCGGTGGTGCTTGCATGCGTGTCGTTCGAACGTTTCTCGCCCCGAAAATCGGCAAGGCCGTTCGGCCACCACCGGCGCCGCGCTCGTCGTCCTTGCGCGGCCGGAAGCCCTCCATCGATGCTCAGGCTTCGATCAGCATAGCATCGACGCTGAAATGATCGCTCGAGAGCAGCCGGCGAACTCGCGAGCGTTCAAGGATTGTGGCCGGAAATTTCGCAACGATCTCGCCGGCCAGCAGCCGATCGCGGTTCCTGGAAAAGGTCGAGTGGCCCCGAACCGGCTCATCGGCGCAGAGCCCCACGACCAGCGGAAGAGCAGATCAAATCCCAGTCCCTCCCTCAGCTGCCGCTCCGAGCGAACCGAATGGAAAGCCTGCAGCAGCATCTCCGGCGCGATCGACGGCCGCCCCACCCCCGAATAGAGCGCCGCGAAGTCCTTCGACACCCCTTTCCCCAAATGAAGCACGTCTGCGACCGCTACGCCACCGACTTCTTCAACGACCTGCTAGAGCTGCGTTAAGGCCACCATCAATATTTCCAGCTTATCCCGACGCCGTAGGTGCGCGGATTACCCACATATTCGGCGGCAATGCCAAGCTGTTGATATAGATCGGGAAAGGTTCGGACATTGTATTTCTTGGCAGCAAGGTTGCGGCCGAACGCGTAAACCTCCAGCCGAGGAGTGTTAAACGTGTAGCCGATCCGTCCATTGAACAGCCCATAGCCGGGAAGACGGCCAAGCGCATTCTCGATGGCATATTGCGCCTGCACAGCCGCGGGTTGCGTTGGAGCTGCCCGCACTGAGTCGAAATGCTGCGCGCTGACGTAGGCGAAGTCACCGTGTACCGCCAAGGTGCCGTCGCCGATAGGGAAGCTCTGCGTCGCTCCAAGGTTGAGCTGCCGCTTGGGCAGCTGCGGCAGCGGGAGGCCGCTGAGATCGACGACCGTGGGCACGCCGTTGACGGTCTGCACCTCGCTGAACGAGCCACTCTTGTATTCGCCGTGTAGTAGGCTGAAATTGCCAGTTATCTCCATGCCGGTCCAAGGGAGGACTGTCAGTTCGAACTCGGCGCCATAGATGCGGGCCTTGCCGTTATTCTGGATATACTGGGTTACGCCGGCGCCGGGCACCACCGCGTTGACCACCGCCTGTACATCGTTCTTCCAGGTATGGAACGCCGCCACATTGGCGCGGAGATGCTTGTCGAAGAAGTCACCCTTCAGACCTACCTCGATGTCCTTCACCTTTTCAGGCTTGAAGGCGGGAAGCGCGCCGGCGCGGATATTCCAGCCGCCAGCCTTCGCCGCTCCGCTCGTCTTAATATAGACGAAGATATCATCCGTGGCCTGCCAGTCCAGGCCGGCGGTCCACGCCGGATAGTCGAACTTGGCGTTCTGTGGCAGGTTACAGACCCCGGCCGTCACGGGATCGCCGATCAACGTACCGTCGGCGGTCGTGCCGATCGTCACGTTCGCGTTGGTGCAGTTGAGGCCCGTTGACGTGGACGAAGCCGCCCCCACTACGGTATTGCCGGTCAGCCCCAGCAGTGCCTTATTGTGCAGCACGGTGTCGCGCGTATCCCAAGTATAGCGCACGCCGCCGGTCGCTCGTAGCGTGTCGCTCAGCTTGTAATACACCTGAGCGTAAAGCCCCTTGGTAATATTCGTCGCGTCGCCCAGATTCTGGCGAATGGCGCCCCCGAAGATTTGCGAATAGCTATATTCATAGCCGGTCTCGCGTGAGAAATAAGCCCCAGTGATGTAGCTGAGTTTCTCGGTCAAGTTGCCAGAGAGCTGCAGCTCTTCCGAGACCTGCCTGGAGCGAGAGCCGCCGAACGTCGCAAGGATCGGGGCTGCCGAGGCGTCGGTGTCTATCAGGCCCGCCGCCTTCTGGTAGCGGAAGCCGCTGATCGACTTCAGGTTTGCGGCCCCGAGGTCGATGTTGACCACGGCACCGAAGCCATATGCAGTCAGCATGTCGAACGGCTTGGTGCCATAGAGATCCCGAACATCCGCCGGAACATTGCCGATGACCGCAGCGGACGGCACGGACACGCCACCGGCATAGCTGGTGTACCAGGCATCCTTGGTGTGCAGTGCGGCCTGCAGCGAAGGTCCAAACGCTGTTGCAAGCGGCCCGGCGATGATCGCCGAGTTGTAGGCGCTGAGGACGTTGAGCTGTCCTTTGTCCTTCAGGTGGTTGTAGTCACCGCTTACAGTGACGTCGAACCCGTCACCGTCGAATTTCACCTTGCCGCGGACGAAATGGCTGGTTTGATCGTTGACGTCGCGATCCAGCGTGCGGTTGTGGCCGTAACCATCGCGGTCATTGTAGCTGTAGACAAAGCGGGCGGCGACATTCTCGCCGAGAGGCACGTTCACCAGCCCTTCCAAGCGCGACGTGTTGTAATTGCCATACTCGGCGCGGGCGGCCAGCTCGAGCTTATGAACCGGATCGTTAGAGATGATGTTGAGCGCACCGCCAGTGGTGTTGCGGCCAAACAGCGTACCTTGCGGTCCGCGCAGCACCTCGACACGGGCGATATCGATGAAGTCAGTCAGACCCTGCGACGGACGAGCGATATAGACGCCATCGACGTAGGTGGCGACTGCAGGGTCATTGGCAATGATTGGCGTTAGATTGCCTTGGCCGCGAATCGACACGAATGTGAAACCGGAGGTCGAGGCGGAGCCGGTTGCGACTACCAGGCTGGGCGCCGTTCGCTGCAGGTCGGCGGTGTTCGCCACCTGCGTGCGAAGCAGCATCTGGCCGGTGACCGCTGTCACGGCGACCGGCGTAGTCTGCAGCCGCTCCTCGACCCGCCGTGCGGTGACAAGGATATCCTGCAGCCCTCCCGTATACTCGCTGGCGGAATTGGCCGCGGTTGGCGCGGCGGTCATGGCGGCGGCCGGATCGGGCGTAGGGCCTACCTGCGCGCCACTGCCGCTTTGCGCGGCGGCTGCCTGCGTGACAAGCAATGACACAACGGCCGTCGATATTAACAATGACGCGCGTACCATCAGAATCTCCCCCCCTGAGCTTATTTTCTGGCCGCGAACGATGTCGCCGACTGTTGGGAGGGGCTACCACCATGGTTTGGATTATGGAAGACTTAGCGAGCGCTATGACCATCTCGCGACACGTTTTGTCCGACTACCGACAACCGCGAACAAACCTGCTAACTTCGAAGACCGGGCCTACGATACTGACACGGCGTGACGCCGGTTGCGGCCTGGAAGGCGGCGGAGAAGGCGGATGCACCGCGAAAGCCACAAAGCCAGCTAACCTCCTTTATTGCGTGGGAGTCCGATCGCAACAGTTCCTTCGCGCGGGCAATCTTGGCACTGGCGACATATTCGCCGAGCGCTGATTCCCCCGACACGCGTGATAGTGCCAAGATCGAGGGCTGAACACGATGGCGGACGCCGCCGCCGCGACGACTGGCGCCACATCGCCACCGAGCATGCGCGCGGTCAGCATTATCCATCCTTCCATCAGCTGGGACACATAGCGGCCTCGGGCAGAGGAAACAGATTTCCTCACGGAAAATGGCAACCGTCTCGCCAACGAAAATCCAGCGCCGCCACTCGATGAAAAACACGGCGCATCGGAAGACGGGTGACGCCGGGCGTATCACACAATCAGGCCATGATCTGAGCCTGCAAAGCGGCGCCAAGCAACGCGATCAGGCGCTCGTCGTCCGCATCCGCCAGTGCCCGGCTCTTGATCCTGTTGCGCATCAGATCGAAACCGGCGAGCGTCGCCACGATCATCTCGGCGCGAATGCCCGCATCGGCTCCGCCGATCTTCGTGGCCAGTGGCGCCAGCCAGATTGCAAGCCGATCGCGCAACATGGCTTCGGCCGCAGGCTGCCCGATGGAGCGCAATATCACCAGCATCGGATCGAAGCGCGGCCGATCGCCGCGATGAATCAAGGCGCGCCGGGCGAGATTCTCGCCGAAACTTGCAGGCTGGGAGAGGAGTGCCTGCAACGACAGATCCCGATCCGGGTTCGCCGCATCCCTATAATCGAGCACTTCCCCGAAAAGCGCTTCCTTGGTTCCGAAATAGCGGTTGATGAGCGCGGCGGTGACGCCTGCTTTCTGCGCAATCTCGCGCACGCCCACCTGATCGTAGCCCCGGCTGGTGAAGCATTCGCGCGCGGCTTCCAATATCGCTTCGCGCGTCGTCGCCGCATCCCGCGATCGCTTGCACTCCGTCATGCCATCATACTCCTCCCTGGGGACGGCAACCCAAGTAAATGCCTGTTGACATGATCGCCAAGCAGTGTCAAATAAACATTTGTTTACTTGGCGGGAGGCCCATAAAGAATGAAAACGTGTCGGCCGGATCGGCGGCCGGGGCGATGGGCGATGTCGCCGCCGCTTGCTGCGCTCCTTCTGCTGGGTGGCTGTGCGGGGCATCCGGTGCGCACGCCCGTGACAAGCCTGCCACCGGCATTCGAGGCGTCTTATCCCGGGATCGAGGGCGAGCAGGCTCCGGATCGCTGGTGGGATCTGTTCGGCGATCCGCAGCTTACGCACCTGATCGAGACGGCGCTGATATCGGCGCCGGACGCCAGACGCGCGGTCGCGGTGCTGGCGCAGGCACAGGCGGAGCGCCGCCGCGCGCTTTCCGATTATGATCCCCAGGGCTCGCTCTCCGCATCCGCGACGCGCCAGCATGCCACAATATCCGGGCTGGGCGCGGCCGGCGCCGGCGGCGCGTTGCCGACGACGATCGGCGGCACCACCACGACCTATAATCTGGGCTTCTCCCCAAGCTGGGAACTGGACCTGTTCGGGCGAAGGGCAGCGGCCGCCACCGCCGCCAATGCCGATCTGGAGGCCGCGCGTTTCGATCATGACGCCGCCCGGCAAAGCCTGTCGGCTGCGGTGGCGGCCAATTTGTTCGAGGCGCGGGGTCTGGCGGTGCAGCGCGACCAGGCACGCGAAACGAGCCGCATCGCCCATGAATTCGCCGCGATCGGCGCGCAGCGGGCCGCCGCCGGCATTGGATCGCGCGCGGATGCGGCAGCGCTGGCGGCCGATGCGGCCAGTTCGGATGCCGATGTGGTTTCGCTCGATTCCGCGCTCGCCGTTTCGCGACGATCGCTGCTCGTCCTGATCGGTCGGGGGGGCGACCGGCTGGAGACGCTGGCGATCGACGCGCGGCTGGGACCCCCGCCGCGCCTGCCGCGCACCGCGCCCGCCGATCTCCTTGCCCGGCGGCCCGACGTACGCGCGACCGAGGCGCGGCTGCGATCCGCGATCGGGACGCTGAAGCTCGACCGGCTGGCATTGCTGCCGACGATCAACCTGCTTCCGGGCGCATCGAAGACGGATATCAAGGGGGCTGCCGGTTACGGGACGTCGATCTGGTCGATCGCTGCCGGGCTTACCTTGCCGATCCTGGATCGCCGCAGACTGCTGGCCGGAATACAGGTACAGGATGCGCGGGTGGAGCAGGCGGTCATCGCCTATGAAGCCGCCGTGCAGGGCGCCTATGGCGAGGCGGAGAGTCGGCTGACGACGCTTGCGGCGGATCAGACGCGGCTGGGACAGCTTGCCGAAGCGGAGACGCAGGCCCGCGCCGCATTCGATGCGCAGAGCCTGGGCTATCGTGCCGGCATCGTGGACCTGACGACATTGCTGACGTCGGAACGCACATGGCGCGCCAGTCTCAATGTGCTGAATGCCCTGAAGGCAACCGCCCTGCGGGACGCGGTGGACACTATCAAGGCGCTAGGCGGCGGCTGGACGCCGCATGACGATACCAGGACTGTAGCGGAGGCGCGGCCTTGAGAGAATCTTCCTGGCCACGCGCCGCTTATGGGTTGCTTGCTGTGCTCGCCATGCTGGCCGGATGCGGCCGGCACGCACCGGAGGCAGGCGCCACCGGCGAGCAGCCGCGCGCGGTCCGCGCCGCCACGGTGGAGAGCCGTATCTTGACCAGCGACCTCACCGCATCGGGCAGACTCGTCCCGCGCGAGGAGGCGGCGGTGACAAGCCAGCTTTCCGGCTATCGGGTCGCCGCCGTATATGTGGACGAAGGCGATGAGGTGCGCGCCGGGCAGCTTCTCGCGCGGCTGGACGACACCCTGTTGCGCTCGGATATCGCCCAGCAGGAAGCCAATCTCGCCCAGCAGCGCGTCGCCGCCGAGAAAGCGGATCAGGAAGCGGCCCGGGTACGCGGGCTGGAGGAGAGCGGCGTGCTGTCCGACGAGGCCATTGCCGGGCGCCGCCTGGCCGCACGCACGGCACAGGCCGGGGTCGCACAGGCG
>Ga0180221_1002164_pt1 | contig 11800 bp, 9 predicted proteins | sample eDN5th37CKraftMG_FD_151339 | JGI IMG/M metagenome (GOLD analysis project Ga0180221, IMG submission 151339) | Enriched Miracle-Growth compost microbial communities from Emeryville, California, USA - eDNA 5th pass 37_C Kraft MG (version 2) (version 2) ...
GCGCCGCTCACCGAGGACCTGCGTCCCAGCCTCGAGGCCGAGCTGCGCACGCGCGTGCTGGCGTCGCCCTGGGAGCGGATCGCCGTCCGCCCCGCGCCGGTCGCCGGGTACGCGGCGCTCACGGGCGGGGCGCGCGCCGTCCTGCGGGACCTCGTCCAGGCGCCGAGCGACTACCTGGAGTCCCTGGAGACGACGAGAACGCCGGAGTAGGACGGCGTCCTGCTCCGGCGTTCTCGGGGTGTCACGGGCGCGGGGCGCCCGGGCCGGTGGATCAGATCGTGTTGGCCTTGGCCTTCACGTGGATGAACGTCCAGCTCGCCTTCCACATGCTGCGCACGTGGATGGACTTGCCGGGGCGGGGGGCGTCGATGATCTTGCTGCCGCCCACGTAGATGCCCACGTGGCCGGGCGTGTAGACGAGGTCCCCGGGCTTGGCGTGCTTCTTGGACACGACCTTGCCGGCGTGACGCTGGCCCGACGACGTGCGCGGGAGCGACTTCACCTTGGTGTGCGAGTAGACGTACTTCGTGAAGCCGGAGCAGTCGAAGCCGCGGGGGCTCGAGCCGCCGTACACGTAGCGCGTCCCGGTGTACTTCACGGCCTTCTCGACGACGCGCGACGAGTACTTGTGCGTCTGCACGGTCGTGTACTTCGTGCGGCTCTTGACCGTGCTCGGGTGCGCGGGGTGGATCGTCGCACGGACGCGGTGGTGGCCGGGCTTGAGGTGCTTCGACAGGCGGTAGGTGGCCTTGCCGCTCTTGAGCGTGCGGATCGCCACGAGCTTCCCGCTGACGCGGAAGTAGACCTTGCCGGTCGTCGCCTTGCCGCGGGTCTTGGAGGTGACCTTCACGACCGGGGGCTTGTTCTTGTAGTACGACTTGTCGCTGATCTTGAGCGACAGCGTCGGGGTCGACTTGTGGACGACCTGGGTGGTGGTGGCAGCGGCCGGGGTGGCCGCGGCGGTGGCGACGAGGCCGCCGCCGACGAGGCCCACGAGGAGGCCGGTGGTGGTCGCGACGCGGCCGAAACGGCGCGGACGACCGCCCTCAGGGCGCGCGGCGCCCTGCTCTCGGGTTCGGAGCATGGTGTTGTACCTCTCACGCCTGCGAGGTGAGCTGTCGGGTTCGGGCGGGAGGTACGTGCCCGGCCGCGTGGTGCGGCTTCACCCCGAGGAGGTCCGGTCCGGCATGGCCCGGGACCACCGAAGGTGGGTCCCCCGTCGCTGCCACGGTCATGGGCCCTTCCCGGTGGCAGCGCTCGGCGTTCCGGGTCGGGGCAGACGGCAGGTCGAGCGGCCGTCGGCGGATCGAGGCTAGGCAACGCACACGCGAGGTCACAAATATGTAACGGGGACTGGCGGGTGTCCGATGTGCCTGCTTCGGACGGGTCGGCGCGGGTCGATCACGCTCGATCCCGGGTATGACAGATACGGGCATATCGGTGCGAAAGCGGGCCGGTTTGCCGGTACGCGCGTGCCGCAAACCTTCACATCCGGGAGCGCTTCCACGGCGTGTCGACGCCCGAGATGTCCTGGTCGTGAGAGCGCCGCGAGGGGGTCGCCCCGCCGCTGCCGCGCGTGTAGGCTGCAGAATAAGGAAGGACGCCGTTCAAAACTCTGTCCGCCCGAGCCAGTCCCGTCTCCCCACCGTCAGCGGAGCCAGCAGACCGGAGGATCCAGGTCCATGCCCAGCACCCAGGCCGCACCCGCACGCGAGCAGCTCGCCCGCCGCGCCGCCGTCCTCCTCGCCGCCGGTCACGACGCCGCCTCGCGCGACGTCCTCACGCAGCCCCTCGGAGACTCGACGGTCGTCCAGCGCGCGCTCGAGACGCTGACCCAGGTCGTCGACCGCGAGCGCACCGTGGTCGTCGTGGCGCCGGGCGACACGCGCGTCCGCGAGCTCCTCGGTCCGGACCTGGCGTACGTCGAGCAGTCGGGGTCGGCCGGAACCGGCCCGGCAGCGCTGGCCGCGCGCGCCGCTCTCCCCGCCGACGCGGACGTCGTCCTCGTGGCCTACGCCGACACGCCCCTGCTGCGCAGCGAGTCCCTCCTGGCCCTGCTCACCCGGCACGCGCTCAAGGGCGCCGACCTCACCTTCCTCACCGCCGTGCTCGCCGAGCCGCGCCCCGCGTACGACCGGGTCGTCCGCGTCGACGGCGAGGTCACCGCGATCGTGAGCGCCGGGGCGGAGCCGGCCGCGGGCGAGACCACCGACGGGCACGAGATCAACGTGGGCGCCTACGTCGCGGCGCCCGCTCTGCTGTTCGGGGTGCTCGAGGAGCTCGTCGCCGCCGGCGCCGAGCGGCTCACCGACCTCGCGCACCGCGCGATCGCCGACGGCCGCCGGGTCGCGACCTACCAGATCTACGACACCGACGAGGTGCACGGGATCAACTCGCCCCCCGAGCTGCAGGAGGCCGCGGACATCCTGCTCAAGCGGCTCTTCATGCCGAAGAAGAACACCGACACGACCATCCACTTCGGCACGGGCGGCTGGCGCGCGGTCATCGGCGAGGGCTACACGCTCGCGAACGTGCGCCGCCTGTCCCAGGCCATCGCCAACGAGACCACGCGCCGCGGGCTCGAGTCGCGCGGCGTCGTGATCGGCGGGGACCGGCGCTTCCTCTCGGCGGAGTCGAAGATCGCGGCCGCCGAGGTCTTCGCCGGCAACAACATCCCCGTCACCCTCCTGCCCGACGACGTCCCCACGCCCCTGGTGACGTTCGCGGCGCCCTACCTCGGCGCGGCCTACGGGATCATCGTCACCTCGAGCCACAACCCGCCCGAGTGGAACGGCATCAAGGTCTTCCGTGCCGACGGCTCGCTGCCGCTCGACGACGAGACCGACCGCTACCAGGACGAGGCCAACGCCATGTCCGTGGACGACGTCATCACGCTCGACCTCGACCTCGCGCGCAAGGCGGGCGTCGTGGTCGACCGGCCGCTCACCGACCCGTACGTCGACGCGATCGAGAAGATCGTCGACGTGGACGCCGTCCGCGGCTCGAACCTGCAGGTCGTCGTCGACCCCATGTACGGGACGAGCCAGCTCACGCTCGGCACGATCCTCGGCGACATGCGCGTGCGCGCCGAGTTCATCCACGCGCAGCACAACCCGCTGTTCGGCGGGATCGCGCCCGCCCCCGACCTGCAGCGCCTGTCGTCGCTCATCGAGATGATCCGGTCCGGCGAGGGCCGCTACGCGCTCGGCATGGCGACCGACGGCGACTCGGACCGCATCGGGATCGTCGACGAGACCGGCGAGTACATCTCGACCAACGACCTGCTCCTGCTCCTGTACTGGTACCTGCACGAGGTCCGCGGCGAGAAGGGCGGCGTCGTCCGCAACCTCGCCACGACGCACCTGCTGGACCGGCTCGCGGCGCACTTCGGCGAGGAGTCCCGCGAGGTCAAGGTCGGCTTCAAGCACGTCACGGCGGGCATGGAGGAGATCGGTGCGGTCCTCGGCGGGGAGTCGTCGGGCGGCCTGACGATCCGCGGCTGGATCCTCGGCAAGGACGGCATCTTCGCGTGCGCGCTCGTCGTCGAGATGCTGGCCCGCACGGGCAAGCGCATCTCCGAGCTGCGCGAGATGATCTACGCGATCACCGGCCGCCTCTACACGCTCGAGGCCGGGGTCCCGTCCACGCCCGAGATGCGGGTCGCCGTGCCGCGCCGCCTCGAGGCCGAGCCGCTCACGCACGTCGGCCCGTACCCCGTCGTGAGCGTGTCCCACCTCGACGGCACCAAGATCCTCCTCGAGAACGACAACTGGGCGCTCCTGCGCTTCTCGGGCACCGAGCCCGTGCTCCGGATGTTCGTCGAGGCCGACTCGCCCGAGAAGGCCGAGGAGCTGCTCACGTGGCTCCGCGGCTTCGTCACGGCCGGCGTCTGACCCCCCGCACACCGCACGACCCAGCACAGCAAGGACGACCCACCATGCGTTACGGATTCTTCGACACCGACGCCGACGAGTACGTGATCGACCGCCCCGACGTCCCGGTCTCCTGGACGAACTACCTGGGCACGAAGAACATGTGCACCGTGCTGTCCCACCACGGGGGCGGCTACTCCTACTACAAGAGCTCGCAGTACGGCCGGATCAGCCGGTTCCGTCAGAACGGCGTCCCCCTCGACCGTCCGGGCCACTACGTGTACCTGCGCGACGACGCCGACGGCGACTACTGGTCCGCCTCGTGGCAGCCCGTGGGCAAGCCGTTCGTCGAGCCGGGGACGGAGCCCGACGCCGAGGCCGGCCCCGGCGCGGCCGGGCGCTGGACCACCCGCCACGGCATGGGCTACACGCGGTTCCGCTCCGAGTACCGCGGCATCGACACCGAGCAGACGGTCTTCATCCCGCTCGACGACGACGTCGAGCTGTGGGACGTCCGCGTCACCAACACCTCGGACCGGGTCCGTGAGCTGACGGTCGCGTCGTACGTGGAGTTCAGCTTCCACACGATCACGATCGACAACCAGAACCTCCAGATGTCGCTCTACGCGTCGGGCTCGTCGTACCAGGACGGCATCATCGAGTACGACTTCTACTACGAGCCGTGGACGTTCCACTACGTCGCGTCGAGCGAGACGCCGTCGTCGTACGACTCCCTGCGCGACAACTTCATCGGCGCGTACCGAACCGAGACGAACCCCGTCGCGATCGAGCGCGGCGAGGGCACGAGCAAGAGCGCGACGACGCAGAACCACTGCGGGTCGCTGCAGCACAAGATCGTCCTGCAGCCCGGTGAGACCAAGCGCCTCGTCTACCTGCTGGGCTACGGCTCGCGGGACGCCGCGGGCCGCGCCATGCAGGCGAAGTACTCGGACGTCGAGTCGGCTGAGGTCCCTGCCGTCGACCGCGAGTTCCAGCGCCTGCGCGACTACTGGCACGCCAAGCAGGACAAGCTCCGCATCCGCACGCCCCACGAGGGCATGAACACGATGATCAACTCCTGGACGCTGCTCCAGGCCGAGACGTGCGTCGTGTGGTCGCGGTTCGCGTCGTTCGTCGAGGTCGGCGGGCGCAACGGTCTGGGCTACCGCGACACGGCCCAGGACGTCATGAGCGTCATCCACTCCAACCCGACGAAGACGCGCCAGCGCATCCTCGAGCTGCTCCGCGCGCAGACCGAGCAGGGGTACGGGCTGCACCTGTTCGACCCCAAGGCGTTCGACCCCGACGCCGAGAAGCTCCCCGACGTGCCCTCGCCGACGATCGTCCCGACCCCGAACGTCGCGGACCTCATCCACGGCCTCGAGGACACCTGCTCGGACGACCACCTGTGGCTCGTACCGTCCGTCGTCGAGTACGTCAAGGAGACGGGCGACCTCGCGTTCCTCGACCTCGAGGTCCCGTTCGCGCAGGGCACCCCGGCGACCGTCTACGAGCACCTGCGCCGCGCGCTCGAGTTCTCCGCCGAGCAGGTCGGGCCCAACGGCGTCGCGCTCGGCCTGCGCGCCGACTGGAACGACTGCCTCAACCTCGGCGGCGGCGAGACCGCGCTCGTGACGTTCCTGCACGCGTGGGCGATCCGGGCGTTCCTCGAGGTCGCAGAGCCCCTCGGGCGCACGGACGACGTCGAGCGCTGGACCGCCGAGCTCGACCGGATCCGCGGCGTCGCCGACAGCGAGCTGTGGGACGGCCGCTGGTGGATCCGCGGCTACACGCGCGACGGCGTGAAGATCGGCTCCGCGGCCAACGACGAGGGCAAGATCTTCCTCGAGCACCAGGCGTGGCCCGTGATCGCGGGCATCACGTCGCAGGAGCGCGGCGAGGCGTCGATGGACTCGGTGCGCGAGCTGCTCGGCTCCGAGTACGGCAACCACCTCAACTGGCCGGCGTTCACCAAGGTCGACGACACCGTCGGCTTCGTGACCCGCGTGTACCCGGGCATCAAGGAGAACGCCGCGATCTTCAGCCATCCGAACGCGTGGCCGATCATCGCCGAGGCGCTGCTCGGCCGCGGCGACGAGGCCGTCCAGTTCTACGACGCGATCCTGCCGTACCACCAGAACGACAACATCGAGGTCCGCGGCGCCGAGCCGTACGCCTACGTCCAGTTCCTCTACGGCCGCGACCACGAGTGGTTCGGCAAGGCGCAGAACCCGTGGCTCACCGGCACCGCCGGCTGGATGTACACCGCGGTCACCAAGTACGTCCTCGGCGTCCGCCTCGCGCTCGACGGCCTCGTCGTCGACCCGTCGATCCCGCAGGACTGGGACGGCTTCGAGGTGCGCCGCGAGTGGCGCGACGCGGTCTACGAGATCGAGGTGCGCAACCCCGAGCACGTGTCGCACGGCGTCGCGTCCGTGACCGTCGACGGCGTCGCGCACGAGCCGGGCACCCCGGTCCCGCCCGCGCCCGCCGGCTCCACCGTGAGCGTCGTGGTCACGCTCGGCTGACCACCCGCTGCCCGTACGACGACGGCCGCGTCCCCGAGCGGGGCGCGGCCGTCGTCGTACCGGGGGAGGGTCAGGTGGTGATGCCGTTGTCGACGCCGGTGTCCCAGGTCTCCTGGAAGCCGTCGACGAACCCGACGATGAACGACCCCACGAAGAACACCGTGAACACCGCGCCCACGACGATGCCCGCGATGGCCATGCCGCGGCCCGCGGTGCCGTCCCGCCTGATCTGGTTGAGAGCGATGATCCCGAGGATCAGGCCCACGATCCCCGCGAGCCCGCACGTGACGACGCCGCCGATCGACGTCCACATCGACGCGACCGCGAGCCCGTTGCGGCGCTGCGGCCCGGGGTAGCCGGGCGCGTAGCCGTAGGGCTGCTGCGGGTAGCCGGTGCCGTACGGCTGCTGCCCGTACGGCGGCTGCGCGTAGGGCTGCTCCGCGGGCTGTCCGTAGGGCTGGTACGGCTGCTGCGGCTGGTAGGGCTGCTGCTGCCCGTACGACGGCGGCGTGTACGGCGGGTACGCGGGGTTCGGCTGGGGCTGCTGCGGGTCCTGGGGCGTACCACCGGAGGGGGTCGCGTACGGGTCCTGGGGCGAGCCGCCGGACGGTGGTGTCGTCATGGCCGAAATCTACCGGCTACGCGAGGTCCAGGATCACGGGGACGTGGTCCGACGCGCCCTTGCCCTTGCGTTCGTTCCGGTCGATCTCGACGCCGGTGACGCGCGACGCGAGCGACGGGGTCGCGTAGGCGAGGTCGATCCGCATGCCCTCGTTCCGGGGGAACCGGAGCTGGGTGTAGTCCCAGTAGGTGTACTTCCCGGGCTCGGGCAGGTGCTCGCGGGTCACCTCGGTCCATCCGGCCCGCGCGAACGCCGCGAACGCCTCGCGCTCGGCGGGCGAGACGTGCGTCCTGCCGGCGAAGAGCGCCGGGTCCCACACGTCGGTGTCGAGCGGGGCGATGTTCCAGTCGCCGACGAGCGCCGCCTCGAGGGCCGGGTCGGCCGCGAGCCAGCCCTCGGCGGCGTCGCGCAGGCGGGCGAGCCACTCGAGCTTGTAGTGGTAGTGCGGGTCGTCGAGGACGCGCCCGTTCGGCACGTACAGCGACCACACGCGCACGCCGCCGCACGTCGCGCCGATCGCGCGCGCCTCGCGGACGGGCGGGTCCCCGAACGTGGGCTGGTCGGGGAACCCGATCTCGACGTCCTCGATCCCCACGCGCGACACGATCGCCACGCCGTTCCACTGCGACAGCCCGACGTGCGCCACCTCGTAGCCGGCCAGCTCGAACGGCAGGGCGGGGAACTGGTCGTCCCGGCACTTGGTCTCCTGGATCGCGAGGACGTCCGTGCCGGAGCGTTCGAGGAAGGCGAGGACCCGGTCGGCCCGGCTGCGGATCGAGTTGACGTTCCAGGTGGCGAGGCGCATGGTCGCGAGCGTATCGGCCCTCCCCAACGCTCCGGCCACCGCCTACAGTGACGGGCATGGCGACCGCACTCATCACCGGCGCGAGCTCGGGCCTCGGCCTCGAGTTCGCGTGGCAGCTGGCCACGAACCGGCACGACGTCGTCCTCGTGGCGCGCGACGAGGAACGCCTCGCGGACCTCGCGGGGCAGCTCCGGGTGGCGGCCGGCGTCCAGGCGGAGGTCCTCGTCGCGGACCTCGCGGAGCCGGAGGGCCTCGACCGTGTGGCGGCGCGGCTCGCCGACCGCGAGCGCCCGATCTCGCTCCTCGTCAACAACGCGGGGTTCCCCGTGAACCAGTCGTTCGTGGGCGGCGCCCTCGACGTCGAGCTCCGCGCCCTCGACGTGCTCGTCAAGGCCGTGCTCGTGCTCTCGCACGCGGCCGCGCCCGCCATGGTCGAGCGGGGGAGGGGTGCGATCCTCAACGTCGCGTCGGTCGCGGCGCTCACGACCAGCAGCACCTACTCGGCGCACAAGGCGTGGGTCCGCACGTTCACCGAGGTGCTCGCCGTCCAGCTCAAGGGCACGGGCGTGACCGCGACCGCCCTGTGCCCGGGGCTCACGCACACCGAGTTCCACGACCGGGCCGACATCGACGTGTCGGGCCTGCCCGACATCGCGTGGCTCGAGGCCGACCAGGTCGTCTCGACGGCGCTCGCGGACGTGCGCCGGGGTGCCGTGATCTCGACGCCGTCGCTGCGTTACCAGGTCGCGTCCGGCTTCCTCCGGGCGATCCCCCGCAGCGCGGTCCGCGCGCTCGACTCGACCGGGCTGACGGGCATGCGCAGCCGCTGGAAGAAGGACTGAGACGGCCGCCGCGCGGACGGACCGGCCCGGCGCCGCGCGCTGGGTCCCCGAGGACGGCGACGTCGCCGCCCTGCGCGAGGCGGCGCCGTCGTGCCGGGGGTGCGAGCTGTGGGCGCCGGCCACGCAGGTCGTGTTCTCGCGCGGCCCGTCCGACGCGCGGCTCGTCCTCGTGGGCGAGCAGCCGGGGGACCGCGAGGACCGGGAGGGCGAGCCGTTCGTCGGCCCCGCGGGGCGCGTGCTCGACGACGCGCTCGAGGCGGCCGGGATCGCCCGCGACGACGTGTACCTGACCAACGCGGTCAAGCACTTCCGGTTCGAGGAGCGTCCTCGCAGGGGTGGCTCCCGGCCGGTCCGCATCCACAAGAAGCCGGCCGTCGGGCACCTGCGGGCCTGTGCGCCGTGGCTCGAGGCCGAGCTCGCGGCGGTCGCCCCGCGCGTCGTCGTCGCCCTGGGTGCGACCGCGGCCCGGCAGGTCCTCGGGCGTGAGATCCGGGTGGGAGACGAGCGCGGGCACGTGCAGGACGACGGCGGGCGCCGGGTCCTCGTGACCGTGCACCCGTCGTCGCTGCTGCGTCTGCGCGACCGCTCGGGCTGGGACGAGGCGTTCGACGCGTTCGTCGCCGACCTGCGCGAGGCGGCGCGGGCGGCGCGCTGAGACGCACGGCGACCGCTCCCGGCGGCGCCGCTAGGCTTGAGCCTCGTGACCGACACGACCGCCGCCTCGTTCTCCCCGACCCCGCGCGAGCAGCTGCGCGACCTCATCAAGGAGCTCGCCGTCGTGCACGGCCGGGTGACGCTGTCGTCCGGCAAGGAGGCCGACTACTACGTCGACCTGCGCCGCGTCACGCTCCACCACCGCGCCGCGCCGCTGATCGGCCACGTGCTCCTCGACCAGCTCGAGGAGCTGGGCTTCGGGACGGCGGAGGTCGACGCCGTCGGCGGACTGACCCTGGGCGCCGACCCGATCGCGACCGCCCTGCTGCACGCCGCGGCGTCGCGCGGGCAGGACCTCGACGCGTTCGTCGTCCGGAAGGCCGCCAAGGCGCACGGGATGCAGCGCCAGATCGAGGGCCCGGACGTCGCGGGCCGCCGCGTGGTCGTCCTCGAGGACACGACGACGACCGGCGGGTCGCCGATCACGGCCGTCGAGGCGTGCCGCGCGGCGGGCGCCGAGGTCGTGGCCGTCGCGACGATCGTCGACCGGGCCACCGGGGCCGGCGAGAAGATCGAGGCCCTGGGCGTGCCCTACCACTACCTCTTCGACCTGGCCGACCTCGACCTGGCCTGAGGCGCCCCGCGGGGGGTCGAAGATAGATCCTTTGACATACCTATCTTGGGATAGGTAAGTTCTTCGCGTGCCCGCTCCGACCACCGACCTCGACGACGCCGCGCGCCGGCTCGGCGATCTCGTGCCGGTGCTCGCGCGCGTGCTCGAGCGCGGCGTCGCGCAAGACTTCACGGGGCCCCGACCGAGCGACGCGGAGATCGCGCTGCTCTCGCTCGTCGTCGACCGGCCCGGACTCACGGTCCGCGAGGCTGCGACGACGCTGCTCATGAAGCCGAACAACGTGAGCGCCCTCGTGTCGCAGCTCGTGCTGCGCGGTCTCGTGGAGCGGAAGGTCGACGTGGCCGACCGGCGCGTCGCCCACCTGCACGCCACCCGCCGCGCGAAGGACGAGAGCGAGCAGGTGCGCGCGCTCCGGGCGGCGCGGGTCGCGGCCGCGCTCGCACGGCTGTCGGAGGGCGAGGAGGCCGCCCTGTTCTCCGCGATCCATGCCCTGGGCTCGCTGACGGAGCACCTGCACAGCGCGGCGGAGTAGCGCGCGCCGGAGAACGGCGCGCGTCACCCGTGCGCCCCTCCTCCGTCCCCGCGAAAGGCCCCACCCGTGTCAGCACTGCCCACGTCGCCCCCGCGCGCCCGGACCGCGCCGTCGTCCCCGCGCGCCGACCGACGCTCCAACCCCTGGCTCACGCTCGTCGCCGTCGCCTTCGGGCTGTTCATGGTCGGCCTCGACGGCTCCGTCGTGTCCATCGCCAACCCCGCCCTCGGGCGCGCGCTCGACGCCTCGACCTCCGACCTGCAGTGGGTCACGAACTCCTACCTGCTCGCGCTCGCGGCGACCCTCATCCTCGGCGGCAAGCTCGGCGACCGGTTCGGCCGGCGACGGTTCTACCTCGTCGGTGTCGCCGGGTTCACGCTCGCGTCCGTCGCGATCGGCCTCAGCGGGTCCGTCGGCGCGGTGGTCGCCTTCCGCGCCGTCCAAGGGGCGTTCGGAGGGCTGCTCATGCCCAACACGCTCGGCCTGCTGCGCCAGGTCTTCCCGCCCCGCAAGTTCGGCATGGCGGTCGGCATCTGGGCGATGGTGTCCTCCGTCTCGACCGCGCTCGGCCCGATCGTCGGAGGGCTCCTCGTCGAGCACGTCGGCTGGGAGTCGGTGTTCTTCCTCAACCTTCCCGTCGGAGCCGCCGCGATCGTCGTCAGCGCGCTCGTGCTGCCGCGGGGGGCGCGTGCACCCGGGAACGACCGGTTCGACGTCGCGGGCGTGCTGCTGCTCGCAGCCGGGCTCGTGGTCCTCGTGTACGGCGTCGTGCAGGGCGAGTCGTGGGGCTGGGGCTCCCCGCGGACGCTCGCCACGCTCGTCGCCGGGGTGGTCGTGCTCGTGGGCTTCGGCTGGTTCGAGTCGCGGCGCGCGCACGCGCTGCTCCCGATGCGGCTGTTCCGGAGCTCGGCCCTCACCGTCGGCACGATCATCACGGTCGTCAACTTCTTCGTGATGCTCGGCGTGATCTTCTTCGTGATGCTCTACCTGCAGAACGTGCGGGGGCTGAGCCCGGTCGAGGCGGGCGTCTGGACGCTGCCGCTGAGCCTCGCGTCGGTCGCCGCGTCGCCCCTCGGGGCGGCGGTCACCGAGCGGTTCGGGCCGCGCGTCTCGATGCCGATCGGGATGGCGCTCCAGGCCGTCGCCGCCGGCCTCATGCTCCTGTGGAGCGCGGACTCCTCGTACGCGGTGATGTGGCCGCCGTTCGTGGCCCTCGGGCTCGGCGTCGGCATGGTCATGGCGGCGTCGTCCGACGCGATCGTCGGCAACGCGCCGGTGCGCGACGGCGGCGTCGCGGGCGGGCTCCAGGCC
>Ga0180221_1002168_pt1 | contig 11798 bp, 9 predicted proteins | sample eDN5th37CKraftMG_FD_151339 | JGI IMG/M metagenome (GOLD analysis project Ga0180221, IMG submission 151339) | Enriched Miracle-Growth compost microbial communities from Emeryville, California, USA - eDNA 5th pass 37_C Kraft MG (version 2) (version 2) ...
AAGCCGCACAGGACCACGGAGGAGGAGCCGGCTATCTCGGTCAGCGCGCCGGACACCAGCCCGCCGGTGCAGGACTCCGCCGTCGCCACCGTGAGCGCGCGCGCCTTGCAGGCATCGAGCACGCGGACCGCCGCGGCGCGGAGTTCGTCGTCGATCATGGCTGCGCCCCGAACGGCAGCCGCACGGTGGCCGTCGCCATGGCGACGATGCCTTCGCCGCGGCCGGTGAAGCCGAGCTTCTCGCTGGTCGTCGCCTTCACCGCCACGCGGTCGAGGGCGAGGCCGGCGATCTCGGCGACGCGCGCGCGGATGGCGTCGCGGTACGGCCCGACGCGCGGGGCCTCGCAGACCACGGTGGCGTCGAGATGGGCGATCGCGCCGCCGCGGGCGCGCACCCGCTCGACGGCGAAGGCGAGGAAGCGGTCGGAGGAGGCGCCGCGCCATTGCGGGTCGCTCGGCGGGAAATGCACGCCGATGTCGCCCTCGGCCAGCGCGCCGAGGATCGCATCCACCAGGGCATGGAGAACCACGTCGGCATCCGAGTGGCCGGCCAGCGCGCGGGTGTGCGGCACGCGCACGCCGCCGAGCATGACGTGATCGCCGTCGCCGAACACGTGCACGTCGAAGCCCGAGCCGGTGCGGATGTCGCCGAGCGATGCGGCCATGATGGCTTCGGCGCGGGCGAAATCGTCGGCGGTGGTCATCTTGATGTTCTCAGGCTCGCCGGGAAACACGTGGATGGGAAGGCCGGCCCATTCGGCCAGCGCGGCGTCGTCGGAGAAGTCCTGCCGGCCGGCCTCGGCCGCCCTGCGATGGGCGTCGAGCAGCGGCCGGAACGCGAACGCCTGCGGCGTCTGCACCGTGCGCAGCGCCGCGCGGTCGAGCGTTCCGGTGACGCGGCCGCCGTCCACCGACTTCACCGTGTCGGTGACGGCGAGCGCCGGGATGGCGCCGGCGCAATCGCCCGATACGGCGGCGACGGCACGATCGATGAGGGCCGGCGACAGGAACGGCCGCGCCGCGTCGTGAATCAGCACCACGTCGGGCGCGTCCGCTTCGAGCGCGGCAAGGCCGGCGCGCACCGAATCCTGGCGCGTCGCGCCGCCAAGCGCCGGAGGGAGCATGGCGAGACCCGCGGCTGCGGCCTTGAATGCGGCCACGTCGTCCGCATGCACCACGGGCACTACCGCTGCCACGGCCGGATGCCGTGTCAAAGCCTCGAACACGTGCCGCACCACGGGCTTGCCCATGAGCGACCGGTACTGCTTGGGCACGCCGCCGCCGGCGCGCTCGCCGCGGCCCGCCGCCACCACCACTGCCGCCACTTTAGCCATGCCCGCCCACGCCGGATCCTGGTTGCGGAAATCCCTTTATCCCATGGTTTTCCCATGGGAAACCGAGGTATTCACCAGGCGGGTGTCATTGTTGCGTTGCAGCACTTGCCTCCCGGCTCAATTTGGCTATTCTCTGGGCAAATGGAGCAACGCTTAAATTCTAGGCATGGCAACGGTGCCATCCCGGATGCGGCCTCGGGCCCCGGACGCATCCGGATCGACCGCATCGCGCTTTCCAATCGCGTCATTCTCGCGCCGATGTCCGGCATCAGCGATGCGCCGTTCCGCCGCCAGGTCGCTGCGCTGGGCGCGGGCCTCGTCGTTTCGGAGATGACGGCCTGCGCAGGCCTGCTCAAAGGCAAGGCGGCCGTCAGGCTGCGCATGGAAGGGCAGGGCATCGGCATCCACGCGGTGCAGATCGCCGGCTGCGAGGCGCGCTGGATGGCTGAGGGCGCACGCCTCGCCGCCGATGCGGGCGCCGAGATCATCGACATCAACATGGGCTGCCCCGCGCGCCACGTGACCAACGGCGAGGCAGGCTCGGCGCTGATGCGGGACCTCGATCATGCGCTGACGCTGATCGAGGCGACCGTCGGCGCGGTGAGCGTGCCGGTGACGCTGAAGATGCGGCTCGGCTGGGACCACGACACGATCAACGCGCCCGAGCTCGCGCGCCGCGCCGAGGCCGCCGGCGTGCGGCTGGTGACGGTGCATGGCCGCACCCGCTGCCAGTTCTACAAGGGCTCGGCGGATTGGCGCGCGGTTGGCGCGGTGAAGGAGGCGGTGTCGATCCCGGTCGTCGTCAACGGCGACATCGCGAGCTTCGACAATGCCGACGCGGCGCTCGCCGCCTCGCGCGCGGACGCGGTGATGATCGGCCGCGGCGCGCAGGGCCGACCGTGGCTTCCGGGCCAGGTCGCGCGCTATTTCGCGACCGGCCGGCGCGAGGCCGACCCGCCGCTTTCCCGCCAGCTCGACCTGCTGCGCGAGCTCTACGACGGCGTTCTCGTCCACTACGGCGCGCGCGTCGGCCTGCGCCACGCGCGCAAGCATCTCGGCTGGGGCCTCAACGTGGCCGCGGAAACCGCCGGCGTCGACGAGGCCCTGCTGCGGAACTGGCGGGGACGCCTCCTGACGGCGGAGGATCCCGGCGCCGTGCTGCGCGACCTGGCCGATGCGTTCGACGCCTTTTCGTGGAGGGCCGCGGCATGAGCTTCGCGGAATCCCTGCCGTCCGCCGCGCCGACGCCGTCGGAAGCCATCCTCAACGCGCTGCCGCACCCGGTGATCGTCGTCGCCCCCGACGGCAAGATCGCCGAGGCCAACGCCGCGGCGGAAAGCTTCTTCGAGATTTCGGTGCCGCTGCTGCGGCGGAACGCGCTGCAGGACGTGGTGCCGTTCGGCAGCCCGCTGCTCGCGCTGATCGAGCAGGTGCGCGAGCGCGGCGCGCCGGTCAACGAATACAAGGTCGATCTCTCGACACCGCGCATGCCGGGCGAGCGCGTGGTCGACCTGCACGTGGCGCCGGTGAACGAGCAGCCCGGCCACGTGGTGGTGATGCTCCAGGAGCGCACCATCGCCGACAAGATGAACCGCCAGCTCACCCACCGCAGCGCGGCGCGCTCGGTGATCGCGCTCGCCTCGATGCTGGCGCACGAGATCAAGAATCCGCTCTCCGGCATCCGCGGCGCGGCGCAGCTCCTCGAACAGTCGGCGACGCCCGACGACCGCACGCTGACGCGGCTCATCTGCGACGAGGCCGACCGCATCGTGAAGCTGGTGGACCGCATGGAGGTGTTCGGGGACGAGCGCCCGGTGGAGCGCGAGCCGGTGAACATCCACGTGGTGCTCGACCACGTGAAGCGGCTGGCGCAGTCCGGCTTCGCCCGCCACATCCGTTTCGTCGAGGACTACGATCCGTCGCTGCCGCTCGTGCACGCCAACCGCGACCAGCTCGTGCAGGTATTTCTCAACCTCGTGAAGAACGCCGCGGAGTCGATCGGCGAGAGCGCGACCGACGGCGAGATCCAGTTGACCACCGCGTTCCGGCCCGGCGTCCGCCTGTCGATGCCGGGCTCGCGCTCGCGCGTCTCGCTGCCGCTGGAGTTCTGCGTCCGCGACAACGGGCCGGGCGTGCCCGACGATCTGCTGCCGCACCTGTTCGACCCGTTCGTGACCACCAAGCCGTCGGGCAGCGGCCTGGGTCTTGCTTTGGTTGCCAAGATCGTCGGCGACCACGGCGGAATCATCGAGTGCGAGTCGCAGTCGCGGCGGACGACGTTCCGCGTTTTGATGCCCAAGTTCACGGGTGACGACGCCGAGCCGGGCGGCGGTACCTAAGAGGGAGCCATGCCATCGGGAAGCATACTGGTAGCCGATGACGACGCCGCGATCCGCACCGTGCTCAACCAGGCGCTGTCGCGCGCCGGATACGAGGTGCGCTCGACGGGCAACGCGGCGACGCTCTGGCGCTGGGTGAGCCAGGGCGACGGCGACCTCGTCATCACCGACGTGGTGATGCCGGACGAGAACGCCTTCGACCTGCTGCCGCGCATCAAGAAGCACCGCCCCGACCTGCCGATCATCGTCATGAGCGCGCAGAACACGTTCATGACCGCGATCCGCGCCTCCGAGCGCGGCGCTTACGAATACCTGCCCAAGCCCTTCGACCTGAAGGAGCTCATCGCCATCGTCGGCCGCGCCCTGGCGGAGCCCAAGGAGCGCCCCGCCGCCGGCAAGGCGGAGGACTTCGACACCATCCCGCTGGTCGGCCGCTCACCGGCCATGCAGGACATCTACCGCGTGCTCGCCAGGCTGATGCAGACCGACCTCACGGTGATGATCACCGGCGAGTCCGGCACCGGCAAGGAGCTGGTGGCGCGCGCGCTGCACGATTACGGCAAGCGCCGCAGCGGTCCGTTCGTCGCCATCAACATGGCGGCGATCCCGCGCGACCTCATCGAGTCCGAGCTGTTCGGCCACGAGAAGGGCGCCTTCACCGGCGCCGCGGCGCGCGCCTCCGGCCGCTTCGAGCAGGCCGAGGGCGGCACGCTGTTCCTCGACGAGATCGGCGACATGCCGATGGAGGCGCAGACGCGGCTGCTGCGCGTGCTGCAGCAGGGCGAATACACCACCGTCGGCGGCCGCACTCCGATCAAGACCGACGTGCGCATCATCGCCGCCACCAACAAGGACCTGCGGGTGCTGATCCAGCAGGGCCTGTTCCGCGAGGATCTGTTCTTCCGCCTCAACGTGGTGCCGCTGCGGCTGCCGCCGCTGCGCGAGCGCACCGAGGACGTGCCGGACCTGCTGCGCCATTTCTTCGCGCTCGGCGAGCGAGAGGGCCTGCCGCCCAAGCAGATCGACATGGCCGCCATCGACCTGCTCAAGCGCTACCGCTGGCCCGGCAACGTGCGCGAGCTCGAAAACCTCGCGCGCCGGCTCGCCGCGCTCTATCCGCAGGAGGTCATCACCGCGGCGGTCATCGAGCAGGAGCTGGCGCAGCCGGTCGCGCCGGTCGCGAGCGCCGAGCCGTCGGCGGAGGAGGGGCTCTCGGCCGCGGTCGAGCGCCATCTCGCCCGCTATTTCGCCGGCTTCCAGCACGACCTGCCGCCGCCCGGCCTCTATCACCGGGTGCTGCGCGAGATCGAATATCCGCTGCTGACGGCGGCGCTGGCCGCCACCCGCGGCAACCAGATCCGCGCCGCCGACCTGCTCGGGGTCAACCGCAACACGCTGCGCAAGAAGATCCGCGACCTGGAAATCCAGGTGATACGGGCGAGCAGCTAGCCGGCCTGAGCGGCCGCCTGTATCGGGCTTCCGCCCACGAGAAGGGCCGGGCGCCTCCTGGGTTCGGGCGGCACACCGCCGGATAGCTCCTGGGTTTGTCCCCCGGAGGCTTCCGGGCGCGCGGCGCGTGTCTCAATTTTGCAACATTGTTGTATAAACGCATCAGGCGGCGCGGTTTTCGGCCGCGCCGCGGGGACGCGCCGCGAGCCGGCGCCGGGGATTTCAATGAGCACAGCCATGTCCTCCGTCGAGGCCGCCGGCGGCAGACCGGCCGCGGAACCGGTCCTCGCCGATGACGGCATGGTTGCGGGCAAGAATTTCACCACCGGCGTCATCGGGCTGATCGCGGTCGGCATCGCGCTCACCTCGGCGGCCGTCACCTTTGCCGTGCTCGGCGGCTTCACGCCGATCGCCCCCACCAACAAGGTCGTGCTCTCGGTGCTCGCCGGCAACGGCGTCACGGTCCTGATCCTGCTCGTCATCGTCGGCCGCGACGTCTGGCAGATCATCCAGGCGCGCCGGCGCGGGCGCACCGGCTCCCGCCTGCACGGCCAGATCGTCGGCCTGTTCTCGGTGGTCGCCGTGGTGCCGGCGATCCTGGTGGTCATCGTCGCCAGCATCACGCTCAACCGCGGCCTCGACCGGATGTTCTCCGAGCGCAATCGCGCACTGATCGTGAACTCGTTCAACCTCGCCCAGGTCTATCTGCACGAGCACGCCCAGGCGCTCGGCAACGACATCAAGGCCGTGGACTTCGACCTCGCCTGGCTCAAGCCCTATTTCGAGCAGGACCGCGCGCATTTCCGCCAGGAGCTCACCGCCCGCGCCGCCGCGCGCAAGCTGTCCGCCGTGGTCCTGCTCGACGGCAACCGCAATGTCGTCGAATCCGCCGAGATGAACGCCACGCGGCAGTTCGAGCTGCCGCCGCAGGTCAATCTCGCCGACATTACCGAGAACGAGCCGCGGTTCTGGCTGTCGCCGGAAGCCGACTTCGTCGGCGCGGTCATGAAGGTCAAGCTCTACGACAACACCTATGTCATGGTGGCGCGGCTGCTCGATCCCATGGTGACGACGCACCTCAAGGAGACCCAGACCAGCATCCGCGAATATGCCGCCGTCGAGGCGCAGCGGCTCGGCATCCAGATCGCGTTCGCGCTGATGTATACGGTGATCGCGCTGGCCGTGCTGCTGTCCGCGGTGTGGCTCGGCTTCAATTTCGCCAACCGCCTGGTCGAGCCGATCCGGCGCCTCATCACCGCGGCCAACCTTGTCTCCACCGGCAACCTGGTGGTGCAGGTGCCGGTCAGCAGCTCGGAGGGCGACCTCGCGCAGCTCGGCAAGTCCTTCAACAAGATGACGCAGGACCTGCGGACCCAGCGCGACGACATCGTGCGCGCCCGCGACCTGATCGACAGCCGCCGGCTGTTCACCGAGGCGGTGCTGGCCGGCGCCAGCGCGGGCGTCATCGGCGTCGACGCCAACGGTGCCATCACCATCCTCAACCGCTCGGCGGAAAAGCTCATCGGCTGCAGCGAGGCCGATGCCCTCGGCCGCCCGCTGGTGACTCTCGTTCCCGAGCTGGCGCAGGTGGTGGCCGGCGCACGCGGCGGCGCGCAGCGGCTGACCCAGGACCAGGTCTCCATCACCCGCGGCGGGCGCGAGCGCACGCTCTCGGTGCGGGTCACCACCGAGCAGTCCTCGGACCAGCGGCACGGCTACGTCATCACCCTCGACGACATTACGGAACTGGTGGCGGCGCAGCGCACCTCGGCCTGGGCCGACGTGGCGCGCCGCATCGCCCACGAGATCAAGAACCCGCTGACCCCGATCCAGCTCTCCGCCGAGCGGCTGCGCCGCAAGTACGGCGCGGTCATCACCGAGGACAAGGCGGTGTTCGAGCAATGCACCAGCACCATCGTGCGCCAGGTCGACGACATCCGCCGCATGGTGGACGAGTTCTCGCGCTTCGCCCGCATGCCCAAGGCGGTGATGGCCGCGGAGGACGTGGCCGACACCGTGCGCCAGGTGGTGTTCCTGATGCGGGTCGGCAATGCCGACATCGACTTCGACGTCGAAATCGCGGAAGACCCGATGCCGGCCCACTTCGACCGCCGCCTGATCTCGCAGGGCCTCACCAACATCATCAAGAACGCCACGGAGGCGATCTCGGCCGTGCCGCCGGAGCAATTGGGCCGCGGCCGCATTAAGGTTTCGGCCGAACGCGACGGCGCCGTGATCCACATCGACGTGGTGGACAACGGCATCGGCCTGCCGCGCGAAAACCGCAATCGGCTGCTGGAGCCCTATGTCACGACCCGCGAGAAGGGCACCGGGCTCGGCCTCGCCATCGTCGGCAAGATTCTCGAAGAACACGGCGGCTCGATCCAGTTGCGCGACGCCGCGGAAAAGGAACCGGGCGCGCGAGGCACCTGGGTCCGGCTCTCGTTCGCCTCGCTGCAGGCGCCGGCCGACGCCGCGCCGGCCGGACAGAAACGTGAGGTGGCGTCATGAGCTCGGACATCCTCATCATCGACGACGAAGAAGACATCCGCGAGCTGGTCGCCGGCATCCTCCAGGACGAGGGCCACGGCACCCGCACCGCCGGCAACAGCGACCAGGCCATGGACGCGATCCGCCAGCGCCGGCCGAGCCTCGTGTTCCTCGACATCTGGCTGCAGGGAAGCCGGCTCGACGGGCTCCAGCTCCTCGACATGATCAAGGAGGAGCACCCGAACCTGCCGGTGGTGATGATCTCCGGCCATGGCAACATCGAGACCGCGGTCGCGGCCATCAAGCGCGGGGCCTACGACTTCATCGAGAAGCCGTTCAAGGCCGACCGGCTGGTCCTCGTCGCCGACCGCGCGCTGGAGACATCGCGGCTCAAGCGCGAGGTGAAGGAGCTCAAGCAACTGGCTCCGGTGGCTACGAAAATCGTCGGCCGGTCGCCCGCCGTGAACCAGCTCCGCCAAGCCATCGAGCGGATCGCGCCCACCAACAGCCGGGTCATGATCGTCGGTCCATCCGGATCGGGCAAGGAGCTCGCCGCGCGCACCGTTCACAGCCTGTCGGCGCGCGCGCAGGGCCCGTTCATCGTCATCAACGCGGCGGCGATCACGCCCGAGCTCATGGAGATCGAGCTGTTCGGCACCGAGCCCTCCAACGGCTCCCAGGGCCGGCGGATCGGCGCGCTGGAGGAGGCGCACGGCGGCACGCTGCTGATTTCCGAGGTCGCGGACATGCCGCGCGAGACCCAGAACAAGATCCTGCGCGTGCTCGTGGACCAGACGTTCCAGCGCGTCGGTGGCACCACCAAGGTATCGGTCGACGTGCGCATCATGTCCTCGACGAGCTGCGACATGGAATCCGAAGTGGCCTCGGGCAATTTCCGCGAGGACCTTTATCACCGGCTCGCGGTGGTGCCGCTGCGGGTGCCACCGCTCGCCGAGCGGCGCGACGATATTCCTGAGCTGGTGCAGTATTTCATGGAGCAGATTTCGCAGGCGACCGGCCTGCCGGTGCGCAAGATCGCCCCCGACGCCATGGCGGTGCTGCAGTCCCACGACTGGCCGGGCAACATCCGCCAGCTCCGCAACAACGTCGAGCGGCTGATGATCCTCGCCGGCGGCGACCCGGATACGCCGGTCGGCGCCGACATGCTGCCGCAGGACGTCGGCTCCATGGTGCCGGCCATGCCGGGCGGCAACGGCGGCGAGCAGCTCATGGGCCTGCCGCTGCGGGAGGCGCGCGAGGAGTTCGAACGGCAATACCTGAAGGCTCAGATCAGCCGCTTCGGCGGCAACATCTCGCGCACCGCCGAGTTCGTCGGCATGGAGCGCTCGGCGCTCCATCGCAAGCTCAAGGCGCTGGCGATGGACTAACATCGGGCCGCGCCGATTCGACAAACCCGCACCGCCGGTTTCCATGTCCCGCATCGCCTACGTCAACGGCCGCTACGAGCCGCATCGCTCGGCCTCGGTCCATATCGAGGACCGCGGCTACCAGTTCTCCGACGGCGTCTATGAGGTCTGCGAGGTGAGGGACGGCCGGCTGGTGGACGAGCGCCGCCACCTCGACAGGCTCGATCGTTCGCTGAAGGAGATGCGGATCGCCAAGCCCATGGCGCGCGCCGCGCTATCCGTGGTGATGCACGAGGTCGTTGCCCGCAACCGGGTGCGCGACGGCATCGTCTATGTCCAGATCACCCGCGGCGTCGCCCGCCGCGACCATGCCTTCCCGCCGCCGGGGACGCGACCGTCCGTGGTCGTCACCGCCCGCGGCATCCCGCGCGGGCGGGGCGAGGCGGAGGCGGCGCGCGGCGTCGCGGTCATCACCGTGCCGGAAACGCGCTGGGCGCGGCCGGACATCAAGTCGGTGTCGCTCCTTGCCAACGTGCTGGCGCGGCAGCAGGCCAAGGAGGCCGGCGCCCGCGAGGCCTGGTTCGTGGACCGCGACGGCTTCGTCACCGAGGGCTCGACCTCGAACGCCTGGATCGTCACCGCCGATGGTCGGGTGATGACCCGGCCGGCCGACACGGGCATCCTGCGGGGCATCACCCGCACCGTGCTCCTCGATGCGCTCAAGGCCATGGACCTCACCCTCGACGAAAGGCCCTTCACCCCGGCCCAGGCGCTGGCCGCCCGCGAAGCCTTCGTGACGGCGGCGAGCCAGATCGTGCTGCCGGTGGTTTCCATCGATGGGAAGCCGGTGGGCGACGGCAAACCCGGCCCGGTTGCGACCGCGCTGCGGCATGAATTTCACCGTCATGCCGAATTTTCATGATTTTGTATGGATCGGGGCAGGCATGTTGCATCGCAAACCGGCTTGCGTCCCCCGTCATAGTGCCATCTAATACCAATGCCAGTTGTCATGTGGCCTCTTTGACAACCCGCCGGGTTGACCAAGCAGACGACAAAAACGAGGCCGGGAACGATAAAAAACGGAAACAACGGCTATGCCTGCCGAACGCGCTCAGAACCTGCAAGACACCTTCCTCAACAACGTCCGCAAAAATAAAACGCCGGTCACGATCTTTCTCGTGAACGGCGTAAAGCTCCAGGGTGTCGTCACTTGGTTCGACAATTTTTGCGTGCTGCTGCGACGCGACGGGCACTCCCAGCTCGTCTACAAGCACGCGATCTCGACCATCATGCCGGGGCATCCGATCCAGCTGTTCGAGGGAGCGGATGACGGGGCGGGCGAGGACAAGGGCTAATTGGAGCCGCGCCGCCGCGACAAGCGTCGTGAGGATGCGGCCGGGCCGGCCGCGTCGGGCACCGGTCGCGCCATCGTCATCGGTCCTTACCTCCGCGCCAAGCCGGGCGAAGGCGAGGACCTGCGCGCGCCGGAAGCCCGGCTCGACGAGGCGGCCGGGCTCGCCCGCGCCATCGACCTCGACGTGGTCGAGGCGGGGCTGGTGCCGCTCACCGCGATCCGGCCAGCGACCTATATCGGCAAGGGCAAGACCGACGAGATCGCCGGGCTCGTGAAGAGCCTGAACGCCGGGCTCGTGGTGATGGACTGCGCCCTGTCTCCCGTCCAGCAGCGCAACCTGGAGAAGGCGTGGAACGCCAAGGTGCTCGACCGCACCGGGCTGATCCTCGAAATCTTCGGCCGCCGCGCCCGCACCCGCGAGGGCGTGCTGCAGGTCGAGCTTGCGCACCTGACGTACCAGCGCAGCCGGCTGGTGCGGTCGTGGACCCACCTGGAGCGCCAGCGCGGCGGCTTCGGCTTCCTCGGCGGTCCGGGCGAGACCCAGATCGAGGCCGACCGCCGCATCATCGCCGACCGCATCGCGCGCCTCAAAAAAGAGCTCGAGACCGTCAAGAAGACCCGCGGCCTGCACCGCGAGAGCCGCAAGCGCGTGCCTTACCCGATCGTCGCGCTGGTCGGCTACACCAACGCCGGCAAATCGACGCTGTTCAACCGGCTCACCGCGGCGACCGTGCTGTCGGCCGACATGCTGTTCGCGACCCTCGACCCGACGTTGCGCGCGATCGCGCTGCCGCACGGCGCCAGGGCGATCCTGTCCGACACCGTGGGCTTCATCTCCGACCTGCCGACCATGCTGGTGGCGGCCTTCCGCGCCACGCTGGAGGAGGTGATCGAGGCCGATTTGATCCTGCACGTGCGCGACGTCTCGCACGGCGACACCGCGGCGCAGTCGAGCGACGTGCGCAAGGTCCTGGAGGAGCTCGGCATCGATCCGAACGACCGCCGCGTGGTGGAGGTCTGGAACAAGATCGACCAGGTGCCGCCGCAAGAGCACGAGCGGCTCGCGAACCTGGCGCGGCGGCAGACGCCGCAGCCTGTGCTGGCATCGGCGCTGACCGGGGAGGGCATCGACGCGGTCAAGGCGCTGATCGAGGACCGCATCGGCCACGACCGCAAGACCTTCGAGGTGACGCTCGACACCGCCGACGGCGCCGGCGCGAGCTGGCTCTACCGCAACGCCGAGGTGCTGGAGAAGGCCGAGGACGATGCCGGCCACACGCTGATGCGCGTGCGCGTCGATGCCGCCAACGCCGGCCTCCTGGCGTCGCGGTTCGGCGCCAGCGCGCGGTCCGAGGAATAGTCTAGAGCGGTTCACAGCTTGTCTGAATCGAGTGGGATTCCCTTGGCGGTCGATTTGTGATTCAAGATGCTGGCTGGAATGGAGGCCAGCATCGGATGACCCGACC
>Ga0180221_1002169_pt1 | contig 11796 bp, 9 predicted proteins | sample eDN5th37CKraftMG_FD_151339 | JGI IMG/M metagenome (GOLD analysis project Ga0180221, IMG submission 151339) | Enriched Miracle-Growth compost microbial communities from Emeryville, California, USA - eDNA 5th pass 37_C Kraft MG (version 2) (version 2) ...
GTCGGCGTCGTCGGCGTAGCGCTCGTAGGCCAGCTGCAGGCGGCTGCCTTCGGCGTAGTCCCAGCCGACCTTGGCCAGCAGGTTGTCGGTGTCGAAGTCCACCGGGTTGGCTTCGCCGCGGCTGCTACCGATGCCGCCCTGGCCGCCGAAGGTCTCGGTGTCGTGGCCTTCGCGGCGGCTGATGGTCAGCAGGCCGTCCACCGGGCCCTGGCGCCCGGCGAAGGTGGCGCTGCCCAGCCAACTGTCGTCGGAGCCGTCGTAGCCGGTCTTGAAGCGGGCGTAGAAGTCCTTGCCGTCCTCCAGATAGTCCGCGGCGTCCTTGGTCAGGAAACTCACTGCGCCGCCCAGGGCGTCGCTGCCGTACAGCGAGCTGGCCGGGCCGCGAAGTATTTCAACGCGTTTCACTGTGTCCAGATCGATGTAGTTGCGCCGCGCGTCCATGAAGGGGCCGAAGGCGAAGGCGCCGGGCACGCCGACGCCGTCCACCTGGGTCAGCACGCGGTTGCCGCCGATGCCGCGGATGGTGAAGCCCGACAGGCCGAAGCGGCTGCCGCTGCCGCTCACCGACACGCCGGGCTCGTAGCGCACCAGTTGCTTGATGTCGTTGGCGTTGTTGCGGTCGATGTCCTGCTCGGTCTGCACGCTCACGGTGCTCGGCACCGCATCTACGGGCTGCTCGCTACGGGTCGCGGTGACCGTGGTCTCCCCGAGGGAAACCGCGGTATCCGCCAGGGCGAGGGAGGGGCTCAGCAGCAGCAAGGCCAGCCAGTGTCGGCGGGCGAACGGAGGCGTGATCGACATGGGATACCTGTTTTTCTTGGAAATGGCAGATGGCAAATGGCCGTTGGCAGAAGGCGGCGCAGACCATAATTCTTCTCAAATCTAAATGCAAATTATTATCAAATAGATTTATTAAATTTGTTGTGGCACAGTTCGTCGGTGCCGCCGCGATGCGGCAGGTCCCCTTGCGAACGAGGATTTCTGCGATGACTACCCTTTCCGCGCCGGCTTCCGAGCTGTACCGCGCCTGGCAGGCGCTGCGTGCCGAGAAACCGCGCCTGCGCGCCCGCGATGCCGCGCAACACCTGGATGTGAGCGAGGCCGAGCTGACCGCCAGCCGCCTCGGCGTCGATGCCGTGCGCCTGCGCCCGGAATGGGCCGCGCTGCTGCCGGCCCTCGGCGAGCTGGGCCCGATCATGGCGCTGACGCGCAACGAGCATTGCGTGCATGAGCGCAAGGGGCCGTACCAGGAGGTCACCGTATCGGGCAATGGGCAGATGGGCCTGGTGGTGTCCCCGGACATCGACCTGCGCCTGTTCCTCGGCGGCTGGGACAGCGTGTTCGCCATCGGCGAGGAAACCGCCCACGGCACCCAGCGCAGCATCCAGGTGTTCGACCGCCAGGGCACCGCGGTGCACAAGGTGTTCCTCACCGAGCACAGCGACGTCGCCGCCTGGGCGCCGCTGGTGGAGCGCTTCCGCGCCGAGGAACAGAGCGAGCGCCTGGAGCTGCGTCCGGCCGAGGCGAAAGCCGCGCCGCTGGCCGACGGCGAGATCGACGTCGCTTCCCTGCGCCAGGGCTGGGCGGCGCTGAAGGACACCCACCACTTCTTCGCCCTGCTGAAGAAGCACAAGGCCGAGCGCACCCAGGCGCTGCGCCTGGCCGGCCGCGAATGGGCCGAGCCGCTGGACGTCGCCGAGCTGCCGCGCCTGCTGGAGGCCGCCAGCCAGTCCCGCCTGCCGATCATGATCTTCGTCGGCAACGCCCACTGCATCCAGATCCACACCGGCACCGTGGACAACCTGAAGTGGCTGGACGACTGGTTCAACGTGCTCGACCCGCAGTTCAACCTGCACCTGAAGACCTCCGGCGTGCGCGAGCTGTGGCGCGTGCGCAAGCCGAGCAGCGACGGCATCGTCACCAGCTGGGAAGCCTTCGACGTCGACGGCGAGCTGGTCCTGCAGGTGTTCGGCGCACGCAAGCCGGGTGTGCCGGAACTGCAAGAATGGCGTAGCCTCGCCGAATCCTTCGCGGCCATCTGAGGAGGCAACCATGACTGCGCGTCCCCTGCTGGCCGGCCTCTTCGCCGGGCTGTGCCTCGCCGCCTCCAGCGCCATCGCCGACAGCCTGCCCAAGCGCTGGGTGAGCGCCGGCGGCTCGCTGAGCGAGTGGGTTGTGGCCCTGGGCGGCGAGTCGCGCCTGGTCGGCGTCGACACCACCAGCCTGCACCCGGCCAGCCTCAAGGCGTTGCCGAAGATCGGCTACCAGCGCCAGCTGACGGCCGAAGGCATCCTGGCGCTGAAGCCGGACATCCTCCTCGGCAGCGAGGAGATGGGGCCGCCGCCGGTGCTGCAGCAACTGCGCGCGGCGGGCGTGCGGATCGAAACCCTGTCGGCCAAGGCCGACGAGAAGACCGTGCACGACAACCTGCTACGCCTGGGCGAGCTGCTGGGCACGCCCGAGCAGGCCGGCAAGGTGGCGGCGGACTTCCAGGCGCGCCTGGCGGCGCAGCAGGCCTGGGTGGCCAAGGCCCAGGCCGGGCAAGCTGCGCCGGGCGTGGTGCTGCTGGTCGGCAACGCCGGCGGCAGCCTGCTGGTGGCCGGACAGGACACCGCCGGCGACTGGATGATCCAGCATGCCGGCGGGCGCAACCTGGCCAGCCACAAGGGCTACAAGGCGTTGTCCGGCGAAGCCCTGACCGCCCTCGATCCGCAGGTGGTGGTGCTGGCCGACCGCAGCCTGGATGGCGACAAGGCCCGCGAGGCGCTGATCCGCCAGAACCCCGGGCTGGCCGCTACCCGCGCGGCGCGTGAGGCCCGCGTGCTGGTGCTCGATCCGACGCTGCTGGTCGGCGGTCTCGGTCCGCGCGTTCCGGACGCATTGGCCAGCCTCTCCAAGGCCTTTTATCCTTCCGCGCAGGCCCTGAACCCGGAAGGTCGTCCTTGACTGCGAAGCACGCTGCCCGACCGCTGTTCCTGCTCCTTGGTTTTCTTCTGCTGCTGGTCCTCTGGCTGTCCCTGGCCCTGGGGCCGGTCAGCCTGCCGCTGGGCGACACGCTGCGGGCGCTGGCGCGCCTGTGCGGCCTGCCGGTGTCCGCCGACGACCTCGGCCAGGCCGAGCTGATCGTCGGGCAGATCCGCCTGCCGCGCACCCTGTTGGGCGTCGCCACCGGCGGCGTGCTGGCGCTGGCCGGGGTGGCCATGCAGGGGCTGTTCCGCAATCCGCTGGCCGACCCCGGGCTGATCGGGGTGTCCAGCGGCGCCGCGCTGGGCGCCGCCATCGCTATCGTCTTCGGCGCTTCCATGGGCGGCCTGCCGGAAGCCTTCGCACCCTACCTGCTGTCCGCCTGCGCCTTCGGCGGCGGCCTGCTGGTGACCGCGCTGGTCTACCGGCTCGGTCGCCACAATGGGCAGACCAGCGTGGCCACCATGCTGCTCGCCGGCATCGCCCTCACCGCGCTGGCCGGCGCGCTGATCGGTCTGTTCACCTACCTCGCCGACGACGCCACGCTGCGCACCCTGACCTTCTGGAACCTCGGTAGCCTCAACGGTGCCAGCTACCCGCGACTGTGGCCGCTGCTGCTGGTCACGCTGCTGGTGGCCTGCTGGCTGCCGCGCCGGGTGGATGCACTCAACGCGTTGTTGCTGGGTGAGTCCGAGGCGCGTCACCTGGGCTTCGACGTCGAGCGGCTGAAGGTCGAACTGATCCTCTGCACGGCGCTGGGCGTTGGCGCCGCGGTGGCCGCGGCCGGGCTGATCGGCTTCATCGGCCTGGTGGTGCCGCACCTGCTGCGCCTGATCGTCGGCCCCGATCACCGGGTGCTGTTGCCGGCCTCGATGTTCGGCGGCGCCATCCTGCTGCTGCTCGCCGACCTGGTGGCGCGCCTGGCGCTGGCGCCGGCGGAGCTGCCGATCGGCATCGTCACGGCGCTGATCGGCGCGCCCTTCTTCCTTTATCTGCTGATCCGGGGGCGTTCCTGATGCTGACGGCGGAGAACCTGACGGTGAAGCGTGGGCATCAGGTGGTCCTGCAGGGCGTGAGCCTGGCGCTGCAGCCGGGCGAGGTGCTCGGTGTGTTGGGGCCTAACGGCGCGGGCAAGAGCACACTGCTGGGCGCCCTCAACGGCGAGCTGCCGCTGGCCGGCGGCAGCGTGAGCCTCGATGGCCGCGCGCTGGATCAATGGCAGGGTACGGCGCGGGCGCAGCGCCTGGCGGTGCTGCCGCAGTCCTCGTCGCTGAATTTCGCCTTCAGCGTCGAGTCGGTGGTGGGTTTCGGCCGGCTGCCCCACGACAGCGGCCGCCAGCGTGACCTGCAGATCATCGCCGAAGCCATGGCTGCAGCCGACGCGTCGCACCTGGCCGGGCGCAGCTATCTGTCGCTGTCCGGCGGCGAGCGCCAGCGCGTGCACCTGGCGCGGGTCCTGGCGCAGCTGTGGCCGGGCGGCGCGGAGCAGGTGCTGCTGCTGGACGAGCCGACCTCGGCGCTCGACCCCCTGCACCAGCACACCACCTTGCATGCGGTGCGCGAATTTGCCGGCCGCGGCGCCGCGGTGCTGGTCATCCTGCACGACCTCAACCTCGCCGCGCGCTACTGTGACCGCCTGCTTCTGCTGCACGACGGCCGCCCGCACCTGTTCGGCACCCCGGACGAGGTGCTGCGCGCAGAGCCGCTGCGCCAGGTGTTCGGCCTGGACGTGCTGGTGCAACGTCACCCCGAGCGCGGCCATCCGCTGATCGTTGCCCGTTGAAAGGAGTTCACATGAAATACCTGCTGATCCCGCTGGTGGCGCTGTTGGCTGCCTGCCAGAGCCTGCCGTCCGCGCCGCCCCTGCCGGCCTGGCAGAGCCCCGAGGGCCGTGACAGCGCAGAGCTGGGCGTCATCCGCGACCTGCGCAGCGGTCAGGCGCTGACCCCGGAGCAATTGCTGGAGCGCTTGCAGGGGGCACCCCGCGTACTGGTCGGCGAGCAACACGACAACCCGGACCACCACGCCCTGGAGCTGTGGCTGGTGCGCGCCCTGGCCCAGCGCAGCGAGCAGGGCAGCGTGCTGCTGGAAATGCTCAACCCCAACCAGCAGCAACGGGTGACGGCAGCCCAGGAGGCCAGCGCTGCCGGCAAGGCGCCTCAGGACCTGTACGCCGCATTGGCCTGGCAGCCGGGCTGGGACTGGTCGCTCTACGGCCCGATGGTCTCCTGGCTGGTCAAGCAGCCGGCGCCGTTGCTGGCGGCCAATCTGGACCGCAGCGAGATCAAGCGCATCTACGGGGAGCAACCGGCCCTCGCCGGTACCCGTTCGACGGCCGAGGAAGTCCGCCGGGTGCTGCTCGACGACATCCGCGAGTCCCACTGCGGCCTGCTGCCGGAGAGCCAGATGCCGGCCATGCTGGCGGTACAGCAGCAGCGCGACCGGCGCATGGCCGAACGGCTGAAGGCGGCGCCCGCGCCTGCCGTGCTGATCGCCGGCGGCTTCCACGTGCGCCGTGATCTGGGCGTGCCCCTGCACCTGGAAGACCTGGGGGCGGGTGAGGGCATGCAGGTGCTGATGCTGGCCGAGGTCGGCAAGACGGTGTCGCCGCAGCAGGCCGACTACGTCTGGTACACGCCGGCGCTGCCGCCGCAGGATCATTGTGCGAAGTTGCGTTGATGCGGGCATAGCCTGACGGGAGGGCTCCTCTTTTGTAGGAGCGAGCTTGCTCGCGAACAGCGCTCCCGGCTGCGTTGGTGTTTCGGTGGTATTCCGTTCCCTCTCCCCAGCCCTCGACTGCGCGCCCCGCCCTGAAGGGAGAGGGGGCTAGTCCATGCCGAGAACAGGCATGGTTTCAGCCGGCAACTCTGCGCTAGCCGGCTAACTCCAGAACATCAGCGTCTGCCCAACGGTCCCCTCTCCCTTCAGGGAGAGGGTTAGGGAGAGGGCGCTCTTCGACTGGACGCCAGCGCCAGAGCCTTTCGCGAGCAAGCTCGCTCCTACGAAAAGAAATCCCCCGCCCATGACTTTCCTCCAGGCAAAAAAAGACCCGGCGATGAGCCGGGTCGAAACCGTGATTAGCCTGATGAGGAGATAATCTGATCGTCCGACTGCGTGGTCGCTCAGCTTACCGACTGGCCTCGCGACCAGTTGAGTTAATAATAACAATTATCATTCGCGAGTCAATGCTTTTTTCATCGCCCCGGCAATTTCCGGCGAACGGTCAGAGGAAAGGGCCCTGGAAAAAACGCGGGCAAAAAAAAAGACCCGGCGATGAGCCGGGTCGAAAACCGTGATTAGCCTGATGAGGAGATAACCTGAGTGTCCGACTGCGGTAGGGCTCTCAGCTTACCCGCCGACCTCGCGGCCAGCTGTGGTAATAATAACTATTATCATTTGTGAGTCAACAGCATTTCGCAAAAAAAGTCCGTCCTGCAGAAATGGCGAAGCCCGGCACATGGCCGGGCTTCGTCTGGACCGGGCTTCAGCTAGCCGGCGCCGAGTTGCAGGCGCAGCTGGGTGACCTCGCGGTTGAGCAGGTCGATGCGCCGGGCCATGCCCTCGATCAGGCTGTGGGCGATGCGCGGGTTGCTCTGCATCAGGCTGAGGAACTGGTCCTTGGGGATCACCATCACGGTGCAGGGCTCGCTGGCGACCACGCTGGCGCTGCGTTTCTCGCCGGTGAACACGGCCATGGCGCCGAAGATCTCGTCCTTCTGCACGTCGCCGACCTTCTGCCCGTCGACGAAGGCCTCGGCATGCCCCTCGATGATGATGAACACGTGCTCGGCATCGTCGCCCTGCTGGATCAACTGGTCGCCGGCGGCGAAGTGGCGGAAGCCGGTGGACGGGCGGATGTCCGGCTGCTTGAGGTGCGCCAGGGCGTCGGAAAGCAGGGCGGTGTGGCCGATCAGGTAGTGCAGGAAGAGTTCCTGGCGCTGCTCGTCGGCGTGGATGTGGCGGAACACGTCGCTGCGCGAGTAGGGCACCAGGCACAGCGGCTCGTCGCTGGTGTAGCGGCACGGCGGCAGGTCGATGCCCTGGCGCAGGCCTACCAGGTCGCCCTCCTGCAGGTAGAACAGCGGGCGTTCGTCGACCAGCGCGTGGAGCAGGCCGTTCTCGATCAGGAACAGCTGCTGGTTCGGCAGCTCGGCCGACAGGTCGTCGGTACGTTCCAGGCGGATGGGCTCCGCGCAGGGGGCGAGGCCGGAAAGCAGCTGGGCGGGAATCCCCTGCAGACGGCTGATCAGCTGGTCGGCATAGGCCGGTTGTTCACCGAGTAGGTACATGGGCCGTAATTCCTTGGACGGACGTTGGCGGTCGGGGCGCACGAAGGGCCCTGAAACGATAGGGTTCTGGCCCGCGGCCGTAAATCATTTCCTGGAAGGCTTGTGAGCTAACTCTGATTCCTTTGAGGAAAAGTCTCCAATTGGCCCAATAGTTCGGCCTTGTGCGCCGGCGGCAGGTCGTTCCAGTGGACGTCCAGCAGGGCGCCCTCGATGGCATAGAGCAGCACCTTGGAGGCCCGGAAGCCGCGGGCCCGAACGGCGCGGTAGGCGCCGACCGCCCCCAGGCGGCGGAGGTCGGAGGCGTTGTGGATGCCCACGGCGTGCAGCCACTGGGCCGAGGTCTTGCCGAGATTCTTCAGATGCAGCAGTTCGTCGTTCATCGTCGGTCCTTGCGATGCGGCACACGGGGTGGGTCATGCATGGCGGCGAGGGCCGTGAACTGCTGGAGACGGCCGGCTCACTTGACGATGAAGTGTAGCGGGCCCTTGGCGGGGCAATGTGGCTTTGTGATATCGGCAGGCGCCAAAGCGCCCTCGGCATGACGAACGGCAGCCCGGGCATCGATCGTGCCCGGGCCGCGTCGAGGGGGTCAGATGCCCGGCAGGCGCTGGCGGATGCTTTCCACCAGGGTATCCAGGCTGGCGCTGTCCTGGGTGTCGACGCGCTTGCTGTGGGCCTGCTCGTCGGCGTCCAGGGCTTCGCGTCCGGCCTGTTGGGCCTGCACCACTTCGAGGGTGGCGTCGGACGGGTCGCCGCCTTGCGCCTGGCGCTGGGCCAGCCAGCCGGCGATCACGCTTTCCGGCGCCTGGCAGTCGAGGATCAGGTAGGGCACCCCGGTGTCGTCGGCGATATGGCGCGCGGCCTGGCGCTGGGCGTGCTTGAGGAAGGTGGCGTCGAGCACCACCGGGTAGCCGGCGCGGAGGATGTCGCCGGCCAGGGCGTTGAGGCGCTCGTAGGTGGCCGCGCTGGATTCGGCATTGTAGATGCCGCCTTGCAGGGCGCCGCGCTGGGCTTGCTGCTGTTCGCCGAACAGGCGCTTGCGCTCCACGTCCGAGCGCAGGCGGATGGCGCCCAGGGCCTCGACCAGGCGCAGCGCCACCGAGCTCTTGCCCACTGCGGAAACGCCCATGGTCAGGGCCAGGAAGCGCGAGGGGATGGCGCTGTAGCTCTCCGCCAGGTTGGCGTAGTTGCGGTACTGGCGCAGGGTCGCGGCCTTCTGCACGGCGTCGTTCTGGTGGGCCAGGCTGAACAGGGCGATCTTGGCCCGCACCAGGGCGCGGTAGGCCTTGTAGAAGTTGAGGATTTCCAGGGACTGGTAGTCGCCGGTCTGCTCCAGGTACTGGCTGACGAAGCGCCGCGAATGGCACTTCAGGCCGCGGTCCTCGAGGTCCATGGCGAGGAAGGCGTAGTCGGCGCAGACGTCGGTGAAGCGGAACGGCTCGTTGAACTCGATGCAGTCGAACAGCACCACCTGGCCGTCGATCAGCGCGGCGTTGCCCAGGTGGATGTCGCCGTGGCATTCGCGGATGAAGCCGTTCGCCTTGCGCGCCTGCAGCAGCGCTTCCAGGCGGTCGTAGGAGCTTTCGGCCCAGGCTTCCAGGGCGTCCAGCTGCAGCAGGTCGGCCTTGTCGCTGAGCAGCGGGCGGATCTGCTCGAAGTTCTGCCGCACCGGCGCCATCACCGCCTCGGCCGAGCCCAGCGGGTTGTCCTGCGGCACCTGCGGGGTGCGCAGGTGGAAGCCGGCGATCTGCTTCGCCAGGGCGTCGATGTGCTCGGAGCTCAGCTCGCCGCGCGTCTGCACCTCGCTGAGCAGGGCGTTCTGCGGGAATTCGCGGCACTTGAGCGCGTATTCGATCGCCGGGCCTTCGCCGCCCAGTTGTGGCGCGGCCTCGCTGCCGGTGATCGGCAGCACTTCCAGGTACAGGCCTTCGGTGAGACGCTGGTTCAGGCGCAGTTCCTCCTCGCAGAAATGCTTGCGCGCCGCGAGGTCGGTGAAGTCGAGGAAGCCGAAGTTCACCGGCTTCTTGATCTTGTAAACGTACTGGCCGGTGAGCAGGACCCAGGAAATGTGGGTTTCGATGACCCGCACCTGCTCCACCGGGTGGGGGTACAGGGCAGGGTTCTGCAGGGCAGCGATCAGAGTCTGGCTCACGGGATATTGTCCTTGGCTGTCCGGATTCGGGAGGCAGGCATTATGGCGGCATCGCCGGTGGCTGCAAACTTGCCTGGCGCCGCAGGCAACCAATCGGCCGCCCGCTGGTCGAAGCTGCGTCGCTTTGGCCGGGGCACTTCCGCGCGCCTGCGACAGAGCCCGGACACCGCCTCGCGCGGCGTCTGTCCCCTGTGGATAAAGTACGTATAATGCGCCGCCATGACGCGTCCCCGATCCCCCCGTTCCCGTAAGAATCAAAAAGCAGCTCCGTCGCGCAAGTGGCTGGGCTGGCTGCTCAAGCTCAGCCTCGTCGGCCTGGTCGTGCTGGCCGGTTTCGCCGTGTACCTCGATGCGGTCGTGCAGGAGAAGTTCTCCGGCAAGCGCTGGACCATCCCGGCCAAGGTCTATGCCCGGCCGCTGGAGCTGTTCGTCGGCCTGAAGCTGAACAAGGACGACTTCCTCCAGGAACTCGGCGCCCTGGGCTACCGCCGCGACGGCACGGTCAGCGGCCCGGGCATGGTGGCCGTGTCCGGCGGCACGGTCGACCTCAATACCCGCGGCTTCCAGTTCTACGAGGGCGCCGAGCCCGCGCAGCGCATCCGCGTGCGTTTCTCCGGCGACTACGTGGCCGGCCTGTCCCGCGCCGACGGTTCCAAGCTGGACGTGGCGCGCATGGAGCCGCTGCTGATCGGCGGCATGTACCCCTCGCACAACGAAGACCGCATCCTCATCAAGCTGGACGAGGTGCCGCCGTACCTGGTCGACACCCTGGTGGCGGTGGAAGACCGCGACTTCTGGTCCCACCACGGCGTCTCGCTGAAGTCCATCGCCCGCGCCGTCTGGGTCAACGCCAGCGCCGGGCAGTTGCGCCAGGGCGGCAGCACCCTGACCCAGCAGCTGGTGAAGAACTTCTTCCTGACCAACGAGCGCAGCCTCAGCCGCAAGCTCACCGAAGCCATGATGGCGGTGCTGCTGGAGCTGCACTACGACAAGCGCGAGATCCTCGAGGGCTACCTCAACGAGGTGTTCCTCGGCCAGGACGGCCAGCGTTCGGTGAACGGCTTCGGCCTGGCCAGCCAGTACTTCTTCAGCCAGCCGCTGGCCGAGCTCAAGCTGCCGCAGATCGCGCTGCTGGTGGGCATGGTCAAGGGGCCGTCCTACTACAACCCGCGGCGCAACCCGGAGCGCGCCATGGAGCGGCGCAACGTGGTGCTCGACGTGCTCGCCGAGCAGGGCGTGATCACCCCCGAGCAGGCCGCGGCGGCCAAGCAGGCGCCCCTGGGCGTGACGCGCCAGGGCAGCATGGCCAACAGCTCGTACCCGGCGTTCCTCGACCTGGTGAAGCGCCAGCTGCGCCAGGACTACCGCGAGGAAGACCTGACCGAGGAAGGCCTGCGCATCTTCACCAGCTTCGACCCCATCCTGCAGTACAAGGCGGAAACCGCGGTCAGCGAGACCTTCAAGCGCTTCGCCGGGCGCAAGGGCCTGGACCAGACGGAAACCGCGATGGTCGTGACCAACCCGGAGACCGGCGAGGTGCAGGCGCTGATCGGCAGCCGCGATTCGCGCTTCGCCGGCTTCAACCGCGCGGTGGACGCCACCCGGCCGATCGGCTCGCTGGTCAAGCCGGCGGTCTACCTGACCGCCCTCGAACGGCCCAGCCAGTACACCCTGACCACCTGGATCCAGGACCAGCCGTTCTCCATCAAGGGCAAGGACGGCCAGGTGTGGACGCCGAAGAACTACGAAGGCAGCTCCAACGGCACCATCTTCCTCTACCAGGGGCTGGCGCGTTCGCTGAACCTGTCCACCGCCAAGCTGGGCCTGGACCTGGGCGTGCCCAACGTGCTCAAGACCCTCGAACGCCTGGGCGTGCAGGTGGACTGGCCGGCCTACCCGTCGATGCTGCTGGGCGCCGGCGCCATGACGCCGATGCAGGTGGCGACCATGTACCAGACCATCGCCAGCGGCGGCTTCAACACCCCGCTGCGCAGCATCCGCAGCGTGGTCGCCGCCGACGGCCAGCCGCTCAAGCGCTATCCGTTCCAGGTCCAGCAGCGCTTCGACTCGGGCTCCATCTACCTGCTGCAGAACGCCATGCAGCGGGTGATGCGCGAGGGCACCGCGCGCTCGGCCTACAACCAGCTGCCGTCGAACCTGACCCTGGCGGGCAAGACCGGCACCACCAACGACTCCCGCGACAGCTGGTTCTCCGGTTTCGGCCAGGACCTGCTGGCGGTGGTCTGGCTGGGCCGCGACGACAACGGCAAGACGCCCTTCACCGGCGCCACCGGCGCGCTGCAGATCTGGACCAGCTTCATGCGCAAGGCCGACCCCCTGCCGCTGGACATGCCGATGCCGGATAATGTCAGCATGGCCTGGGTCGATCCA
>Ga0180221_1002170_pt1 | contig 11791 bp, 8 predicted proteins | sample eDN5th37CKraftMG_FD_151339 | JGI IMG/M metagenome (GOLD analysis project Ga0180221, IMG submission 151339) | Enriched Miracle-Growth compost microbial communities from Emeryville, California, USA - eDNA 5th pass 37_C Kraft MG (version 2) (version 2) ...
AGGACGGGCTGAAGTTCGTGCCGGTCGACATCTCGGACCTGTGGGCGGTCGAGGTCGACTTCGACGAGGACCTGCAGCGCGCGAACGAGCACGTCTGACCCGATGTCGCTCGACGTGGCGCAGGTGCGCCGGCAGCTGCGCGGCCTGGGGGGCAACACCCTGCGCCGTCTCGGCTGGCTGCCGGCGGGCACCCCGGACGGCCTCGGCCAGGACGCCGTCCTGGTCGGCCGGGCGTTCCGGCAGCGCGTCTTCGTGTACTTCGCGGGGACCCGGCAGAACCTGTACCAGCTGCGGCAGTGGTACGAGCCGCTGCGCGCGCTCGACGAGCGGCTCGGCGTCCTCGTCGTGTGCGCGGACTCGCGAGTGGCGCGCGTCGTGGCGCGTGAGCAGCCGCTGCCCGTCGTGACCGTCGGCCGCAGCGCGACCATCGACTCGATGGCGGCGGCGTCCGACACGGCGCTGTTCTGCTACGTCGGCCACGACGTCGGGAACTTCAACGCGCTGCGGATCCCGACGGCGCTGCACGCGTTCCTCTCGCACGGCGAGAGCGACAAGCGCGTCTCGGCGTCGAACCTGGTGAAGGCGTACGACTACGCGTTCGTCGCGGGAGAGGCCGCCGTGGAGCGGTTCTCACGGCGGCTCATGCGGTACGACCCGGCGGGGCACGTGGTCCCCGTGGGACGTCCCCAGCTCGACGGCCTCGCGACGGGCCCGCGCGGGCGCTCGCAGGACGACCCGGTGGTCGTCCTGTACGCCCCGACGTGGGAGGGCGGGCAGGGCTCGAGCGCCTACTCGTCGGTCGTCAGCCACGGCGAGCGCATCGTGCACGAGCTGCTGGCGGACGACCGCGTGCGCCTCGTGTACCGCCCGCACCCGCGCACCGGCGTCTCGGACGCGCGGTACGCCGCGGGCGACGAGCGGATCCGGCGCGCCGTCGCCGCGGGAGGGCCCGGCAACGAGGTCGACACCGGCGCGGACCCGTACCGGGCGTTCGACCGGGCCGACGTGATGGTGACCGACGTGTCCGCGATCGCGTACGACTGGCTCGCGACGGGCCGGCCGCTCGTCGTCACGGTGCCGGGCGGCGAAGCGGACGTGGAGCCGACGGCCCTGCTCGAGTCCGTGCCCCGGCTCACGGCCGACGACGTCGACGGGCTCGCGGAGCGCCTCGTCGTCGAGGTCAGGGACGACCCGCGCGCGCAGGAGCGGGCGAGACTCGTCGAGCACTACTTCGGCACCGTCGGCACCGCGACCGCGCGCTTCGTCGCGCAGTGCGAGCAGGTCGTGGCCGAGCGTGACCAGCTGCGTGCCGCGCACGCCGACCGAGGACAGGAATGAGTCAGGACCGCACCGCCCACCCCACCGTCGCGGAGATCCGCCGCGTCGGCCAGCCGCCCGAGATCCGCAACCGCCGCAACGCCGAGCACTGGACGGCCGACGTGTACGGCCGCCGCATCTCGCCGTACCTCACGCTCGCCGCGATCCGCCTCGGCATGAGCGCGAACGCGGTCACCTGGGTGATGCTGGCGATCGGCTGGGTCGCCGCGCTCGTGCTCGCGGTCCCGGGCTGGGGCTTCGCGGTGCTCGCGGTCGCGCTGGCGCACCTGCAGATGGTCGTCGACTCGTCCGACGGCGAGGTCGCCCGCTGGCGCCGCACCAGCGGGCCGGTCGGCATCTTCATCGACAAGCTCGCGCACTACACGACCGAGGCGCTCATGGCGCTGGCCGTGGGCGTGCGCGCGGCGGGTGGGTTCGGCGAGGTCGCGGACCACCTCGTCTGGACGACGCTGGGCGGGCTGTTCGCGACGCTCCTGCTGCTCAACAAGGTGGTCAACGACCTCGTCGTGTCCTCCCGCGCGCAGGGCGGCCTGCCGCCCGCGAAGGACGCGGCGGAGGTCGCGGCACCGCGCGCGGGAGCGGTCGCCCGGCTGCGGCGCGCCGCGCGCTTCGTCCCGTTCCACCGGCTGTTCCACGCCGTGGAGCTGTCGACGGTCGTCGCCCTGGCCGCGATCGTCGACGCGTTCGTCGGCGGCGCCGACGTGACGCGCTGGACGCTCGTCGGCCTCCTCGTCGCCGTCACGGTGACGGGGCTCGGCCACGTGACCGCGATCCTCACGTCGTCGAGGCTGCGGCCGTGAGCGCGCAGCCGTCGGTCGGCGTGGTCGTGCTCTCCATGGGCAACCGGCCCGTGGAGCTCGCCACCGCCGTGCGCTCGGCGCTCGCCCAGGAGGGCGTGACCGTCGACGTGCTCGTGGTGGGCAACGGCTGGGAGCCCACGGGGCTGCCCGAGGGCGCCCGCGCGCTGGCGCTGCCCGAGAACCTCGGCATCCCCGAGGGTCGCAACGTGGGGGCGGCGCACGTCACCGGCGACCTCCTGTTCTTCCTCGACGACGACGCGGTGATCCCGTCGACGACCGCGCTGCGGACGATGGCGCAGCGGTTCTCCGGGCCGCGGCGCATCGGCATGGCCCAGGCGCTGCTCACGACGCCCGACGGCTCGGAGCCGCCCGGACGGTGGGTGCGGCGCCTGCGCAAGGGAGACCCGCGCCGGTCGAGCCCGGTGTTCTCCGTGACCGAGGGCGTGACGATGGTGCGGCGGGACGCGTTCGACGGCGCCGAGGGCTGGGCGGGGGAGTTCTTCTACGCCCACGAGGGCATCGAGCTCGCCTGGCGGGTGTGGGACCAGGGCTTCGAGGTCTGGCACATGGGCGACGTCGAGATGCACCACCCGGCGACCGACCCGAGCCGGCACGCGGTGTCCCAGCGGCTCAACGGCCGCAACCGTGTCTGGCTCGCGCGGCGGAACCTGCCGCTGGTCCTGCGGCCGCTCTACCTCGGCACGTGGATCGCGGTGCAGATGATCCGCGACCGCCGCGACCTCGGCGCCCTCAAGGTGTTCTTCGCGGGCGTCCGTGAGGGCTTCGCGAGCGACCCCGGGCGCGCCAAGATCCTGTCGTGGCGCACGGTCGGGCGGATGACCCGGCACGGCCGGCCGCCGGTCGTCTGAGAGTCAGATCCGGTGTGACATCCGTTGCATCCTTTCGTCATGTGAGACAGATCGCCGGGAAGATTCGATTCTCGGCCGATGTGTGCCGATCATGAAGTAGTGACTTCATCCCCCCTCCGTCGCTTCCTCCTCGTCCTCGTGACGGCTCTCGGCCTCGTGGCGGCCGGTGCCGCGACGCCCGCGACCGCGGCGACCACCACCCGGCCGACCCTCGTCGCGGTGCCGGGCAACGCCCGCGTCACCGCCGAGTGGAAGAAGGTGCCCGGTGCCACGCAGTACCAGCTGCAGGTGAGCACCTCGAAGTCCTTCACCAAGAAGGCGACGAAGACCGTGAAGACGGCGTCCACCCGCAAGGCCGTGACGAAGCTCAAGGTGTACAAGGCGCACTACGTCCGCGTGCGTGCGGTCAAGGGTGTCAAGTCGGCGTGGAGCAAGGTGCTCAAGGTGACGCCGACCCGCAAGTCCGTCGGCCGCCTGCCCGTCAAGGTCACCGGCGCCGGCCAGGACAAGATCAAGGTGTCGTGGCCGCGGCTGGCCCGGGGGACGCGCATCGTCGTGATGCCGACGTACAGCAACGACACGATCGAGAACGCGGCGAAGAGCTGGAAGGTCACCGTCCCCGTCACCCGCACGTCCGTGACCACCACGATCCCCGCGAAGTTCCGCAAGCTGGTCGGGTCCGCGTCCGGCAACCCCGTGTACGTGCGCGTCCTGTTCTACAACGGGTCCGTCCGCAACCGTGCGGCGATCACCTACGGCTGGGCGTCGCCCCAGAAGGTGACCGGCACCGCGGCGGACCGGGTCCGGATCGCCTCGTACAACGTCGGCTCCGTCGGCGCCACATCCAGCGTCCCCGGGCGCACGTGGCTCGACCGGCGCGCGGCCGTCGTCCGGTCGATCCAGAAGGCGTCCGCGGACGTCGTCGCGATCCAGGAGGCGTCGACGGCGCAGGTCGACAACCCCCGGGACCGGACGAAGCAGTACCAGGACCTCGCCGCTCGGCTGCGCGGCTCGGGCTACGCGCTCGCCGTGCCGGACGTCGGTGACGTCGCCAGCAACGCGTCCAAGGCGGAGCACATCCTGTACCGGACGAGCGCCGTCACGCGGGTGAAGGCCGGCAACGCGTCGGTGCGGTCGCAGGCCGCGACGTACGCGCCGGACACCGCGTGGCTCGACGCGTCCGGCAAGAAGGAGGGCGACCGTCGTTTCGCCTGGGCGCTCCTGCGGTCGAACGCCTCGGGGAACTACTTCTACGTCGCGTCGATCCACCTCGAGTACGGCTCGAGCGCGAACGTGCAGAGGACCCGGCGCGCCGCGGCCAAGGGCATTCGCGGGTTCCTGGCCGCGCAGGCGAAGAAGGACGGTCACACGACGGCCCCGATCGTCATCGCCGGCGACTGGAACAGCGACGTCGAGCGGTTCCCGAGCAGCCCCGTCTCGGACACGATCGCCGCGGGCTACCGCAGCGCGGCGGCGTCGGCGAAGGTCGTGAACGTCCGTTACACGACGGCCCACCCGAAGGGGAAGGGCGACCACGGCTATCCCACGAAGCCGACGAAGGCGACGTACGTCGGCGTGCGGATCGACCACATCCTCGTGAAGAACGGCGAGGGCTCTGTCTCGTACGAGAACCAGATGGTGCTCAAGGACGGCAAGTTCGACCGGGCGTACCAGGGCTCGGACCACAACCTGCAGGTCGCGACACTCTCCCTGGTGGACTGACGTGACCGGCGCGCCCGGCGGTGGGGCTCCTGGCCCCGGCCAGTTCACCCGTGTCACAGTGGTTGCCATGCGTACCTCCCCTGGACCGTCCGTCCTCCGCCGGGTGCTCACCCTGGTGGCCGGGCTCGTCACGCTCGCGGTGGTCGGGACCGGCCTCGCGGCGCCCGCGAGCGCGGCGACGGCACCACTGTCGATCTCCGCGTCCTCCTCGGTCCGGCTCGGCTCGTCGGTCACGGTGAAGGCCAGGCTGGCGACGAAGGCCAAGCGGACGGTCGAGCTCCAGCGCAAGAGCGGGTCCAGCTGGGTCAAGGTCACCCGCTTCACCGCGACGTCGGGCAAGGGGTCGGTGTCGATCACGCCCACGGCGACGGCGACCTACCGGCTGAAGTCCGGGTCGCTGACGAGCAAGATGCGCAAGATCTCGGTCGTGCGGAACTGGATCTCCGTGGGCATGGGCGCGTCGTCCATCAACGCGGGCAGCCGCACGACGATGCGGATCGCCCTGTACCGCGAGGGAGTGCTCTCGTCCGGCACCGTCGAGGTGCAGAAGCGCGCGTCGAGCTCCAAGCCCTGGCGGAGCGTCACGAAGCTGAAGATCCCGGCCAGCGGCCGCCTCGAGGTCACCGTCGCCCCGACGACGACGACGCAGTACCGCCTCGTGCGCTACAGCGCGACGAGCGCGGTCCGGACCGTCGTGGTGGACCGCGACTGGTCCTCGCTCACCTTCGACACGAGCTCCGTCGCGACGTCGACCAGCTCCACCACCGGTCGCATCACGTGGTACGCCGCCGGGAAGAAGGCCACCGGCACCGTCACGCTGCAGCAGAAGGTCGGCAGCGGGAAGTGGTCCAAGGTCGGCTCGGTCAAGGTGACAGACGGGCAGGGCAGCGTCAGCGTCACGCCGGTGACGACCCGCGCCTACCGCGTCGTGGCCGCGACGAGCACGAGCGCGTCCCGGACGGTCACCGTCCGGACCGTCATCCCCACGCGCTTCCGCATCACCGGTTCCGGGTTCGGCCACGGCATCGGGATGTCGCAGTACGGCGCGTACGCGATGGCGAAGGCCGGCAAGACCGTCACCCAGATCCTCGGCCACTACTACACCGGTGTCGGCCTCAACTACGCCGACCTGCCCACGAGCCCGCTCGCGGTGCAGGTCTACGGCCCGGACTCGGCGAACTCCTCGTACGACGACCGCACCACGTCCGTGTCCGTCACGGTGACCGGCGGCGCGTGGCGGCTGCGCAGCGCGAGCGGCACGACCCTCGTCAGCGGGAGCAGCACCGCCAAGCTGGCGTTCAAGGTCAAGGGCGAGCAGGTCAGCGTCACGTACGGCGGCAAGACCTACACCGATGCGTCCCTGATCCGGCTGCACTGGGCCGGGACGACCTACTACCAGACCACGAGCAGCGCGAAGCCGGTGGTGACGGTCGCCGGGGCGCAGGGGTCCTACCGCCACGGGCGGCTCGCCGTCTCGGCGGTCAAGGGCTACGTCAACGTCGTGAACGACCTCGACCTCGGTACCGAGTACCTGTACGGCATCGCCGAGATGCCGTCGTCGTGGGGCTCGAGCGGCTCCGCCGCGCTGCAGGCCCAGGCGGTGACCGCCCGCTCGTACGCCCTGCTCAAGTTCCAGGGCGGCAAGAAGTCCTGGTGCGACTGCCACATCCTCGACGACCCGCGCGACCAGAACTTCACGGGTTGGAAGAAGGAGAACGAGGGGACCGACGCCCGGTACGGCAAGCTCTGGAAGGCCGCCGTCGACCGGACCCGCAACGACACGCAGGGCATGCTCATCACCTACGGCGGCAAGCCGGTGCAGACGCACTACTACTCGTCGTCGGGTGGGGGGACGCTCAACAGCGAGGACGTGTGGGCCTCGAAGATCGCCTGGGAGCGGTCGGTCCCCGACCCGTGGAGCCTCGACCCGTCGTCGGGCAACCCGAACGTGACGTGGACGGCTGACCTGAGCCAGGCGGCGGCCCGCACGTACTTCGGTCTCCCGAACGTCGTGTCCATCAAGGTCACGCAGACCTGGCCCGGCGGCGCCGCCCGCACGCTCAAGGCCACGGCCGCGGACGGCACCACCGCCACGCGGAGCGAGAAGTCGGACACCATCCGCATCGGCTTGAACGCCATCGCCGACGGCTACGTGAAGGCCCCCTGGCTGAAGTCGTTCACGCCGGTCTACAGCGGCTGAACCCAGCGCAGCAGCCCGTCCGTGGGCACCGGCAGGGCGACCAGCCGGTGCCCACGGCGTGCCATCATGGCTGCGCACCGAGGGCCCGCCGCCGGCCTGTGCCAGGTCGAGCGGAACATCCGGGGGACGAGGGGACGAGGGGACACTGCATGGCGCCGGGCTCGCTCGATCGCTGGGACGCACGGACGCGAGCGACGGTCTTCCCGTCCCTCGGATTCTTCGGGGCCAAGAACGTGGACCGGCTCGAGGTGCCGCTCCCCCCGGATCTGACGGCCGTCCGGCTCGAGCTGCCGGCGTCCGTCACGGAGGTGCTCAGCCTGAAGGCGCTGGAGCTCGTCCGGGAGAACAGGGTCGTCCGGCCACCGGCAGCCTCGCTGCGGGCCACGACGAGCTCGTTCGCCAAGGGTCGTCCGCGCGACGCCGTGGCCCCGCTGATCTCGAACGCACCGATCAACACGCGCCGGGAGGCCGGACCGTGGTGGCAGGTCGAGCTGATGGAGCAGGTCGAGGTCGACGCCCTGCGGGTCTACAACCGACGGGACGGCCTGGGCCGGCGCGCACGCTCGCTCCTCGTCCGGGGGAGGGCCGCCGACGGCACCTGGCGCCCGCTGCACGACGCGCAGCGTGACGGGCTGGCCACCCTGGTCCCGCTCGTGGAGCGGGTCACCGGCGTGCCTCTCCAGCCGCGCCTGCTCGGGCGAGGATCCTGGGCCTCGCGGGTGCGGCAGGCCGTGGTGGAGGGCCTCCTCGACGCGCCCGAGGAGCTGACCACCCTCTCGCGTGACGAGATCCGGCTCCTCCTGGCGCTCGTACCCAGCGAGGCGCGAGGCGGCCGCCCGGGCCTCGACGACGTCGACCGTCGGCTCCTCGCGACCCTGCTGGCGGTCCAGCGCGTCGTCGTGCCGCGCACCGCCACGAGCATCCGCTCCTTCGGTGACGTCCTCCCGGACCGCCCGACACTGCGGGCGCTCACGCGGGAGATCAACGAGGTCGGGGAGCGGCTCGGCGCCGCGCCGATGTCGATCACCCGTCACGGGCTCACCGACGTCGGGTCGCTGCGCGCCGACACCGAGGGGCACCTCGACCTCGTCGAGCGGGTCGCCGGCGTGTTCGACGAGCTCGGGCACCCCCTCGTCCTCGCCTACGGTTCATTGCTGGGCATGGTCCGCGAGGGTGCCTTCCTCGAGCACGACGACGACGTCGACCTGCTGTTCGGCGTGGACGCGCCCGACCGCGAGGCCGCCCGCCCGGTGCTGGAGCAGATGAAGGCCGAGCTGCGCGTGCGGGGGTTCGGGATCTGGTCGAACCCGTCGGGCCTGAACTTCCACGTCAACGACACCGCGACCGGGCGGCATCTCGACGTGTTCCCCTACCTGGTCGACGGTGACGTCGCGACGCTGCACATGACGTCGATGCGGCTCGAGACGATCGACGTCGCGATCCTGGAGCCGCACGCGCGCCGGGAGATGCACGGCCGGCTCCTGCCCGTCCCGCACGACCCGGAACGGTTCCTCGAGGCGCGCTACGGCGCCGGGTGGACCGTCGAGGACCCCTTCCACGACTGGACCTGGCCGTTGTCGTCCTGAGGGCCGTCGCCCCCGGGCTCGCGTGACGAGCCGCGATCACCCGAACGAGTGGCGCTGCGGACCGAACGACGAACCGAGCCTGCGGCCCTGCGACGATTCCCCGGGCCTGCCGTCGGGGTGGGCCGGTGGTGAGGAGTGCTCGTGCGTCGTCCCGTCGGGGTCATCGTGCTCGTGTGGGTTCTGGCCGTCGCACTCGCCACGCCGGCGGCGGCCGCGGAGGACGACCCGACCGTGGGCGACCTGACCGTCCTGGTCACGTCGGCCGACGGGACGCCGATGCGGGAAAGGCGTGTGGAGGTGCTCAACGCCGCCCGCGGCGCCTCCGTCCGCGGATACACCACCGTCGAGGGCACCGTTCGGTGGCCGACCATCTGGAGCGGCGACAGCGAGGTCGTCGTCCACGACGGTTACGCCGAACAACGCTTCCCCGTGCGCGTCGCGACGGGGACCCGCCTCACGGCCCGACTGGCAGCCACCCACGCGATCGGCGGGCGCGTCATCCTCCAGGGGACCCGCTCGCCGATGGCGGGGATCACGGTCCTGGTGTCCGGCACGGACGGGACGTCCGTGTTCACGACGACCGACAGCAGAGGGACCTGGCAGGCCGCCATGCGCCACGGCGGCACCGCCATCACCGTGACGGAGCCCTTCTACGACAAGTGGGTCCCGTACGAGGGGCCGAAGGCGGACGCCTCGCGCACGATCGCGGCGGTCGCCCACGACCTGCTCGACGTCGACGTCGTCATGCCCCGGCTGGGGGCAGTCAGCGCGACGGTGCGCCCGGCACGGGCGTACGGGCTGATCCTGGAACGAGACGGCGTCGCGGGCTGGCGGGCCGGAGAGCGCCCGGACGGCAGCCGCCTCGATGCGGTCGCGCCGGTCGGACCCTATCTCGGCTACACGTACGGCACCGCGGAGTCACCGTCCCTCGTCACGTACGTCGGGGACACCGTGCGACGCGTCGACGCGCGTCCCGTCGTCGTGCGGGAGCACACGACGACAGAGGTGTCGATCACGGCGGTCCCGGCGGCCGTGGTCACGGGAACGGTCATCGGCGCCGACGGGAAGCCGGCGAAGGGAGCCCTGGTCTGGATCGAACAGCTCGACCGGTACGGGTACACCCGGGTGCAGACCAGCTCCGACGGCCGCTTCGCGCTCGGCGGCATCGCCAGCGGGCCCGTCCGCGTGTGGATCGGGCACGAGCGGTCGGCGGCGCGGCGCGAGGTCACGGTACGTCAGGGCTCCACGACGAACCTCGGCGCTATCCGCCTGAGCAGGAGTGGCACCGTGAAGGGACGCATCGACACCGGGGGTCGCGGTGGGGTGTGGTCGTTCTCGCTCGTGCGAGCCGACGGCACGCTCGCCGACGGCGACGGGACGTGGTCCGTCGTCCGCGAGCACGAGCAGTTCGCCCTGCGCGGCACGCCTCCCGGGACGTACCGGTTCGTCCTGCACGGGTCGAACTACTCGCGCAAGGTCACGGTCCGGCCGGGGCACACGGTCGACATCGGCGCGGTCCGGGTTGGTCGGCGGTTCCGCGTCGAGGGCACTGTGCGCACGTCTCAGGGGCCCGTGGCGCGCGCCCTCGTCATCGTCCGCGACGCCCGCGGAACCGAGCTGCGGCGCACCCGGACCGACGCGCGCGGCCGGTACTCGGTGGGCGGTGTGCGCAGGGGCACGTACACGGTCACAGCGGAGCTCGGCGGCGCCCGGAGCGCGCTCGGTCGCCGGACGTTCACGGCGAAGGGGCACGACCAGCGCCTGCCCGCGATCGTCCTGAGAGAGCCGGGTGCGCTGAAGGGCACCGTCCGCGACCCGTCCGGGCGCCCCGTGGCGGGAGTCGTCGTGGCGGTGGGCGGTCGCTCGGCGACGACCAGCCGCACGGGCAGGTTCAGCCTTGGTCCGGTGAGATCGGGTTCCGCTCAGGTCGTCGTAGAGGACCCGTACGTGGGTGGCTTCCTCACGAAGAGGTTCACGGTCGCCGTGCGGCCGGGCCAGGTAGCGACCGCCGACGTGCGCCTGCGCCGCTGACGCTCGCCCGCTCTGCGTACCGTCAGCGGCCCAGCTGTGCGTACTTCTGCTCGGTCGCGGCCTTGCGGGGGCGCCACCACGCCTCGTTCGCCCGGTACCAGGCGATCGTCGCGGCCAGGCCGTCGCGGAACGAGCGGTAGCGCGGCTCCCAGCCGAGCTCCTCGCGGAGCTTCGAGGCGTCGATCGCGTAGCGCATGTCGTGCCCGGGGCGGTCGCTGACCAGGTCGTACGCGTCGGCCGGCTGCCCCATGAGCTCGAGGATCGTCTCGACGACCGTCTTGTTGTCGACCTCGCCGTCGGCCCCGATGAGGTAGGTCTCGCCGATCCGACCGCGCTCGAGGATCGCCCACACGGCGGCGTTGTGGTCCTCGACGTGGATCCAGTCGCGGACGTTCTGTCCCGTGCCGTAGAGCTTGGGCCGCACACCGTCGACCACGTTCGTGATCTGGCGCGGGATGAACTTCTCGACGTGCTGGTACGGGCCGTAGTTGTTCGAGCAGTTGGAGATCGTCGCCTGCACGCCGAACGAGCGCACCCAGGCGCGGACGAGCAGGTCGGAGGACGCCTTCGTCGAGGAGTACGGGCTCGACGGGTTGTAGGGCGTCTCCGGCGTGAACTTGGCGGGGTCGTCGAGCTCGAGGTCGCCGTAGACCTCGTCGGTCGAGATGTGGTGGTAGCGCACGCCGTGGCGGCGCACCGCTTCGAGCAGCGTGTACGTCCCGACGACGTTCGTCCGGACGAACGGCCACGGGTCGCTCAGCGAGTTGTCGTTGTGGGACTCCGCGGCGAAGTGCACGACCGCGTCCGCCTGCGCCACGAGCCCGTCGACGACGTCCGCGTCCGCGACGTCGCCGCGCACGAGCGTCACCCCCTCGGCGCCCGCGAGGCTCGCCTCGTCGCCCGCGTACGTCAGCGCGTCGAGCACGGTGACGGACACGTCGGGACGCTCGCGCACGGTCTGGTGGACGAAGTTGGCGCCGATGAAGCCGGCACCACCGGTCACGAGCAGTCGCACAGGAGCTCTCCGTTCTGACGGGACACGCGGGGCGTCCGCGAGCCGGGCCCACTGTATCGGCGCCGCGTACCCTGAACCGGCGCACGGGTCGTCGATCAGGGGGAGGCCGCCATGGCGCGTCGGTGGAGCATGCGGGCCGTCGTCACGGGGGCACTCGCCCTCGCGCTGGCCGCGCCGGTGCCGGCGGTGGCCGCGCCCCGGACCGCCCGTGCACAGACGCCGGCGGTCAC
>Ga0180221_1002173_pt1 | contig 11785 bp, 9 predicted proteins | sample eDN5th37CKraftMG_FD_151339 | JGI IMG/M metagenome (GOLD analysis project Ga0180221, IMG submission 151339) | Enriched Miracle-Growth compost microbial communities from Emeryville, California, USA - eDNA 5th pass 37_C Kraft MG (version 2) (version 2) ...
GTTGGGCAGCGGGGCGCCGGCGTTCCAGGCGCGCAGGCAGACCGTGGCGCCTTCGAAATAGGCGCGGTAGTTGCGCGCGGAGACGTAGCCGAGATGCGGCGTCAGCAGGGTGTTGGGCGCGGCCAGGAGCGGGTGGTCCGGCGGCAGCGGCTCCTCCTCGAAGACGTCGATGGCGGCACCGCCGAGCCGGCCCTCGTGCAGCGCGGCGAGCAGCGCCCCCTCGTCCACCAGCGCGCCGCGCGCGGTGTTCACCAGCAGGGCGCCGGGCTTCATCGCCGCCAACTCTGCCGCGCCGATGATGCCGCGCGTGCTGGGGCCGAGGCCGAGATGCAGGCTGACGATGTCGGAGCGGGCGAAGAGATCGCGCTTGGAGACCAGCTCGGCGCCGGCGGCGGCGGCCTTCTCCACGGTCATGTTGGGGCTCCAGGCGAGCACCTTCATGCCGAAGGCCAGCGCGACAGCGGTGACCCGCACGCCGATGCGGCCGAGGCCGGCAACGCCGAGGGTCGCGCCTTCCAGTTCCAGCCCCGGCGGGTGCGCCTGCCATTGACCCTGGCGCAGCGCCGCCTCCTGCGCGGGGAGGCGGCGGGCGAGGCCGAGGATCAGGCCCCAGGTCAGTTCCACCGTCGGCGCCGCCGAGGAGGGCGTGCCGCAGACGGCGATGCCGCGCGCCTCGCAGGCGGCGAGGTCAAGCACGCGGTTGCGCATGCCCGTGGTGACCACCAGGCGCAGATCGGGGAGCGCCTCGACCAGGGTGGCGGGGAAGGGGCTGCGCTCGCGGATCAGCACCACCGCGTCGAAGCCGCGCAGGCGCTCCGCCAGGGCGGGGCCGGTGACGTGGTCGGTGAAGACCTCGATGGGCAGGCCGGACCAGTCGGCCGCGTGGCGGGCGGCATCGCCGAAATCGTCCAGCAGGGCGATGCGGCGGAGGTGCGGTCGGGCGGTCATCGGGAGGCCCCGATGAATGCAGGGGTCCGGGGAGGCTCAGCCTCCCCGGCGGGGGGGTCCAGGAGGGGCGCCGCCCCTCCTGGCCGCGGTGTGTCATTCCGCTGCATCGCCTTCACTCCACCTTCATGCCGGCGCGGTCCACCACCTGCTTCCAGCGCTCACGGTCCTCCAGGAGGAACCTGGCGAAGTCGGCCGGGGTGGGGCTTGGCTCGACCTCCACGCCTTCGTCGATCATGCGCTTCTGCACGGTCTTGTCGGCGAGGGTCTCGTTCAGCGCGGCGTGCAGCTTCTTCACGCGGTCCTGCGGCATGCCGGCGGGGCCGAGCAGCGCGTACCAGGTGGAGGACTGGATGCCCGGGAAGCCCTGCTCCACCGTGGTCGGCAGGTCGGGCAGGATGACGGAGCGCTTCGGCGCCGCCAGCCCGATGGCACGCAGCCGGCCGGCCTCGATATGCGGCTTCAGCGGCGCGGCCGCGTTGGTCATCATGTCGACGCGGCCGGCCAGCACGTCGGTCAGCGCCGGGCCGGTGCCGCGGTAGGGGATGAACTCCAGCGGCACGTCCAGCACCTGCGCGATCATCGCGCCCAGCGCGTGGCCCGTGGTGCCGACGCCCGGCGTGCCGAAGGACATCGCCGGCTTCTTCTTGCGGGCGTAGTCCTGTAGCTCCTTCACGTTGTGCACCGGCAGCTTGGGGTTCACCACGATGACGTTCGGCGCGTTGCCGATGAAGCCGACCGGCGTGAAGTCCTTGATGATGTCGTAGGGGACGTTGGGCTGCACCAGCGAGGAGATCAGGAAGCTGCCGCTGCCGCCGAGCAGGAAGGTGTAGCCGTCGGGGTCGGACTTGGCGACGAGGTCGGTGCCGATCAGCCCGCCGGCGCCGCCCTTGTTCTCCACCACGATGGTCTGGCCCAGGTGGTTCGACATGTGCTCGGCCACCAGCCGCCCGACGATGTCGTTGCTGCCGCCGGCGGTGAAGGGAATGACCATGCGCAGCGGGCGGTCGGGGAACTCCGCCGCCCGCGCGGGCCTGGCGAGCCCGGGCAGGAGCGAGGGCAGCAGCAGGGCGGGCAGCGTCAGGGCGGTGCGGCGGCGCATCGGTGGGTTTCCTCCGGCGGGCCGGCCTCGTTGAGGGCCGGTCTTCTGTGAGGCGCGAGGATGCGTCGGCCGCGGGGGCGAGAGACAGCGAGAAAATCTTGCACCACCCTAACCCTGGGTTAGTCTGGCGCCATGGAGGAGACCCTGCCCCCCCTCGGGGCGCTGCGCGCCTTCGCGCTGGTGGCCGAGACCGGCAGCCTGACCGCGGCGGCGGCGGCGCTGAACGTGACCCAGCCGGCCATCAGCAAGCGCCTGCGCCTGCTGGAGGCGGCGCTGGGCGTGGCCCTGCTGCGGCGGGGCGCGAATGCCGTGGCGCTGACCGAGGCGGGGGAGCGCTATGCCGCCGAGGTGAGTGCCGCCTTCGCCCGGCTGCGCGCGGCCACCGCGGCGCTGGACGCGCGCCCGGCGCCGTTGCGGCTGCGCGCCTATACGACCTGGGCGCTGCGCTGGCTGATCCCGCGCCTGCCGGATTTCCGCGCCCGCCATCCGGGGCTGGAGGTGGAACTGGTGACCTCCACCACGCTGGTCGATTTCGCCCGCGAGGGGGTGGACGCCGCGGTGCGCAGCGCTCCGGCGGAGAGCCCGCCCGCGCCGGGGGCGCTGCGGCTGCAGCCCTTGCTGGTGGCGCCCTTCGCGGCGCCCGCCCTGGCCGGGCCGGCGCGGCACCGGCGCGACATTTCGGAGATGCGGCTGCTGGGCAGCCGGGTGCGGCCGCTGGACTGGGCGGTCTGGCTGGCGGCGCAGGGGCGCGCCGCCGCCACGCCACCGCTGCTGTTCGAGAGCACCAGCCTGGCGATCCAGGCGGCGCTGGAAGGGCTGGGGGCGGTGGTCTGCGCGCCGGCCTTCGTCACGGAGGATGTGCGGCGCCGCCGGCTGGTGCCGTTGGCGTCGGGCGCGGTGGCGAGCGGCGACCACTACTGGCTGATCCTGCCGCCGGCGCCGCGGCCGGAGGCGCTCGCCTTCCGCGACTGGCTGCGCGAGGCGGTGGAGGGGTAGGGGGCTTCAGGGCTCGACGACGGCGAAGGAGTAGCCCTGGAACTGTGGTGTGCGGCGCAGTTGCGACAGGGCTTCCTCGGCGACCTCGCGGGAGACGAAGCGCTCAGCGGCGCTGGCCTCCTGCGTGCCGGTGCGCTGGCCATCCGCCCCGCCCCGGGTGCCGTAGGAGACGGCTCCGCTCGGGGCGATGAGCTTGACCAGATAGGGCATGGTTCCCTCTCCTGCTGCTGCGGCGACATCAGGGCAACCCGCGCCGCCCCTCGGCGGTTGCGCCGTTCCGCCTCAGCCCCGCCGGCCGCGCGCGGCCTGGTAGCTGAGCCAGGCGCGCAGCAGCAGCCAGCAGGCCATGGCCCAGGCCGAGCCGAGCGCCCAGCCGGCCAGCACGTCGGTGGGCCAGTGCACGCCGAGATAGACCCGGCTGCAGCCGACGATCACCACGAGGGCGATGGCGGCGCCGAGGATATAGGCTTTCAGCGGGCGCGGGCGCGTGACGCCGGCCAGCAGGGTGCCGAGCGTCAGATAGCAGGTCGCGGCGAGCATGGCGTGGCCGCTCGGGAAGCTCGCCGTGTAGACATCTGCCAGATGGGCGACCAGCTCCGGGCGGGGGCGGTCGAAATTCTGCTTCAGCAGCGGGTTCAGCGTCATGCCGCCGCCGAAGGAGACGATGAGCAGCAGCGCGGAGAGCCATTTGCGCAGCAGCAGGATATAGCCCAGCGCCAGCAGCCCGATCAGGAGCAGCACCGAATAGCTGCCGAGGGCGGTGAAGTCGCGCAGCATGATCTTCAGCCAGAGCGGGCCGATCGGCTCGGCCGGGTCGTCGGGGTGGCGCAGGGCCAGCAGCACGGCCTGATCGAAGCCACGGGTCTCGCCTTCGAGCACCTCGTCCACCAGCACAGCGAAGGCCCAGAGGCTGCCGGTGCAGGCCAGCAGCGCGGCCAGGGTGACGAACTGGCCCCAGCTGAAGCGATGGGGGAGGCGGGACAGAAGAGGGGCAAGGCGGGGCATGCGGGATTCCGTGTGTGTCAGGGCGAAGACGCCGCTTTTTTGCCGGGGTTGCCGGGTATGCCGCATCCCGTGGCTGGCTCGTGTGTTTCACAGCGGCGCGACCGCGGGAGCGATGGGGGAGGCGGATGGGGAGCACAGGGGACGACACGGCGGCCAGGGCGGAGCCGATGCCGCAGGGTGCGCCGCGCCGGGCCCTGGTGATCATCAACGGGCGGGCGCGCAACGGCAATGCCGCCATCGACGAGGCGCTGGACCTGCTGCGCGCGGCGGGCTGGTCGCTGGTCGAGCAGCGCTGCACGCCCGGGGAGACGGGGGCCGAGGTGATCCGCGCCCGCGCCGCGGAGGGCTTCTCGGCGGTGATCCTGGGCGGCGGCGACGGCACGCTGAACGGCGCCGCGCCGGCGCTGGTGGAGACCGGCCTGCCCTTCGGCATCCTGCCGCTCGGCACCGCCAACGACTTGGCGCGCAGCCTGGGGATCGAGCCCGACCCGATGGCCGCGGCGGCGGTGATCGCCGCCGGCGCGCTGCGGCCGATCGATCTCGGGGAGGTCAATGGCCAGTTGTTCTTCAACGTGGCCAGCATTGGTTTCAGCGCCACCCTGGCGCAGCGGCTGGGGCGCGAGGAGAAGCGCCGCTGGGGCAAGCTGGGCTACGCGCTGGCGGCCTTCCGCCTGCTGCGCGAGGTGCGCCCCTTCACCGCCTGGATCATGCATGACGGCCTGACCGAGAAAGTGCGGACCCTTCAGGTCGCGATCGGCAATGGGCGCAACTACGGAGGCGGCATGATCGTGGAAAGCGAGGCCCGGCCGGACGACGGCAAGCTGGACGTCTACAGCCTTGAAATCGACCACTGGTGGCGGTTGCTGGCGCTGCTGCCCTATCTGCGGCGCGGCACGCACGGCCAGTGGCGCGATGTGCGCGCCTTCCCCACCACCGAATGCGAGGTGCGCACCCGCAGGCCGATGCCGGTGAACACCGACGGCGAGATCAACACCCATACCCCCGCGCGCTTCCGGCTGCTGCCCAAGGCGGTGCGGGTCTTCGTCCCGGCGGCGGGCGAGGGGGCGGCGTGATGGAAAGCCTGCTCGCCCTGGCCGCCGACCCCGCCGCCTGGGTCGCCCTCGCCACGCTGGTGGCGATGGAGGTGGTGCTCGGCATCGACAACCTGATCTTCATCTCGATCATCACCAACAAGCTGCCGGCGGAGCAGCAGGCCCGCGCGCGGCGGATCGGCATCGGGCTGGCGCTGGTGCTGCGCCTTGCGCTGCTCGGCACCATTGCCATCATCGTGCGGTTGACGGCGCCGGTCTTCGAGGCCTTCGGGCATGGTTTCTCCTGGCGCGACCTGATCCTGATCGCCGGCGGCCTGTTCCTGGTGTGGAAGGCGACCAAGGAGATCCACCACAATGTCGATCCGCCGGCGGAAGGCGACATGTTCGCCGGTAAGGGCGCGCGCCTCGGCTTCGGCGCGGCGATCGCGCAGATCCTGATGCTGGATCTGGTCTTCTCCATCGACAGCATCATCACCGCGGTGGGCATGACGTCGCATGTGCCGATCATGGTGATCGCGGTGCTCGCGGCCGTGACGGTGATGCTGCTCGCCGCCGATCCGCTGGCGCGCTTCATCCAGGCCAATCCGACCGTGGTGATGCTGGCGTTGGGCTTCCTGATGATGATCGGCATGACGCTGATCGCGGAGGGCTTCGGCGCCCATGTGCCGAAGGGATATGTCTATGCGGCGATGGCCTTCTCGGCGCTGGTGGAGGCGCTGAACCTCCTGGCGCGGCGGGCGAAGCAGCGCTGAGGGGCGCCGCGCCCGCAGGCCCGCGCGGCCGGCGACGGCCGCGCGCACGAGATCGTGCGCACGCATCGACATTGACGCCGAAGGGATTTCTGCTGAACTCCGCGCCCCTTGAGTAAATCGCGCGACGAATTCCGCCGTTTGCTCTGCCGGAGTCGCCACTCGATGCCTCTCGATTCCGCCTTGTCTTGGCCCTGCGGGGCAAGGACAGCGGCGATGGACCCCGCAGTGCAGGCGGCGGTCCCGTCAATCCTTGGCAGGGGTGGGATATCAACTTGCGCGCGATTTGCGGTGCCCGGATCAATTTCTTTCGGGTTCATCCCGACGCGGCGCGCGCCGCCGGCCGGGCGCAGCGCGCCCCTGAAGGACGGGATGCCTGCGCCATCCGACGACACACCGCCGGACCTGACGGGGAGAAGCCGCCCGGCGGCTCCGCTCCCGGACCGGCGCCCCTTCGCTGATCCCGAGGAAAGGCAGAGCCGATGAGTTCCGAGAAATCCTACGTCTTCTACGGTTGGGGAGACACCGGTCCGGAGCTTTGGGTGACCGACGGCACCGCGACCGGCACACGGGTGCTCAAGGAATTCAAGGACAGCTTTCACCCGGTCTACGGCTATCCGGAAGGCGGCTATCCGCACGGCTTCACGGAACTGGTCGATGGCCGCGTGCTGTTCACCGCCGACAGCCCCGCTGGCAGCAACGAGCTCTGGGTGACGGACGGGACGGAGGCCGGAACCCAGCGCATCCCCGTGCCCGGCCTCGATGCGCAACTCGCCGAGGATGCGCAATACGGGCAGTTCCACCTCGCGGACGGGCGGGTGCTCTTCCGCGGCTCGGATGTCGCGCATGGCTTCGAATACTGGGTGACGGACGGGACCGCCGGGGGCACCGAGCTGTTCAAGGATCTGGCGCCGGGCGCCGATGCCTCGGTGCCTGAATCCGCCACCGCGCTGGGCGATGGCCGCTTCGTCTTCTCGGCCCTGGCGCAGGGCCGCGCGCCGGACAATTACGACCGCGAGCTCTATGTCTCCGACGGCACGCCGGAAGGCACCCACCTTCTCGTGGATTACGTGCCGGGGACGGACACGCCGCTGAACCCGCAGGAATTCATCGCCCTCGGCAACGGCAAGGCGCTCTTCGCCTCCGACATGCCGCCGGACTCCCCGGACTCGGCCCCGCCTGGGAAGCTGTTCTGGCTGACCGACGGCACCGCCGAAGGGACGGTGCGCATTCCGCAGCTCACCATCGACCAGCCTTTCTCCTGGCCGCGGTCGCAGATCGCGCTGGAGGACGGGCGGGTGGTCTTCCTGGTTCCCGCTGCCGATGGTGCCTATCGCGCCTGGGTCTCGGACGGGACGGTCGAAGGCACCCGCATGGTCACCGACCAGCCGGTCTACGCGGGGGATCTCGAGAGTGGCGGGCTGCGGCAGCTCTGCGACGGGCACTTCCTGTTCCAGGTGCAGACCGCGGAGGGGGTCGATCTCTGGCAGTCGGACGGCACCCAGGGCGGGACGGTGCTGCTGCGCGGCGGCCTGGCGGGCGACCATGTGAACTTCCTCCAGCTGGAGGACGACAAGGTCCTGTTCACCGTGAACGAGACGACGGACGGGACCGTCACCCACACCACCCTCTGGCTGACCGATGGCACCGAGGCGGGGACGGTGCAGCTGCAGGACATGGGCGGCGCGGCGCTGAGCAGCTTCTACGGCGCGGCGCAGAAGGTCGGGGAGGATCTCTGGATCTTCGGCGGTTCGGAGGACGACAGGGCCGGCAACACGGCGGCCTGGGTCACCAATGCTGAGCCGGGCGGAACGCATCTGCTCACCGCCGCCGATATCTGGATCAACGCCGAGATGGGGCCGATCTTCTTCGAGGCGGCCGGCGCGGAGTCCGGGCAGCCGGCGCAGGGTGGCGACATCCATCACTGGTCGGCCGCGAACCCGCTTCTCGACGAAGCCTTCTACCGCACGGCCTATCTGGACGTGATGACGGCCGGCCTGGATCCGGCACAGCATTTCGCCACCATCGGCTGGCATGAGGGGCGTGATCCCAACAGCGATTTCGACGTGTCGTTCTACCTGAACCAGAACCCCGACGTGGCGGCGGCGGGCGTGAACCCGCTGGAGCACTACATGACCGCCGGCTGGAAGGAAGGGCGCGCCGCCAGCCTCTCCTTCGACGGCAAGGCCTATCTCGCCGCCAATGGCGACGTCGCCGCGGCGGGGGTGAACCCGCTGGAGCATTACCTGCATTTCGGCGAGGCCGAGGGCCGCGCCGCGCCGCAAGCCACGCCGCATGCGACAGGCCCGCAGGGCCCGCTGGTGGATGCGGATTTCTACTTCGCCGCCTATCCCGATGTGGCGCGCGCGGGCATCGACCCGACGCAGCACTTCATGAGCACGGGCTGGAAGGAGGGGCGCGACCCCGACCCCTTCTTCGACACCGACTGGTATCTCACTCTCAACCCCGATGTGGCGACGGCCGGCGTGAATCCGGTGGAGCACTATCTCGCCTTCGGCGCGAAGGAGGGGCGCGACCCGAGCGCGGCCTTCGACGGGGAGGCCTATCTCGCCGCGAACCCGGATGTGGCGGCGGCGGGGGTGAACCCGCTGGAGCATTATCTCCAGCATGGCCTGGCCGAGGGGCGCGAGATCTTCGCGGTCTGAGGCCGGGCCGGGGCGCTGAGGGATTGCCGTGCCCGGAGGAAGGGCACGGCGCAAAGGCCTCATGCGGCAGGACGGCGAAGCGGCGGAAGCTGGATCGCCTCGGCCGGCCCCCATGGGCAGGCGCGCGCTACGGCGCCAGCAGCATCCGCAAGGGGCCGGGCGCGTCGGCGATGTCCACCGGCAGGGTGCCGGCGGGATCGCCGTCGGTCTGCGCGCAGGTCGCGGGGGCTTCGAGGCGGATGCTGCCGCCCTGCCGGATCTGCACGCCGGAGAGGCGCGGCAGCAGGTTGAGCGGCAGCGCCGCACCATAGCAGGCCGCGGCCAGCGGACCGGACCAGCGGAACAGCACGACCTGGAAGCCTTCCGCCCCAGGCAGCGCATCCGGCGCCAGCATGTAGCGCCCCGCATAGAAGCGGCCCTTGCTGACGACGACACTGGCGGCGGCGAGCGGCTCGCCGTCGATCCAGGCGGTGATGCGCGGAAAGGCGTAGCGGGTGAGCTCGCGCGCCGATTGCCAGACATAGGCGCCGCGGCCGAACTGGCGCTTCAGCGGCAGGCTGAGGCCGGCCACCACCGCGGCGTCGAAGCCGGCGCCCAGCATCTGCAGGAAGAGCCGCACCCGGCCATCGGCGAAATGCGCCATGCCGGGGCGCAGGATGGCGGTGCGGCCTTTCGCCAGCACCATCGCCGCGCCTTCCGGCGCCAGCGGCAGGCCAAGCTCGCAGGCCAGCACATTGGCCGTGCCGAGCGGCAGCACGCCGAGCGTGGTGTCGCTGCCCGCCAGGCCGCTCGCCACCTCGGCGATGGTTCCGTCGCCTCCGGCGGCGACCACGACGCGCTGGCCGGCGCGGGCCGCCTCCCGCGCGATCGTCTCCGCATGGCCGGTATGCTCAGTCATCGCGATGTCCGCCGGCACGCCCTGCGCCCGCAACACCACCAGCGCGCGTTCTAGGCGTTGCCGCCGGCGCGAGCCGGCGGTGGGGTTGAAGACGATCAGCATGGCGCCCGCCGGCCTTCGCTCAGCGCGGCTTCCCGACGGCCGTGGGCATCGGCCACAGCGCCGGGGCGGGCAGGCTGCGCTCGGAGCGAAGCAGGGCCCGCTCCGCGGCGAAGCAGGCCAGCACGGAGCCGACCATCAGCAGCGGGACAAGCTCGGGGAAGGCCAGCGCGTCGTTGCCGCTCCGGACGATGAGCGCCCAGCAGGCCAGGGAGGCCGTGCCCAGGGCGATGGCGCCCCAGCGCTCGACGCGGGCCAGCGGAACATCGAAGGCACAAAGGGCGCGCACGAGCAGCACCAGGGGAACCGCCACCACGAGATCGATGAGATAGTGCTCCCCGAGGCCCAGCGTGGCCAGGGCCGTGGTGATGGCGAAGACGATCGCGGCGATTTCGACGCGCCGCCCCTGTTGCCGCGCGGTCAGGTAGATCAGCAGCGCCCAGGTGATGTGCAGCGACGGCATCACGTTGCGGGGATGCGTGGTGTTGGCCACGGGGCCGGAGGGCAGCACGTCGAGCTGCTGCATGACTGCCGCGAAGTCATCGCCGAAATAGGGCCGTGGCCCGACGGCCGGCATGGCGATGTAGAGGAGATAGCCGATCGCCGCCGCCGCGAGGGAGGCGGGAAGCAGGCCCAGGCCGAGCCGCCGTCCCGACTTCGCTTCCAGCGCGGCGACAATGCAGAGCGCGAGCGGAAGCTGCACATAGACGAAGAGATGCAGCGCGAAGAGCGGCGGCACCTCGCGCAGCAGCGCGCCCACCAACGCGGCGGGTTGCACGCCCAGCGTCGCGTCCAGCCGCAGCAGCGCGTTGTCGTAGAGATGGGGCAGGAAGGGAATCATGCTGAAGACGCTAGGCCAGAGCAGCAGATTACCGACCGGCAGGGCCAGCGCGGCGGCAAGGATGTCGATGCTCCGTTGCCGCTCCGCGCCACGCGAGATCGCGGCGCGCCAGGCCAGCACGCACCAGGCCGCCACGCCGAGCCCGAAGCCGGGAAACAGCACGAGGTTGACGAGAGGGCGGCCGGTCAGCAGTTGCAAGGCGATGCGCGTGCCCTCGATCGCGAGACCCAGAAGAAGCATCCGCCGGCGGTCCGGGGGCTTCACCAAGATGCAGGCCAGCACGAAGGCGCCGAGCGCGGTTGGCGCCTGCATGGTGGGGCGGAGATAATCATGCGGCGCGGCCGTGCCGAGGGAGAGCGAGACGGCTTCCTGCACGGCGAGCAGCAGCAGCGTGAAACCCACCAGCGGCCGGATCCAGCGAAAGGCCCGCGCTTCCCCAGCGATGGAAGCACCTTCGGGCACGATGAAGTCGGCGCCAGTGTCCGAGGCCGCATCGCGCGGAAAATGCGGCTGGTTCATACGTGGTGACCAACGCTTTCTTATTATGTGCGACTTGAACCCGTAGCTCTCCCCGTAACACCTTTCTAATAAAAACTTCACAATCGCCCGGATCGAGGCGTCACTTACGTGCTACATCCGCCGTTCAAACCAGCATCGCAATTCTCCTTGGAAGCGTGTTCCACTATCCAGCGAGGGTGGCGGGATTTTTGCTGTGCTGAAGTCGCCGGCGGGGATCTATGCTGGCACGCGGAAAGCGGCGGCGCGGGCGCAAACCCTGCAGCGCACAGCATCGACGAGAGGAGGGAATGCCCGGGGATGCGGCGGAAGCGCATCCTCCGGGCTGGCGCGTGTCACACCCCGCGCTGCAACCCGCCATCCACCGCGACGGCCTGGCCGGTGACATAGGCCGAGACGGGCGCAGCGAGGAAGGCCACCATGGCCGCCACCTCCTCCGGCGTGGCGAGGCGCCCCATCGGGATGTCGGCGGCGACGCGCTGCAGCACCGCTTCCTCGGTGATGCCCTCGTCCTTCGCCATGGTGGCGGCGCGCTTCTGCCAGAGCGGCGTCAGAGCACGGCCGGGCGAGACGCTGTTCACGCCGATGCCCTCCGGCGCCAGCTCCAGCGAGAGCGTCTTCGCCAGCGCCAGCAGGCCCGCCTTGTGGGTGTTGGAGACGACCTGATGCGCCGTCGGCTGGCGGGCGGAGACGGCCCCGAGCAGCACCACCCGCGCGCTGCCGGCGCGGCGCAGCGCGGGCAGCATCGCCCGCACGGCGCGCACCGTGCCGAGGATGTTGAATTCGTAGTTGGCCAGCCATTGCTCGTCGGTCAGCGCCTCGAAGGCGGAGCGGTGGCTGCCGCCGGCGGCGCAGACCAGCGCGTGCAGCCCGCGCCCCTCGTAGCGGGCGGCGAGGGCCTGCACCTGGGCCGGGT
>Ga0180221_1002176_pt1 | contig 11771 bp, 5 predicted proteins | sample eDN5th37CKraftMG_FD_151339 | JGI IMG/M metagenome (GOLD analysis project Ga0180221, IMG submission 151339) | Enriched Miracle-Growth compost microbial communities from Emeryville, California, USA - eDNA 5th pass 37_C Kraft MG (version 2) (version 2) ...
GCCTGGGTGCTGGAAGATGAGGTCGGCCACCCGATCCTGGCCGCGCCCGACGAGCCGACCGACGCCGCGCCGGAAAGCGCCGAAGCGCCGGCGCTGAAGGTCGCCAACAGCGACTGGCAGGTCCGCCCGCTGGTCGATGCGCCCGTCCTGCAACCCAGGCTGCCGCCGCGCCTGCTCGGCGAGCTGGGCCTGCTGCTGTTGCTGGCCGGCATCAGTTGCGCCGCCCTGCTGCGCCTGCAACGCGAACAACAGAGCCTGCGCGCGCAGACCGCCGATTCGCAGTCGCGCCTGCGCCAGGCCGCCCAGGCCCTGGCGGCGGTGGACGAGCGGGTGCTGGTGACCAGCGCCGACGGCCGCCTGGTCTATCTCAACCCGCCGGCGGAGCGGCTGCTGGGCGTGAGCGCCGAAGACGCCCCGCAGCACCATCTCACCCGCCTGCTGCCGGAGCTGGAACGGCAAAGCGGCGAAGGCCAGCCATCGGGCACCCAGCACGTCACCCTGGAACGCAACGGCCGCCGCCGGCGCTATACCGTCAGCCGCCATCCGCTGGAGGAATCCCCGCCGGGCGAGGCGCCCGGCTGGGTGCTGCGCGGCCAGCAGGCGCCGGGCGGGCACGTCTGGGTGCTGCGCGACGTCACCGAGGAACAGCGCTCGCTGCAGGTGCTGGAAGAAACCCGGCGGCGCTACCAGGACATCTTCGACGGCGTCGGCGTGGCGCTCTGCGTGCTCGACCTCTCGGACCTGCAGCGCTTCTTCACCGACAACGGCCTGCGCGAGCCGGGCCGCCTGGAAACCTGGCTGGATCGCCGCGAGGAACACTGGCCGCAGCTGCTGCGGCTGATCCGCATCAGCGAGGTCAACGAGGTGGCGCGCCGGCTGCTCGGCGTGGAGAGCGGCGAGCAGGCCTGGCGGCGCCTGATCAGCGACAGCCCGCGGCGCCCCGGCAGCGCCCGCGCGCGCATCATCGAGGCGATCCTCTGCGGCACCGGCCCCATCGAGCAGGAAGTCGCCATCCGCACCGGCCAGGGCGAGCTGCGCCACTTCTGGCTGCAGTTGCGCATCCCCGAGCACCTGCCGGACTACCGCGCGGTCACCCTGAGCCTGTCCGACATCAGCAGCCGCAAGCAGGTCGAGCTGTCGCTGATCGAGCGCGAGAAGTTCTGGTCCGACGCCGTGCGCGCGGTGCCCGACACCCTCTACATCCACGACATCACCGCGCGCCGGGTGATTTTCAGCAACCACCACCTGGGCAGCCAACTGGGCTACGGCAAGGACGAGCTGGAGCAAATGGGCGAGCGCTTCTGGGAATGCCTGCTGCACCCGGACGACGTCGAGTACTACTGGCGCGTGCGCAACCTGCAACAGGTGATCGGCGACAACCTGCTGCTCGACAGCCTGCTGCGCTGGCGCCACCGCGACGGCAGCTGGCACTGGTTCGACATCCGCGAGCAGGCCTTCAGCCGCGACGCCGACGGCCGCGTGGCGCGCCTGATCGGCGTGGCCAAGGACATCACCGACACGGTGGAGGCGAACAACTCGCTGCGCGAGAGCAGCCGCCGCTACCAGATGCTGGCGGAAAGCATCAGCGACGTGATCCTCACCACCGACGCCCAGCTGAACATCGACTACATCAGCCCGTCGATCGAGCAGACCTTCGGCTACAGCCCGGCCTGGCTGCTGCACAACGACCTGCAGCAGATCGCCGCCAACCCGGCGCAGCTGGGGCGCCTGCACGACCTGCTGGAGCGCGTGCGCGACGCCATAGGCGCACCGCGCCGGCTGGCCGCCCTGCGCGAATCCAGCGCGGTGCACCTGTTCACCTTCGACTGCCTGCGCGCCGACGGCCGCAAGGTCCCGGTGGAGCTGCGCATCGCCCTGATGTGGGACGACAACGGGCGCTTCGTCGGCCTGCTCGGCGTGGCCCGCGACATCAGCCAGCAGCGCCGCGCCGAGCGCGAGATGCGCATGGCCGCCACCGTGTTCGAGCATTCCACCGCGGCCATCATGGTCACCGACCCGGCCGGCTACATCGTCCAGGTCAACGACTCCTTCTCGCGCCTGACCGGCTACAGCGCCGCCGAGGTGCTCGACCAGCAGCCGCGCCTGCTCACCGCCGACCAGCAGGAAGCCAACCAGCTCAAGCACGTGCTCGACAGCCTGCAGCGCAGCGGCAGCTGGGAGGGCGAGATCCTGCAGAAGCGCAAGAGCGGCGAGCTGTACCCGTCCTGGGTGGGCATCACCGCGGTGCAGGACGAGGAAGGCGACCTGGTCAGCTTCGTCTGCTTCTTCAGCGACATCAGCGAGCGCAAGGCCAGCGAGCGGCGCATCCACCGCCTGGCCTACTACGACGCCCTCACCCACCTGCCCAACCGCACGCTGTTCCAGGACCGCCTGCACACCGCGCTGATGCAGGCCGAGCGGCACCGCCAGTGGGTGGTGCTGATGTTCCTCGACCTCGACCGCTTCAAGCCGATCAACGACTCCCTGGGCCACGCCGCGGGCGACCGCATGCTCAAGGAAGTGGCCGAGCGCCTGAACCAGTGCGTCAGCGACAACGACACCGTGGCGCGCATGGGCGGCGACGAGTTCACCCTGCTGCTGCCGGGCCTGGAGGACCGCGACAAGGCGCTCAAGCGCGCCATCCAGGTGGCCGAGCGCATCCTCGCCAGCCTCGCCCGGCCCTTCACCCTGGAAGGCCGCGAGTTCTTCGTCACCGCCAGCATCGGCGTGGCCCTGTCGCCGCAGGACGGCGCCGAGCTGAGCCAGTTGATGAAGAACGCCGACACCGCCATGTACCACGCCAAGGAAGTGGGCAAGAACAACTTCCAGTTCTACCAGGCCGAGATGAACGCCCGCGCCCTGGAGCGCCTGGAGCTGGAAAGCGACCTGCGCCGCGCCATCGAGCAGGACGAATTCGTCCTGCACTACCAGCCGCAGTTCACCGGCGACGGCCGCCGACTCACCGGCGCCGAGGCCCTGCTGCGCTGGCAGCACCCCACGCGCGGGCTGATCGCGCCGGCCGAGTTCATCCCGGTGCTGGAGGAACTGGGGCTGATCGCCCAGGTCGGCGACTGGCTGCTGGCCGAGGCCTGCCGGCAGATCCGCATCTGGCACCGCGACAAGGTGCGGGTGCCCAAGGTCTCGGTGAACCTCTCGGCGCGGCAGTTCGCCGATGGCCAACTGGGCACGCGCATCGCCGGCATCCTCATGGAAACCGGCATCCCGCCGGCCTGCCTGGAGCTGGAGCTGACCGAAAGCATCCTGATGAGCGACGTGTCCGAGGCCATGCACATCCTCTCCGGCCTCAAGCGCCTGGGCCTGGCCATCGCGGTGGACGACTTCGGCACCGGCTACTCGTCGCTGAACTACCTCAAGCAGTTCCCCATCGACGTGCTGAAGATCGACCGCAGCTTCGTCGACGGCCTGCCCCACGGCGAGCAGGACGCACAGATCGCCCGCGCCATCATCGCCATGGCCCACAGCCTGAACCTGATGGTGATCGCCGAAGGCGTGGAGAGCCAGGCGCAGCTGGACTTCCTGCGCGAACACGGCTGCGACGAGGTGCAGGGCTTCCTGTTCGGCCGGCCGATGACCGCCGAGCAGTTCGCCGCGCTGTTCTCCAGCAATGCGTTGTTCCTGCTCGGCTAGCGCCAGGATTCCCCTGTACGGGCAGGCACGGCTTCTCGTAGGAGCACTTCGGCGTAGTCGGCAAGACAGTTGCTCCTACGCCATGCCCCCGGCGCCACCTGTAGGAGCGCGCCCTGCGCGCGAATCGCGGGCAGGGCCCGCTCCTACAGCGCTCCCCCCGCGTGAACCCCGCTTATCCGCCACATGACCGCCTTTCATATGCCAGCGCGCGCGCCCTGGGTTAGAATGCGCCCCTTTCCCAGCACCGATCCTTATGAGGACCGCCATGTTCAGCCGTGATTTGACCCTCGCCCGCTACGATGCCGAACTCTTCGCCGCGATGGAGCAGGAAGCCCAGCGCCAGGAAGAGCACATCGAGCTCATCGCCTCCGAGAACTACACCAGCCCGGCGGTGATGGAAGCCCAGGGTAGCGTGCTGACCAACAAATACGCCGAAGGCTACCCGGGCAAGCGCTACTACGGCGGTTGCGAGTACGTCGACGTGGTCGAGCAGTTGGCCATCGACCGTGCCAAGCAGCTGTTCGGCGCCGACTACGCCAACGTCCAGCCGCACTCCGGCTCCCAGGCCAACGCCGCGGTCTACATGGCCCTGCTGAATGCCGGCGACACCGTGCTGGGCATGAGCCTGGCCCACGGCGGCCACCTGACCCACGGCGCCAGCGTCAGCTTCTCCGGCAAGATCTACAACGCCGTGCAGTACGGCATCGACGGCAACGGCCTGATCGACTACGACGAGGTCGAGCGCCTGGCCGTGGAGCACAAGCCGAAGATGATCATCGCCGGCTTCTCCGCCTACTCGCAGATCCTCGACTTCCCGCGCTTCCGCGCCATCGCCGACAAGGTAGGCGCCTACCTGTTCGTCGACATGGCCCACGTGGCCGGCCTGGTCGCCGCCGGCATCTACCCGAACCCGGTGCCCTTCGCCGACGTCGTCACCACCACCACCCACAAGACCCTGCGCGGCCCGCGCGGCGGCCTGATCCTGGCGCGCAAGAACGAAGAGCTGGAGAAGAAGCTGAACTCCGCAGTCTTCCCGGGCGGCCAGGGCGGCCCGCTGGAGCACGTCATCGCCGCCAAGGCCGTGTGCTTCAAGGAAGCCCTGCAGCCCGAGTTCAAGGCCTACCAGGAACAAGTGGTGAAGAACGCCCAGACCATGGCCCAGGTGTTCATCGAGAACGGCTACGACGTGGTTTCCGGCGGCACCCAGAACCACCTGTTCCTGCTCAGCCTGATCAAGCAGGACATCACCGGCAAGGACGCGGACGCCGCCCTGGGCCGCGCCTTCATCACCGTGAACAAGAACAGCGTGCCGAACGACCCGCGCTCGCCCTTCGTCACCTCGGGCCTGCGCATCGGCACCCCGGCCGTGACCACCCGCGGCTTCAAGGAAGGCGAGTGCCGCCAACTGGCCGGCTGGATCTGCGAGATCCTCGCCAACCTGGGCGACGAAGCCGTGGAAGGCCGCGTGCGCGAGCAGGTCAAGGCCCTGTGCGCCCAGTTCCCGGTGTATGGCAAGTAAGCCGAACCGCGAACACGAACACGAACAAGCCCGGCGAATGCCGGGCTTTTTCATTGCTGTCTAATCACCTGAGAGCGGCGGCGTGCGCTCAATTTGCCAGCGCAGGCAGACCAGATCGCGCCGATAGCGCAGATCGCTACAGAAACGCTCCAGTTCCGCCGGCGCAATGTTCGGGACTTGGCGCCGAACCTGATTTGCGTTCTTCGACACACTGCCAGCGATGGCCGCCAAGCCGGCAAGCAACAAGACGCCGATGAAGAAGGCGTTGCGCCGATAGGCCCAACCACGCTCCAGCAGTAATTGCGCACGTCCGAGCAAGCTGGTACGGCGAAGCAACTGCATGGCCCCTAGAACCGGCACGGCGAGGATCAGCCCTCCCCACCACACTTCGTGTCCCCGCCACCCTGCCAGCATCGCGGCGCCCAGCCCGAGCAGGTAGCCAATGGCACCGTCGCGCAACGGTCGTAGCCCCGCGCCATGCTCGTGCAAGGCCGCCGGTAGAAGGCTGCTCAAGTAGTAGTCAAGGCGCTTGAGCGGTGCCCCGAGGAATCGCTGGGAAATCCGGAGCAGCTTATCGAGCGACGCAGCCAGCAGCACCGAGGTGACCGGGACGCTGATGAACAGCTGCGTCAGGTTGGGCGAAGGCTTCGCCAACTCGGCCGGCATGAGGGCAATGGCATACATCAGCATGAACCCCAGCCAGAGCATCAACACCCGTGGCCAGCGGGTCTCGCTGCGGGCCAGGTCGTGCCAGAAGCCGGCATCCAGGCTATTGGCCAATGGCAGGCGTCGAGTCAGTTGCGGATAGCGATGCCTGAGCGTTTCCGCGACGCGCCGCGAACAGTCCCAGTCGGCCTCCGTGAAGTCTGCGCTGAAGCGTCGCCGCTGGAAGCGATCGAACGGACCGAGCACCAGCCTTGCCGCACGGCATTCACTGGTCAACTCCCAGCGCCGTGCGTCATTTTGCAAGCGGTCATAGAAGCGCTCAGCATCCCAGCGATCTAGAAGGGCATGCCAGAGGTGCGCGGGGCAACTGGCGTCACGCTGCCCTTCATTCCAGCGGAAGAGCGCCGCAATTTCATCGAGGGTCCTCCCGGAACAGTACGGCAAGTCCAACAGCAGCCGCACCACCGCCGTCTCCAACAGTTCACGGGCATCGAAACTCTGCAACCAGGGCTCCCCGGCCAGAGCCGCCAGCCCCCTGACGAACGCCTCTCCGCCATCCTGCTCATGCAATTCGCGCAGAGCGTCCAGACGCTCGCCAAGCAATTGCACCCACAACGGCCATAGCGTCTGTGCGCTCAGGCCCGAACGTTCGTTGGTGCGCAACCAGCCGAACGTCTCGCAGGCGGCATCACGCAACCCGGTGCCTCGCGCATCCGCCAGGCACAACTGCAGTACGCCATCCTCAAAGGACAGCGCCAGCCCTTCCGCCTCGGCCGTGCGCAGACGTTCGGACAACTCGTCCGGGCGCAGATTCTCCAGCAGCGACGCCAAGGAACGAAATGGAACCTCGACGGCAACAGAATGCAACGGGCTAGCCGCCAGAGGGGGGGCCGCAACGGCGATGTCGTCATCCCCATCCTCGGTGCCACCTCGCTCGCGCCACTGGGCGAAGCTCATAGCCTGTTCATAGGCTTCACGCAGGGCCTGGAAAGCCTGCGCATCCTCGTCCGGCCGGGTGACCTTGAGCAACCGCGCGTACTGACGCTTGATGCTCCGCTCATCGGCCTCGGCCTCCAGGCCGAGAATCTCCCAACAGCTCATCGCAGCCTCCTCAGCGCCAGGACGAACGTTCGAGCTCGTCGAGCTGCGCTTCGATCGACGCGCGCAGATTGTCGATGCGCTGCGGGTCCTGCTCGCCCAGCACCTGCTGGAAACGCCCGGCCATCTGCGCCAGCGCTTCCCGCGTGTCGCCCAGGTGTTCCTGGTAAAGGCGTTCCAGGCGCGCCAGCAAGGTCGTGTTGAGCAACTGGTCGCGCGGATGCACCTTCAGCTGCGCCAGGGCCGCCAGGCGTTCGCGGATTTCCTCGGGAGTCAGTACGCCGGGGTTCTTCTCGATGACCAGGCTGTGCCGCGCGCCGCTCTCCGGCAGCGTCACCTCCGCTTCGAGAATACCGTTGTTGTCGTAGGTGAAACGCACGTCCAGCTTGACCTCGCCCGCCTTGCGCGGCGGTACCGGGATATCCAGCTCGCCGAGGGGGATATTGTCCTTCACCAGGCGACTCTCGCCCTGGTAGATCTGCAGCAGCACCCGGGTCTGGCTGTCCTGCAGAGTCTGCACCGTCTTCACCCGGCTCACCGGCACCACGCTGTTGCGCTCGATGATCGGCAGGTAGTGGCCGCCTTCGTATACCCGGCCGAACTGCGCGGTGGTCTCGATGCCCAGGGTGTAGGGGCAGACGTCGGTCAGCACCACTTCCTCCAGCGCCGCCTCACGCTGCTTCAACGCCGCCTGTACCGCGGCGCCCAAGGCAACCGCTTCGTCGGGGTTGACGTGCATGGCCGGGAAACGGCCGAACAGGGTCGCGGCCAGCTTGCGGATCAACGGCATGCGGGTAGTGCCGCCCACCAGCAGGATCTCGTCGAGGTCGGCGACGCGGATGCGCGCATCGCGCAAAGCCCGCTCGATAGGCCCGCGCAGGCGCTCAAGTAGCGGGGCGCAGACGCGCTGCAAGTCGTCCAGGGTGACTTCCAGCGCCCATTGCCGGCCACCCTGCGCCAGGGAGAAGCTGGCGCTGGGTTGCAGGCCAAGTGCATGGCGCACCCGTTCTGCTTCCCGGCGCAGACGGTTGTACATGCCGGGGGCCTCGACATCGGGAAACTGCTTGTCCTGGCGCTGGCTGGCGACGAAATGCTGGACCAGCGCGGTATCGAAATCTTCACCGCCAAGGAAGTTGTCGCCCGCGCTGGCGCGCACCTCCATGACGCCTTCGAAGAGTTCGAGGATGGAAACGTCGAAGGTGCCGCCGCCCAGGTCGAAAACCAAGAAGGAGGTCTCCTGGCCCTTCTGGTGCACGCCATAGGCCAACGCCGCGGCAGTGGGCTCGTTGACCAGCTTGTCCACCTTCAGCCCGGCCAGCTCGCCGGCGATACGCGTGGCCTTGCGCTGGGCATCGCTGAAATAGGCCGGCACGCTGATCACCGCCTCCTCTACCGGCTCACCGAAGACGCGCTCGACATCTTCCTTGAGGCTACGCAGGACCAGCGCCGAGAGCTCCTCGGGGCGGAACCTGCGCTTGCCCAGGATAATTTCCTGGGCACTGCCCATATGGCGCTTGAACAAGGCTGCAGTGAGCTGGGGGTGGGTCTGCAGGCGCTCGCGGGCAGCCTGGCCGACCAGAACCAGGCCCTGGTCGTCGAGGCCAACTACGCTTGGGGTGATCACGCTACCCAGCGCATTGGGCACCAGTTGCGGGGCATCGTCGCGCCATACGGCGACGAGGCTGTTGGTGGTGCCCAGATCAATGCCGACTATCATACTGGCGCTCTCCTTGCGGGCTTGGTGGGCTCTGCAAGCCAGGCCCATCCATGGAAGGGAAAGAGCACTATTACAGCGAGATGCCAGTATCCGGTAAAGCCCCCCGAAGCAGTATCAGAGTGAGCCGGTTGGCCTCGGAAGAATTCGGGGGATTCGGACTTTCCCTCCTGCTTGCCGCTGCTCAAGGCTGCGCCGGCACATCCCGCAGCCCATTGAGCTGCCGCGCCAGCACCTCCGCCTCGGCCTGGCTGTCGAAGCCCTCCAGCATCACCCGGCCGTCGCGCACTGGCTCGGATACCTGCGGCAGCATGCGCAGGCGGCCGTCGATGACCACCGCCAGGGCCTTGCCCTGCTGCTTTTCGGTCAGCCGGGCCAGGCGCTTGCTGGCGTCGGGGGCGAAGGTCACCAGCACGCCGGGGCGGCCGCCGTTGCCCAGCACCACCTCGGCGCGCTGCACGTCGCGCTGGGTGAGTTCGGCGCGGGCGATGACCAGCACCGCCTGGCCCTGCGGGTCGGCCAGGGTGCGCGTGCTGGCGGTGGGCTTGTCGGCGGTGGCGTGGATGTCGAAGCTGTGCTGCGGCAGGACTGGCGGCGCGCCGGCGCAGGCGCCCAGCAGGGCGAGGAGGCAGAGCGGAATCAGGCGTTTCATGGGTCGACGATGGGGTCAGGCAACAAGGGAATCGGGCCGAATGCCGGTTGGACAACGACACGCGCCGGTCATTGCGTACCGGCCGGCGCATGATAACGCCGATGGCGGCCCGGCAGGCGTGGCCGAAGTCAACGAAGGCGCTGGCGCGGGCCCTGCGCTGGCAGTGATGGCCCCGGCCAACTAGGCTCGTCGTGGGGCCGCTCGACGGGCTCGATACCCGCGTTTCCGGCGAGCTGCTATCATGCCCGCCTTTTTTGCCCAGGCCGCGCAAGACGGCCAATCCTGACCGACCGGTCGAGCCGACAAGACGCCCAAACACGGGAGCACGACATGCTGGAAAAGCTGTTCCAACTCAAGGCGCACAATACCAACGTACGCACCGAGATCCTGGCGGGGATCACCACCTTCCTGACCATGGCCTACATCCTCTTCGTCAACCCGAGCATCCTCGGCGAGACCGGCATGGACAAGGGCGCGGTGTTCGTCGCCACCTGCCTGGCCGCGGCCATCGGCTCGTCGATCATGGGCCTGATCGCCAACTACCCCATCGCCCTCGCCCCGGGCATGGGCCTGAACGCCTTCTTCACCTACACCGTGGTGCTGCACATGGGCCACACCTGGCAGGTGGCGCTCGGCGCGGTGTTCCTCTCGGCGTGCATGTTCTTCGTCATTTCGATCTTCCGCATCCGCGAATGGATCATCAACAGCATCCCGCTGGCCCTGCGCTCGGCCATCGCCGCCGGCATCGGCCTGTTCCTGGCGCTGATCGCGCTCAAGGAGTCGGGCATCGTCGTCGCCAACCCGGCCACCCTGGTGGGCATGGGCGACCTGGCCAGGCCCGAGCCGCTGCTGGCCATCCTCGGCTTCATCCTCATCGTCGCCCTGGAAGCGCGCCGTGTGACCGGCGCTGTGATGATCGGCATCCTGGTGGTGACCTTCGTCGCCATCGCCCTGGGCGTTACCCAGTTCGGCGGCGTGGTGTCGATGCCGCCGTCGCTGGCGCCGACCTTCCTCCAGCTGGACATCAAGGGCGCCCTGGACATCGGCCTGACCAGCGTGATCTTCGCCTTCCTCTTCGTCGACCTGTTCGACAACTCCGGCACCCTGATCGGCGTGGCCAAGCGCGCCGGTCTGATGGGCAAGGACGGGCACATGCCGAAGATGGGCCGCGCGCTGATCGCCGACAGCACCGCGGCCATGTTCGGCTCGCTGCTGGGCACCTCCACCACCACCAGCTACATCGAGTCGGCCGCGGGCGTTTCCGCCGGCGGGCGCACCGGCCTGACCGCCATCGTGGTCGCCGTCCTGTTCCTGCTGGCGCTGTTCTTCGCCCCGCTGGCGGGCAACGTGCCGGCCTTCGCCACCGCGCCGGCGCTGTTCTTCGTCGCCGTGCTGATGGCCTCGGGCCTGGCCGAGATCGACTGGGACGACCTGACCGTGGCCGCGCCGGTGGTGGTCACCGCCCTGGCCATGCCGCTGACCTTCTCCATCGCCAACGGCATCGCCTTCGGCTTCATCACCTGGACCGCCTGCAAGCTGCTCTCCGGCCGCTTCCGCGAACTGAACTGGGCGCTGGTAATCCTCTCGGTGCTGTTCGTCATCAAGCTGGGCTGGTACAACGCCTGACCGATAGCGATACCCGTGCAGCATGGGTATCGCTTCGCTCCCCCCATCCCGCGAGTCACCTGCAGGATGGGTCGGGCGCAACGAAACCCATCGCCCGCCACCGCGCAGCAAGAGTTCCCCATGAGCAGTCCCCGTTTCGATCCCGCCACCTACGACACCCAACTGGCCGACAAGGCCGCGCGCCTGCGCGAGCTGCTGGCGCCCTTCGCCGCGCCCGAGCCGCAGGTGTTCGACTCGCCCCGCGAGCACTACCGCCTGCGCGCCGAGTTCCGCCTGTGGCGCGACGCCGGGACCGAAAGCCGGCACTACGCGATGTTCGAGCAGGGCGACAAGCACACGCCCATCTACATCGAGCAGTTCCCCATCGCCAGCCAGCGCATCAACGCGCTGATGCCGCGCCTGAAGGCCGCCTGGGCCGAGCGCGCCCTGGGCCACAAGCTGTTCCAGGTGGAGTTCCTCACCACCCTGGCGGGCGACGCGCTCATCACCCTCTGCTACCACCGCCCGATCGACGACGCCTGGCAGGCCGCCGCGCAGAAGCTGGCCGCCGAGCTGGGCGTGAGCATCGTCGGGCGCTCGCGCGGCAAGCGCCTGGTGGTCGGCCGCGACTATGTCGAAGAGGAACTGCAGGTGGCCGGGCGGACCTTCCGCTACCGCCAGCCGGAAGGCGCCTTCACCCAGCCCAACGGCGCGGTCTGCCAGAAGATGCTGAACTGGGCCTACGAGTCCCTCGGCCAGCGCGACGACGACCTGCTGGAGCTGTACTGCGGCAACGGCAACTTCACCCTGCCGCTGGCCACCCGGGTGCGCAAGGTGCTGGCCACCGAGATCAGCAAGACTTCGGTGAA
>Ga0180221_1002178_pt1 | contig 11766 bp, 12 predicted proteins | sample eDN5th37CKraftMG_FD_151339 | JGI IMG/M metagenome (GOLD analysis project Ga0180221, IMG submission 151339) | Enriched Miracle-Growth compost microbial communities from Emeryville, California, USA - eDNA 5th pass 37_C Kraft MG (version 2) (version 2) ...
AAGGTCATGCCCCAAGCCAGCCCCAAAGCAGGCAAGATGCTGCTGACGCCTGCCGACCACACGCTGATCATGATCGACTTTCAGTCGCAGATGGCCTTCGCCACGAAATCCATCGATGCCGTGACACTGCGCAATAATGCCGCTTTGGTCGCCAAGGCCGCGAAGGGATTCGGCGTCTCCACCATCCTGACCACGGTGGCAGAGAAAACCTTCTCCGGCCCGATGTTCGCCGAGATCGCCGGGACTTTTCCGGGCGAGGCCATGCTCGACCGGACCAGCATGAACACCTGGGAGGACAAGAACGTCATCGACCGGGTGAACCAGATCGGCAAGTCGAGGATCGTCCTCGCCGGCCTCTGGACCTCGGTCTGCATCGTCGGCCCGGCGCTGTCCGCCCTTGATCAAGGCTTTGAGGTCTATGTCGTCGCCGATGCCTGCGGCGATATTTCCGAGGAGGCGCACGAGCGTGCGATGGATCGCATGGTCCATGCCGGGGTGCGGCCGCTGAGCAGCCTGCAATACCTGCTGGAACTGCAGCGCGACTGGGCGCGGACCGACACCTATGACCTGACCACCGGCATCGCCAAGGAATACGGCGGCAGTTACGGGCTCGGCATCATCTACGCCAAGAGCATGTTCGGCGGCACCGAGGCCGAGGCGACGCAGGGCACCGCGGCCGTGGACCCGGCCCGCGCGCGGGCGTCGTAGCAGACCGTCGGCGGGGTGGCTGTGCCACCCCGCCCGAGGGGTCGGCCGGCGCGAGGCCCGGCCGATGTCCCGCGTTGCATCCGGCACTCGGTCTACCGGCTCGCCGACGGAGCGCGCAGGCTCCGAGATGGCTGACCGGGGGCGCGGCGAACGGGAATCAGCATCATGAACAACGGGAGCGACGACCATGGGCGACCGGGTGAACAGGCGATGCACGCCACGAACTGGCTCCGCCGGCGCAGCACCCTCGGAGGCGTGGCGGCGCTCGCCGTGGCGGCGGCCATGAGCGGCACCCAGCGGGCGGCTGCCCAAGGCGGGGCTCCACCCCCCGACCTCATCCTGCACAACGGACGGATCACGACGCTCGACCGTACCCAGCCGCAGGCGCAGGCCTTGGCGATCCGGGAGGGCGAGGTCGTCGCGGTCGGTGGGGACCGCGAGGTGCTGCCGCTGGCCGGCCCCGGCACCCGCGTGGTTGACCTGCGCGGCCGGACCGCAATCCCTGGGCTGAACGACAGCCACACCCACCCTATTCGCGGCGGGCTCAGCTACAACATGGAGCTCCGCTGGGACGGCGTGCGCAGCCTGGCCGATGGCATGCGGATGCTGAAGGAGCAGGCCGCGCGCACGCCGCCGCCGCAATGGGTGCGCGTGGTCGGCGGCTTCACCGACCAGCAATTCGCCGAGAAGCGCCTGCCGACGCTCGACGAACTGAACGCTGCCGCGCCGGACACACCGGTCTTCCTGCTGCACCTCTACGACCGCGCATTGCTCAACCGTGCGGCGCTTCGGGCCGTGGGCTACACGAAGGACACGCCGGAGCCGCCCGGGGCCAGTATCGAGCGCGACGCGCAGGGCAACCCCACCGGGTTGCTGGTCGCCAAACCCAACGCCTTCATCCTCTACTACACCCTGGCGCAGGGCCCGAAGCTGCCGCCCGAGTACCAGGAGAACTCGACGCTCCACTTCATGCGGGAGCTGAACCGGCTGGGCGTCACCTCGGTGATCGACGCCGGCGGCGGCTTCCAGGCCTACCCCGACGACTACGCGGTGATCGAGAAGCTCGCCCGCGAGGACCGGCTGACGCTTCGCTTCGCCTACAACCTGTTTCCGCAGAAGGCGAAGGAGGAGCTGAACGACTTCCGGAGATGGGCCGGCATGGTCCGCCCCGGCCAGGGCTCGGACATGTACCGCCACAATGGTGGCGGCGAGATGCTGGCCTTCTCGGCGGCCGACTTCGAGGACTTCCGCCAGCCGCGGCCGGATATGCCGCCGGCCATGGAGCCCGACCTGAAGGCGGTGGTGCGGTTCCTCGCCGAGAACCGCTGGCCCTTCCGCATGCACGCCACCTACGACGAGACCATCTCCCGCGCGCTCGACGTGTTCGAGGAGGTGGACCGCGAGGTCGGCCTGTCGGGCCTGCGTTGGTTCTTCGACCACGCGGAGACGATCACCCCGCGCAACATCGACCGGGTGAAGCGGCTCGGCGGCGGCATCGCGGTGCAGCACCGCATGGCCTACCAGGGCGAGTACTTCGCCGAGCGCTACGGTACGCAGGCGGTCGAGGAGGCGCCGCCCATTGCGCGGATGCTGGAAGCCGGGCTGCCAGTCGGCGGCGGCACTGATGCGACCCGGGTGGCGAGCTACAATCCCTGGGTCTCGCTGTGGTGGCTCGTCACGGGCAGCACGCTCGGCGGACTGCGGATGACACCCCCGCACCGCCGGCTGGACCGCGAGACGGCGCTCAGGCTCTGGACCGAGGGCTCGGCCTGGTTCTCCGGTGAACAGGATCGCAAGGGCCGCCTCGCGCCCGGCATGCTGGGCGACGTGGCGGTGCTCAGCACCGACTATTTCGGCGTGCCGGAGGACGCGATCCAGGACATCACCGCGGTGCTGACCATAGTCGGCGGCCGGATCGTGCATGGGGCGGAGGAGTTCGCGGATCTCGCGCCACCGCTGCCCCCGGCCATGCCGGACTGGTCGCCGGTGCGCCACTACGGCGGCTACCAGTCCCGGCTGCGCGCGGAGGCGGTGCCGGAGAAGACCACCCTCGCGCGCCTGGCCGAGGCCTGCGGCTGCGGCACCACCTGCGGCGTGCATGGACACGCCCACGCCTGGGCCCGACGGGATGCCCCGGTCCGCGACCAGGGTGCCTTCTGGGGTGCTCTGGGCTGCTCTTGCTGGGCCTTCTGAGCCGAGGGAGGGCGCCGATGATCTCCGCTGCCGTCGGGCTCTGCCCCGGCCTCCCCGTCGGCGCGGGATGCCGCGGGTTCGGCATTCCGTCGCCGGTGGTCGTGGGCACGCTGTTGGTGATGGCGATGACCATCGGCGACGTGCTGGTGGACCGCTATGCCGTGGCCCATCCGGCGCAACACAAGGCGGATTGCGGCGGCCCCAGCGGCCTCGCCGGCGGCTTTCTTTTGGTGGCATGGCTGCACGCGCGGGAGAGGCGGCCGTGAGCGGCGCGGCCGTGGACAAGGCAGCGGACCGCGGGGGCGCCCTGGCCCCGCTGCGCCACCGGGTGTTCGCGGTGCTTTGGACCGCGACCGTGCTTGGCAACATCGGGACCTGGATGCGCGACGTCGGTTCCGGGTGGCTGATGACCTCGCTCGCCCCCTCGCCGGTGATGGTGGCGCTGGTGCAAGCGGCGGGCACGCTGCCTGCTTTCGTCCTGGCTCTGCCGGCGGGGGCGCTGGCCGACCTGCTGGACCGGCGCTGGCTGCTGATCGCGGTGCAGGCCTTCCTCGGCGTCGTTGCCCTCGTGCTGGCCGGCCTGACCGCCTTCGGGCTGATGACGCCCTGGCTGCTGCTGGCTTTGGTGCTAGCCGGCGGCATCGGGGCGGCGCTGGCGGCGCCGGCCTGGCAGTCCTCGGTGCCGGAGATGGTGCCGCGCGCGGACCTGCGCGCTGCCGTGGCGCTGAACTCCACCGGCGTGAATGTCAGCCGGGCCATCGGGCCGGCGCTGGGTGGCCTGATCGTGGTGACGCTCGGTGTTGCTGCGACCTACCTGGCCGATGCCCTAAGCTACCTGGTGGTGATTGGCGCGCTCCTGTGGTGGCGGCGGACCGCGCCCGCGCCCGAGGGGCCACGGGAGACGCTGCCGGGGGCGATGCAGGCCGGGCTGCGCTACGCCCTGCACGCGCCCCCCCTCGGCCGCGTGCTGCTGCGCGCGGCGGTGTTCTTTGCCTTCGGCGCGGCCCACTGGGCGCTGCTGCCGCTGCTGGCGCGGCAGACGCTCGGCGGGGGGCCTGGCCTCTACGGCTTCATGCTGGCGGGCATCGGCGTCGGCGCGGTTGGCGGCGCCCTGGCACTGCCCTGGCTGCGCGCGCGCCTCGGCGGGCCGGAGGGGCTGATGCTGGCCGGCGCGCTCGGCAGCGCGGCGGCGCAGGCGGGCCTCGCCCTCGTCGCCTCGGGCGCGGCGGCGGTCGCGCTCTGTGTCCTCGCCGGCATCGCCTGGATCGCGGTGCTCACCACGCTGAACGCCACGGCCCAGGCGGTGCTGCCCAACTGGGTGCGAGGGCGCGGGCTGGCACTTTACCTCACCGTCTTCTCCGGGGCGATGGCGCTCGGCAGCATCGGCTGGGGACAGGCCGCGGCGTCGCTCGGCATCCCCGGCGCGCTGCTGGTCGCCGCCGGGAGCGGCGTGGCGGCGGCGCTGCTGGGGCGGGCCCTGCCACTGCCCTCGGGCGAGGAGGTGCTCGATCCTTCGCGCCACTGGCCGGATCCGCAGGCCACAGTCCCGGTGGAGCCGGAACGAGGGCCGGTGGCGGTGCAGGTGGAGTACCGTGTCGCGCCCGAACGGCAGGCGGCCTTCCACACGGCGATCGCCCCGCTTGGCGGCATCCGCCGCCGCGACGGCGCCGTGGTCTGGGGCGTCTTCGCCGATGCCGAGGATCCGTCGCGCGTTGTCGAATGGTTCGTGCTGGCAAGCTGGGCCGAGCATCTGCGCCAGCATGGCCGTGTGACGGTCGCGGACCGGGCGACGCAGGAGGCGGTGAACGCGCTGCACGAGGAGCCCACGCCGCCGCGCGTGACGCACCTGATCGGGTTGAGCCGCACCGACATCGGTGCCCATGCCCGGCGGAGCTGACGCAGTTTCCGCGATGGCTGCAGCGCAGCTTGGACATGTCCACTACAGCTGCGCCGATTGCGCCGGATCCATAGCGGAATCCCGGCTGCTGCGGGGGGCCGTTCAGGCTGTGGCCGGTTGAAGGGGCCTTTGCCTTCAACGACCCCGCCGCCCGCCGCCTCGTTGCGGATCAATCTACCATCGAGGCCAGGCTGAACCGGAGCACTGACATGGCAGCACCGATGGAAGAGGGCAGCAGAGATCCACTCCCCGTCGTTCTCGTGGTCCTGACGGTTGCCACCGGGCTTGTTGATGCCATCAGCGTCCTCGGGCTCGGCCGGGTGTTCACCGCCAATATGACGGGGAACGTCGTCTTCTTCGGATTCGCTGTGGGCGGCGCTCGGGGATTCGAGGCGCCGCGCTACATTGTGGCGCTGGCAGCATTCCTCGCCGGCGCGGCCCTGGGTGGAGTGTTGGGCAACACCCTGTCCGGTTCCACCCGCCGGCGCTGGCTGCTCACGGCCGCCGTTGTGGAATTTGCTCTGCTCGGGGTCGCGGCGGTCGTGGCCATCGGGTACGACATCGAGAGCCTGGCACCCACGGCCAAGCTCTATGCCTTGATCATCCTGACCGCGCTGGCGATGGGCCTCCGCAACGCGACGGTGCGGCAGCTCCGTGTTCCCGATCTCACGACCACCGTGCTCACACTCACCCTGACCGGCTTGGCTGCTGACTCGTCCATCGCCGGAGGCGGCAACCTCCACTGGGGACGCCGCCTTGCCGCCGTGCTGTCGATCCTCGTCGGAGCCATCATCGGAACCGTGCTCGTGATCACGACGGGGCTCAGCCTGCCGCTTCTGGTCACCGGCCTTTGCGTCCTCATCGCCACGGCCGCCTACGCGCTGCATCCGGCATCCAGGATCGTGGCAGGCAAAGGGGACCGATGAGCGCGAAGCGGAGGTGGGATGAGGGGCAAGAGACGGACCGCGCGTGGTCAATGCCCCCACCACGTTATCCGCCTCCGTGGCCTGCTGCCTGATGTCTGCCTCTCACCCGGCGGTGAGCTGCGGGAGCGCTACGAGTTCACGCGCAATCCGTCCTTTTGCGCGGGAACCGATCTGCGGCACGACGATTACCTGCTGCAGCGCCTCCTGCTGCATGGCGACCTCCATCTTGGCCCGAACCTGCGGGTGTTCGTCCAGATCGGCGACTACCGCGCCTTTGGCCGGGTCTTCGATCCGCCGGGCGTCCCAGAGCCATGAGGTGAGGATCCGCCGCTGTCCGCCTCTGCCAGGGCAGGATGGCAGACCACGTCACGGGGGCCGCCGAACTCGCGGACGGGGTCGAGCAGCGCCGCGTTGAGATCGGCCGGACGCGGCGAATGCCGGCTTGCGGACACCGAAGCTCTCATATCGGCCTGATCGCCAGCCATGCCGGGTACCGCCGGAACAGGCGGCGTGGCGAGAGCGATGCCATGCCTGGAGGCATAGGCAAGCGCCGCCTCCCAGCTCGGAAAGGAGAGACGGACTTGGCTCAGCGTGTCGCCGCTGCCTGTCCAGCCCGTCAGCGGGTCGAGGAAGGGCCGTGAGCGCGGCTGGAATTCCAGGATCCAGTCCCGCGCCCTGGCACGACCCGAGGTCATGGCCGAGCGCGATGGGCGATAGACAACGGCGCGGGCCTCAGCGGGAAAGGCCTGCAGCTCCGCCCTGGCGGCGCGCTCTCCCCAGGGGGAGGGGCTTCCGCTCCGCAGATCCTCTGCGAAGGCGGGCGATCCGTTCTTGTTGGCTCCGTCCATGGCAACGCTCATCTGGCTGGTATGCGCCGCACCGTGCCGCCCCGCATGACGCAGGGCGGCTGCCGCGCGACGATCGGGCCTGGGCGGCCCGACCGGGGCCTCAAGCTTTCACCGGGATGCGCTTGACCGTGCTCTCAGCCTCCGGCCGCTTGCCCACCAGGATGGTGAGTACACCGTTCCTGAGGCTTGCCTCGATCTTGTCCGGGTCCGCTTCCGGCCCCAGCGGCACCGAGCGGTAGAAGGACCCGTAGCGGCGCTCGCTGTAGCCCTGGCCGAGATTCTCGGACCTCTTCTCGCCTTTGATGGTCAGCTGGCCATCATGGAACGTAACGTTGATATCCTTTTCGTCGAGGCCAGGCAGTTCAGCGGCAATCCTGAACTCCTTCTCGGTCTCCGCGACATCCAGGCTCGGCCACTTGCCGCCCCAGCCGGGTATCGGCGCCGCGATTTCTCCGAAGCCGCGGAAGAAATCATCGAAGACGCGGTTCATCTCCCGCTGCAGGGTGAGGAAAGGACTGCCCTCCTCATTCGTGCCCGATATCGGGAGCGTACGGCTGCGGCCCCATGGAATGAGATCTCTCATCGTCATGAATCCACCTCCCTTGGAGAAGGCCGGGCGACCAGAGGCGCACCGGCCTGCCGGACGCCTCCCGGCCGCCCTGACCTCCTTAACCAACTCGCTCAGCGATAGACTGCGATGCGCCCGCGCCTCAGGCCGCGCGCTTGTCCTCGATCGCGGCCTGCTTGTGCGTGCCTGCGATGGCGATGCGCCGCGGCTTCATGGCATCGGGAACCTCACGAGCAAGGTTGATCGTCAGCAACCCGTTCTCGAGGCTCGCATCCTTCACCTCGACGTAGTCGGCCAGGCTGAAGCGACGCTCGAAGGGGCGGGTGGCAAGCCCGCGATACAGGTACTCATGGCCTTCCTCCCTCTCCTTGCGGCCTGTCACCACCAGGAGATTGGGCTGACTCATGACGGCGATATCGTCCGCCGTGAATCCAGCCACGGCAAGACGCAGGCGATAGCTGTTCTCGCCGGTCTTCTCGATGTCGTAGGGCGGGAAGTTGTCGGCAGGCTCAAACGCCATGGCCCCTTCGAGCATGTCGAGGAGCCGGTCGAAGCCAATGCTCGAACGCGACAGAGGCGCGTCGTTGATCATCCTCATAGCCACATCCTCCAATGAGCAACATGGATACGAGCTGGGAAGCGCCTGGAAGCGCCTCGCCGGACCCGCGACTGGGCGCCCGGCAACAAGAAAATAGGAATCCGGCATCCCTTGCTTCAAGAGGGCCCCAGGGTTCATGGCCCCGGCAATATGCCCCGATCTGTTCTCGAAGCGGCCGCCCCAAAGGGATGCTGTGAAGGTCGTCAGCTCCGGCTGCGGCTGAAGGCCATGAAGAAGGCGAGTGCTGCGCAGCCCGCCGCAGCAAAGACCGGCAGACCATGCGTGGCAACCTGCATGGCTGCACCCCCCAGGGGCGGCCCGAGCAACGCGCCAATTCCCCAGGAGACGGAGAGGATGGCGTAGAGCCCCACCAGCTCCCCGCCCTGGAACCGGCTGCCGAGGATGGTGATCATCAGCGTGTAGATGCCAACGAAGGCGCCGCCCCAGAGGAAGAGCAGTGGATAGGCCAGCCAGGGCGTCGCCAGTACCGCCGGCCAGAGCCCGGCACCCACCGCTGACAGAATTGCCAGGATCAGGGTGAGGCGGCGCCGGTCGAAGCGGTCGCCGAGCCAGCCGATCGGCAGTTGCAGCAGGATGGCCCCCGTCATCAGCGTACTGATCAGCAGCGTCGCCGGCCGTTCAGTCCATCCGAGCCCCATGGCGTAGAGCGCCAGGAAGCTCAGCCCTGCGGTCTCCAGCGCAGCGTTCAAGGCGGTCGCGGCGATTGCCAGCGGTGCCAGCCTCAGCGCGCGGAGGGGGGTCATCGACGGTGGACGTTCGATCGCGGCCGGGCGGGGGCGCATAAGCAGCAGCAGGGCCGCCGCTGCCAGGGCGATCAGGCTTCCCAGCAGGAAAGGCTGCGCGCCCGCGCTGCCACTGAAGGTCAGCACCACCGGCCCGAGGGCGAAGCCAAGGGACAGGCTGGCGGTATAGGCGGCCATACTCCGGGCCCGTGCCTCCTCCGTGGTGATCTGATTCACCCAGGTTTCGGAAACGACAAAGAGAGACTCGGAGGCGATGCCCAGGGCCAGGCGCAGCGGAAACCAGAGCCAGAGCCCCGGCATCGCAGGAAACAGCGCCAGCACCGCCGCTGCCATGACAAGTGCCAACAGCGCCGTTCGCCCCATTCCCAGCCAGGCCGTCAGGCCGGGCAGGAAGGGCGCGATCAGCAGAACGCCCAGGGCATGCATGGCGGCGTTCAGCCCGATCAGGGTCTCCGCCAGGCCGGCATCGCTCAGCTGAAGGGCGATCAGAGGCGCGCTGAGCCCATAGGTCAGGCCGAAGATGGCCGCCGTCAGGATGATGGCGACGCGGTCGCGCGCGGTGTTCATGCCGGAATGCGGGGCGAGGAGAGGGCCATGTGACGCGCCTTCCAGGCCTCGTGCAGGCGCCGGCGCCAGCGCCGGTCGCCATGCTCGGTGACCAGGATCAGAAGCTGCGCGTAGTCCAGCACCAGGCCAGGTGTCCAGGTCATCAGCTCGGCCCGGCCGCGCACCAGACGCAGCAGCCAGAAATGCGGGTCGAAAAGCAGATGGATCAGCACGCGAAGGGGACGGCCATCGTCCATGATGCCCTCCATCGCCGCATCCAGTGCCTGGATCACCGAGGTCGAACAATTGCGGGCCGTGAGGTTGTAGGTCCTGTCCTGGGAATAGGCCTGCCAGAAAGCCCGGAGTGCTGCCGGATTGAAGCGAGAGAAGGTCACGGTCCGGTCGCAGGGGCGCCACTCCGCCGATTCCTCCGCGTAAGACGGCTGAAAGCGACCGGCGACGTTGTTCTGCACGCCTGAATGCAGGGCCTGCCGGAAATGCTCGCTGTCGCGGTCGATTTCCACGGCCGGGTAATGGCTGACATAGAGGTCGGGCGGCAGTTCCAGCGCGGCATGGCCGGTGGAGACGACGCCCTGCCCATCCACCGCGGCGATGTAGCGGCGCACCACCGGCTGGCCATGCGCGCCCTCCGCCGTGCCCATGGCGGTCCAGACATGGACAAGCAGGCTCTGGCCCGGGAACTCCGGTCCGGCCACGGCCTCGGCACGGCTGATCTCCGGCCTGCCATGCCAGTTGCGGGCAGCATAGAGCGGCAGGGAGGTGACCGAGGCGCCGGGCGAGAGGCGCCGCAGCTGTACGGCCATGGCGAGCAGCGCATAGCCGGAGGTGAGCAGCAGCAGGGCGAGGCAGAAGGGCACGGTCAGCCGGTGCGGCACCGGATGGTCGAGGAAAACCAGGATGCTGATGACGATCTCGGCCCCGCCCGCCAGCAGCCCCTGCCGCCAGCGCCGGTTGTGCACGACCAGCGCGGCGCTGATGCGCAGCAGCCCGTCGATCAGGAAGGCAGCGCCGAAGAGGATCGTGCTGCCGATATTGTTGTCCCAGGGGATGTCGGCGACCAAGAAGCCGGCCAGAAGAAAACCGAGGCCGCGCAGCAGGCCGCGCCAGTTGGAACGCAGCCCCAGCACCAGGGCTGCACCCAACTCCACGACTCCCTCGATGACAAGCAGAATGCCCAGTGTGTCGGTGAGCACGCTCATCCGGCCGTCGCTGAGGTCGAGCAGCATGAGAAGGCCCAGCAGGCACCAGGCCGCGCCCGCCAGCGCCAGGATGCGCCATTGCGGGCGAAGACCGCGCGCGCCCAGGAGCAGGAAGGCGAGCCGGATCATGCGGGCCTCAGCGGCTGTGCCTCCACTTGTCCATCATCTCTCTCTGCTGGACGCGATCGAGGAACCTCTGCTCTTCCTCGCGTTCGGAGGCCTGTTGCTGGATCATGCACTGATCCCAACTCGGCGAACCCTTCGCGATGCCCAGATGGGCGCAAGCCCGCTCGAACTTCTCCCGGTCCATGTCATCCAGTGCATCCTGCAGGCCGCAGCCAGCGAGTGGGAGGATGAGGGCAGTGAAGGTGAGCAAACGAAGAACGAAGCGACCGCGGTGCGAATCCCGCATCGGACACCCTCGAAAAACGTGATGATGAACGCTCTTTAGTCGGATTATCAATTCAACGCCAGGTTGGCAACTTCTTCAAACGGCCAAACCTGTCCATTGGCTCGCACCAAGCGCGCTGATCGGCACGGTCGCTGTCTGCCTCTGTATTCTCGCGATTGCGGATTGGCTTGGTGGCGGACCTGCCTGCGAGGTGGTTGGCCGTGGCGTCGCCGTGGTGACTTTGGCCGCGCTGCCAGCCCCGTCGGGCGGGATCGGAGCTGCGGTTGGAGTTGGCGCGTTGATCCGCCGCTTGCAGCTTCACTTGGTAGGGGGGCCTAAGCTTGAAGACTCCTGACACGTCCAGGGCGCACATCCTGAATCCAGGCCCGCTTCCTGTTCTGAGGAGCGGCTCATGATCGGGTTCTTACCGGGCTCTATAGGATGTTCAGCGCCTTGCATCCTGAATGCCCAGTTCCGCTGCACTAGGCGGGCTCGGGCCTACGGCTTTCGCGGCTTTCACCGCATTCAGCACAGCCGCTGACATCACCCGCGGCGCGATGGCACCAAGGGCCATCATGTCTGCAGCCTGCATCTCGCGCCCCGTCGCGACGGCGAAGATCGTATCGCCATCCCATACGGTGTGGATGGGATCGATGCAGCGGGCGAGTCCATTGTGAGCCGAATGGGCCAGAAGACGACACTGTGCCTTCGTCAGAGAGGCGTCCGTGGCCAGGACGCCAATGGTTGTGGCTGCTCCTGCCTCCATGGATGGAGACGTCCCGTCCCGCAACAGGGTCGCGGTCGTGCCGCAGGGTTTCGACCCTGTCGGATCGAGGGCCCCAGCGACGACTTCCCCGCTCGTAGGATCGATGACATCGCCCACGGCATTGACCGCGACAATCGCGCCGATGGTGATGCCGCCTACCCGCATGGCCGCGGTGCCGATGCCGCCCTTCATCGCCCGGTCCATGCCGAACAGCTTTCCGATGGTGGCGCCGGTGCCGGCCCCGACGCTCCCCTGCGCAGGCGGCGACGCGGTGGCGGCCTCGCACGCGGCATAGCCCGCAGCCTCATCCGGCCGGATGCGGTGGTCGCCGACCAGGAGAT
>Ga0180221_1002183_pt1 | contig 11746 bp, 11 predicted proteins | sample eDN5th37CKraftMG_FD_151339 | JGI IMG/M metagenome (GOLD analysis project Ga0180221, IMG submission 151339) | Enriched Miracle-Growth compost microbial communities from Emeryville, California, USA - eDNA 5th pass 37_C Kraft MG (version 2) (version 2) ...
TCACCGCAGGGCCCCCAGGGGCTCGACGGCGTCGACCTCCGGGCCCAGGAACCGGCGCGCGAGCCGCTGGAAGGACGTCGGGTCGCCGGTCGCGAGGAACCGGTGCGTCGGCGGCCCGGCCGCCGGATCGCGCTCCAGCCCGTGCTCGACGAGCGTGCGGTACGCGTCGCGCGCCGTCTCCTCCGCGCTCGAGACGAGCGTCACGTCGTCGCCCATCACGTAGGAGATCGCGCCGGTGAGCAGCGGGTAGTGCGTGCAGCCGAGGACGAGCGAGTCGACGCCCGCCTCGCGCACCGGGTCGAGGTACTCGTGCGCGACCGACAGCACCTCGGGCCCGGACGTGACGCCCGCCTCGACGAGCTCGACGAACCGCGGGCACGCCTGCGAGACCAGGGACACCCCCGGCGCGACGGCGAACGCGTCGTCGTACGCGCGCGACTGGATCGTGGCCTTCGTGCCGATGACGCCGATGCGGCCCGTCCGGCTCACCGCGACCGCCCGGCGGGCGGCGGGCAGGATCACCTCGACCACCGGGATGCCACGGCGCAGCGTGTACCGCTCGCGGGCGTCGCGCAGCATCGCCGCCGACGCGGAGTTGCACGCGATGACCAGCAGCTTCACGCCCGCGTCCACGAGGTCGTCGGTGACCTCCAGCGCGTGCGCGCGGACCGCGGCCAGGGGCTTGGGACCGTACGGGGTGTTGAGGGTGTCACCGATGTACAGCGTCGACTCGTGCGGCAGCTGGTCGAGGATCGAGCGGGCGACCGTGAGACCACCGACGCCCGAGTCGAAGATCCCGATGGGGGCGTCGTTCACGCGACGAGCCTAGCCCTCGTCGGGCGGTGCCTCGCCCGGGACCGTCCCGCCGTCGGTGCCGTCGCGGGCCGCCCGGCGGGTCGCCTCGCGCGCCTCCTCCAGCATCAGCTGGACGAGCGACTCCTGCAGCCACGACATCGCGTCGTAGGCCGACAGGAGGTACAGCCGGGCCGCCACCATCGGCTCGTCGGGCGGCTGCGCGGCCAGCTCGGCGAGCAGCCGCTCGGCGTCGTCGTCCTGCCGGATGCCGAGCCGCTCCGCGAGGACGAGCCGCACGTCGCTCATCGCCGCGGCGACCGCGCGCGCGTCCTCGCGCCGCACGACGACCCGGTCGGGCTTGCGCTCGTCCACCTCCGCGAGCGACCGCCACCACGCGGCCAGCCCGGCGACCTTGCGGGCCCGCACGTCGTCCTCCGTGAGCCGGCGGAACTCGGCCGCGACCGTCGGGTCGTCGCGCGAGGCGTCCGGCAGCAGCCGGCGCACCGCCGGGTCGTCCGGCGGCTCGATGTCCGACGTGCGGAACCGCATCGCCGCGGCGTCCTCGGCGGCCGGCCCGGCTCCCCCGTCCTCGAACCGCTCGGCCCCGAGCAGCTGCGCCACGTCGGCCGCCGCCGCGGCGAACACCGTCCGCTCCGTCTCGCCGATCCGGGCGACGTACCCGCGCCGACGCGGCCGGAACCGGCGCATCACTGGCCGCTGCGCTGCAGCGTGGCCCACAGCCCGAACCCGTGCATCGCCTCCACGTCGACCTCCATCGCCTCGCGCGTCCCCGTCGACACCACGGCCCGGCCCTCCTGGTGGACCTGCAGCATGAGGCGCTGGGCGACCTCCGGCGGGTGGCCGAAGTAGGTCTCGAACACGTAGGTCACGTACGTCATGAGGTTGACGGGGTCGTTCCAGACGATCGTCACCCACGGGTCGTCGGTCGCCGCCTGAGCGGCGTCCTCGACGACCTCGGAGGGGGCGGTCAGCACGGGCACGGCTTCACTGTAGGCGCCGCGACGCGCCCTGACCTGGCCGGTCGCCCGCGGGAGCCCTAGCGTGCGAGTCATGACGAGCGAGCGCAACGGCTCTGAGCCGACGACGACCGCGACCGCCGCCGTGCCGCCGGGCTCCCCCGCGACCCGGCTGCCCGACACGACGACGTCCTTGCTGACCGACCGGTACGAGCTGACGATGCTGCAGGCGGCGCTCGCCGACGGCACGGCGCAGCGCCGGTGCGTGTTCGAGGTGTTCACGCGCCGGCTGCCGGCGGGCCGCCGGTACGGCGTCGCAGCGGGCCAGGGGCGTGTGCTCGAGGAGCTGGCCCGCTTCCGGTTCGAGCAGGAGGAGCTGGACTGGCTCGCCGCCGCCGGCGTGGTCGACGACGCCACGCTGCAGTGGCTAGCGGACTACCGGTTCACCGGGTCGATCCACGGGTACGCCGAGGGCGAGGTGTTCTTCCCGCAGTCGCCGCTGCTCGTCGTCGAGGGCACCTTCGCCGAGGCGGTGCTGCTCGAGACGCTCGTCCTGTCGATCCTCAACTTCGACTCGGCGATCGCGTCCGCCGCGTCCCGCATGACGAGCGCCGCCGTGGAGCGCCCCTGCCTCGAGATGGGTGCCCGCCGCACGCACGAGGACGCGGCCGTCGCGGCCGCGCGCGCGGCCGTCGTGGCGGGCTTCGCCGGGACGTCGAACCTCGAGGCGGGCCGCCGGTACGGCCTGCCGACGATCGGCACCGCCGCCCACGCGTTCACGCTGCTGCACGACGACGAGCGCTCGGCGTTCGAGAGCCAGGTCGCGGCGCTCGGCAGCGGCACGACGCTCCTCGTCGACACCTACGACGTGCGCGAGGGCGTCCGCCTGGCGCTCGAGGTCGCCGGCACGGACCTCGGCGCGGTGCGGCTCGACTCCGGCGACCTGGGCGCGCTCGCCACGGAGGTGCGGCACCAGCTCGACGAGGCCGGCGCGCACGGGACGCGGATCACCGTGACCTCGGACCTGGACGAGTACGCGATCGCGGCGCTCGCCGCCGCGCCCGTGGACTCGTACGGGGTCGGCACGTCGCTCGTCACGGGGTCGGGCGCGCCCACCTGCGGGATGGTCTACAAGCTCGTCGCCCGGGAGGGGGCGGACGGCTCGATGGTGCCGGTCGAGAAGCGGTCGAGCGCGAAGACGAGCGTCGGCGGGCGCAAGCAGGCGGCGCGGCGGCTCGGGCCCGACGGGCGGGCGGTCGAGGAGGTCCTGGTGGCCGGGCCCGACGACGCGGTGCGGGCGTGGACGCCCGACGACGAGTCGCTGCGGCCGCTGCTCGTGCCGCTCGTCACGGAGGGGGTCGTGGACGAGCGCTGGATCGGCGCCGCCGGGGTCGCGACCGCGCGGGAACGCCATGAGGCGTCCCGCGCCGAGCTGCCCCGCGGCGCGCGGCGGCTGTCCACGGACGAGCCGGCGCTCGCGACGACCACGCTGCGCCTGCGCTGAGCCGGGCCCGCGTCACGCGCCCGCCCGAGGCCGGCGACGACCCCCGTCGTCAGCGCTTGCCGACGAACCACCCGCGCAGCATCGCCACGCGCGAGGCGAGCTGGTCGGGGTCGGCCAGCGCGACCTCGGGGCCGCCGCATCGACGCCGCAGCTCGGCGTGCACGGAGCCGTGCGGCTGGCCGGACCGCCGCGCCCACGCCCCCACCAGCTGGGACAGCTCCTTGCGCAGCTCCGCCTGACGCCGGTGGTCGAACTCCCGGGTCGCCTCCTCGGCGGCGGCCCCGCGCGAGCGTCGCCCGCTGAGCTGGTCCGCCTGCCGCTGGCGCAGCAGGGTCGCCACCTGGTCCGGCTCGAGCAGGCCCGGCAGGCCGAGGAAGTCCAGCTCCTCCTCGGAGCCGACCTCCGCGCCCGTGCCGAACTCGCCGCCGTCGAACAGGACGCGGTCGAACGTCGCCTGCGCCTCGAGCGCCTGGAACGCGCCCTCGACGCCGTCCGGGCCCACGGCGTCCGGCCCGGACCGCTCCCGGTTCGCCTCGTCGAGCAGGGCGGCCTCGGGGTCGAACCCCGCGCCGTCCTCCTCCGCGGTCCTCGGCCGGTCCAGCGCGTGGTCGCGCTCGAGCTCCAGGCTCCCCGCGAGCGCGAGGAGCTGCGGGACGCTCGGGAGGAAGACCGACGCGGTCTCCCCGCGCCGGCGCGCCCGGACGAACCGGCCCACGGCCTGCGCGAAGAACAGCGGCGTCGCGGTGCTCGTCGCGTACACGCCGACGGCCAGGCGCGGCACGTCGACACCCTCGGAGACCATGCGCACGGCGACGAGCCAGCGCGAGTCGCCGGCCGAGAACTCGTCGATCTTGTCGCCCGCGCCCGAGTCGTCGGAGAGCACCACTGTCGGCGACTCGCCCGTCAGCCGGGCGATGTGCCCCGCGTACGCGCGGGCGTCGGTCTGGTCGGTCGCGATGATCATCGCGCCGGCGTCGGGCACCGAGCGGCGGACCTCGGTCAGCCGCCGGTCGGCGGCCGCGATGACGCTCGGGATCCACTCGCCGTCCGGGTCGAGCGCGGTGCGCCAGGCCTGCGCGGTGACGTCCTTCGTCAGCGGGTCGCCCAGGCGCGCGCTGACCTCGTCCCCCGCACGCGTGCGCCAGCGCATCGAGCCGCTGTACGAGAGGAACAGCACGGGTCGCACGACGTGGTCGCGCAGCGCGTCGCCGTACCCGTAGGTGTAGTCCGCGACGCTGCGCCGCACGCCGTCGCGGTCGGGCGCGTACTGCACGAACGGGATCGCAGCCGTGTCCGAGCGGAACGGGGTGCCCGTGAGGCTGAGGCGCCGGGTGGCGCCCTCGAACGCCTCCCGCACCGCGTCGCCCCACGACAGCGCGTCGCCCCCGTGGTGCACCTCGTCGAGGATGACCAGCGTGGGCGCCGCCGTCGTGCGCGCCGCGTGCAGCGCCGGCTTGCTCGCCACCTGCGCGTACGTGACGGCGACGCCGTCGAACCCGTGCCCGTGCCGCCCCTGCGCGTTGCTGAAGTTCGGGTCGAGCCGGATGCCGACGCGTGCCGCCGCGTCCGCCCACTGCCGCTTGAGGTGCTCGGTCGGCGCCACCACCGTGACGCGGCGCACGATGCGCGCCTCGAGCAGCTCGGTCGCGACGCGCAGCGCGAACGTCGTCTTGCCCGCGCCGGGCGTCGCCACGGCCAGGAAGTCCCGCGGCGAGCGCTCGCGGTACGCCTCCAGCGCCTCCGCCTGCCACGCGCGCAGCTTGCCGGCCGTCCCCCACGGCGCCCGCGCCGGGAAGGCGGGAGGCAGGTGGGAGGCGGCCGACGACGAGGCGTGCGTCGGCTCTGACGGGGCGGAGACGGACGGGCGGGTGCCGCCGCTCACGAACCGCTGCCGGAGCCGCGGCCGAAGCCCCAGCGCCGTCCGCCGCCGGAGCCGCCGCCCTCCGCGCCGGAGCCCTCGCCGTCCTGCGGCTCGCGCAGGCCCTCGTAGATCTCCTTGCAGATCGGGCACACCGGGAACTTGCTCGGGTCGCGCCCGGGGACCCACACCTTGCCGCAGAGCGCGATGACCGGCTTCCCGCTCATCGCGGACTCGAGGATCTTCTCCTTGCGCACGTAGTGCGCGAAGCGCTCGTGGTCGCCCGGCTCGACCTGCTCGGTGGTCTCCGAGCGCTCGAGCACCGAGGTCGCCCCGCCCTGCTCCGGACGGAACGGGTCGTCTGGTCCGGATCCGGGGAAGGAGGGCTCGCTCATGCGCGGAAGTCTACGTCGCGGCCCCGACACGGCCGGGCGCCGGCCGACCGGCGGGCGGGCGTCAGAGACCCTGCCACTGCGGCTTCGACGCGTACGTCTCGCGGTAGTAGTCGGCGAGCTGCAGGCGCGAGGCGGCCGCATCGTCGACGAGCACCGTGACGTGCGGGTGGTGCTGCAGGACCGTCCCGGGCCACATCGCGCTGACCGGCCCCTCGACGAGCTGGTGCACCGCCTCCGCCTTCTGCCGGCCCGTCGCGACGAGCACGAGGTGGCGGGCGGACATGATCGTCGCGAGCCCCTGCGTGAGCACGTGCCGCGGCACGGCCTCGACGTCGTCGTCGAAGAACCGGGCGTTGTCCTGCCGGGTCTGCGCCGTGAGCGTCTTGATGCGGGTCCGGGACGCGAGCGACGAGCCGGGCTCGTTGAACGCCACGTGCCCGTCGGTGCCGATCCCGAGGATCTGCAGGTCGACGCCGCCGGCGTCCGCGATCGCCGCCTCGTACTCGGCGCACGCCGCGGCGACGTCCTCGGCGAGGCCGTCGGGCCCGCGGACCGCGTCGGGGGCGAAGTCGACCCGGCCGACCAGCTCGGTCTGGATCACGTTGCGGTAGCGCTGCGGGTGGTCGGCGGGCAGGCCGACGTACTCGTCGAGCATGAAGGCGCGTGCGCGGGCGAAGGACAGGCCCTCCTGCTCGTGCAGGCGCACGAGCTCGTCGTACACCTTGAGGGGGCTCGAGCCCGTCGCCAGGCCCAGCACGGCGTCCGGCATCGCGCGCAGCAGCTGCGCCACGGCCTCGGCGGCCACGCGTGCGAGCTCCTCGGCGGGAGCGATCACGACCTCCATCAACGACCTCCGCTCAGGGCGACGTCCCGCCCGACGACTGCGGCGCCCACGGCGCCGACCGGTGCGCCCTCGGGCGCCAGGCTGACCCGGTCCTCGAGCGCCATCGACGCGAGGAACGGCGAGGATAGCGCCGCGGTCCGCAGCACGTCGCGGACGGCGTCGAGCAGCGGCGCCCCGACGCCCGCCACACCACCGCCGATCACGACGCGCCGCACGTCGCACGTGAGCACGAGCAGCCGCACAGCGGTGGCGACCGCCGCCGCGAACTCGTCGCGCACCGCGAGCGCCCGCGTGTCCCCCGCTGCGGCGGCCGCGAACACCTCGACCGGGGCCGGCCGCTCGTGCGGCCCGGGCCACGCGGCGTCGAGCGCGGAGCCGGACGCGTACTGCTCGAGGCAGCCGAGCTGTCCGCAGTTGCACGGGCGGCCGCCGGGCACGTACGTGAGATGACCGATCTCTCCGGCGGCGCCGCCGCTCCCCCGGCGCAGCCGCCCGTCGAGCAGCAGGCCGGCGGCCAGGCCGGTGCCGAGCGCGAGGAACGCGAGGTCTGCCGGCTCGCCGGGCGCGAGCAGGTGCGCGGCGCCGACCGCGGCGACGTTCACGTCGTTCTCCAGCCGGACGTCCACCGGCGCGCCGAGGTGCGCCGCGACCAGCGGCCCCAGCGCGGCGCGGCCCTCGATGCCGAGGTTGACCGCGTGCTCGACGGTCCCGTCGACGTGGTCGACGACGCCGGGGAGCCCGACGCCGACGCCCACGAGGTCGGTGAGCTCGACGCCGCCGGCCGACGCGAGGGTGCGCACGGCCTCGACGACGCCGACGACGACGCCGTCCACGCCGCGCACGGTCGCGGACCGTGTCTCGGCGCGCACGTGGCCGGCCGGGTCCAGCAGGACGCCGTGCACCTTCGTGCCGCCGACGTCGAGGCCGATGCTCCAGCCGGGCCGGGACGCCGCCGGGCCGCCGTCTGCGACGGTCGACGCCACCGTGCCGTCCGGCTCGCCGGGCTCCGCCGGGGGGCCCGCGGGCAGCACGCGACCGTGCGCCCGCAGCGGGGGCGCCAGTGTCTGCTCGTCCACGTCAGCCCTTCACCGCTCCGGACACCAGGCCCGAGGTCATCTTCCCCTGCACGAACAGGAAGAAGACGATCACCGGGATCGCGATGATCGCCGACCCTGCCATGACCACACCCCAGTCGGTCGCCCGGTTCGCCTCGAGCAGGCCCTGCAGCCACAGGGGCAGGGTGCGCTGGGCGGGCTCGGTCATGACGACGAGCGCGAGGGTGTACTCGTTCCAGGCCTGCAGGAAGCCGTACACGCCGGACGCGACGAGGCCGGGGGCCAGCAGCGGGAACGTGATCCGGAAGAACGCGCCCGTGCGCGAGAGGCCGTCGACCATCGCGGCCTCCTCGAGCTCGATCGGCACGCCGGCGACGAAGCCGCGCAGCATCCAGATCGTGAACGGCAGGATCGCGGCGGTGTAGACGAGCGCGAGGCCGGCCGCGCGGTTCACCAGACCCCAGCTGTCCAGCACCGCGTACTGGGAGATGAACAGCCCCTCGGCGGGGATCATCTGCACGACGAGGATCGTCAGGATGAACGACTTGCGGCCGCGGAACCGGAACCGGCTCACCGCGAGGGCCGCGAAGAACGCGAACACGAGCGCCGCGACGAGCACGATCACGACGACCGACAGGGACACCCGCATGGCGGCCCAGAACGTGCCGTCGTTGACGACCTGGCGGACGTTGGAGATCGTGCCGCCGACGGGCAGCCACGCCGGGTCGGGCGACTGCAGCGCACTGACGGGCTGGAAGGCGCTGTTGACCATCCAGTAGATCGGGAAGACCCAGAGCACGGCGACGACGACGGCGAGCGCGCTCAGGAGGGTGCGCGCGGTCCTGCGCTGCGAGCGCCCGGCCGCCGTCGAGGCGGTCGGCTGGACCTGGGCGGGACGGGTGGACGGGCGCTTGGACCGCGGGGCTGCGACGGTGCTCACAGCTCGTCCTCCTTCAGCATCTTGCGGATGTAGAACCCGGTGAGGGCGAGCGTGATGACCAGCATGATCGTCGCGAGCGCCCCCGCCTGGCCGAAGTCCTTGGACATCGAGTAGATGAGCGTGCCGAGCAGGTTCGTCTCGCGCGTCGGGGCGCCCGCGCGCTGCAGCGTGTAGATCTGCGTGAAGACCTTGAGGTCCCAGATGATCTGCAGCAGCAGGACGATCGTGAGGACGGGCCGGATCATCGGGATGGTGATGTTCCAGAAGCGCTGCCGCGGCGACGCGCCGTCGAGCTGCGCGGCCTCCATCGTCTCGTTCGGCACCTGCAGCAGGCCGGCGTAGACGGAGAACGCCACGAACGGCACCGACATCCACACGACGATCACGGTGGCGACGAGGTAGAAGGACAGCGGCTGGACGATCCAGGAGTGCCGGTCGAACTGCTCGAGCCCGAAGACGTGCACCAGGGTCCAGTTGATGACGCCGTACTGGGTGTCGAACAGCCACTGCCAGACCGTCATCGAGGCGAGGACCGGCGTGCCCCAGGCGAGCAGCAGGGCGACCTGCAGCGTCATGCGCGCCGCGCGCGCCACGCGCTCCATGAGCACCGCGAGCGCGACGCCGATCAGCATCGTGAGCGCCGCGTTGACGAGGCAGAACGCGATCGAACGGGCGATCACCGTCCAGACGTACGAGTCGGTGAGCAGGTCGGTGTAGTTCTGGAGGCCGACCCACTCGGGCGGCGCACCGAACTGCTGCTTGAGGCCGAACTCCTGGAACGACAGCACGAACTGCCGCACGAGCGGGTAGCCGAGCGCGACGGCGATGACGACGCTCGCCGGCAGCAGGAGGCCGTACGCGCCGAGCCGCGGGCGACGACGCGCCGGCGGTCGCGCCGCAGCGGTGGGGGCAGAGGCTGCCATGGGGTTGTGCTCCTGTCTGGTGGCGCGCGCCTGCCCGGGGTTCCCGGACGCGCCTGGATCAGGTGGTCGATCGACGGACGATCGGTGGTCGGTCAGGTGCGCATCCAGGTGCGCAACGCCACGGTGCTCCTGACGCACCGGGCCTGTCGACGCCTCGGGCGGTGGCCGGCCGGTCCGGGGAGACCGGCCGGCCACCGACCCGGGTGGGTCAGCCGTTCAGGATGTCCGCGATCCGCTGGTCCGCAGCGGTCGCCGACTCCTTGACGTCCTTGCCCGTGGCGAGCTGCTGGAAGAAGTCCTCCAGCACACGGTCGCCCTCGACGGTCGCCCAGTTCTCGGCGGCCGGCGTGAGCTTGGCGGCCAGGGCGGCCTTGACGGCGGCCTGGGCGTAGACGTCGTCACCGACGGACGCGGTGAACTCCGAGTTGCCCGGGATCAGGCCCTTCGAGCCGAGCTGGTTCTGGAAGTCGGCCGAGAAGATGATCTTGAGCAGGTTCTTGGCGAGCTCCGGGTGCTTCGACTTCGCGGCGACCGCGAGGTTCGAGCCACCCGCGAACGCCGTCGCGACCTCGTCGGCGGACTTGCCGGGGAGCGGGAAGATCCCGGTGTGCTCCTCGTTGCAGGCCTGCTGCTTGGTGCGCTTCTCGGTGGCCTCGTCGGACTGGTCGTCCGCCGCGACCTTCTCGTCGCACTCCTTGATGTTGATCGACCAGCGAGCCCACGTCGGCGCGTAGAACATCGCCGCCTCCCCGTTGTTGAACGGGACCCACGGCTCGGCCGAGTCGGAGTCCGCCGGGGCGTTGGTCGCGTTCGCGAACAGGTCCTGCACCTGGGTCAGGCCCTCGATCGAGGCGTCGCTCGAGAGCGCGCCCTTCCACTGGTCGCCCTCCTGCACCGCGAAGTCACCACCGTTGGTGAACAGCCACGACGCGCCCGAGTACCAGTCCTGGCCCGGCAGCCACAGCCCGGAGACCTTGTCGGTCGTGAGCTTCTTGGCGACGTCGTTGAACTCGGCGAGGGTCTTCGGGACCTCCACGCCGGCGTCCTTGAAGACGTCCTTGTTGTAGAAGACCGCGCGGGCGCCCGAGTAGTAGGGCACCGCGTAGATCTTGCCGTCGGCCGTGCCCGCGTCGACGAAGCCCTGGAGGAGCTTCTCGCCGCCGAGCGCCGGGTAGAGGTCCGTGATGTCGGCGAACGCGCCGGCCCAGGTGAACGTCGGGGCCTGCGTGTTGCCGATCTCGACGACGTCCGGCGTCTGGTCCTCGGAGGCGAGGGCCGTCTGCAGGCGCGGGACGAGGCCGCTCCAGTCCTGCTCCTCGATGACGAGCGTCGAGCCGGGGTTCTCGGCCGCGAACGTCGTCGTGAGGTAGTCGCGCAGCTCCTGGGGCGTGTCGGTGCCGTTGAGCCACAGCTTGATGGTGGCCGGCTCCGGCGTGCCGCCGGCCGAGGGGGACTCGTTGCCGGACGGGGTGTCCGTGCCGCACGCCGCGAGGGCGAGAGCCGCCACCGCGCCGAGCGCTGCGAAACGTAGGATCTTCACGTTGGGGTTCCTCCCGTGAGCGAGGCGAGCGCCGGACGGCGTCCGCCGGGGGTGATTCCGACCTGCAAGGGGCCGGCTCGGGGTCGTCACGTGACTCCGAGCTGGCCTGACAGGACGAGGACTGCTGCACCGGTCAGCACCCCGTCCTCGTCGAGCGAACCCATCCGCAGCGTCAGGCCCTGCCCGATGACGGGCATGGTCCGGGCACGGACGGCGTCGAGCGCCGCCTCGAGCAGAGGTCCGTCCAGCAGCTCCCGGGGGCCGGAGAGCAGGACCTCGCCGAGGTCGAGCGCGGACACGACGGGTGCCAGGGCGATGCCCAGCAACCGTCCGACCGACGCCAGAGCAGCGTCGGAATCCTGGGGATCGAGGCCCGCGACACGCGCGCGCAGGGCCGGGACGCTGAGCACGGTCTCGAGGCAGCCGCGGCGGCCGCACGCGCACGCGGCGGGCTCCTGCGCGGACCCCTCGTCGACGACCGTGACGTGGCCGATCTCGCCTGCGGCGTGGTGCTTGCCGACGACGAGCGCGCCGTCGACGACGATGCCGGCGCCGACGCCCTGCCCGATGGTCACGACCATCGACCCGCTGCCGGCGGCCTCGCCGTACGTGAACTCCCCGAGCGCGCGGGTGTTCGCGTCGTTCGCGACGTGCACCGGCACGCCGAGCCGCTCGGTGAGCAGCGCGGCGAGGGGCAGGTCGTACCAGCCGAGGTTCGGCGCCTGCACGACGTGCCCGTCCTGGTCGATGACGCCCGGCGAGGCGATGCCGACGCCGAGGACGGGGCTCGTGGCCATCTCGACGAGGTCGGCCGCGAGCCGGACGAGCAGCTCGACGACGTCGTCGCCGCGGCGGCCCTCGAGCGGCGCCGTGCGCCGGCTGACGAGCTCGCCGTGCATCGTCAGGACCGCGCCG
>Ga0180221_1002184_pt1 | contig 11744 bp, 13 predicted proteins | sample eDN5th37CKraftMG_FD_151339 | JGI IMG/M metagenome (GOLD analysis project Ga0180221, IMG submission 151339) | Enriched Miracle-Growth compost microbial communities from Emeryville, California, USA - eDNA 5th pass 37_C Kraft MG (version 2) (version 2) ...
AGACCGCGTTCGTGGGCGGGTACAACATCGGTTCCCTGTACGCGACGCAGTGGCGCGACACGCACCTGCGGATCGTGGGGCCTTCGGCGTGGGAGCTGCGCAACGCCTTCGTCGACTTCTGGAACCGGTGGCGCGGCCCGCGCCTGCCGGTCCTGCAGGACGTGGGCTCTCCCCTGTGGCTGCCGCAGCTGCGCGCGGCCCGCAATGCGCCGTCCGAGCTCGTCTTCCCGATCCGGGGGCTCTACCTCGACGCGATCGACCGGGCCTGCTCGCACGTGTACATCACGCAGGCGTACTTCATCCCCGACGAGGACATCCTGGCGGGGCTCCTCGCGGCCGCGGCGCGAGGTGTCGACGTCCGGGTCCTCGTGCCCGAGCGGTCGAACCACGTCGTCGCGGACTGGCTGGCGCGCGGCCTGTACGCGACGTTGCTGCGCGGCGGCGTGCGGATCTTCCTCTACCAGGGGGCGATGATCCACGCGAAGACCGCGACGATCGACGGCCGGTGGACCACCGTGGGCACGGCGAACATCGACCGGCTGAGCCTGACCGGGAACTACGAGATCAACCTCGAGGTCGTGGACGACGGCGTGGCCGCGAAGCTCGAGGACGCGTTCCGGATGGACCAGTCGAACTCTCGCGAGCTCACCCTCGCCGAATGGCAGCGGCGGCACCCGCTGTCGAAGGTCGCCGAGAGGTTGATGGCGCCGCTGCGCCCGCTCCTGTGACGGCCCCGCCGGTCCTCGCGGTCAGCCTGCGGTGCGGGCGCGGCGTCGTGCCGCGAGCTCGTCGCCCTCGTGCAGGGCGGGAGCGTCGTCCTCGAGGGACTCGGTGGGCATCTCCGACAGAGTGCCCTCGATGTCGCGCCAGACCCGCCCGACGGCGATGCCGAACACTCCCTGGCCGCCCTGCACGAGGTCGACGACCTCGTCCGGCGACGTGCACTCGTACACCGACGCCCCGTCGCTCATCAGGGTGATCTGGGCGAGGTCCTCCACGCCCCGCTCGCGCAGGTGCGTGACGGCGGTGCGGATCTGGTGCAGGGAGACGCCGGTGTCCAGGAGCCGCTTGACGACCTTGAGGACGAGGATGTCGCGGAAGCTGTACAGCCGGTGGGTGCCGGAGCCGGTCGCGGGCCGGATCGACGGCTCCACGAGTCCCGTGCGGGCCCAGTAGTCGAGCTGGCGGTAGGTGATCCCCGCGACGCGGCAGGCCGTGGTGCCGCGATACCCGGTGGCGGCGTCCTGCTCCGTGAGGTCCTCCCCGAAGAGGAGCCCCTGGGCGCCGTGCGGCACCGAAGCACCCGTGGGGACGCTTGCCTCACCGCTGCTGTTCACTGTGCCTCCTGGTGTTCGACTCCACGCTAGGACGCCCCCGGGGGGCCGTCAACGACGTCGGTGCCGAGCGGGACCGCGTGTCGCGCCCCGCACTCGACGTCGGGAGAACTCACGCCCGACTCTCAACATTCCACCGTGACTTGAAGGTTCGGGTCCCCACGGTAGCCGAGTCCGACCGTCGACCGGAGGTCGAGGGTTCGCCCGGGCGTGGCGGAGACCCGCCGGTGCGCTCAGGGCGGGTTGTCGTCCGGGCGGTCTCCCCCGCCGGGCGGGCCCTGCTCGGGCGGACCACCGGGCGTGGTGAAGTCCGCCGCCGTGACGTGGTCCAGGAAGTCCCGGAACTTCTCGACCTCACGCTGCTGCTCGACGTCGACGACCTCGACCCCGGCGACCGCGACCACCTCGGCGGAGCAGAGCACGGGGCTGCCGGTGCGTACCGCGAGGGCGATGGCGTCGGACGCTCGCGAGTCCAGGCGGGTGCCGTTGGACAGGACGAGCTCGGCGAAGAAGACACCGCCGTCGAGGGCGACGATCTCGACCTGCTCGAGCTCCACCCCCACCGCCCCGAGCAGGTCGCGCAGCAGGTCGTGCGTCATGGGGCGGGGGGTGACCAGGCCGGCCTGCGCCATCGCGATCGCCGAGGCCTCCCGCGCCCCGATGACGATGGGGACGGCCAGGTTCGCGGCGGCGTCGAGCAGGAGCACCACGATCTCCTGGTCGTGCTGCTGCTGTCGCACCCCGAGGACCTCGACCGGGACCATCGGTGCGTCACCAGACTCGTCGGGTTCCACCGACCCACGGTACGTCCGCCACGTCCCGCACGTCGCCCCAGCGGCGGGCCCGATCGTGATCGGTGCGCCTCCGGGCCGTGGGCCTGTCAGACGAGGTCGCCCGACCCCTGCCGCACCCACGTCGAGTGCAGGCGGGCGAGCAGCTCGCCGACCTCCGCCGCCAGCTCCGCGCCCTGGGCCCGGGCCGAGGGGGTCTGCTGGCTGCGGTAAGGGGCCACGAGCTGGTCCACGAGCCCGACGTGCCGATCCGCGGACGCGCGCAGCGACCGCAGGTGGCGCGGTTCGATGCCGTGCTCCGCGAGGCGGGCGGCGATCCGCACGACGTCGGGGGCGCCCGCGTCCAGCCGGTCGCCGCCGCGGGTCTGCAGGACGCCGGCGCGCACCAGCTCGGCCACGAACGCGGGCGACGTGCCCGTCGCCTCAGCGACGGTCTGCGCCGTCCAGCGGCGGCGTGCCGGCGAGGCCGTCGCGGCGTCGTCCGCGAGCCGCGGTGCCGGCCCCGGTGCGGGCCCGCCCGCGTCCATCTCCGCGAGGCGCTCCTTGATGACCTTCAGGGGCAGGTAGGAGTCGCGCTGCTCGGTCAGGACGAAGCGCAGCCGCTCGACGTCGGCCGGGCTGTACTGCCGGTAGCCCGACGGGGTGCGCACCGGGTCGATCAGCCCCTGGTCCTCGAGGAACCGCAGCTTGGAGTGCGAGACGGACGGGAACTCCGGTCCGAGCTGGGCGAGCACGTCCGAGATCCGCATCGTGGCCTGACGGGAGATCCCGCGGGGCCAGGGCTCGGGGGCGTCGGCGGGCTCCTCGCCGTGCGCGGCCTGCGCCGCCGTCACGACGCGGGCGCCTGCGGATCCCGCGGCGCCTGCGGGCTGGCGTGGAACGACATGCGGAACTTGCCGATCTGCACCTCGTCGCCCGTCGTCAGCGGCGCCTCGTCGATGCGCTCGCGGTTGACGTACGTGCCGTTGAGGGAGCCGATGTCACGGACGACGAACCGGTCGCCCTCCCGGGCGAACTCCGCGTGCTTGCGGGAGACGGTCACGTCGTCCAGGAAGATGTCCGCCTGCTCGCTGCGACCCGCGACCGCGCGGTCCGAGTCGAGCAGGAACCGCTCCCCGACGGCGCCGGAGCCGTACTGCACCACGAGCAGGGCCGAGTGCCGCGGCAGGGCCGCGACCGCGGCGGCCTCCTCCGCGGTGAGAGGGATCCGGAACGCCTGCTCCTCCGCGGGCACGCCCACGCGGCCCAGGTGGGCGGTGGTGTCCGCGGCCGCCTGGTGCGGCGGGAGAGAGCGGGGGTCCGTCATCAGTCCTCCTGTGAGGTCGGGCCGGTGGGTCGGGCGACGCTGCCGCGCCGGAGGACTCCGTGACCGGTGCCCACCGATGGTCGGCTGTGCGTCCGACGTGCGCCGTCGTCCGACAAACCTACCCCGACCAGGGCATGGGCGGGAAGCCGACCAGACCGCTAGGGGGTCCGGTCGGCCGGGCGGCGGGTCAGCCGTCCTCGCGCTGCGGCTGCGCGTGCTCGGGCTCCTTCGGCGGCCTGACGGCGGTGATCGTCACCTCGTCCTGCAGGGTGGTGGAGGCCTCGGCCCCCGCCGTGCGCACGGTTGCCAGGGCGCCGCCGGGGATCTCCAGGGCCCGGTCCATCGTCTCGGGGTCCCCGATCACGGTCCACTCGTACGGGGAGGCCAGGGTGGTCCCGTCGACGACGATGGCGCCGCCCTCGTCCTCGAACCACGTCGACGTCACGAGGCGCACCCCGTTGAGCTCGACCACCTCGGCGCCCGCGTTGCGCAGCTCCTCCAGCACGTTGAACATCTGCGAGGCCTTGAGCGCCCCGCCCGGGTCCTGGATCGTGATCCGCACCCCCGGCCCCTGCGCGGGCAGGCGGCCCGACAAGATGCCCTCGGACTCCGCGCGCTGCTGCGCGAGCTCGAGCGCCGACCGTGCCTGACCGGTGCCCGACTCGAGCTCGTCGCGCGTCGCCTCCAGGCCGGAGACCTCGTCACCCAGCTGCTGCGCCCGGTCGGTCACCTCGTCCAGCAGGCGGACCAGGTCCTCCTGCCGCGCCGAGGACAGCTGGTCGGACGCCGACTGCTGCACCTGCACGACGAGCGCGAACCCCAGGGCGGCGCAGAGCACGCCCGCGAGCACCTGGGACCGGCTCGACCGGGGACGCAGCGCGGCACCCAGCCGCCGCCAGCCGCTCGTCGCGGCGCTCGCGGCCGTCGCCTCCGTCGCGGCAGGGCCCTCGGGTTCCTCGAGCTCCTCGCGTGCAGGGGGATCCTCCTCGGCCACGGGCAGGATCGGGGGCTCCGCGGAGGGCTCGGCGGACACCGCGGACCCGGCCGCCTCCTCGGGCTCGACGTGCTCGACGTTCTCGACGTGTCCCTCGGCCTCGGCCGACGGCAACGCCTCCCCCGGGTCGTGATCATCCGCGGCGTGATCATCCGCGGCGGGCTCATTCGCGTGCTCATCACCGCCGGGTGCGCCTGTGGGCTCGTCCTCCGGGGTCTGCTCCGGGGCCGCCGCGGCGGGTGCGTCGGTCTCCGGCGCGGTGCTCTCGCCCGACTCCCCGGGCGCCTCGCGGTTGCCGTCCTCGGCGGGCTGCTCGTCCCACTCGGGGCCGGCATCTTCCTCGAGCTCGTCCTCGAGCTCGTCAGCGTCCGCGGCGTCGGGATCGGCGCCGACGACGGCCTCGTCGTCGCCACCCTGCTCGGCGCCCTCGGCGCCCTCGGCGCCCTCGATGTCCGCGACGTCCTCGAGGTCTTCCGCGCGCTCGTCGCCCGGGGTGTCGTCGACGCCCTCGTCGGTGAGGTCGGGGCGGTCCGGCGTCTGCTCGCTCATCCGATCTTCACGCCTTGAACAGGTGACGGCGGATCGCCGCCGCGTTGGAGAAGATGCGGATGCCCAGCACCACGACGACCGCCGTCGACAGCTGCGCACCCACGCCCAGCTGGTCGCCGAGGAAGACGATGAACGCGGCCACGACGACGTTCGAGAGGAACGACACCAGGAACACCTTGTCGTCGAACAGGCCGTCGAGCTTGGCCCGCAGCCCACCGAACAGGGCGTCCAGCGCGGCCACCACCGCGATCGGCAGGTAGGGCTGCAGCGCCACCGGCACGGTCGGCTGCAGCACCAGGCCGGCGACCACGCCGACCACGAGCCCGATCGCGGCGATCATGAGCGTTCCTCCTCGGAGTCGGACGACGACGTCGCGCGCGGTCCGCCACCTGGCTGCGAGGAGTCCCCCGCACCCGACGCCGTCGCGTACCGCAAAGTCTGGTTCCCCACGCCCGGCAACGTCAGGTCGCTCTGCGGGGTCACGCTCGACTGGATCCCGTAGCGCGACCCCAGCAGCTGCAGGTACGCGGGGGCGCCGGAGCGAGCGTACGCGGTCTGCATGTCCTCGGGGTCACCCACCGCACGGATCACGTACGTCGGCCCGGGCAGGGGCACCAGGTCGACCAGGACCGCGTCCCCCGCGTTGCGGATCGCCGACAGCGACGTGAGCCGCTGGTCGTCCACCGTGATCGCCTCGGCGCCCGCCGCCCACAGCGCGTTCACCACGGTCTGCACGTCCGCGTCCCGCACCCGCGCGCTCGCGTCCGGGTCGGACTCCGCCTGCGCCGCGTCGCCGTCCGACAGCGACACCACCAGCCCCGGGCCGGTGACGGCGGCCGCCCCGCTGACCACCCCGTCGCTCTCCAGGGTCTGCAGCAGCCCCGGGTCCTGACTGGCGAGAGCGGTGCGCTGCAGCGCCTCGATCTCCTCGCTCAGCGCCACCGAGCGCCCCTGCAGCGCCTCCACCTCCGCGCGCCGGTCCACGATCTGGTTCTCCAGCACCTCGCGGGCCGCGGCCACCTCCGCCTGCGGCGCCCGCAGCTGCCGGGCCGCCGACACCGTCAGCAGGCCCAGCAGGGCCGCGAGCACGAGCAGCAGGGCCACCGCCGGGGCCCGCCGGCCCGAGGGCCTGCCCGCCCGGGCCGCCTCCGCACGCCTCGCGGCCTCCTCCGCGTACCCCGGGTCGAGCGGCCTCTCCATCACCTCGACCAGGAGGGTCATGGACTCGTCCGGGCGACGGCGCCGCGGGGCCTGCACGGGGGCCGTCACCGCTCGCTCCCGTCCACGGCCGGCCCGGCGCTCGCGGACGCCACCAGCTCGCGCGCCTGGCGCAGGTACTGCACCCCCGCCACCCAGTACAGGCCGACGCCCCACCAGGTGAACGCCCAGCCCACCACGTGCGCCGCCGCGCCGACCGCCCCCGGCACCGTCGCCAGGAGCAGCAGCGGGAACGCGTACAGCAGCGCAAAGGTGCCGGCCTTGCCCACGAAGCTCACGGGCAGCGGACCGTAGCCGTGCCGCGCGAGCACCGGCAACAGGCACGCGAGCATGACGTCACGCGCCACGATCACCACGAGGATCCACAGCGGGATCACGTCCCGCCAGGTCAGGCCCACCAGCGTGACGAAGATGAAGAGGCGGTCGGCCGCCGGGTCGAGCATCTGCCCGAGACGCGTCACCTGGTGCAGGCGACGCGCCAGCACGCCGTCCAGCCAGTCCGTGAAGCCGGAGAAGGCCAGGACGCCGAGGGCCCACACGTCCTCGCCCACCACGATCAGCACCGCGAACACCGGCACCAGCGCCAGACGCAGCAAGCTCACCAGGTTCGGGATCGTGAAGACCCGGCTGCTGATCTCCTGGCCCTCCTGCACGGGCACATCCTACGCACCGGGCCGCCGTCAGTGGCCGAACTCACCGGCCCTCACCGGACCCCGCGCCGAGCCGCCCGGTAGACTAGGGGGACCTTCGGAGTTCGTCGTGCCTCCCGCGTGTTCGTTGCGCCCCGTCCGAGAGCGGGGCTGGTGTGTGTCCGGGACCGAGCGACCGTGTCGCCCTCGCAGGCGACGCAGGACTCCTCCCCCACCACCCACAGAACGGTGACCGCCTTGAGCATGCCCGACTCCACCCTGCCCACCGAGCAGGGCCCCACCTTCGCCGACCTCGGCCTCCCCGCACCGCTGCAGGCCGCCGTCGACGACCTCGGCTTCACGACGCCGTCGCCCATCCAGGCGCGCGCCATCCCGGAGCTCCTCGCCGGCCGCGACATCACCGGTGTCGCCCAGACCGGCACCGGCAAGACCGCAGCCTTCGGCATCCCGCTGCTCGCCGCCCTGGACCCGACCGCGGACGTCCGCGGCGGGCACGTGCAGGCCCTCGTTCTCGCCCCCACCCGCGAGCTCGCGCTCCAGGTCGCCGAGGCCGTCGAGTCCTTCGCCACCCACCTGCCCGGCGTGCGCGTCACCTCCGTGTACGGCGGCTCCCCCTACCAGCCCCAGCAGCGCGCCCTGCGCGACGGCGTGCACGTCGTCGTCGGCACCCCCGGCCGCGTCATGGACCACATGGAGCGCGGCACCCTCTCGCTCGACGGCGTGAAGTTCCTCGTGCTCGACGAGGCCGACGAGATGCTCCGCATGGGCTTCGCCGAGGACGTCGAGACGATCTTCGGCCAGGCACCCGCACAGCGCCAGGTCGCCCTCTTCTCCGCGACCATGCCGCCCGCCATCCGCTCCGTCGCCGAGACCCACCTCACCGACCCCGTCGCGATCGCCGTCTCCCGTCAGTCGTCCACCGTGTCGACCGTCGAGCAGGCCTACGCCGTCGTGCCGTTCCGGCACAAGATCGGCTCCCTCGTGCGGGTGCTCGCCACCTCCGACGCCGACGCCACCATCGTCTTCACCCGGACCCGCAAGGACGCCGAGGAGGTGGGCGCCGCCCTCGTGGAGCGCGGCACCTCCGCCGCCACCATCTCCGGCGACGTCGCCCAGAAGGAGCGCGAGAAGATCGTCGAGCGCCTCAAGTCCGGCGCCCTCGACGTCCTCGTCGCCACCGACGTCGCCGCCCGCGGCCTCGACGTCGACCGCATCGGCCTCGTCGTCAACTTCGACATCCCGCGCGAGCCCGAGGCCTACGTGCACCGCATCGGACGCACCGGCCGCGCCGGACGCACCGGCCGCGCCCTGTCCTTCGTCACCCCCCACGAGCGCGGCAAGCTCAAGCACATCGAGCGCACCATCCGCACCACGCTCACCGAGATCGAGATCCCCTCGCCCCGTGACGTCTCCGAGCACCGCGCCCGCCGCCTGCTCGACGCCGTCGGCACGCGGATCGAGGCGGGCCGCCTCGACCTGTACACGCGGATGCTGCAGGAGCGGGCCGCCCCCGCGACCGTCGCCGGCGCCGACCCGGACACCGAGGCCACCCCCGCGATCGACGCCGACACCCTGCAGGTCGCGGCCGCCCTCCTGGCGCTCGCGGTCGGGGACGACGGCCCCCAGCAGCGCGCAGCCCAGGAGGAGCACGAGCGCGAGCGGGCCGAGGCGAAGGGCGGCCGCACCCGCGAGACCTCCCGCGCGGAGCGGTCGGAGCGCGACGGCGACCGCACGGGCCGCCACCCGCGCGCCGACCGTGACGACCGCGGCCGCGGCATCCGCCGCCCCGCCGCGGGCACCCGGTACCGCATCTCCGTCGGGCACACGCACGGTGCGCAGCCGCGCGGCATCGTCGGCGCGCTGACCCACGAGGGCGGCCTGTCGGGCAGCGACATCGGGAAGATCGACATCTTCGGCAACTTCTCGCTGGTCGACATCACCCGGCCGCTCGACGACGCGGACATGCACCGCATCGGCCGTGCCCACGTCGCCGGCAAGGCGCTGCGGATCTCCGTCGACAAGGGCGCCCCGGAGCGGCGCGCCCCGCGGGCCGAGCGTCCCCGCGCCGAGCGTCGTCCTGTGCGCACCGCCTGACGACACCGCGACCCCGGGGCGACCGCCGAACGACGAAGCCCGCGAGCCGTCCGGCTCGCGGGCTTCGTCGTTCCTCGGCAGGCGGGTCAGGAGCGGTCGGGGGTCTCCCCCAGGCTCACCACGAGCGACCGCAGCCGCCGCGCCTCGGCCATGCCGCGCTCGCCGTCGGCACGCTGGATGCCCATCACGGCGATCGTGCCGCCGTCGGCGAGGTCGAGGCGCACCCACGGATCGTTCGGCCCCATCCGCACCTCGACGATCTGCGGCCACGAGAGTGTCCGCGACCGGATGAGGTTGCGCACCCGCAGCCCCTGCTCGGACGGGACGGCGTGCACGCCGCCGAGCCGCCACAGCAGCCAGGTGACGGCCAGCGCGAACACCACGAACGACACCTTGTTCACCGCGGCGGCGCCGAGCGGCCCGTCGGAGGCGAGGCCGACCACGACGCTGCCGACCGCGGCGACGACCCACACGAACCAGGCGGCGACCTGCCCCCACAGCGGGCGGAACGTACGGAACCGTGAGCTGCTCATACCCACCACGCTGCCACCGACCGTGCCTGCTCGACAGGGCGGCCGGCGGCGCGCGGGATCACAGCCGGCTGGCGTGGATGGAGGTGACGATGATGCCGCGCGCCCCGACCTCGTACAGCGCGTCCATCACGCGGTTGGTCTCGGAGCGCTTCACCATCGACCGCACGGCCGCCGACTCCCCGTTGTGCAGCGGCGACACGGTGGGCGACTCGAAGCCGGGGGTCACCGCGACTGCCGCGTCGACGAGCTCGATCGGCACGTCGTAGTCCATGAGCACGTACTCGTGCGCGGTGATCACGCCCTGCAGACGGCGCGTGAGCACCTCCAGGCCCGCCGGCTCCCCCACGTCCGAGCGGCGGATCAGCAGCGCCTCGGAGCGCAGGATCGGCTCGCCGAAGACCTCCAGGCCGGCCGCGCGCAGGGTGGTCCCGGTCTCGACGACGTCGGCGATCACGTCGGCGACGCCGAGGCGCACGGAGCTCTCCACCGCGCCGTCGAGGTGCACGACCGCCGCCGGCTCGATCCCCCGCTCGCTCAGGTAGGACCGGACGAGCGTGTCGTACGACGACGCCACCCGGCGGCCGTTGATCTGCTCGACGCTGGTCATCGTGCCCGCGGGGGCGGCGAACCGGAACGTCGAGGCGGCGAAGCCGAGCGGGAGGTGCTCGACGGCGTCCGCCCCGGAGTCGAGCAGCAGGTCGCGACCGGTGATGCCGACGTCGACCGTGCCCGAACCGACGTACACGGCGACGTCGCGGGGGCGCAGGAAGAAGAACTCGGCGCCGTTGTCGGGGTCGGCGAGCACCAGCTCACGCGTGTCGCGGCGCTGGCGGTAGCCCGCCTCGCGGAGCATGTCGGAGGCCGGGCCCGAGAGGGAGCCCTTGTTGGGGACGGCGATACGGAGCACTGCGGTTACCTCGTTCTGATCAGTTCGGGTCGTGCCGGGCGGCTGGGCGCGCGCGACGGACGGCGGGGCCGCACCTCGACGGTGCGGCCCCGGTCCGGGCGCTCACAGATGCGCGTACACGTCCTCGAGCGTCAGCCCCTTGGCCAGCATCAGCACCTGCAGGTGGTACAGCAGCTGCGAGATCTCCTCGGCGGCCGCCTCGTCGCCCTCGTGCTCGGCGGCCATCCAGACCTCGGCCGCCTCCTCCACGATCTTCTTGCCGATCGCATGCACGCCGGCGTCCAGCTCGGCCACGGTCCCCGACCCGGCGGGGCGGGTCGTGGCCTTCTCGGTCAGCTCGGCGAACAGGGAGTCGAACGTCTTCACCCGCCCAGCCTAGACGCCGGGACCCCGGGCTCCGGGCCGGGTTCCGTTCCCCGGGACGGTGACTTTCGCGTGTTCAAGACGCTTGGCACACTATTTTTCCCTCCGAGTGAGAGAGGTCGGACGTCCGGCGCCCGCTCAGTGCCCGTGCGCCCCCGCCAGGTCCCGCAGGGCGGCGATCTCCCCGGGGACGTCCTCGGCCCCGTAGACGGCCGAGCCCGCCACGAAGACGTTGGCCCCGGCGTCGGCCGCGCGCTCGATCGTGTCCCGGGAGACTCCCCCGTCGACCTGGATCCACACGTCCAGCCCGGACTCCCCCACGGCCTGCCGCGCACGCCGGATCTTCGGCAGGGTGCCGTCGATGAACGACTGCCCGCCGAACCCCGGTTCGACGGTCATGACGAGGATCATGTCGATCTCCGGCAGGAGGTCGAGGAACGGCTCGACCGGCGTCGCGGGGCGCAGCGCGACCCCGGCACGGGCGCCGAGCCGTCGCAGCTCGCGCGCGAGGCGCACGGGGGCGGTGGCGGCCTCTGCGTGGAACGTGACCGACGCGGCGCCGGCCTCCGCGTACGCCGGCGCCCAGCGGTCCGGGTCGTCGATCATCAGGTGCGCGTCGATCGGCACGGGCGACACCTGCGACAGCCGCTCGAAGACCGGCAGGCCCAGCGTGAGGTTCGGCACGAAATGGTTGTCCATGACGTCGACGTGCGCGTAGTCTGCGGTCGCGATGGCCCCCAGGTCGCGCTCGAGGTTCGCGAAGTCGGCGGACAGGATGCTCGGGTTGATCAGCGCTGGCATGCGCCCAGCGTAGGCGGGACTGCTACTACGCTCGCCCCGTGCCACCGCTCCCCTCCCCCACCGGACCTGCGGCGTCGGCGACCCGCCCGGTCGTCCGCGCCGCCGTCACCGACGACCTCCCGGCCGTCGCGGAGATCCTCGAGCCGTACGTCACCGGCACCGCCGTGACGTTCGACGAGCAGCCCCCGGACCTCGGCGCCTGGC
>Ga0180221_1002192_pt1 | contig 11720 bp, 11 predicted proteins | sample eDN5th37CKraftMG_FD_151339 | JGI IMG/M metagenome (GOLD analysis project Ga0180221, IMG submission 151339) | Enriched Miracle-Growth compost microbial communities from Emeryville, California, USA - eDNA 5th pass 37_C Kraft MG (version 2) (version 2) ...
GCGTCGAATGCGCGAGGGCCGAACATCGCCAAGTCGCGTCCCGCAGTGCAGACCAGCGACACGTTCCTTCGGGGCCGGCAGCGCTCGCGCGCCGCGGCCAGCATTGCCGGCGAGACGTCGGCGCCGACGACGAAATCCACTTGGTCGGCAATGGCACATACTATGCGGCCGCTGCCGCAGCCCAAGTCGAGCACCGCCGACGCGCGGTCCAGCATCCGCCACTCGCGCAGACGGTCTGCGATCTCGCGGGTGGCGGAGAGAAGCAGATCGTCGCGACCCAGCGTGTAGAGCGCGACGCCTGCGACAGCGCTCACATTCGCCGTCCTGTCGAACACGGCGCTCCAATGTTCGGGTGAATCCGCGCCTTCCGGGCTGTCCTCGACAATGCTTATGATGCCGCGAATCGTGTCGAAGGCGTCCGGCGTATCTCTCCAGAGGTCGTGCGCGTCATGAACACGACCGGCCTGCTCGCGGGGCAATCGCTCCAGCACCCCGGCGAATGCGGCTTCCGCCTCGCCGTGGTCTCTCGCCTGCATCAGCAGTTGAGCCAGCGCCACGTTGGGCGCGAGGTCGCCGGCCGCGCAGCGCAGCAGCGGTGCCTCGAGACGGTCGTGCGGCAGCCTCTCAGGAGGCATGGGCATAAGCATCCTCCCGGGTGAAGACGCGCCGCTCGTTGCCGCGATCGATCGCGCCCCAATGATATTTGTAGGGCTCGCGTCCGCGCAGGAAGTGAACCTCCGTGGCGCCTTCGTGCTGCGCCTCCGCGATGGCGTGCGCGAGCAGAAGGGCTCCGGGACTTTCCCGCTCGTAATCGGGATCGAAGCCTGTGAGATAGGCATAGCCGCGGTTGCGGTGGTGGAAGCCATAATAGACGGCGATCGTCTCGGCATCGATGTCGAGCCCCCACAACCGCAGAAACCCGGCCCGCTGCATCCCGGGAATCGCCAGGCGATGGAATTGCCTGACGCGCGGATCGGCAAGGACCCCGGCCTCGCCGCGGCTTTCCCATCGCCTGCGATGAAGATCGGCCAGGCTCTCGAACATCGCCGGCGCGCCGGCCTGATCGGCGAGAGCGACAGACAGGTCGCCGCGTCGGAGAGCACGGTGGCGGGCCATGCGCAGGGCGCGGCATTTCCGCTGCGGGAGAATTTGCCGGAGCGAAGACGCGCCGGCAGGAATGGGAACCACGGTACACGGGCTTGCCGGCTGCCGCTCCACGCGACAGCCGGAGGCAGGCGGCAGGTCGAGGGCGTAGGCGTCCGGCGCGAGCTCGGTCAGCTCGCAGCAGTCGCATTCGCTGCGGCAAGCCTGCGCAATGCGGTCGGCGAGGGACGCGAGGAGGGCAGAGGCCCGTCCGTCGTCGAGCAGGACGTCGTGATAATCGGAGACGGATATGCCGATCGGGAGCATCCGCCGGCCCCGTATGCCGTGTTCCAGATAGAGCGGCGCCAGGCCGACCAGGATGCCGTTGTCCCAAGCGGCCAGCGTGAAGACGTCCCCGGGCGCGAAGGCGCGCCACCACGACAGCAGCCAGGCCGGCGACTGGAATGGCGTCGCCCGGCCGCAGCGTCTCCACAAGGCTCACCACGCCGGCTCGATGGCGGCCAGCGCCTCCGGCGAACGGATAGCCTGCCACGCAGTCGGGCTCATGCCGCGCCCCTGGCGGGAACGGTGCACGCCGCCAGCCGGCGATAGAGCGCGAGATAGTGTCCGGTCATCCTCTCCAGCGACAGCCGTTCGCGTGTACTGTCGCGGCAGCGGCTCGGATCCAGTGTCGGCGCGAGGCGGATCGCGTCCGCGAGGCCGTGCTCGTCATCGACCAGAAATCCAGTGATGCCGTGCCTGACGATCTCGGGCAGGGCGCCGCGGCGGAGCGCGATTACCGGCGTGCCGGACGCCAGCGCTTCGCGCGCGGCCAGCGAACTGGTTTCCGGCACCAGCGAGGACACCACGACGCAGCGCGCTGCCGCGAGCAGCCGCCGCTTCCGCCTCGCGCCGACGGGCCCGATGAAGCGCCGCAGGTCGTCCAGACGCGGCATGATCTCCTCGCGGAAATAGCTCTGGTGGTCGCGATAGGGGAACACCGCCCCCGCGATCAGCAGCGGGACGCCGGCGGTCTTCGCCGCCTCGATGGCGAGGTGGATGCCTTTTTCGGGACAGATGCGGGTGAGCATCAGCGCAAAGCGCCGCTTGGCGTGCCTGCTTGCGAAGAAATCGGATGACACGCCGTTCTCGATTGGCGGCAACAGCGCCGGATGCGCCGGAAGCGTGCCGTGCTGCGTCTGCGATACGCCGTGAAACCAGGTGTCGGGCCGGCTCAGGCTCCATATGCCGGCGGGATAATGGTTCGCCGGCAGATGGAGCGTGACGAGCGCAGGCGGACCTGGGGGAGGCACGTATCGATGGAAGTCCACGCCATGCAGATGAATGACATCGATTTGCCAGCGGTCGAGCGCCGCGGCGATGGCGCGTCGATGCTGCTCCTCGCCCGCCGCGATGGCGTCCGCCGACAAGGGTCCGTCGCGTGCCGGGACGGGAATCAGCCGGCCTTTGACCTGCGAGTCTGTGCGGGCGACGACCAGCGAGCGATGGCCCGCCTGCACGAGCGCCGCGTCGATTGCGCTCAACACCTGCTCGGCGCCGCCCGCCGTATCGGGACCCACCGGCGCGAAAGGATAGGCAACGGAGAGCACGGTCAGCGCCATGGCGGCGCTCCCAGTCCGAGGTCGAGCGCGGCGGCCTGGACCAGCGTCCGCCAGCGCCTGCCGGTCATGCCCCAATCGTGGTGTTCATAGAGAATGTCGCCGCCGTTTGGCGGCTCGGCGAAATCGTAGGCCGGTGCAGGGCGGAACTGCTCGGCATCGATGCCGAAAGCCTTGAGGACGGCGGTCTGGGAGCCATGGGCATCGAGCAGCCGCCGTTTCAGCCGCTTCTGCCGATCGAGCAGCCGCACCATGCGCGCACGCGGCCGTTCGGGCGCGGCGAAACGCTGGACCGCCCAGCGGCTACCCGCCGCGCGATAGAACGGCATTTCGATGATCTCCGCCCGATGCCCCTGCCGCGCGGCGAGCGTTATGGCGCCATGCGCGGCGAACGCCACCGCATCGTGGTCGGGATGGCCGCCTTCATAGGCGTGGGTGAGGATCAGCCGGAGGCGGCGGGCGATGAGGAGGTCGCAAAGCGCCCGTGCGAGGTCCGACAGCCGGAACGCGGCGGTCTGGTCGGCAAGCGGAAGCATGACGAGTCGATACAAGGGCACCTGCGCGATCGCGAGAACCCGATAGAGCTCGTGCCGGCGCACGGCCGCATAAGCGCGACGGTCCGAGATGCCGAGCCGCGCCGCGTCCAAACCGTCGTGAGGCGCGCCATCGGTGACGACGACAAGCGTGATGCCCCTCAGCCGGCCAAGCTGCGCACCGCAGCCGATAGTTTCGTCGTCGGGATGGGCGATGACGATGGCTACGTCATCCGCGATGGCCGGCGCCTGCGTGCGATCGCACAGCACCTCGAGGAAAGCCTCTGCCGTCCGCTGCGCGGTCTCGGGCATCGAAAGTCTCCGTGCAGGTGGTCAGGCCTCCACCAGCGGACGCGGCGACAACGCGCTCACCGCCGGGTTCGCGTAGCGGCGCGTCATCGCAGCGCAAAATTCCGCGAATTCTTCGTTCACCAGCGGCGCGCTGGTGTGATGGGGCGCGATGCCGCGATGCTCCGGCGTGAAGCAGAACGTCACCGTGACATCGAAGTCGGCGAGCGCTTCCATCTGCCTGTCGAACCAGGCAAGGGCGTTGGGCCGGAAGCTGTCGGCCCAGGAGAGGCCGGTGCGTAGATGCTTGACGCCCAGCCGCTTGAGCCAGCGCACGGCCTCGTCAAGCCGATGATCCTCGAAATGGAACCACTGGCAGATGCCGAGGTCAGGGCTGCAGCGGGCGAACTCTTCGGCTGCGAGCTTGGGCGTGCCGTCCTCGCGCAGCAGGCCCATATAGAAATGCCGATAATAGGACGAGCCTTCCGCCTCCTTGTGGCGCGTGGTCGCAGGCCATGCGCTCGGCAGGTCATAGAGGCTGTACCAGAAGATGCGTGGCGTTCTGCCCACCAGCAGTTCTGCCGTGCGCCGGAGGCCCCAGGCCTGCACCTCCTGGGCGCCGAAGCTCGATACGCCAACCTCAGTCACCCAGATCGGCAGGTCCGTGACCTGGCGGATTTCCTCGATCTTGGCGGGCCAGTCGTCGAGTTGCCACAGGTTCCAGTCCAGCGGGAAGCCGTGCAGCGCGACCACGTCGATGTGGTCGAGCACGCCCTTGCCCATCATATTGGCGATGAAGTTGGAATCGATCGGCGATATGCCGCCGAGCACGCAGGGCAGGCGGGGATCGACCGCCTTGATCGCGGTGCTGGCCGCGATCGTCATCTCGGCGAAGCGGGACCAGTCGGGATCGATCTCCGGATCCCAGTGCGATTTGTTGTTCGGCTCGTTCCAGATCATCGCGGCCTCGATCATGCGGCGGGACCTCGCGACGGATAGACCGCACCGGCGCCCGCGACCGAGTCCACGCGCCGGCAGATATAGACTTCGGGCTCCGGGTGGGCCGTGATCTCGAAGCCCGCGCTGCGCAGCATCGCTTCCGCGCAGGCGCGGTTCGGAATCCACCAGTTGGTCGGGTCGCCGGCATAACGATGCTCGACGAAGTGGAGCTTGGGATAATCCGGCCGGTCGAAGATCTCCGTATCCCAGAAGCCGTAATTCTCTTCCAGGATGGCGGTCTCGGAGGCGCCGCGCTGCATGGCCTGGAACACGAGCATGTCGCGGGCGACCTGGTCATGGATGATGTCCAGCGCGAGAAGCGGATGGCGCAGGTGATAGAGGACGCCCATGAACACGACGACATCGAAGGTCTCGCCCAGAAGACCGAGGTCATAGACCGAGAGCCGCCGGAACTCGATATCGAAGCCGCTCACGTCCGCGGCGAAGCGGGCCTGACGGAGATATTCCTCGTCGGAATCGATCCCGAGGACGCGCTCGGCGCCCCGCCGCTTCATTTCCATGGAATAGAACCCGGCGTTGCAGCCGATGTCGAGCACGCTCTTGCCGGACAGGTCCGCTGGGATGGCGTCCGCGAAGCGCTGCCATTTGACGGCCGGATAGTCTCCCAGGAAATGGCCCGGTGCGGTACGCACGCCTTCCAGGTCGAGGTTGTGGAACCAGGGACCGAGCGCCTCCACGCGCGCGCGGATTTCATCCGGAGACAAATGGTCTGCCCTCATTATCGCTGGCCTCCACTGCATACATATTGCCGTTGCCGATCGCCGGCCGAAGGCGAGCAGCTTCCGAATCCGCTTCGGCCGCCGGGAGTTCCGACAACATCCGCATAGCCGCGCGATAGCCATGCAGGGTCCCGACGTCCACGTAGGCATGGCCCGCCTTCACGCCGATGGCCTTGCCGCCGCCCGCGAGATAAGCGTTGACGAGGGTTCCGAAATATTCGTCTTCCCGGGCGCGCGCGAGCCAGAGCCGGTGCAAATCACCGAACACGGCTCCGGGCATCTTGAAGGCGCCCCAGATCCAATGCGATGCCGCGTCGCGGCGCTTCACCTGGATTTCGCGCACCGCATCGCCGTCGAGCACGACGGCATCGAAGAACTGCGGCTGCTCCACGGGGAACAGCAGGAACGACAGCGGCGCATCGGGCAGGGCCGAGAGCGCGTCGTCGGGAAACCAGATCGTGTCCGGGAGGCCTACGATAACCGGCTCCTGCCCGACCACAGCGGTGGCGCGGAACACGGCGTCGCACAGCCCATGCGGCTGCGGCTGCAGCGCGTAGACGATGGGAACGGCGCCGAAGCTGCCGCCGAAATACTCCATGATGTCCGACTTGCCCGGCGCGATCACGAAGCAGATCTTGTCCGCGCCGCCCCGCACCATGCGTTCCAGCAGATATTCGCTGACCGCGCACGGCCGCTCCACGCTGCGGTCGGTGCGGCTTCCGACCGGCAGAAGTTCCTTGGAAAAGGCGAGAGGCTGGATGCGCGTTCCGCGCCCTGCGGCCGGTACAATTCCCCACATTGCTATGCTCCCACAGCCTCGCGGAGCGGCGCCCGCGCGGCTTCCACAGCAGCGATCAATTCCGTGCAACGCCGGTCCGACGTGTGCTCGGCGAGCGCCCGTTCGCGTCCGGCCGCGCCAAGCCTTGCGATCTCCGTGTCGTCCAGGTCCAACGCGGCGACCACGTCGTCGGCCGTGCGGACGGGAAGAATCTCCTCGCCGGGGGTGAAAAAAGCCTCGAACCCCTCCCAAACATCCGACAGCATGGCGGTGCCGCAGGCGGCGGCCTCGAACAGCCGGCCGGAGGGACACCAGCCCATCTGGGCCATAGGCCGACGCGTGACGTTCAGCGTCAGGCGCGAGGAGGAGAAAAATGCCGGATGCTCGACGGGCGGCATATGGCGGACGAAGAAGATGTTCGGCTGCCACGGAAACTGTTGCGGATATTGCGCGCCGCCGATGACGAACCGTTTGTCCGGGCGCGCTCGCGCGGGCTCTACCAGCAGGTCCTGAAGTGCTTCCTGCCGGTCGGGCGAGTAGGTGCCTAAATACGAAAGATCGGCGCGATAGTGCGCAGCGCCTGCGACGGGCCGATGGACCTCGGGATCGACGTGGCCATAGAGGGGAACGGCGAGACGCGCGCCGAGCTGGCGCAGCGCGTCGAGTGCGCCGCCACCGGTGAAGCTCAGCACCAGGTCGAAACCGCGCAGCTTGCGCGGCCCGAGATAGAAGACGCTGCCCTCTGACTGCAGGCGCGACAGCGTCACCGGCGTATCCAGGTCGTAGAACACCGTGACCGGCCGGCCGTACTCCATCATCATCTCTGTCGCGGGCACGGCATCGATGCAGTAGGAGGTCGTCATGGCCACGTCGGCATCGCGGATTTCGGCCTTGGCCCGCTCCCGGACGGTCTCCCAGTCCGGATAGATCACAAGCTCCAGGCCATCGATGGCGAGGTCGTCGCGGTTGAGCGCGTAGTAGGGTGTGTCGCGCTCGAAAAACACCACGTGGTGGCCGCGGCGCCCCAGGGCGCGGCAGAGGCCGCGCCACAGGGTCGCATGGCCATTGCCCCAGGACGAACTGATCGTCAGGCCGAAAATGACGAACTTCATGACGGCGGGAGCTCGTTGAGCGCGACGACCTGCGCGCCGACGCCGGAAACGGCGATCGTGGTGGTGGAGGCCGGCGCGATGTCGATCTCGGCGAACGCATCGCAGGACTTGCCGAGACAGTGCAGCACGGCGGCGCGGATCGGCTCCGCGTGAGTGACGATGGCGATAGAACCCCTGGTCCGTTCGCGCGCCGTCGTGGTCAGATGGCCCATGACACGCTCCTGCAACTCCCGCATGCTTTCCCCGCCGGGCGGCCGCGCATGGCTGCGCGCGCTGTTCCAACGGCGCCAAGCGGGATCGTTGGCGAGCGCGTCGAAGCTTTGGCCCGTCCAGTTTCCGGCATCGATTTCGTCCGCTGCGGCTACGGCCTCGATCGCGAGCTCGGTTCGCGCCGCGATGGCGGCGGCGGTCTCCAGCGCGCGCTCGCGCGGGCTCGATTGCAGGCGCGCGATGCCGCGGCCTGCGAGCGCCAGCGCAAGGCGGTCTGCCTGCGCCTGTCCGGCGGCATCGAGATGAATGCCGGCCATCCGGCCCACCAGCCTGCGCTGGAGATCGCCATGCGCAGCGTGTCTGATGAGCAGGAACGTTGCCGGCATACCGTCCTAAGCCTTTTCCGAGACGAACCGGATCGTCCGTTCACGCGCTTCCTGGTCAGTGAATTGCTGAGGCGGCGACTTCATGAAATAGCTGGAAGGTCCTATGAGCGCGCCGCCGATCCCGCGGTCGAGCGCGAGCTTGGCGCAACGTACCGCGTCGATGACGACACCGGCGGAGTTGGGAGAGTCCCACACCTCGAGCTTGACCTCGACGGAAAGCGGCACGCCGCCGAAGGTCGTTCCCTCCAGGCGAATATGGGCCATTTTCCTGTCGGTCAGCCACGGCACATAATCGCTGGGTCCGACATGAATGTTGTCGTCGGCCAGCGGAATTTCGAGCTGGCTGGTCACGGAGCGGGTTTTGGAGAGCTTTTTGGATTCGAGCCGCTCGCGTTCGAGCATATTCTTGAAATCGGCGTTGCCGCCGAAATTGAGCTGATACGTGCGATCCAGTCGGACGCCGCGCTCCCGAAACAGGTTGGCCAGCATCCGGTGCACGATGGTCGCTCCGACCTGGCTTTTGATGTCGTCGCCGATTAGCGGCAGGCCGCGCTCCTCGAAACGCCGGCGCCATTTCTCGTTGGATGCAATAAAAACCGGGATGCAGTTGACGAACGAGCACCCCGCTTCGAGGGCCTGCGTTGCGTACCATTCGGTCGCGCGTTGCGATCCGACGGGAAGATAGGAAACGAGAACGTCGGTTTGCGTCTCGGCGAGGCACTCGGCGACATCGGCCTCGGGTTCATCGGACTCCGCAATTTCGCTGCGCATGTAGCGCCCGATACCATCGAGCGTGCGGCCGCGTCGTACCTTCACGCCGGTCGGTTCCACCTCCGCGAAGCGAAAAGTGTTATTCGGAGGGGCAACTATGGCTTCCGCGACGTCCAGGCCGACCTTCTCGGCACTGACATCGAATGCCGAGGCGATCTTGATGTCGCTGACATGATAGCCTCCAAGCTCGACATTCATCAGGCCGGGAACCGGCTCGTTGGCGCGGGCCTCCGCATAATATTTTAGTCCCTGGATGAAAGACGAGGCGCAGTTGCCGACGCCGACAATTCCAACACGAATGCTTCTCGGCGGTTTGTTTGTGCGGAAGGCGGCCGCGTCCATCGTCTGTCTCATCACATGCGGCGACAGGTTAGCCGACCTGTCGTTTTGATTGGCGGGTATCGACGGCGAGAACGCGCCCAGCCGAAAGTAAGTTCCTGAATTCGGATTAAAAGCGCAACTAAACTCGCAAGCTTGAGCGAGGCGCTTCCAGCAGCCGAGGTTTCTTCCGATGGAACGTTGTGTCCGAAGGCCGACACAAAGGAACAAACCTTTTCAGATTACGTTCTCGCATCGACTCCAGCGAGATCACATCACCCATGGCGAGGCGCGTACTGATTACCGGAGGGGCCGGTTTCATAGGTTCCCACGTGGCGGACCTTCTCTTGAGCGCAGGATGCGCGGTGAGAGTTCTGGATAACCTGTCGGCGCAGGTCCATCCGGAAGGCCGCATTCCCGATTATCTCAATCCTGACCTGGAGTTGATCGTCGGCGACGTACGCGATAGAGCGGCGGTGGACAAGGCGTTGCGGGGCGTCGACGCGGTCATTCATTTGGCGGCCGCGGTCGGCGTCGGGCAGAGCATGTACGAGATTGCCCGCTATACCGACGTCAACGAGGTGGGTACGGCGGTGTTGCTGGAGGCGCTCGCGACGAGTCCTGTGGAGCGGCTTGTCTGTGCTTCGTCCATGAGCATCTACGGAGAGGGACTGGCGCAGCGCCGCGACGGGACCCTGGTAATGCCCGACGAGCGATCGACCGCCCAGTTGCGAAGCGGGCAATGGGAACTTGTCGACAGCGATGGAGAGAACCTCGCGCCGCTGCCCACGCCCGAGACCAAGCCGCCATCGCTCAGCTCGGTGTACGCGCTGAACAAGTATAGCCAGGAGCGGCTGTGTCTCATTCTGGGAAGAGCCTATGGGATTCCCACGGTCGCTCTGCGCTTTTTCAATGTCTATGGGCCGCGGCAGGCGCTTTCCAATCCATATACCGGAGTGCTGGCGATCTTTGCCGCGCGCCTCCTCAACGGACAGTCGCCGCTGGTGTTCGAGGACGGGCAGCAGCGCCGCGACTTCGTGCATGTGAGCGACGTGGCACAGGCGTGCCTCCTCGCGATGACGTCCGAGACGGCGGCAGGGCAGGTGTTCAACATCGGGTCTGGGCAAAGCCGCACGATCGTCTCGATCGCGGGCGATCTCGCACGGGTGATGGGCCGACCCGATATTGCGCCCAATGTCACCGGAAAATATCGCGCAGGCGATATCAGGCACTGCTTCGCCGACATCGGCCGCAGCAAAGCGGAACTCGGGTTCCGGCCATCCGTGGATTTCGACGAAGGCTTGGTTGAGCTCGCCGAATGGCTGGCCGGACAACAGGCGAATGACGGCGTTGAAGCCGCCACCCGAGAGCTGGAACGCAGAGGGTTGGTGGCATGACCGCAACGTCCTTGCATTCGCACGACCGCAAGCGAAGACCGGTCCTGATTACCGGCGGCTGCGGGTTCCTGGGTTGTAATCTGGCGGCCGAGTTGGCCCGGAGTGGGCGGCACGTGGTGGCTCTCGACAACCTGAGCCGCGGCGGAGCCCGGGACAACGCCGCATGGCTGTCGCGGCAGTTCGGAGAGCTTGTCACCGTCGTCGCGGCGGACGTGCGCGACATGAGAGCGGTGAACGAGGCGGTGGCGAATGCCTCCGCCGTGCTTCACCTCGCAGGTCAGGTTGCGGTGACGTCCAGCCTCGACGATCCGCTGGAGGATTTCGAAATCAATGCCCGCGGCACGTTGAATGTTCTTGAAGCCGTCCGGCTGCTCAATCCATCCGCTCCGGTCGTCTTTGCGTCGACCAACAAGGTATACGGTCGCTTGCTGGCCGACGATGCGGTAATGCGCGACGGCAATTCCTATGTGCCGCGCGACGAGCGGCTGCGCGCCGGAATCTCCGAGACGGCGGCGCTCGATCTGCACAGCCCCTATGGCTGCTCGAAGGGAGCAGCGGATCAGTACGTGCGCGACTATGCCCGGGTATTTGGGCTGCGCACGGCGGTGTTGCGCATGAGCTGCCTCTACGGACCGCGCCAGATGGGCACGGAGGACCAGGGCTGGGTCGCGCATTTCATGATCCGGGCCATCCATGACGCGCCCATCACGATCTATGGCAGTGGCTATCAGGTGCGCGACGCCTTGTTCGTCAGCGACGCGGTCGATGCCTGGCTGCGCGTCTTGTACGCCATCGATTCCGTCAGCGGCAGAATTTTCAATCTGGGTGGCGGTCCCGGCAATTCCGTCAGCGTGCGTGGAATGCTCGACATGATCGCTGCGATGCGGGGTCGGCGGGTCGATTTGCAGTTCGGCCATTGGCGCCCTGGCGACCAGCCCTGGTACGTGTCCGACACCGCCGCTCTCGCGAAGGCCGTCGGATGGCGCCCGCAAGTCGGTCTCGAACAGGGCCTTTGGGCGCTGGAGCAATGGCTGGTCGAGCGGTTCCCTGTTCCGGCAGGCCTGCATCGCTCTCTCGAGGAGGTCCAGGCGTGAAGGTCGTCCTCATCAATCCGAACTGGCGGTTCGACGGCAGCATCTATTTCGGCTGTCGCTCGCCGCATCTGCCGATCGAGTTCGGCGTGGCGCGGCAGATGCTGGAGGCCGCGGGCCATGGCGTGCGGATGATCGACGGTCATCTGTTCGGTCTGGCGTTGTCCGACATCGTGGCGGAGGTTCGTTCGTTCAAGCCGGATATGGTTGTGATCGGCACGGCGCCCACCTACCTGTTCTGGCGCTGCGCGCAGCCGGAGTTGCGCGTGCCGCAGGAACTGGTGCGCGCGTTGCGGGACCTGGCGCCGCTGATCGTCGCGGTGGGGCCGCATACATCGACCACGCCGCGCCCCGCGCTCGTCAAGCTGGGCGCCGACATCGGCGTCATGGGGGAA